>Ga0335079_10000029_pt1 | contig 183401 bp, 183 predicted proteins | sample Lox_Sample_33_FD_206719 | JGI IMG/M metagenome (GOLD analysis project Ga0335079, IMG submission 206719) | Soil microbial communities from Loxahatchee National Wildlife Refuge, Florida, United States - Lox_Sample_3.3 | ecosystem: Environmental > Terrestrial > Soil > Wetlands | place: USA... | reverse complement strand
TTTGCGTTGCATTGACGATGCCGTCGGCTGCCGCCATCTCGTTGTCGAGATCGCGCGCGATGCGGCAGCGCGACGCTGCGAAATATGCCCCGAGATCGCCACACAGAGCTTGCGCGCGCGCGGCGTCCCGGTCGTGCAGAATCAAGGACGCGACACCAAGGTCCATGAGGGCGAATGCGACCGCACGGCCGGCGCCGCCGGCGCCGATCTGCACGACGGTTGCTCCGCGTGCACTGTCCACGCCCAGACTTTCCTCGAAACTGAGGCGCCATCCGCGGCGGTCGAAATTGTAACCGGTGGTGCGTCCATCCGCGGCGATCGCAACGGTGTTGACCGCACCGATCTGCGCCGCCTCCGGATCTAGGTCGTCGAGCAGAGGCAGAATCTCCTGCTTGAAGGGGTAGGTCACATTTGCGCCGGCGAAGCCGACCGCTTTGATCGCGGCGAGAAGGTGCGGCAGCCGCCGCTCCCGCAAGCGATCGACGTCCATCAGGTGATAGAAGCCGTCGATGCCGGCGGTCTTGAAAGCCTCGGCAAAGAGTGCGGGCGACAACGACCCCATGATGTTGGCGCCGATCAGTCCCAGCAACACTCTGCGCATGGCGCTCGTCCGCCTATTTGACGGCGCCGCCGGTGATGCCGGAGATGAAGCGGTCGAGGAACAGGTTGTAGGCGATCGCCACCGGGATGCTCGCGATCAATGCGCCGGCCATGATCTCGCCCCAGTAGAAGATGTCGCCGCGGATGAGATCGGTTGTCACGCCGAGCGTGATTGGCTTTTGGTCAGACGCGGATACGAAAGTCAGCGCGTAAACGAATTCCTGCAAGGTGAGCGTGAAAGTGAAAATCACCACCGTGAGAATTCCCGGCAGCGACAGCGGAATCGCCATCTTGATGAAGGCGCCGAACAGGCTGCAGCCGTCGACGACGGCTGCTTCCTCGATTTCGGTCGGTAGTGCCTTGAAGAATCCCATCAGCAGCCAGGTACAGAACGGAATGGTGAAGGTCGGATAGACGACCACCAGCGACCACATCGAGTTCTGCAAGCCGAGAGTCGCAATCACCCGTGACAACGGCAGGAACAGAAGGGTCGGCGGCACGAGGTAGGTCAGGAAGATTCCGATGCCGAGGGCCTCGCCGTTGCGGCCGGTCATGCGTGCGAGACTATAAGCCGCGGGCAGCGCGGTGACGAGCGTGATGGCGGTAACGCAGAGGCCGATGGTCAAGGAATTCAACAGCCAGGTCGTGAATAGCGTCTTCTCGAACAAATAGCGGAAGTGATCGAGCGTTGGCGGATCGTTGAACCAGAAGGGGATATGGCTGACGTTGTAGAGATCGGCATTCTCCTTGAACGACGTGATCACCATCCAATAGAACGGAAATGCCGCGAGAACAAAGAAGAACGCGACCGCTCCGTAGAAGGATGTCTCGCGCAAGACGCCAGTGAGGTTCGTCCGCCGCATGTCAGATCTCCCGCCGGCGGATAAAGCGCAACATCACGACAACGACGACGAGCAGCACCGGCAACATGAATAAAGAGATGGCAGCGCCGTGTGATACGTCGCCGGAAACGATGCCGGTCTGGAAACCCGCGAAGCCCAGGACGGAGGTCGCGCCTACGGGTCCGCCCATGGTCATCAGAAAGACGATCGAGAGGTCCGTGAAAGTGAACACGATGCCGAAAATCAGGCCGATGGCCACGATCGGCAGAATCATCGGCATAATGATCTGGTAGTTGCGCCGCCAGAAACCAGCGCCGTCGACGGTCGCCGCATCGAGTACGTCCTGCGGAACCGCGGTGATGCCGGCAAGAAAAATCACGATCGCAAACGGAAAGAAACGCCAAGCGTTGACCACAATCACCGAGATCATCGCCAGATCCGGATTGCCCAGCCAATTCGGCGCCTGCTCACGGGTAATAAATCCAAGCGCGATCAGGGTCCAGTTGATGACGCTGTAGAGTGAATCGAACATCCATTGCCAGGCGACCGTGGCCAGCGCGATCGGCACCGCCCAGGGCAATATGACCAGTGCGCGGACAAACTTGCGGCCGGGGAACGGGCGCAGCAGCACCAGCGCGCCGAACTTGCCGAGAATGAGCCCGAGAATCTGCGAACCGAAGGTGAAGATGAAAGTGTTGGATAGCGTTTCCCGGAATACTGGATTTTCGATGATCTGTTCGAAATTCGCCAGGCCGACGAATCGCCACGACGGATCGTAAATCGTGTAGGCGCTGACCGAGTAGTACACGGCCATCAGCAACGGCACACCGACCAGCAACAGCACGTAGAGCGCCGCCGGGGCGACCAAGATCGAGCCGAGCACGTCCCGCCGGTCAAGGATGAAGCGAAAGCGCGAAGCCGGTTTGGCGATAGGCTCAGCGATGACGGCCATTGTTGAAAAACCTGTTTTAGTGGCGGCTCGCCCGCTTGCCATCCTTGTCGAAATTGCGCAGCGCGCTGTTACGGACGGCGAAGGGATGCCACTCGCCAGGCCGGATGCTTTCCTCCGCGACGTGCGCCGGCGGCAACTTCGCCGTCACCACGAGGTTTGGATCGAAGCCCTCGATCACGCCGTAGACGATTCGCTCCGAGCCGAGATATTCGGAACGGTCGACGCGGAACTTGAATTCGGTGAAGGCTTCGTCCTCGATCATGTCCTTGGGCAGGAAATTCTCCGGGCGGAAGCCGAGATAGCCGCCGTTCTTCGCGACGATATTCATCGGCGGCGTTCCGACGAACGTCGCGACAAAGCGGTCGGCGGGGTCGTCATAAATCTCGGTCGGCGCTCCCACCTGGCGCACCCTCCCGCCGTCGATCACGGCAATGCGGTCACCCATGCCCATCGCTTCGACCTGGTCGTGCGTCACGTAGATGGTGGTGACGCCAACCCGCTGCTGGAACTGCTTGATCTCCTGCCGCGCCGAGGCGCGCAATTTGGCGTCGAGATTCGAGAGCGGCTCGTCGAGCAACAGCGCCGTCGGTTCACGCACGAGCGCGCGCGCGAGCGCGACACGCTGGCGTTCACCGCCGGAGAGCTGGCGCGGTCGCCGGTCGAGCAGGTGGCCAATGCCGAGCAGCTGCGAGGCCCATTCGACCTTTTTGGCGATCTCGGCGCGGGCAACGCCCTGCGTCTTCAGCGGAAAGGCGATGTTATGGCGCACCGTGAAATGCGGATAGAGCCCGTAGCTCTGAAACATCATCGCCACGCCGCGGGCGCGCGGCGGCATATCGTTGACGACATTGCCGCCGATCAGCAGGTCGCCGCTCGTCTGCCGCTCGAGCCCGCAGATGATGCGCAGAAACGTCGTCTTGCCGCAGCCCGAGGGCCCAAGCAGGACCATGAATTGGCCGTCCGGCACCGTCAGCGAAATGCCGTTCACAGCGGGGACTTCACCAAATTTCTTAATGATGTCCCTGGTCAGGACTGCAGCCACTGAACCTCCCAGGATTCAACGCGCGCCAAACGGACCGCCGGCTGCCCGGCGGCGTTTCGTCCCCTCGATGCGCCCCCTAAGCCAGCGCCCCACCGCGCCGGCATGTCCGGACCGCGCCTGCACGAGCGCGGTCCGGACTCATGCGATCAGGCCTTGCCTGCCCACTTCTTGAAGATGGCCTCGCATTGCTGCGTCGCCCACTTCACCGAATCTTCGGCACTCAATTGACCCGTAGCCGTCTTCGCCATCATGTCGTTGATGATGAAGGCGTAGTAGATCTCGTCCATCGCGGGCGTGGCCGGCCCGGGATAGCCTGGGATGGCGGACCACTGGTCCGAGTCCTGCAGGATCGCGAGCTTGTCATGCGGTGTCGATGTCGGGTCGTTCGACAGAATCGGCATCGGCTTGGGCACGAGATTGCTGAAGCACGGATTGTTGTAACCCTCGCTCGCCTTGAAGGCCTCTACCCAGCTGTCGCGGTAGTGCTTCAAGAACTCGATCGCCGCTTCCTTGTTCTTGGCGAACTTCCAGATGCCGTAGAATTCGGACGCGGCGCCCATGATCTGCTTCACCGGGCCCTTCGGCGGCTTGATGACGTAGATGTCATCGGCCAGTTTTTTGTTGAGAGTCTGCGCTGTCCGGTAAGCCGAAATCGGGTTGATGATGTACGAGCTGACGCCGGAATCGATGTACTGGTTGTTGCTGGAATCGTTCCACGACAGCACGTCCGCCGTCATCGCTTCCTTGTAGAGCGCGGCAGCGTACTTGACCGCCTCGACCGCCTCCTTGCTGTCGAGCACGATTTTTTTGCCGTGCTCGTCCTGTTCGGAAGCGCCATAGCTCCACAACAGGCCGCGCCACGTCGTGCTCGGGTCGTTGCTGTGCCCGAGCGAGATGCCGACGGGTTTGCCTTTCGCCTTCAGCTTGGCGCCGCCGATGCGCAGATTGTCCCAGGTGTCCGGCACCACGCCGATCTCGTCCCACAGGCTCTTTTGATACATGCCCGGGAAGTTGATGTAGAAGTCGGGGAAAGCCGACCAGGTTCCGTCGTCGGCGTTGTAGCCGAGCTGGGTGCCGATGGTGGTCACCTTGCCGTACTTCTTCTCGGTTTCTTTCACGAGGTCGGCGAGATCGATGAAAAATTTTCGGTAGAGATGCGCGCCGCCGGCGCCGTTGAACCCGAAAAGATCATGTCCCGATTGTGTTGTCGGCCAAGGCGCGGGACACGAATGGAGCTGACAACGCCGGTGCCACACCGGCCGCCGCAAGCGTCAGACCTGTTTCCTTCAGGAAACGTCGTCGCGTTATCGATGCTAGTCCGGTAGTCCTCCTCATGGTTGGTTCCTCCCAGTTTTGTTATTGGTTGGAGCCCCTCAGCCCTGCATTACAACCATCCGTGGGCTCCATGTAAAGTCACATCAGCTGGAGCGGTCAGCAATCGTCCTCTGGGCTCGGGGCGAGGTGAACGTTGCACTGCAATAGGAGCCGAATGTCGGATCGACGCCGGCGAATATGAATATAATCTGGCGCAATATTCAGCGCCGTTGCTTCTGATCACGAAGGCGGGATTGGCGCAGCGATCCGATGTCGGATCTCTACGGTTCCGCGCCAATTAAAACTTAGCGTTCGTCGAGTTCTGCCGAACTGATTTGCCTTGGCGAATTACCGCTGCGCCGCCTTAGCATTCGCCGGCGCCTCGAGCACGGTTTTGCAGGCCGGCGGCAGGTCGGAAAGCATCAGCGGCTTCGCCGGCGGTCCAGGCTTGATCACCGGATGCAGGACGCTGTCCTTGAACCAATAGGCCAGTTCTTTTTCGCCGCAGCCGTCGCCCCCGGGCACCGCCGACTGCGCGCGGCAATGCGGCGAGTCGGCCGGGCATTTCAGCCGCACATGAATGTGGTCGGCATGGCCGTACCAGGGCCGCACCTTGCTCATCCAGGGATAGTGGTGATTGCCCTCCATTTCGCAGAGCTTCTTTTTGATCGCGGCATTGACCAGCACGCGCTCGACTTCTGGCTGCTCGGCGGCGGTGCGGATGAAGGCGGCGTCGGCCGGCGACCAGTTCTCGTTGACGTGCTTGCCATCGGCCGCGACCAGATAGCTCGCCGAGACCTTGTTGCGCTCGTCGGTCGTGAGCACGTGGCCCGGCATCGGCATGAACCAGATGTCGACGTCGAGGCCGATCTGGTGGCTCAAATGGCCGAAGAGCAGCGGGCCGCCGCGCGGCTGCGCCATGTCGCCGATGAGGACGCCGTGCCAGCCGGTCGCCTTGGCGGCGAGCGGCGCGAAGCGCTCGAGAAACTTGATCAGCTCGGGATGGCCCCAGTTGCGGTTGCGGTCGACGCGCATCACCTGCCAGTTCGGGCCGGTAATCGGCAACTCGACGCCGCCCTGCAGGCAGCCGCGCGGGTAATAGCCGATGGCCATGGCCTTGCCCAAACTCGGCAGCTCTTTTTTCGCGAACAGGAATTTGGCGGCGGTCGTCTGCTCGACCTTCTTCTCGGGCATGGCCGGGCGCAGCGGCGGCAGCGGCGCGGTAGCGCGCATGACTGCGGTCTTACCCGCCTCCTCCGCCAAGGCGGGAGCCGTGGCGCAGATGGTGAGCGACAACAAAAGCAGCAGGTTGGCGCGTAGATACATCGGCTAAGGCGTCCGGTGATTCTCGCCTAGCCTGTCAGGCGCCGGCGATCCTGTCAGCTAAATTACGCCATCGCGGCAAAACCGGGGAGAACAAATAACAACAATGGAATCAATCGCTTAAATAATCGACCCGGTACGTTTGGACGCCGTTTCTGTCGCCGCGACAAGGCCGGTCGTCGCTTTCGGTTACCATTTTCTCGTTTCCTGCGCGCCCCCTTCGCCACCGCGTCGGAATTTGATTTAAACTTGCGTGAGGGTTCGGAAGGATTCGGGGCTGTTCATGATCTTGCGAGTCGTCTTTGCCTGCGCCGCTCTGGCGATCCTGCTCGGCGGCCCGGGCCGCGCCGAGGCCGCGATCGTGATCACGGTCGACAAGACGGCGCAGAAACTGACCGTCGCGGTGGATGGAGCTCAGCGCTACGAATGGCCGGTATCGACGGCGCGGCGCGGCTACCGCACGCCGAACGGCACCTACAAGCCGGAATGGCTGGCGCGCAAACACTTCTCGCGCCAATACGACTGGTCGCCGATGCCTTATTCGATCTTCTTCAACGAGGGCTATGCCATCCACGGCAGCTATGAGGTTTCCCGCCTCGGCTCGCCGGCCTCGCACGGCTGCATCCGCTTGAACCCGAAGAACGCCGAGGTGCTGTTCAACCTGGTGAAGGGGCACACCGACGAAACCACGATCGTGGTGACCGGCGAGGGGCCGCCGAGATCGGCCAAGTCCGACGAGCCGCGGCGCAAGCGGCGTCATCACGCGCAACGCACGCCGATGTGGGACTCGTCCGGGCGCCATGAGGTGAACGCCTCGCCGCCGTTCTTCTTTCCCTTCTTTCCGACGCGTTGACGGTCCTCAGTCGGGCAGTCCTGCCTGGCGCCAACACTCGGCGATCGGTCCGAACACGGCCGGCACCTGTCCGACGGTGACCGCATAGCGGCTGATGGTGAAGCCTGGATGCAGCGCCAGGGCGCGCTTGCCCTCCGCCTTCGCCTCTTCGAGATAGCCGAGCTTCACCAGCGCGGCGGTGAGATGCAGATGCGTCACGCTGAAGCCGGGATTTGAGTCGACCGCCCGCCGTGCGGCGTCGCGTGCGTCCGTGAATCGATTTTCGCTAAAGGCGGACAAGGCGAGCGCGTTGTAGGACAGGTAATTCAGCGAGTCGAAAGGGCTGAGCCGTAGTGCGCGGTTGGCGCGTTCGGCGGCGAGCTTGCTCTCGCCCATCCAGGACAGCGCCACCGCGCTCATGATCAGCGCGACGACGTTGATCTCGCTCAGCGCCAGCGCGCGGTCGAAGGCGTCGAAGGCGGCGCCCAGATCGTGTTCGTCGATCCAGATGACGAAGCCGGCGATGCCCAGCGTCGAAGCGTCGTCGCTGCCTTGCGTGACGGCTGCATGGGCGTGGCGGATCGCAGCCACGCGGTCCTCCTCTTTGAGGCCGCCGCGGCTGAAGCGATAGTGATAGCACCAGGCGAGCAAGGCATGCGCCTGCGGATAATCGGGCTCGAGCGCGAGCGCCCGTTGCAACAACAGAATCGCCGGCGCCGCCTTGTCGGCCATTCCGGTATAGACGTAGGGCAGGGATTGCAGCACGAGGTCGTAGGCTTTCAGGTTGTCCGGCCGCTTGCGTTTGACCCGTTCGACCTCGGCCTTGCGGATGTTGGGCTCGATCGCGCCGGTCACACTCATCGCGATCTCGTCCTGCACGGCGAAGATGTCGCCGATCGGCTGGTCGAAACGCTCGGCCCAGAGATGGCCGCCGCTTTGCGCGTCGATCAGCTGCGCGGTGACGCGGACATGCTCGCCGGCCTTGCGCACGCTGCCCTCGAGCACGTAACGGACGCCGAGCTCGCGCCCGATCTGCTTCACGTCGACCGCCTTGCCCTTGTAGACGAAGCTTGAGTTGCGCGCGATCACGATGAGCGATTTGACGCGCGACAGGCCGGTGATGATGTCCTCGGCCATGCCGTCGGCGAAATAGTCCTGCTGCGGGTCGTCGCTCATATTGGCGAAGGGCAGCACGGCGATCGAAGGCTTGTCGCGGAGCGCGAGGCCGCCTGCCGGAGCGGCCGCGGGCTCCGCGGCGGCGGCATCGCGGCGCGCGGACCGGTTGTTGAGCAGCACGCCGCCGGCGATCATCGCCATGCCGGCGAACACGATGACCGCGCGCACGTCGACGCCGGCCGGCCACCAGTGCCGCAAGCCTTCCGGCAAAGTGTGCAGGGTTTGCGCGAACCAATGCTCGGGGGCAAAGCCGGTCAAGGCGATGACCACGCCCGCGATCACCCAATGGGTGACGTATTCGCGGACTTTGCCAAGAACGCGGCCCGCTCCACGGGACTCCGATGGCATCGATGCTGGCCCCCTCAACCGGCGGCGGCAGCGTAGCAATGTTAGCGTCGAGTTGTCAGGGGTGGGCGCTCATGCGTCCACCTTCCTCGTCAACGCGCGAGCCCGAGCACGAGCAGCAAGGCGCGGTCGAGCTGTTCCACCGTCGGCGCATCGAGCTTGCCGATAGTGCGGCGAATGCGGTCGCGGCGGGCGGCAAAGACCTTGTCGGTCATGATTTGCGAAGGCGCCCGCAGGCCGTTCGCGATGTCGGCATCGACTCTCGGCCTGACCGGCAGCCCTTCCACCAAGAGCGACGTGATGGGGCACGCCAGCACGGTGGTCGTCGCCTCGCCGAGATCGTCGGCTTGCACGATCACCACGGGACGCGGGCGGCCGAGTTCGCCTTGGGTGACGACGACGATATCGCCGCGCCTCAGCGCCATTCGCTCGTGTCGGTCATCGCCTCGATCCAGGCGTCGATCTCGGCGTTCTCGGGATGCCGTGCCAGCAGCCTGCCTTGCCGGCGAAGGTCGGCCCGTACTTTGGGATCGCGCAGGTCGGGCACCCAGAACTGCACCGGGCGCAGGCCTTGCGCGCGCAGGCGCTGGCGCCGCGCCGCCATGCGCTCGCGCGCGGTCTTCGGCTTTGGCCTGCGCTTGCGCGGAGTGGTCAGCATGTCCGTAACGTAACATGTTACGAGAACAGGCGCGATATCGCGACGCCGTCATTGCCGGGCTTGACCCGGAATCCATCTTGCCGATCTAGAACGCGAGGCCCTATTTGTGGCGAAGGCGCGCACGGTCTCGCGCGCGACACCAATCTCACGCCGCCTAAGTCAGAAGCGCGGGAGAAAGGTGAGCCCTGGCATCGAGCACTTCGATGCCGACGATGCGGCCTTCGGCATCGTAATCAAAGACGATGTCGGGAGAGACTTCGGCACTCTCAATGATCTCTTCCTGCGATAAGCGGATATAGGCCGCGTTATCCTCAGGCCGATATTTGATCGTAGGGGTCATGACGGCTTCCGTGCATCCCGGTCGAAAAACACCGTTAGAATACGAATTTCGTCAGCAGTTTCAATGCAGGCGGCGCGAAGTATTCGACCCCCAAACTCTGAGATCGCTCGAAACCTGCGCTCTACGCCCGCCCGATACGGATCGGGACGTGACCATTCCGGTTTTCTGGCGGCTCTCTCGATCCAATCGATATCGAGTTTCCGCTCATCGACAGCGTCTTGAGCGTGCCTTGTAAACGTTAACGGCTTAATTGCCGGCATGACCGATTGCTGGGGCGAGGAGCGTCATTGCGTTCCTACACATCCACCTTCAGCGCGGCGATGAAGGCTTCCTGCGGGATGTCGACTTTGCCGAACTGGCGCATGCGCTTCTTGCCTTCCTTCTGCTTCTCCAAGAGCTTGCGCTTGCCCGTGGCGTCGCCGCCGTGGAAATTCACGCGCGGTTTCAGCCTGCCTTGGCTGTTTTGCCAGACTGTCCAACCCCCAACATGATCAGCCAAGCGTTGAGTATGACCGATCCTAGAAAGACGATGTAAGATGCTGTCATCACGTATAGCCCCCAGTTTGACGATTCAATCAAGAGCACACCTCCCGCGATAGCCAGGAGATCACTGATGATGAATCGCAGCGCGGTATAGGCTTGGAAGCCGCCGCTGCTCCCGATGTCTCTATTTTTGTATGCAAACGCGTAGAGATTTCTTCCATGCAGCATGAGTAAACACATGCCGACGACAGCGATCTCGATGCCAAGGACTCGCATCAGTTGCGGAATGAGGACCAGGGTCGCTTCGACGACCATTACGAAGAGATAGAACAGATTGTTTCGTGCGCGAATCCGATAGACGCGGTTGTTTGAGATTTCGTCCAGATGAATCGATATCACGACGAACAGGAGGCCGATGAGGCCCGCCGCAGCGGTACCCAGTACCACATAAGCATCGCGCCACAACTCGGGCTGATAGGCATTTTCCATCGAATTCCTCTCAGACTAAATCGTACGGGCCGAAGGGGAATTTTGGAAGAGGAATTGAGGCAGCGAGGCAATCTACAGCGGCAACTCACACATCCGCCTTCAGCGCTGCGATAAACGCTCACCTCGCGGGATGTCGACCTTGCCGAACTGCCGCATGCACTTCTTGCCTTCCTTCTGCTTTTCTAAGAGCTTGCGCTTGCGTGTGGCGTCGCCGGTGCACTTGGCGGAGACGGCCTTGGCCACAGTGGCGCAGGCCGCATACCGCGCCCACTCATGCTGCCGATAATGGCACGCTCGTTTCACGGCCCTGCTCGTCGACCAGCACAAGTCTGCCGCCGTCTGCTGAGCGTAGTTGCTCATTCGCGTTCAGGAGTTCGATTCCGTAAACCGATCCGTCGGGTGCGATATCGACATTCAATTCGTCGCTCACGCGGATGGTCTCGATCTCCGTTCCCCGCGGGCGCAGCCGAAGATATGCGATGTTTCGTTTCGGATCGTATGTCAGCTTCATTATGTCCTCAAAAATATCTGGCGATCACCGTGAGCACGAGCCATCCGGCCGATATTTCAACCGCAATCGCTTCGACTTCCTTGTTGGCGTATCGGCGTCCGCGCCATACGCCATTATAGCCGAAAGTCTTGCGAAAAAACCCATTCTTCCGAACTTGGCCGGGAAACGCTCTCCCGTGAGAACCGTGTCAACGATCTCGTGGTCAGAGACCCCACGCTCCGATGCTCGTTCACGCGCATGCGGATGAATTTCGACGGGGGGCATCGCAGGCCCTCACACATCCACTTTCAGCGCGGCGATGAACGCCTCCTGCGGGATGTCGACCTTGCCGAACTGGCGCATGCGCTTCTTGCCTTCCTTCTGCTTCTCCAGCAGTTTGCGCTTGCGCGTGGCGTCGCCGCCGTAGCACTTGGCGGTGACGTCCTTGCGGAAGGCGCGCACGGTCTCGCGCGCGATGATGCGCCCGCCGATCGCCGCCTGGATCGGAATCTGGAACATGTGCGGCGGGATCAGCTCCTTCAGCTTCTCCACCATGGCGCGGCCGCGCGTCTCCGCGCGCGTCCTGTGCACGAGCATGGAAAGCGCGTCGACCGGCTCGGCGTTGACCAGGATCTGCATCTTCACCAGATCGGCGGCCTTGTAGTCGGTCAGGTGATAGTCGAACGAGGCATAGCCGCGCGAGATCGACTTCAGCCGGTCGTAGAAGTCGAACACCACCTCGTTGAGCGGCAGCGCGTATTTCACCATGGCGCGGCTGCCGACATAATTGAGGTCGATTTGCGCGCCGCGGCGGTCCTGACAGAGCTTCAACACGGCGCCGAGATATTCGTCGGGCGTCAGGATCGTCGCCTCGATCCACGGCTCCTCGATTTCTTTCACCTTGACGGGGTCGGGCATGTCGACCGGGTTGTGGATCTCCAGCGTCTTGCCGTCGATCGTATGCACCTTGTAGATCACCGACGGCGCGGTCGCGATCAGGTCGAGATTGAATTCCCGCTCGAGCCGCTCCTGGATGATTTCCAGATGCAACAGGCCGAGGAAGCCGCAGCGGAAGCCGAAGCCGAGCGCGGCCGATGTCTCCATCTCGTAGGTGAAGCTCGCGTCGTTGAGGCGCAATTTCCCCATCGCCGCGCGCAGGTCCTCGAAATTGGCGGCGTCGACCGGAAACAGGCCGCAGAACACCACCGGGATCGCCGGACGGAAGCCGGGCAGCGGCCTGTCGACCGGGTTGCGGTCGTCGGTGATGGTGTCGCCCACGCGCGTATCCGCGACCTCTTTAATTGAGGCCGTCAACATGCCGATCTCGCCGGGGCCGAGCTCGTCGACGAGCTGAAGCTTCGGCGTGAACACGCCGACGCGGTCGACGTCGTAGGCGGCGTCGGTGCCCATCATGCGGATGCGCAGGCCCTTGCCGAGCACCCCGTCGACGATGCGCACCAGCACGACGACGCCGAGATAGCTGTCGTACCAGGAATCGACCAGCAGCGCCTTGAGCGGCGCCTCGCGGTCGCCCTTGGGCGCGGGCAGGCGGGTGACGATCGCCTCCAGCACCGCCTCGACGTTCTGCCCGGTCTTGGCGGAAATCTCGATGGCGTTGCTGGCATCGAGCCCGATCACGTCCTCGATCTGCTGCTTGACCTTGGCCGGCTCCGCTGCCGGCAGATCGACCTTGTTGAGCACGGGAACGATCTCGTGATTGTTGTCGATCGCCTGGTAGACATTGGCGAGCGTCTGCGCCTCGACGCCTTGGCTGGCGTCGACGACGAGGAGCGAGCCCTCGCAGGCGGCGAGCGAGCGGTTGACCTCGTAGGCGAAGTCGACATGACCCGGCGTGTCGATCAGGTTGAGGATGTAATCCTTGCCGTCGCGCGCCTTGTAGTTCAGGCGCACGGTCTGCGCCTTGATGGTGATGCCGCGCTCGCGCTCAATGTCCATGGAATCGAGCACCTGCTCCTTGCCGGCCATTTCGCGCGCGTCGAGCCCGCCGGTGAGCTGGATCAGCCGGTCGGCGAGCGTCGACTTGCCGTGGTCGATATGCGCGACGATGGAGAAGTTGCGGATGTTCTGAATGGGCGCCGAAGTCATGGCGCGGCAGATAACACCGGGGGTCGCCACCTTCAAGCAATCTCGGGAGTCATTCCGGGGCGCCGCTTCATCTCAGTGTCATTCCGGGACGCCGCGCAGCGGCGGGCCCGGAATCCATACTCCGCAGCGCTGCGGGTTATGGATTCCGGGCTCGCGGCCTAGGGCCGCGCCCCGGAATGACAGCGCGCAGCGCGTGGACGAGTCCAGCTCGCCCGTGCGATAGACGCGCATGCGCCTTGAGCCGCCACGCGTCATAGACCGCCTGCATCGCGCGCTCACCGACCCGGCGCGGCGCGAGCGCGCGATGGTGATCGCACTCGCGGTCTATGCCGCGCTGTGGGCGCTCTACGGCAGCATCGCCAAGTCGAGCCAAGGCCTGCATCCCGACATGACCGAGATGCTCGCCTGGTCGCGCGACCTCGCTTGGGGGTTCGACAAGCATCCGCCGCTCGGCGCCGCGCTGGTGTGGCTGTGGTTCCAGGTCTTTCCGGTGGCGGAGTGGTCGTTTTATCTGCTCGCCATGGCGATGCCGGCGCTGGCGCTGTGGATCGTCTGGCGGCTGTCGGCGAACTATCTCGACGCCGAGAAGCGCGTGGTCGGCGTCGCGCTGCTCACCTTCGTGCCCTTCTTCAATTTCCACGCGCTGAAATACAACGCCAATACGGTGTTGTTGCCGCTATGGGCGGCGGCGACCTTTGTCTTCCTGCGCAGCTATCGCACGCGATCGGCGGGCTGGGCGGCGCTCGCCGGCGTTGCGGCGGCGGCCTGCATGTACGGCAAATACTGGTCGGTGGTGCTGTTGGCGGGGCTGGCGATCGCCGCGCTGATCGATCGGCGCCGCGCCGCCTATTTCCGCTCGCCGGCGCCGTGGATCACCGTCGCGGTCGGTCTGCTCGCGCTGGCGCCGCATCTCGCCTGGCTCCAAGAGCACGATTTCACGCCGCTGACTTATGCCGCCTACGTGCACGCCGACAAGCCGCTCGGCGACAGCCTCATCTCCGCGCTCGGCTATCTCGCCGGCTCGCTCGGTTACGCCGCCGCGCCCATCGCGATTGTGCTGCTCGTCGCGCGGCCGAGCCGGGCCACGATTCTTGACATGCTCTGGCCGGCCGAGCGCGAGCGCCGCTTGGCGGCGGCGGCATTCTGGGCGCCGCTCTTATTGCCGGCGATGATCGCGCCGCTCGCGCGCACCGACATTACGTCGTTGTGGTCGATGTCGGCGTTGACGTTGTTGCCGGTGCTGCTGCTGTCGCCGCCGGCGGTGGCGATCGGCGAAGCCTGCACGCGCCGCATCTTGGCCGCCGCGGCGGCTCTACCGCTCGTCGCGCTGATCGCCGCGCCGATCATCGCCGTCGCCGTGCAATACGCCGGACCGCCGCCGGCGAGCGCGCAGGCACGATCGTTGGCGGATGAAATCGAGCGGCTGTGGCATGCGCGATCGCCGCAGCCTCTGCGCTTCGTCGGCGGCGACATCGAGATCGCCGATGCCGTTGCGGCCTACGCAGCGGACGCGCCGCGCGTGCTGCCCAGCGAGCCGCCCGCGAGCGGCCGCGCGCCGAGCGGCTTTGTATTGGTGTGCTTTGCCAGCGACAGTAACTGTCGCGTCAAAATGGCCGCCTATAGCGGACCGAAGGAAATGATCGAGACCGAGATCACGCGCAATTTTCTCCGCGTGCCCGGCCGGCCGCAGCGCTACACCATTCTCATCGTGGCGCCGCGTCCGTAAAACCATTCACACGCCAGCCCTTGATCGCAACGGCGCGGTCGGCTGCTATAAGGCTTCGGTGATAGCCGATGTCTTTTTGTGTGGTGGAGAATGAAAGCGGCGGAGTTGGGCGGGCGGCGTACGCTCCGCGACTGGCTTAGGCCGATCGAGCAATTGGTCGATGCGCTCGCCGATCCGGCCCGGCGCCAGCGCACGGTCTTGATCGTGCTCGCCGGTTATGTCGCCGTCTGGACCCTTTATGGTGTGCTCGCCAAGGCGAGCCAGGACATGCAGGTCGATGCCGCGGAACTGGTGGTGTGGTCGCGTCATCTGGCATTCGGCTACTCCAAGCATCCGCCGCTCGCGGCCTGGCTCGTGCGTGTCTGGTTTTCTATGTTTCCGATCCGGGACTGGTCTTACTATCTGTTCGCGATCGCGTACGCGACGGTCGGCCTGTGGATCGCCTGGCATCTGTACGGACGCTTCCTCGATGCGCCGAAGCGCATCGTGGCGTTGGCCTGCCTCACCTTCGTGCCCTATTTCAATTTTCACGGACTGCGCTTCGATCACAACGCGGTGCTCGGCCCGCTATGGGCGGCGACGGCCCTCACCTTCATCCGCTCGTTCGAGACGCGCGAACGCGGCTGGGCGGCCGCCGCGGGCGTTGCCGCCGCCGCCGCCATGCTCGGCAAGTATTGGTCGGTGTTCCTCCTCGCCGGGTTGGCTCTCGCGGCGCTTCTTGACCCGCGGCGCGCAATCTATTTCCGGTCTTCTGCGCCTTGGATCACGGTCGCCGTGGGCGCGCTCGTGCTCACGCCGCACATTGTCTGGCTGGTGCAACACGATTTCACTCCACTCACCTACGCGCTCGAGGCCCATGCGGTAAAAACATTTGTCCGCACTCTGACCACGACCGGCCGCTATCTCGCCGGCACCGCTGGCTATGCGGCGGTGCCTGCGCTGATTGTCCTCGTTTTCAGCCGGCCGAGCCGGGCTGCTTTGGCCGACACTGTTTTGCCGAGCACACCGCAGCGGCGCTTCGTCGTCGTCGCTTTTTGGGCGACGCTGCTGCTGCCGGCTGTCGTCGGCGCAATCGTCGACGTTGACCTCAACCCGATATGGACCTTGCCGCTTCTCATTCTGCTGCCGGTCATCCTTCTTTCGTCGCCCTTGCTGACGATAGGCCGCGCGGCGGTTGTCGCGGTCACCGCCCTCGCTGTCGTTGTGCCGCTGCTGATGCTGATCGCGGCGCCGGGCATCGCCGTTGCGGTGCATCGGGCCGGCGTCGATCCGGTTTCCGCGCATGCCCAGCTCTTGGCCGCGCAAGTCGAACAGGCATGGCACAGCACGAGTAGCCGTCCGCTACGCATCATCGGCGGCGATTTTGGTTTGGCGAACGCGACGGCGTTCTACTTGCCGGAACGGCCGTCATCCTATCCGGTTCTGGAGCCGGAGACCGAGCCCTGGGTGACGCCCGAGCGTATCGCCCGCGACGGCGCCGTGATGGTGTGCCAACTCACCAAGCAGGAACACGCCTGCACGTTCCTCATCCAGCAGGCGATCGATAAGGCGATTGCCGCCAATCCGCCGCCGCATCATGTCGAAGTCACGCTCACCCGTACTTTTTGGGGAATCCCCGGCGATCCGCAACGTTATTTGATCCTGGTCGTGCCGCCGAAATGACGATGGCCGGGCTCGGCCCGGCCGTTGTCATCGTGCCCAAGGCCGCTCAGTAACGATAATGGTCGCTCTTGAACGGCCCTTCCTGCGGCACGCCGATATAGGTCGCCTGCTTGTCGGAGAGCTTGGTGAGCTTCACGCCGATCTTGTCGAGATGCAGCCGCGCGACTTTTTCGTCGAGCTGCTTGGGCAGCGTGTACACCTTGTTCTCGTACTTGCCGGGATTGGTCCACAATTCGATCTGCGCCAAAGTCTGGTTGGTGAAGGACGACGACATCACAAACGAAGGATGCCCCATGGCGTTGCCGAGGTTCACCAGCCGCCCTTCCGACAAGAGCACGATGCGGTGGCCGTCGGGGAAGGCGATCTCGTCGACCTGCGGCTTGATGTTGTTCCATTTGAGATTGCGCAACGCCGCCACCTGGATCTCGCTGTCGAAGTGACCGATGTTGCAGACCACGGCGCGGTCTTTCATCTTGCGCATGTGCTCGATGGTGATGACGTCGACATTGCCGGTGGCGGTGACGAAGATATCGGCGCGCGGCGCCGCGTCTTCCATCGTGGTGACCTCATAGCCCTCCATCGCCGCCTGCAGCGCGCAGATCGGATCGATCTCGGAGACAAGCACACGGCAGCCCGCTTGGCGCAGTGAGGCGGCCGAGCCCTTGCCGACATCGCCGAAGCCGGCAACCATCGCCACCTTGCCCGACATCATCACGTCGGTGCCGCGGCGGATGCCGTCGACTAGCGACTCTCGGCAGCCATAAAGATTGTCGAATTTCGACTTGGTCACGCTGTCGTTGACGTTGATGGCCGGGAACATCAGCCGACCCTCCTTGGCCATCTGATAGAGCCGATGCACCCCGGTGGTGGTCTCCTCGGTGACGCCTTTGATTTGCTTCGCCGTCTTGCTGTACCAGCCGGGTGCATCCTTGAGCCGCTTCTTGATGGCGGCGAACAACACTTCCTCTTCCTCGTTGCCGGGATGATTGAGCACCGCCGGGTCGCTCTCCGCCTGCATGCCGAGATGCAGGAGCAGCGTCGCGTCGCCACCGTCGTCGAGGATCATGTTGGGCGCGCCACCGTCGTGCCATTCGAAGATCTTGTGCGTGTAGTCCCAGTAGTCCGTCAGGCTCTCGCCCTTGATTGCGAACACCGGTACGCCGGCCTGCGCGATCGCCGCGGCGGCGTGGTCCTGCGTCGAATAGATGTTGCACGAGGCCCAGCGCACATCGGCGCCGAGAGCGGTGAGTGTCTCGATCAGCACCGCGGTCTGGATGGTCATGTGCAGCGAGCCGGCGATGCGGGCGCCGCGCAACGGCTGCTGCGCGCCGTATTCCTCGCGCGTCGCCATCAGGCCGGGCATTTCGGTCTCGGCCAGGCTGATCTCGTTGCGGCCCCAGGGCGCCAGCGCGATATCCTTGACGACGTAGTCGCCGGTCTTGGGCTTTGGCCTGGCGGAAGCGGTCATGACGGTCCTATCCAACTGAACCTGATGCGGGGGTGGTCGGCCGTGCCTATAACAGGCGCCTTGCACGGCTGCAACGCATATATAAAGCTTTCTTTATGTACGTCTGGCGGTCCGAAGGGCTCAGTCGCCCTCGCCAAAGCGGGACGAAACCAGCGCGCACAGCGCCTCCACCGCGGCGGCGGCCTCCTGTCCCGTGGCCGAAATGGTGATGGTGCTGCCCGGCCCGGCCGCCAGCATCATCAGGCCCATGATCGAGGTACCGCCGACGGTTTCATGACCGCGGGTCACCTTGATGTCGGCGTTGAATTGTTCGGCAGTTTGCACGAATTTCGCGGAGGCGCGCGCGTGCAGCCCCTTTTTATTGACGATCTCGACTTCACGCGTGATGGCGGAGCCGGTCTCTAAACCGCTGCCATGCGCGGCCAAGCCGGTCATTTGCCGTTGAGGACGCGGCTGGCGATCGTGCAATATTTGCGTCCGGCCTCTTGCGCAGCGGCGACCGCGTCCTGCAGCGGGCAGGTTTCCCGCACCTTGGCGAGCTTGATCAGCATCGGCAGGTTGATACCGGCCAGCACCTCGACCTTGGGCTGGCTCATCACCGAAATGGCGAGATTGGAGGGGGTGCCACCGAACATGTCGGTCAGGATGACAACGCCCTGACCGTCGTCCACCCGCTTCACGGCCTCCAGGATTTGCTTGCGGGCCTGCTCGATATCGTCATCGGGGCCGATGGTGACGGATTCGATCTGGCGCTGAGGCCCCACCACGTGCTCGAGAGCCGAGCGAAACTCGACGGCCAGCCGGCCGTGGGTGACAAGTACGAGGCCGATCATGCCGGACTCCTCGCGGGCGCTACGCTGCACCGCACGAACGGGGCCGCATTCAGGCGCATTTGAGCCATTAATGCAAGCATTTGGCTCGCTATATAAGCGCTCTGCTGCACTGCGAACAGGAGGGACCAAGAGTGCCTCGACGGGGTCCGTTTTCGGCGGCCGCGATCCTAGGCCGGCTATGGTTAATTTTTTCCAGCGTGCGGCGGGTGGGGGGCGTAGCCCGGTCCCAGCCATCGGTCAACCGCTGGCCTCCCCCGACCTAAGGCTAGCCAGCACAAGCGGCAGGGGATCGAGGCCGGCTGCCACTGGCAATCGGTGCAGTTCCACCCCAGCAATGATAGTTTTTGCCGCCTCTGCCTCCGGCAGCCGGGCGCCGTCCTCAGCCGCCAGATCTACGACTAAACCGATCGCCGCGACGGGCTCATAAGGGAGTCGCCGCGGCCCGAGGCCGCGAATCTCGAGCAGTCCAGCGAGCGCCAAAGCCGGGCGTGCCAGCAGCCGGTCGGAGCAAGCCTCAAGCTCCACGCGATCGTCGGCGACCAAGCGGGCAAAAGGCAGGAGACCCTGCGCCGCCGATTGCAGGAGCCGCCAGGCCAAGTGCGACTTGCCGGCGCCGGAAGGACCGCGGATCAGCACGGCCTTCGGGCCGGCGAGGACGGCGGAGGCGTGAATTGTCGGACCGCCGGGGGGCATTACTTCGCCGGCAGGCGCACCACGAAGCGCGCGCCGAGCACGCGCGGCTCCTCGCCGGGGCCGCGCGCAACGGTGCGGTTCTCTGCCCAGATGCGGCCGCCATGGCCTTCGACAATCTGCTTGGAGATGGACAGACCAAGCCCGGAATTCTGCCCGAAGCTCTGATTGGGCCGGTCGGTATAGAAGCGCTCGAACACCTTTTCCAGAGCCTCGGGACTGATGCCGGGTCCGTCGTCGTCGACCGTGATCTCGACTTCTTCCTTGAGCCGCCGGCAGGTCACGCGCACCGTGCCGCCGGCCGGCGAGAACGAGCGCGCATTGTCGATGAGGTTGCTGACCACCTGGCCAAGCCGCGAGTCGTGGCCGGGCACCCTGAACGCCGCCGGCCCGCCGCCTGCGAAATTGAGCCGCAAGTTGATGTCGTCGGTGTGAACTTCATTCGCCGCCTTGACCAGCGCTTCGAGCAGCTTGCGCAAATCGACGGGCGTCGCCTCCTGGCGCTGCAGCTCGGCGTCGAGCCGACTGGCGTCGGAGATATCGGTGATCAGCCGGTCGAGCCGTTTGACGTCGAGTTGAATCACTTCGAGCAAGCGCTTGCGGCTTTCTTCGTTCTTGGCGAGCGGCAGCGTCTCCACCGCCGAGCGCAACGAGGTCAGCGGATTGCGCAGCTCGTGCGCGACGTCGGCGGCGAAGCTCTCGATCGCCTCGATGCGGCTATAGAGCGCGTCGGTCATGTCTCGCAGCGCGCCCGACAAGTGGCCGATCTCGTCGCGCCGGCGGGTGAAATCGGGAATTTCGACGCGATTACGGATGCGCCGCCGCACCCGCTCGGCGCCGTCGGCCAGCCGCCGCACCGGACCGGCGATGGTGCCGGCGAGCAGCATGGACAAAACCACCATCACGCCGGCGGCGATGAGAAACACCTTGACGATTGCAAGCCGCTCCGCCTCGACCATATCGTCGATATCGGCGCCTTGCGTTGAGAGCATCAAAGCGCCGCGCACCGCGCGGAATCGTTGCACCGGCACCGCAACCGATACAATCACCTCGCCGCGCTCGTTGACCCGCACCATGCTGGCCTTCAGGCCGTCGAGCGCTTGTACGACCTCCGGATAACCCTTGCCGTTCTCGGGGCCGAGCTCGGTGTAGAGCGGCAGATCGCCGCGCCCGAACCAGCGGCGCATGGCGGTAAAGGCACGCTCCACGATACCTGGCTTTTCCGCGTTCGGCGGCGGCAGGTCGAAGCGCAGCACGTCGCCGCGGCCGTACAGATTGCGGCTGTCGAGGATCAAAACGCCGTCGCGGTCATAGATGCGCGCGCGCGTCTTGGTGGGCGACACCAGGCGGCGCAACAGGGGCGCGACGCGTTCCGGATTGATGGGAAACTCGATGCCGGAGGAAGAGTCATCGGAGGGGCCGTAGCTTTCGCCCGCCTGCAGTTCGAGGAGGCGCTCAGGATCGATGGTGATCGCGTTCGTCTCGACCGTGGCGGAAGCCGCGATGGCGCCGGCAATGATCTCGCTCTGCACCAACAGGCTCTGCACCCGCGCGTCGATCAGGCCGGCGCGGAATTGCGAGAGGTAGAGCACGCCGGTGACCAGCGCCACCAAGCCGGCGAGATTGAGGATGACGATGCGGCGGGTGAGGCTGGAGAAGCTCTGGCGTACGAAGAACTGCCAGAACGAACGGACCCAGCGGCGCGGCGCGCTTGCGCGCTCGGCCGTCGGTGCGTCCTCGCCTCGCCGTTCGGCCTCAGCGTTCGGCGTGATGATCTCAGCAGTTCGATCGAGCACGGGTCAAATCAGTCGGGTTGATCGTAAGGCCATTGCCTGCGCGACAGGTGCAAGCCGCCCCCGACATTCTACTGCAAGCCGGACGCCCCGTCAGGCCGCCGCCGCGTCACTCCTTGAAACGGTAGCCGACGCCGTAGAGCGTCTCGATCATCTCGAAGTCCTCATCGACGACCTTGAACTTCTTGCGCAGCCGCTTGATGTGGCTGTCGATGGTACGGTCATCGACATAGACCTGGTCGTCGTAGGCTGCATCCATCAACGCGTTGCGGCTCTTGACCACGCCGGGACGCTGCGCCAGGGCCTGCAGGATGAGGAATTCGGTGACGGTGAGCGTGACCGGCTCGTTCTTCCAGGTGCAGGTGTGGCGCTCGGGGTCCATGCGCAACAGCCCGCGTTCGAGCACCTTCGTGGAGTCGACCTCCTTTGGTGCCGCGCCGTCTTTCGGCGAGACGCGGCGCAACACCGCCTTCACGCGCTCGACCAAAAGCCGCTGCGAAAACGGTTTGCGGATGAAATCGTCGGCACCCATCTTGAGACCGAACAGTTCGTCGATCTCTTCGTCCTTGGAGGTCAAGAAGATCACCGGGATGTCGGTCTTCTGACGCATCCGGCGCAGCGTCTCCATGCCGTCCATGCGCGGCATCTTGATGTCGAGGATGGCGAGGTCGGGCGGCGAAGTCTTGAAACCGTCGAGCGCACTGGCGCCATCGGTATAGGTCATGATGCGGTAGCCTTCGGATTCGAGGGCCATCGACACGGATGTAAGGATATTGCGGTCGTCGTCGACGAGAGCGATTGTCGGCATGAGCCCCTCTTGAGCCTTGGCAAGGCCGCTGGCGTGACGTCCCGCGCGTTTTGAAGCCCACAAACGGGGGCTTAAATGTGACCTCTTTGCAACAACTATGTGATTCCCTAGCGATTTCAACCCCGGCTGCGCAAAGATTGGCGCGCGCGAAGTCGATTAACGAATGTTAACATCGAGCATGCAGCCAGATCCCAACTTCGATCCTCGTCAGGCCGCCAAGAAGCTCTTGCGCGAAGGACGGTCGGGGGCGTTGGCGACGCTCATGCCCGGCTCGGGCGATCCCTATTGTTCGCTGGTCAACGTGGCGACGGCGATCGACGGCGCCCCGCTGCTGCTGCTGTCGATGCTGGCGCTGCACACCAAAAATATTTTGGCCGATCCGCGCGTCTCGCTAATGCTTGACGAGCGCAAAGAGGGCGATCCGCTTGAGGGCGGGCGTGTCATGCTGATGGGCACAGCCTTGCCGACCGATAGCGGGGCCGCGCGCGCCGCCTATCTGCGTCGGCATCCGGAAGCGGAAATGTTCGCCGGTTTTGCCGACTTCGCCTTTTACCGGATGGAGATTACGCGCGCCCATCTCGTCGCGGGCTTCGGCCGTATCGTCGATCTGAAAGCAAGCGAGGTGCTCACCGATATTTCTGACGCCAGCGCGCTTGCCGAGGCCGAGGCGGGTGCCATCGCGCATATGAACGCCGATCACGCCGAGGCCTGTCGGCTCTATGCCACCAAATTGCTCGGTGGCTCGGACGGTGCTTGGACCTGCGTCGGTATCGATCCCGAGGGCCTCGAATTGCAGCAAGGCCGCACTGCCTTGCGGCTGGCATTTCCGCAGCGCGTCATCGGCCCAGGGCCATTGCGCACGGTGCTCAAAGAATTAGCCGAGAAAGCGCGGACAATTTGATCCGGATGGTGAACCGGGGCTGACCGCATGATGCAATGCGGTAAGCGCGGACTGCATGGCAATTAGCCTTGGCTTTCAGGTTGTGCCTGACTATGGTCGCGCCGCGCCGGGCTATACTAATGTCTAGGCTGTGTGGACCCCAGGCGGGTTCTGAGGGGTTATCGACCAGAAACTGCCGGCGTGGGAGGACTAGAAACGTGCGAGAAACGGGAGTGCGGAACGGTGCGTTCGGCGCCGAAAAATTCGGCTTTAGCGATCTCGCCGCCGTTCACTGGAATCTGACCGAGCCCAAGCTCTACGAGCACGCGCTCGCCGCCGGCGAAGCGGCGATCGTGGAAGGCGGCGCACTCTGCGCCGAAACCGGTCACCACACCGGCCGTTCGCCCAAGGACAAGCACACAGTGTTCGATGAGCTCACCGAGAATTCGGTGTGGTGGGATCATAACCGTAAGATGTCGAAGCAGAGCTTCGACAATCTGCTCGCCGATTTCCAGGCGCACGCAAAAGGCAAGACGCTGTTCGCGCAGGACCTGCATGGCGGCGCCGATCCGAAATACCGCATCAAGGTGCGCGTCTTCACCGAGCTCGCCTGGCACTCGTTGTTTATCCGGCAACTGCTGATCCGCCCGCCGCGCGAGGAGCTTGCGAGCTTCCTGCCCGAGCTCACCATCGTCGACATGCCGTCATTCAAGCCCGACGCCAAGCGGCACGGTGGGCGCGAAGGCTCCGACACCATGGTTGCGATCGATTTCTCGCGCAAGATCGTGCTGATCTGCGGCTCCTCCTATGCCGGCGAGATGAAGAAGTCGGTGTTCACCACACTCAATTTCTATCTGCCCGCCGAAAACGTGGTGCCGATGCATTGCTCGGCGAACGTTGGACCGGACGGCGATAGCGCGCTGTTCTTCGGTCTCTCCGGCACCGGCAAGACCACGCTGTCGGCCGATCCCAACCGCACGCTCATCGGCGACGACGAGCACGGCTGGGGCCCCGACGGCATCTTCAATTTCGAGGGCGGCTGCTACGCCAAGTGCATCAAGCTCTCGCAGGAGGCCGAGCCGCAGATTTATGACGCGACGCTGCGCTTCGGCTCGGTGCTCGAAAACGTGGTATTCGATCCCGATACGCGCCAATGCAATTTCGACGACGATTCCAAGACCGAGAACACGCGCTCGGCCTATCCGCTCGACTTCATCGCCAATGCTTCGCGCACAGGGCGCGCAGGGCACCCGAAGAACATTATCTTCCTCACCGCGGACGCGTTCGGCGTGATGCCGCCGATCGCCAGGCTCACGCCCACGCAAGCGATGTATCATTTCCTCTCTGGCTACACCGCTAAGGTCGCCGGCACCGAGAAGGGTCTCACCGGGGTGCAGCCGGAATTCTCCACCTGCTTCGGCGCGCCGTTCCTACCGCGACATCCGTCGGTTTATGCCGATCTCCTGCGCGACTACATCGCCAAGCACAAGGTCGATTGCTGGCTGGTCAATTCCGGCTGGACCGGCGGCAAATACGGCGTCGGCCGGCGCATGCCGATCAGGGCGACGCGCACGCTCTTGACCGCCGCGCTCGACGGCTCGCTGAAAGACGCCGACTACCGCACCGATCCCTATTTCGGCTTCTCGGTGCCGACCTCGGTGCCGGGCGTCGAGCCGCATTTGCTCAACCCATTCAAAACCTGGAAGGACAAGGCCGAGTTCGACAAGACCGCGCGCGACCTCGTCGGCATGTTCCAGAAGAACTTCGCCAAATACGAGACCCACGTGACGCCCGACATCAAGGCGGCGGCGCCGGAAGTGCGTATCGCGGCGGAGTGAGCGCTACCCATTGCCGGACGAAAAAGGTCCCCCTTCAGGATTGCGCTTTCTTCGCGCGCAGTCCTTTGAGTATTGATAGAGCGGCGGAGATAAGAAGTTTTTGCGCGGCCACGTCCAGCGGATTTCGCGCGAGTCCGACGATGGTCGCTTTTGCGTCCCGAGTTTCTCGGCCCAAGGCAAGCCGGGCAACCGCGCGCTGAGCCAAGTTTTGGCGCTTTAATTTTGCGCTTTGGCGACACGGCGGCCGCCTTGGATCTTCTTCAGTCCTTTCATACGCTTCGTCGTCCCTCGCGAGGTCGCGTTAGCCGACCTCAAAGCGCCTATCGATTCGATCGGCGGAGCAGGCATTTTCCTTATCGGCATCGTCGCCGTGCTCATCGCCAGCATCCCGTCTCGTTGGGGGGATTTAAGGCCTGTGGTATCGTGGATTGATAAGCCGACTGCGAGCGAACGCCGAACCGATGTTCACCTCCTCGCAGAGACCAATTCAGGCAAACTGAACGAGGATAGCCATGTTTCCACTTCAAGATGAAACGCGGCGCCCAGTTCACTTTCCTATTGTCACCATATCGATGATCGCGTTGAACACTATTGTGTTCCTGCTCGAATTGGCCGGCGGCGAGGACTTTGTCACCAGATGGGCGTTAATCCCCGCCGACATTGTCGCCGGGCGTCATTGGGTCACGGTTGTGACGTCCATGTTCATGCACGCGAGCTGGTCGCACATCATCGGCAACATGATATTTCTTTGGGCGTTCGGGCCCGAGATAGAAGACGCCATGAATCCTTGGCGTTACGCTGCCTTCTATTTGTGCGGCGGGATCGTTGCCATGCTCGCGCAAGTCGCGGCTGATCCCACCTCCACGGTTCCTAATCTTGGTGCAAGCGGAGCAATTGCTGCAGTCATGGGGGCGTTTCTAGTCACGTATCCTCGCGATAAAATTCGTACTGTCGTCTTCTTTGGGTGGTTTTTTCAGGTCACTTTCATACCCGCCGCGCTTCTGATCGGATTTTGGTTCCTCATCCAACTCCTTAGTTTTGGCGTGGTTGCACACGTTCAGTCGGGCGGCGTAGCCTACTTGGCCCACATCGGCGGCATCGTCTTTGGCGCTCTAACCGCGTATCTGTTCGAGGACCGGCGCCGGCTTGCTCAGCAGGGGCGCGCCCTTCCGTAAGGTATCCGTACCGACTGTCGCGGCAGAGCCGAGTCACGCGAAATTAGGGGAGGTTCACATGCCCAAGGTTAAAGCGAACGGCATCACCATCAACTACGAGCAGCAGGGCGCCGGCGAGCCGCTGGTGCTCATCCCCTATCTCGCCGCCGATAACGCCTGCTACGCCTTCCAGGTCGCCGACTATGCCAAGCAGTTCACTTGCATCAGTCTCGACCCGCGCGGGGCCGGCGAAAGCGACAAGCCGGGCGGCGCTTACTCCATGGAGTTGTTCGCCGACGACGTCGCCGCCTTCATGCAGGCGCTCGGGGTCGAGCGCGCGCATGTGAGCGGCCTGTCGCTCGGCGCGGCGACCGGGCTTTGGCTCGCGGCCAAATATCCGCAGCGGGTAAAGACGTTGTCGGTGCATTCGGGCTGGACCAAGAGCGATCCGTTCCTCAAGGTCGTGGTGGAAGGCTGGCGCAGCATCGCCAAGGCCCTGGGCAGCGTGCAGGAGATGATCATCCAGGGCATCTTTCCCTGGTGCTTCACGCCGGAACTCTATGCGGCAAAGCCCGACTATATGGACCAACTCGCCGCCTTCGTGCGCAGCCGGCCCAAGCAGCCGCTCGACGCCTTCATCAGCCAGTCGGGCGCGGTGATCGCCCACGACGTGCTGGCGCAGCTCGCGCGCATTAAGGCGCCGACGCAGATTACCTTCGGCCGGCACGACCTGGTGTGCTCGACCCGCTTCGCCGAGCCGCTGCAGAACGGCATCAAGGGCAGCGAGCTCGTCGTGTTCGAGACCTGCGCGCATGCGCCGATCTACGAGAGTGTGGCCGAGTTCAACGAAAAGACGCTGAGCTTCCTTAAGCGTCATTCCGGCTAGCGGCGCAGACCTCGGCGCAATCGGCGGGCCGACATCAATGACCCCGCCGAAAGTGCAGATTGCAGCCGAGTGACGTTCGGGCGCCTCATCTTCCGGGTATGAAAATCCCGCGCCCGTGCAGTTTGCCGTGCTCGAGGTCGTCCATGGCGTCGTTGACCGCGTCGAGCGGATAGATGCGCGTCTCCAGTGCGACGCGTCCCTGCGCGGTGAGCGTCATCAGCTCGTCGAGGTCGTTGTAGGTGCCGACCAGGTTGCCGACGAAATTGATCTCCTGCGAGATCATGTCGATCGCCGGCGCCTTGATCATGCCGCCGTAGCCGATCACGTAATAGGTGCCGGCGCGCCGCAGCATGGCGATGCCCATCTCGATGGCGCCGCCTTCGCCGACGAAATCGACGACCGCCTCGCAGCCGGCGCCGCCGGTGATCTCCTTGACCTTGGCGACTTCGCCGCCATCCACCAGCACGGTGTGATCGGCGCCGCATTTCTTGGCGAGCGCCAGCGCGCCTTCCGACTTGTCGACCACGATGACGTCGCACGCGGTCAGCGCCTTGAGCGATTGAATGCCGATGTGGCCGAGGCCGCCGCCGCCGCCGATCACCACGGCATGCGTTCCCGGATAGAGCAATGGAATCGACTTCTTCACCGCGTGGTAGGCGGTGAGCCCAGCGTCGGCGAGCGCGGCCACGTCTTGCGGCCGCGTCTTCGGGTCGAGCTTGACCACGGCGCGCGCGCCGGTCTTGAGGTACTCGGCAAAGCCGCCATCGGCGTCGATGCCGGGGAAGACGCCGTGGCTGCAATGCATGTCGTCGCCGGCCCGGCAATGCCGGCAGAATCCGCACGAGATCAGCGGATGCACGATCACCGTGTCGCCGACGGCGACGTGCTCGACCGCGGAGCCCACCGCGTGCACCCAGCCGGCATTCTCATGCCCGAGCGTGTAAGGCAGCTTGACGTGGCTCTTGTCTTTCCACTGGCCTTCCACGATGTGCAGGTCGGTGCGGCAAAGCCCGGCGCCGCCGATGCGTACGATGACGTCATGCGGCCCGGTGATCTTGGGATCGGCGACTTCCTCGACCGTCGGCCTCTTGCCGTAGGCGTGCAGACGAACGGCTTTCATGGCGGTTACTTCTTCTGCAGCGTGTAGCGCACGGTCTGCACGCGGATGAAGCCGTCCTTGAAGACGAAGGTGTCGATGCCGTCGTCGATCTTGGTCTTGGCGGAGTCCGCGGTCCATTCGAGCAGCAGGATGTCTTTTTCGTAGAGCTGGGTTTTCAGATTCCATTTGGCCTTGGGCACGTCGGCCAAGAGCTTGGTGAAAGCCTGGCGAATGCCGCTCTTGCCGCGCAGAACTCCGGCCGGCGTCATGAAGAACGCATCGTCGCTGTAATCCGCGACGATGCCCTCGAGATTTTCGCCGCCAAGCGCCTCGGCGTGATGCTGGAATATTTGCTGTGGGGTGCGGGTAGCCATTGCTGTCCTCCTGGGCAATTGGAACGGCTCGCGAGGCGGCCGTGGCGTTTTGGCTCTGATCCTCCTACCGGGGCCCCTTCGATAGTGGCGCGTGAGGAGGCGCGATCATCCTGACGGTCACCCGCAAACTGCCATTGATTCAGATCAATTCTGTGACAGGAACCGACCGGTTGCGGTACGCGTCGCGCTGTGACTGCTGATCTAAATCAAGGTTTGCTGATCTTTTTTTGGATCATTATTCGAAATATTCTCGTGCGCGCGGGGATATTGGCGCGGGCTGCTTATCGGTGAAGGAATGAGCCATGCGGATCGATCATACGGCGCTTGGCGAGATCACGATCGACGGTAAGACCTACGATCATGACGTGGTCATCCGGCTCTCGGGCGAGATCGTAAAACGCAAGAAGAAGCTCTCGAAGCAGCTTTACGGGACTTCGCACGTAATGTCGGAGGACGAGGCGAAATTCGTGTTTGAGAAGGGATGTAAGCAGCTCGTCCTCGGTTCCGGCCAACAGGGCAATGTACGGCTCTCTCCGGAAGCCGAGGCCTATTTCGCCAAGAAGAACTGTCAGGTCGTGATTAAACCTACGCCGCAGGCAATTCGTGCCTTCAACGAAGCGCATGGCAAGACGATCGCCCTATTTCACGTGCCTGCTGATACCCGTCGCCGATTTGAGCCGGCAGCGGCGAAAATAGGCGGCCGCAAGGGCCGCCTATTCATGTCAAGTGAGCCTGCCTACTCGTTCGCCTGCGCAAGCTCGCGGCCCATGCGGTTGAAGCGTGCCTTCTGCTCACTGGACAGCGAGCCATAAAAGGCGTTGAGCGGCTCCTTCACCGTGTTGGCGGCTTCGATCATCGCTTGGAGACGCTTCTCCATCGCCTCCAGTCGGCCGGTCGGCGTGAGCGGGGCCGTGTCCGGGCACGCCGCCTGCAGGACGCCGACGGCCTTGACGGTCGCCTCGCCGAGCTTGTCGAGGTCGGCTTGCTGGTCCTTATCCGGCTTGACCGTATTCTGGATCTGCTCGATCGGCAGGTTGGTCAAACCGGGCTTGGCCTCCCGACATGCCTTGGCCTGATCGGGCAGCGCGGCCTTAGCCTCGGCGCTCAAATTCTTGCTCGGGCCGATCTCGTTGAAGCGCGCTTTCTGTTCGTCGCTGAGCGAAGCATAGAACTTCTCGAGCGACGGCCGCACGATCTCGACCGCTTTCAGTATGGCGGAAAGTCGCGCCGTCATGGCATCGAGCCGTCCCGGCGGCGTGAGCGGGAAGACGCCCGACGCCGGGCATGACAACTTGAACGTGCTCTTTGCCTGGTCGGCGGCGTTGCGCAAGTCGCCGAGCAACTGCTTCTGATCGTTGTTCAAACCGACTTTGCGCTCGATTTCCGTAAACGGCCAGGCGGTGATGCCAGTGCCCGGCTGCTGGCAAAGCTCTTCGACGGCGGCTGTGCGAACACGCGGCGCGGTGCTTCCCGCGGGCGCGTAGGCATAAGAGTCGGCCCCGTAGCCGCCCCAGAAAATGCCGTCGAAGAAGTCGTCATAGGCGTAGAGCCAATAGTCGTCGTCATAGCCGTAGGGCCAGAACGCGTAGTCGAAAATGTCGGAATAGGCGTAGGGCCAGAAGATCGGGCCGTACCATCCGACGAAGGCGGCACGGTAGCCGCGGTGCCAAGCGCGGCGGGGATGCAGCCAGTTGTGTGCGCCGCGCAGATGCGTTGCCGCATACGGCGTCGCGAAACGGCCGCGCGTGAGCTGCGTTGAGCGTTGGGTGCGCAAAATCGTACTCCTCGGCTGCACCAAATTCCGCTGTACGCGATGGCTGCTGAGAGTCCTGTTGTGCGTCGTGAAATGGTAGACTCTGCTGCGGCGCGAAAAGGTCGGCGACCTAAAATGCCGCGTCGAGAACCGTGGGCTGGTGAAACGCCGGACTGAAAAATTCGGGGCCATCCGTATACCGGGATTGAAGCTTCGTATCCCAGGATTGAAGCTCCGCATACCGGGATTGAAACTGCGCATTCCGCCCGGGTGGAAGCCGCCGGGGACTCGCGCAGCCGGAGCCGCACCCGGCGCGTTCTTGCCGAGTTGCGCATTGGCGCTCAGCGGCATCGCCAGCGCTATCGCAGTTGCTAACAGCGCTGCAAACGACGTTTTTCTTGTGTTCATGTTTAAATCCTCCACGTCACCCAACTTGCAAAAACGTCCGCCAAGAAGAGAAACGAACAATCAGCCGCAAACCCTGCGGCCGATCATGCGGTTGTGATCGGAAATGAATGTCTGATAATTTCGAGCGGGCGACTTTGATCTTCCGCAAATGCGCACCTTGAAAATCGGCCAAAACGGCCAGGAAATCACTGCGGTTGGCCTGGGTTGCATGGGCATGTCCGGTGGCTATGGGCCGGCCGACGACGCCGAAAGCATCGCCACCATGCATGCCGCGCTCGACGCCGGCGTCGCCATGCTCGACACCGGCGACTTCTACGGCATGGGCCACAACGAGATGCTGATCGGTGAGGCGCTCAAGGGCGGCAAGCGTGCGCGCGCCTTCCTTGCAGTCAAATTCGGCGGCATGCGTGCGCCGGACGGCACCATCATCGGTTACGATCTACGGCCGGCGGCTGTGAAGAACTTCCTCGCTTACAGCTTGCGCCGCCTGAAGACGGATTACGTCGATCTCTACCAGCCGGCGCGCTACGATCGCGCCGTTGCGCTCGAAGATACGCTCGGCGCCATCGCCGATTTGCAGCGGGCCGGCTATGTCCGCCACATTGGTCTCTCGGAGGTGTCTGGCCGCACGCTCAAACGCGCGGCGGCGAATTTCCCGATCGCTGCCATGCAGATCGAATATTCACTGGCGAGCCGCGGCATCGAAGAAGAGGTATTGCCGGCGGCCCGCGATCTGCATGTGCCGGTGGTGGCCTATGGCGCGCTGTCGCGTGGTTTGCTGAGCAACGCGACGCTCAACGGCGGCGCAGCCGAGGGCAGCATCCGCGCGCGCATGCCGCGCTTCTCCACGCAAAACCTGGCGCGCAACCGCGTCCTGGTCGAGGCGTTAGCCAAGATCGCCAAAGCGCGCGGCGTGAGCGTCGCGCAGCTCGCCTTCGCCTGGCTTGCATCGCGCGGCGGCGACATCGTGCCATTGATCGGCGCGCGCACTCGCACGCAGCTTGCCGACGCGCTCAAGGGTCTTGAGCTCGCACTGAGTACCGAAGAGGCTATGGCGATCGAACAGGCGATGCCGAAGGACGCCGTTGCCGGCGAACGCTACGCGCCGTCGATGATGAAACATCTCGACAGCGAGCAGGCGCGCTGAGCGGCGCAGTCTTGCGTCTCTAGCCGCCGCGCAGCTTGTCGATCAGTTCGACGCTCGGATAGGAATCCGCCGGCAATCCGGCCTTGATCTGCGCCAGGCGAATGGCCGCGCGTGTGGCGGCGCCGAGCTTGCCGTCGATGTCGCCGACTTTGTAGCCGTGTTGGTTCAACAGCCGTTGCAATTCCATCATCTGCGCGGTGGTGAGCGGCACCACGGTCGTGGCGCCGCTATGGTCGTAGGCCGGCGCGCCGGCAAGGCGCGTGGCGAAATAGGCGACGGTGGTCGAATAGACCATCGCTGAATTCCAGCCGAGGAAAGCCTGGAAATTGCGGTAGGCGAGGAAGGCCGGGCCGTGCCGCCCCATCGGCAGGATCATCGACGCCGGCATGGCGTCGGCCGGCAGATTGCCGTGCGCCGCGCGCACGCCCCAGGCGACCCACTGCGAGCGCGGATGCTGGATGTTGAGATCCGCCTCCTGCCACGGCAGGTTCTCCGGCACGCGCACTTCCTGCAGCCATGGCTCGCCGCGATGCCAGCCGAGGCTGACCAGGAAGTTGGCGCCGGAGGCGAGCGTGTCGGGAATGCTGTGGATGAGGTCGCGCCGGCCGTCGCCGTCGAAGTCGACGGCGTTCCTGTAGTAGTCGGCGGCCGTGAACTGCAGGCCGCCGAACTCGCCGGCCCAGTCGCCGATCATATCGGAAGCGCGCAGGTCGCCGCGCTGGATGATACGCAGCGCCGCGAGCAACTGCTCGCGGAAGAAATCCGGACGCCGGCAGTCATAGGCGAGCGTGGTCAGCGCGCTGAGGATCTTGTAGTTGCCGAAATTGGCGCCGAAGTCGCTCTCCAGTCCCCAGAAAGCCGTCAGCACTTCCGGCGGTACGCCGTATTTCTTCTCCACCTCGTCGAAGGTGGCGCGATACTTTCTGATCTTGGCGAGGCCGTTAGGGATGCGGTCGCCGCCCACCATGCGGTCGGCGAATTGCAGGAAAGTCTGCTGGAACACCGCCTGCCCGTGGTCGCGGCGGATGATCGCCGGATCGAAGGTCAGCGACGGCGCCGCCTCGGCGATTACGGCTTGCGAGATGCCCTGCGCCGCGGCGTCGCGCTTGAACTGCGCCAGCCAGCTCTCGAAGCTGCCGTGGCAGCCGGCGGCGGCCGTCCCCGTTGCCGGCACCGCCAGTGCGAAGGTGACACCGATGGCGAGGATTATTATCGATCTGTGCATCCGTCGGCTCCGCCTCTGCAGAATCGCCCCGACTTTGCCTGACGCAAGCTCGCGGTCAAGGCCGCTTGCGTAACACTCGATCGTGAGTTCCGTTTGTTGGCGGACGCTGCGCGTTAGAAATAGCGCCACCAGATATAGAGATGGCAGATCGCCACGTGGACGACCATCATCGGGAAGGCATAAAGCGTGTAGGTGACGAAACGGAACGGCACCTCGTTGCGCTCGCCGATACCGGCGACCGTCAGATTAGCCGAGGCGCCGATCAGCGTGCCATTGCCGCCGAGACAGGCGCCGAGCGACAGGCACCACCATAGCGGCTCGATCTTGTCAGCCCCGCCATAGGCGCCGGCCATGCTCTTAATCAGCGGGATCATGGTGGCGACGAAAGGGATGTTGTCGACAATCGCCGACAGGAAGGCGGATACCCATAGGATCGCATAGCCTGCGGTGGACAGCCGCCCGCCGGTCGCTGCCACCAGTTTGGTTGCGAGCAATTGCAGGAGCCCGCCCACATCGATGCCGTGCACGACGATGAACAGGCCGATGAAGAAGAAGATGGTGATCCACTCGACGTCGCCGAAGGTCTGATGGATGTTGTGCGCGGCCTTCTCGGCGTGATGCGCCCAGTTGTCGAGCAGCATCAGGATGGCGGCGCCGAACATGGCGATGGTGGCGGGCTCCAGATGCAGCGGCCGTGCCAGCACAAAGGCGATAATCACGACGGCAAGCACGACCAGCGACTGCTTGAGCAACCGCCAGTCCTCGATCGAGTCGGTGGCGCGCATCGCCATCACCCGTTCCTCGGCGTCATGCGAGGCGCGCAGGTCCTTGCCCCAAACGACTTGGATGATCACCGCCTGCACGACCATGACGACGATGATCACCGGCGTGAGGTGGTAGACGAACTCGTTGAACGAGAGTCCAACCTGCGAGCCGATCAAGATATTGGGTGGATCGCCGATCAGGGTGGCGGTGCCGCCGATATTGGAAGCGATGATTTCGGCGAAGAGATAGGGATAGGCCGGCACCTTCAGCGTTTTGCAGATGGCGAGTGTGACCGGCACGATCAACAGTACCGTGGTCACGTTGTCGAGGAAGGCGGAGACGACAGCGGTGGTAATCTGCAGGATGAAGAGAATTCCGGCGGGGTGCGCCTTGGCCGCCTGCGCCGACCAGACCGCGAGGTACTGGAACATGCCCGAACGGCGCGAGATCGACACCAGGATCATCATGCCGGTCAACAGCCCGATGGTGTTCCAGTCGACGCCCTTGAGCGCCTCGTCCTGGTCGAGCACGCCGACGAGCACCATGACGCCGGCGCCGACCAGCGCGACGATCGCGCGGTTGACCTTCTCCGACATAATGGTGGCGTAGGTGATGGCGAGGATGCAGGTCGAAACCCACATCGCGTTCCAGCCGAAATAGACGTGAGACGCCGCGTGCACGTTAGACCCCCCAGAATCGATGGGCGTTCTGTGGGGCCTCGCCGGCACCAGCCGCACCCTTGCCGGTAGGAAAATTCAGGCAAGCGCGATAGCGAGTCAAGCCAGCTTCAGAATTGGCGCGATCGGCAACAGCGTCAACAGCAGAAACAGCGGAACCAACACGCAGGCCGCCCACAGCAAGTAGCCGAAGAAGCTCGGCATGCGCACGCCTTGCTCGCTGGCGATGGCGTAGACCATGAGGTTGGGTGCGTTGCCGATATAGGTGAGCGCGCCCATGTAGACGGCGCCCATGGAGATCGCCGCCAAGGTGCCGGCGAGTGGGCCCATCAGCTGCTGCGGATCGCCGCCGGCGAGCTCGAAGAACACCAGATAAGTCGGCGCATTGTCGAGGAAGGCCGACAGGCCCCCGGTGAGCCAGAAATAGGCGGCCTCGTGCGGGGTGCCGTCATGCGCGGTCACCGCCTGCAGCAGGAAGGCGAAGCTGCCATCGCGCCCGGCGTTAAGCATGGCCATCACCGGGATGATGCAGACGAAAATGCCGGCGAACAGGATTGCCACCTCGCGAATCGGCTCGAAGGTGAAGCCGTTGTCCTCGCGATGCTCAGCCTTGGTCAGCCACAATGAGGCGAGGGCGGTCAGGACGAGGACGATGTCGCGCATCAGGCTCTGCAGAACGACGTGCGTGCCGTAGATGTCGAAGTCGATGCCCGGCCGCCACGCCGCCGACACCAGAATTGCGGCGATGATGACGGCGATCAGCGCGATGTTGACGAGGCCATGCACGGCGATCGGAACCGGGCGTGCTGGGCGCGATTGTTTCTCGCGCCGCGCCATCCAGAGATCGAGCGCGAGAAAGATCGCCAGCACCGAAACTGCGACGATCGTCGTTTGCAGCCACAGGTGCTGTGCCGTCCAGAAAAACGCGACGCCATCCAGGAAGCCGACGAACAGCGGCGGGTCGCCGAGCGGGGAAAGCGCGCCGCCGATATTGGCCACGAGGATGATGAAGAAAATCACGACGTGCGCGTTGTGTTTGCGCGCGGCGTTGGCGCGGATGAGCGGGCGGATGAGGATCATGGCGGCGCCGGTGGTGCCGACGAAGCTGGCGATCGCCGCGCCGAAGGCGAGAATCGCGGCGTTGACCAGCGGCGTGCCGCGGATGTCGCCGGTGACGAGGATGCCGCCGGCGACCACATAGAGCGCAAACAAGAGCACGATGAAACTGAGATACTCGGCAAGCACGGCATGCACGAAGCCGGCCAGCGCCGCGGCGGCGCCGAAGCGAACGGCGATGGCGGCGAGCGTCAGCAGGGCCCAGGCGGCGGAAATCTTGCCGTAATGCGCGTGCCAGATTTTCGGGAACAGCAGCGGACCGGTGGCGATCGACAAGAGGATGCCGAGAAACGGCAGCGCCCACGGCCAACTCATCTGCGCGCCGTCGAGCGTCGCGGCATCGGCCGCCTGCGGCATAAACATCCACGTTGCCAGCGCGATCGCCGCAATCCCTTTGCATGCCGTGTACATGATGGCCGCTCCCTATCAGGCGCGGGTGGACGCGACAATCCATGGATTGCACCATGCGTCCGCATCATGAGAGGATATCGATACCTCCTTGGAAATTGCAGGAGACCGTCATGGCCGCAAATCTGCGCTTCAGTAATCCAAAAACTTTGGCGAAGCCGCCGGGCTACACTTACGTGGTCGAGGCGACCGGACCGAACCGGGTGATCTTTCTCGCCGGCCAGCTCGGTCTCGACATCAACAATCAGCTGGTCGGCGCGCCGGGCGATTTCCGCGCGCAAGCCGAGCAGGCGGTCGAGAACCTGAAGCTTGCGCTGGCCGATGCCGGCGCCACGCTCAAGGACGTGGTGAAGATCAACAATTATCTCACCGACATGTCGCATATCGGCCTGTTCCGCGAGGTGCGCGACAAGCACTTCAACATGGCGGCGCCGCCGGCCTCGACCACGGTGGCGATTTCGACGCTGGCGCGGCCGGGGGCGCTGTTCGAGATCGAGGCGATCGCCGTGCTGCCGGCCAAGGCCGCGGCCAAGCCGAACCGGGCGAAAAGTACCGCCAAGAAATCGAAAAGCCGAAAGAAGAAGCGCTGACCACACATCCGTTCGTCCCCGCGAAAGCGGGGACCCAGGGGCCACGATGATAGCCTCGCGTTTTTGGCCCTAGGTTCCCGCTTGCGCGGGAACGAACCGAGCGTGAGGCTCCGTCGGAGAGCGCTTAATGCGCCTCGTCCCAGTTGCCGGCGGCGCGGGCGTCGACCTTGAGCGGCACCTGCAGCGCCACCGCCGGATGCGGCGCGTCCTCCATCACGCTCTTGACGATCGGCAGCGTCGCCGCGACCTCCGCTTCCGGCGCCTCGAAGATCAACTCGTCGTGCACCTGCAGCAGCATTTGCGCGTTGAGCTTGGCCTCGGCGAGCGCCGGCTCGATGCGGATCATGGCGCGGCGGATGATGTCGGCCGCCGAACCTTGCAGGCGGGCGTTGATCGCGGCGCGCTCGTTGAACGAGCGGATCGAGGGATTGGACGCCTTGATGTCCGGGTAGTGGCACTTGCGCCCGAACAGCGTGAGCACATAGCCGTTGGCGCGGCAGAACTCGCGCGTTTCATCCATGTAGTCGCGGATGCCAGGGAAGCGCTCGAAATATTTCTTGATGTAGGCGCCGGCCTCGTTCTTGTCGATGCCGAGCTGCGCGGCGAGGCCGAAAGCCGAAATGCCGTAGATGATGCCGAAATTGATCGCCTTGGCGCGGCGGCGGATCTCGCCCGGCATGTCTTTCACCGGCACGCCGAACATTTCCGACGCGGTCATGGCATGGATGTCGACGCCGTCCTGGAACGCCTTGCGCAGCGCCGGCACCTCGGCCACCTCGGCCAACAGCCGCAACTCGATCTGCGAATAGTCGGCGGAGACGAGCCTGGTGCCCGCTGCGGCGACGAAGGCACGGCGGATTTTGCGGCCGTCTTCGGTGCGCACCGGAATATTTTGCAAATTCGGCTCGGAGGAGGACAGCCGCCCGGTCGAGGTCGCAGCCAACGCGTAAGAGGTATGCACGCGGTGCGTCTGCGGATTGACATAAGTCGGCAGCGCTTCGGTATAAGTCGAGCGCAGCTTCGACACCTGCCGCCAATCCAAAATGACTTGCGGCAGCTTGTGGCCCTGCTCGGCCAGGTCCTCAAGCGCGCGCGCGCCGGTCGACCATTGGCCGGTGCGGGTCTTGGTGCCGCCGGGCAGGCCCATCTGACCGAACAGGATGTCGCCGAGCTGTTTGGGCGAACCGGGGTTGACCTGCGTGCCGGCGATTTTGTTGATCTCGGCCTCGAGCGCGGCTTGTTCCCTGCCGAAGTCGTTGGAGAGCCGTGCCAGCACCGCCGGATCGATCGAGATGCCGCGCTCTTCCATGCGCGCAAGCACGACCGGCATCGGCCGCTCCAGCGTCTCGTACACGGTCGCAACCTTCTCGGCGGCCATGCGCGGCTTCAATGCCTGCCACAAGCGCAAGGTCACGTCGGCATCCTCGGCGACATAAGCAGCGGCGCGTGCGATCGGCGTCGCTTCGGCCGTGAACAGCGCCTTGTCCTTGCTTTTCACGTCGTTGAAGCGCGACGGATTGCGGCCGAGATAACGGCGCATGAGCCCGTCCATGTCGTGGCCGCCCTTGCCGGCGTCGAGCACGTAGGAGATCAACATCACGTCGTCGATGGCGCCGATCCGGATGCCGCGGCGGGCGAGCACCAGCCAGTCGCGCTTTACGTCGTGGCCGATCTTGGTAACGCTCGTGTCTTCCAGGATTGATTTCAACGCGTCGAGCGCCTGTCGCTCGGGAATCTGCCCGTCACAGAGTTTGGCGGCGAACAGGCCAGAGGCCTCGCCTTCGTTCGCCTCGCGGTGGCCGAGCGGGAGATAGGCCGCCTCGTTCGCTCCAACCGCGAGTGCGATGCCGCATAGCGGCGCCTGCATCGGATCGAGACTCGCCGTCTCGGTTTTCAACGCGAGCACGCCGGTATCGTAGGCGCGCGCGATCCAACGCTTGAGGCTGTCGAGCGTGCCGATGATGGCGTACTTCGCGGGATCGATTTTTGTCGTGCGCAATGCCTCGATGCGTTTGCCGACCAGAGCATCTGGCGTGAACACCTCGGCCGCGCCGGCCGGTTTCTTGCCAGTTTCAGGGGCAAGAAGCGGCAATTGGCCTTGCCGTCCGATCGGCGCCGCGGCGGGCGCCGCCGACGCCGAGAGCCTGCCGTCCGCCTCGATCTGGGCGGCGTCGATGCCGCTCTTTTCGGCGATGCGCCGGGTGATCGAAGTGAATTCCATCGCCTTGAGGAAGCCGATCAGCCTCTTATAGTCCGGCTGGTGCACGGCGAGCTCATCGACCGGCACATCCAGCGGCACTTTGCTGTCGAGCGTGACCAGGCGCTTGGAGATGCGCGCCTGCTCGGCATGCTCGATCAGGTTTTGCCGGCGCTTGTCCTGCTTGATCTCGTTCGCGTGCTTGAGCAGCGTCTCCAGGTCGCCGTATTTGCCGATCAGCTCGGCCGCGGTTTTCGGACCAATGCCCGGCACGCCGGGCACGTTGTCGGTCGAATCGCCGATCAGCGCCTGCGCCTCGATCACTTTCTCCGGCGGCACGCCGAACTTCTCGATCACCTCCTCGTGCCCGATGCGGCGGTCCTTCATGGTGTCGAACATGACGACGGTCGGACCGACAAGCTGCATCAGATCCTTGTCGGAGGAGACGATGGTGGTGGTCGCGCCGGCCTCGCAGGCCAGGCGCGCATAGGTCGCGATCAGATCGTCGGCCTCGTAGCCCAACTGTTCCAGGCACGGGATTTCGAAGGCGCGCACCGCTTCACGGATCAAGGGGAACTGCGGGACGAGATCGTCGGGCGCGTCCGGCCGGTGCGCCTTGTAGTCGGGGTAGAACTCGTTGCGGAAGGTCTTTTCCGACTTGTCGAAGATGACCGCGAGGTGCGTCGGCTTCTCCGCCGGCTTCATCTCGGCCAAGAGCTTCCACAGCATGTTGCAGAAGCCGAGCACGGCGTTGACCTGCAGGCCGTCCGACTTGCGCGTGAGCGGCGGCAGCGCGTGATAGGCGCGGAAGATGTAGGAAGAGCCGTCCACCAGAAAGAGGTGGTCGCCTTTCTTCAGGGGGCGCGCGGCCGGACTGGCGGGAACGGACGTCGCCGCCGGTTTGCTCTTGGCTCTTACAGGGGAGGGCATGGCCCGAATGTGGGCCGCCACTTAAGCTTTATCAATGCGCTTCAACGCGCCTGTGGACGCAAAGACCTTGTCATCCCCGGGCTTGACCCCGGGGGTCCATCGTTTTCTGAAAAATGATGGATTGCCGGGTCAAGCCCGGCAATGACGGAAACTATTCCGCCGGCTGCAGCGCGAGCTTCGGCTTGGGCGAAGGCTTGGGCGTCAGCCAGAACGCCGCCGGGCGCTCGAACAGGAAGCGGGCGGGCGTTCCGCGCGCGGCCCAGAACATCGCCAGCGAGCCGAACACGCCGATCAGAGTGACGATGGCCGACACGGTGCCGATATCGCCGATCCAGCCGAAATGCAGCAGCGTGGCCCGCGTCGCCGCCATGGGGAGGAAAAAGGCGAGGTAGATGACGATGGAGTTGCGTCCGCAATAGCGCAACGGCTTGAAGAGATCGCTCTTGGCCATCAATGAGGCCGCAGTGACCACCGCGCAGGCGCCGACGAGTCCGAGCCCCAGCGAGACGAACGGCATAATTTCGTAGCCGAGGTAAACCAGCGTGCCGTTAAGCAGCCCCCAGGCGAGCAGGCCGGCGAGGCCGAGTAGCGGATTGGCTTGCGCGCGCGCGGTGAGCGCGAACACCTGCTTGGCGAAGATGTAGCCGGTGTAACAGTAGACGAAGCGGGCGGCGAACTCGTCCGGCACCATCCAACCGGTGTTGACATGCGCGATCTCGAGCACGGCGCCGAATAGCCAGATCACCGGCGCCGGCACGTTGCGAGTCAGCCGAATGAAAACGAAGAAGACTGGGAGCATATAGATGAACCACAGCGTGCCGAACGGGTCGATCAGCGACAAGGCGTAAAGGCGCGCGACCTCGACGGCACCGTGTTCATGCACGAGCCCGGGCGCTTTCACCGCGAACTGAATGGTCATCCACAGCAGATAGAAATAGGCGAAGTGCACGACTTTGCGGTCGAGATAGGTGCGCCACGGCCGGTCGATGACGTTGGCGAGAAACAGGCCGGAGATCATGAAGAAGTCCGGCATCCGAAACGGCAGCGCGAACGCGACCGCGTAATGCAGCCAGCCTTCGCGGCCGGCGGCCGCTTCGACGCCCAGCGTCGAATGCATCATCACCACCATGACGATGCAGAAGCCCTTGGCGTAATCGACCCAGTCGACTCGCCCGTCGTGCATTTGGACCCGGTTCATGATCGTCTTATGACAGAGCGCAGTTTCGAACGGCTTTATGTGAATGGCGAATTCGCCGGCAGTCGCCCTCGTCACTCGATAACGTCTCTGCTAAGGAGGCGCCACTTGCTTCGCTATTAAGGATTAAACGGTTAACCATTACGGACGGATTTTTGCATGCGCGTTGCCATGATCGGCACCGGTTACGTCGGCCTCGTCTCCGGCGCCTGTTTCGCCGACTTCGGGCACGAAGTGATTTGCGTCGACAAGGACAACGCCAAGATCGCTGCGCTCGCGCGCGGTGAGGTTCCGATCTACGAGCCCGGCCTTAACGATCTAGTCGCCGCCAATACCCGCGCCGGGCGCTTGAAATTTACCAACGATCTCGCCGGCGCGGTTAAAGGCTCCGACGCGGTGTTCATCGCGGTCGGCACGCCGTCACGCCGCGGCGACGGCTACGCCGACCTGAGCTTTGTCTACGACGCCACACGTGAGATAGCGCGCTCGCTCGCCGGCTTTACCGTGGTGATCACCAAGTCGACGGTGCCCGTCGGGACCGGCGACGAGGTCGAGCGCATCATCCGCGAGACGCGGCCGGATGCCGACTGTGCGGTCGTCTCCAATCCGGAGTTCTTGCGCGAGGGCGCCGCAATCCGTGATTTCAAGCATCCCGACCGCATCGTCATCGGCACGCAGGACGCACGCGCGCGTGCAGTGATGACCGAGCTTTATCGGCCGCTCTATCTCAACCGCTCGCCCATCCTGTTCACGGAGCGGCGCACCGCCGAGCTCATCAAATACGCGGCCAACGCCTTCCTCGCCACCAAGATCACGTTCATCAACGAGATCGCCGACTTGGCGGAGAAGGTCGGCGCCGACGTGCAGGAGGTTGCGCGCGGCATCGGGCTCGACAACCGCATCGGCGAAAAGTTCCTGCACGCCGGGCCCGGCTTCGGCGGCTCCTGCTTCCCGAAAGACGCGGTCGCGCTGCTCAAGACCGGTCACGATTACGACACGCCGCTGCGCATCGTCGAGGCGGTCGTGGCGGTCAACGACGTGCGCAAGCGCGCCATGGCGCGCAAGGTGGCGGCGGCGCTCGGCGGCGACGCGCGCGGCAAGACCGTCGCGGTGCTCGGCCTCACCTTCAAGCCCAACACCGACGACATGCGCGAGGCGCCCTCGATCCCGCTCATCACCGCTCTGCAGGACATGGGCGCCAAAGTGCGCGCCTACGATCCAGCCGGCATGGAGCAGGCGAAAAGCCTCATCAGCGCGGTGACGTTCTGCGCCGACGCCTATGATTGCGCCAAGGGCGTCGCGGCGCTGGTGATCGTCACCGAGTGGGAGCAGTTTCGCGCGCTCGACTTCGCGCGGTTGAAAGCGGTGATGGCGCGGCCGGTGCTGATCGACCTGCGCAACATCTACCGGCCGGAGGAGTTGGCGCGCGCCGGCTTCACCTACGAGAGCATCGGGCGGCCGAACAAATGATTTTTGCTGACGCGCGATTTCATAACAGTTGTCGTCCCCCGCGAAAGCGGGGGACCCAGTAATCGCCGACATCGCGCTATAAGTACCGCCCGCGTTTACTGGATCGTCCGCTTTCGCGGACGATGACGCTGAAGATGAAATCATTCGACACGCCGCTCCCCATCGACGAGGCTCTGCCGCGGCTTACCGCCGCGCTCGCCGCCAACAATTGCGCCGTGCTGGCGGCGCCGCCGGGGGCGGGCAAGACCACGCGCGTGCCCTTGGTGCTGCGCGACGAGCCCTGGGCAGAGGAGCGCAAGATCCTGGTGCTGGAGCCGCGCCGGCTCGCCGCCCGCGCCGCCGCCGCGCGCATGGCGGCGACGCTCGGCGAGGAGGTCGGCGAGACGGTGGGTTTGCGCGTGCGCTTCGGCTCCAAAATCTCCAAACGCACGCGCATCGAAGTGGTGACCGAGGGCGTGTTCACGCGGCTGATCCTCGACGATCCTTCGCTCGCCGGCGTCGCCGCGGTATTGTTCGACGAATTCCACGAGCGCTCGCTCGACGCCGACCTCGGGCTTGCACTGGCGCGCGATGCGCAGCAAGGTCTGCGCGAGGATTTGAAGCTGTTGGTAATGTCGGCGACGCTCGACGGCGCGCGCGTTTCGGCGTTGCTCGGTGGCGCGCCGGTGATCGAAAGCCTGGGCCGCAGCTTTCCCGTCGAGACGCGCTATCTCGGCCGCGATGCGCGGGCGCGAATCGAGAACCAGGTGGCCGACGCCGTGACGCGCGCGCTGCGCGCCGACATCGGCTCGCTTCTGGTGTTCTTGCCCGGCGCCGGCGAAATCCGCCGCACCGAGATTCTATTAAAAGAGCGCATCGGCGACCCGGCCATCGACATCGTCGCGCTCTACGGCGCGCTCGAGGCGCGCGAGCAGGACCGCGCCATTGCACCGGCGCCGCCCGGCCGACGCAAGGTCGTGCTGGCGACCTCGATCGCGGAAACTTCGCTCACCATCGACGGCGTGCGCGTCGTCATCGACAGCGGCTTGTCGCGGGTGCCGCGCTACGAGCCGGACGTCGGCCTGACGCGGCTCGAGACGGTGCGCGTGTCGCGCGCCGCCGCCGACCAGCGGCGCGGCCGCGCCGGCCGCACCGAGCCGGGCGTCTGCTACCGGCTATGGGACGAACCGCAAACCGGTTCGCTCGAGCCGTACAGCAAGCCAGAAATTCTCTCCGCCGATCTGTCGTCCTTCGTGCTCGATCTTGCGCAATGGGGCGTCAGCGACCCGGGCACGCTTGCTTTCCTCGATCCGCCACCGCAAGCCGCCTTGAATGAGGCGCGAACCTTGCTCAGCGAGCTGAATGCGCTCGATGCGCAAGGCCGCATCACCGAGGAGGGCCGCCGCTTGCGCGCGCTCCCGCTGCCGCCACGGTTGGCGCGCATGGTGGTCGACGCGGCGGCGGAGGGTTCCGGTCTTTTGGCCGCCGAGGTCGCCGCAGTCCTGACCGAGCGCGGGCTCGGCGGCGACGATGTCGACGCGCGCCACCGCCTTGTTGAGTTCCGCCGCGACCGCTCGGCTCGCGCGCAAGATGCGCGCGCGATGGCGAAACGCTGGGCTGATTTGGCTGGCGGACAGGGAGAGAGCGAAATATCGCCAGGCGCGCTGCTCGCATTGGCCTATCCCGACCGCATCGCCAAGAACCGCGGGGCGGGAGCGGGCGGCTTCCTGCTCGCCAACGGCCGCGGCGGCAATGTCGATCCGGCGTCGCCCTTGGCACGCGAGCCGTTCCTCGCCGTGGCGGAACTGACCGGCGCGGCGGCGGCGAGCCGCATTTTGCTGGCCGCGCCCATTGCCCCCGACGGTATCGAAGCGCGCTTTGCCAGGCATATCGAGGAACGCAATGCTGTCGCCTTCGATCCTGCCTCCGCCTCGTTACGTGCGCGGCGCACGCGCCGGCTTGGCGCCATCGTGCTGAGCGAGCAGACGCGGCCAATCGTGCCGGATGCGGAGACGGCGAACATCCTCGCTCAAGGCGTCGCATCGCTCGGCATCGGCAAACTCCCCTGGAGCAAGGCGCAGCTGCAATTGCGCCACCGCGTCGCATTTCTTCGCCGCGCCGAAGGCGAGGAGTGGCCGGATTTGTCGGATGACACGCTCGCGCGCAATGTCGCCGATTGGCTGACGCCGTTTCTCGCCGACAAGACGGCGCTGAACGAGATCGGCGCCGACGATCTTGCCGCCGCGCTCGATGCCTTGCTGCCGTGGAATCTCCGCAAGCGGCTGGATGCAGAAGCGCCGACACATTTCGCCGCGCCCTCCGGCTCACACGTGCCGATCGATTACGACGCGGAGCAGGGGCCGACGGTCTCGATCCGCGTGCAGGAGTTATTCGGACTCGCCAAACATCCTTCTATCGCCGGCGGCCGCGTGCCGCTGGTGATCGAGCTCTTGTCGCCGGCGCATCGGCCGGTGCAGCTGACGCGCGATCTGCCCGGTTTCTGGCGCGGCAGCTATGCCGACGTGAAAACGGAAATGCGCGGCCGCTATCCCAAGCATCCCTGGCCGGACGATCCGCTGCGCGCGCCGGCGACCCGCCGCGCCAAGCGCCGCGGCGAATAGTTCGACTTGTCGACGATCGCTTAACTCGCCGTTCACCGCATCGCATTGCCGCCATCTTTGCGCGGCGCGGTGTTAATGCCGCTTTGGAACGGGCGTGGCATGGTTGCGCCATGCGTCAGCTTCTCATCCTTGCGGCCGTGGTGGTGGTGGGCGGAGCCTATGCCGCGCGCTTTGCCGAACACTCACTCACGCAACCTGCGTCCCAAGCCGCCGTCGCCGAGCCGGTGCAAGCGCCGCCGAGTTACGGCCGCACGCTGACCATCGACGCCGACCGCAGCGGTCACTTCCGAGTCGAGGCGCGCGTCGAAGGCAGCCGTCTCGCGTTCATGGTTGACACCGGAGCTTCGCTCGTCGTGCTGCGCGAAAGCGATGCCGGCACTGTCGGCATCCATCCGGTGCCGGCGGACTACACCGCCGTGGTCTCGACCGCCAACGGCACGATCAAGGCCGCGCCGGCCAAGCTCGGCCGCATCGAGGTCGGCGGCATCACTGTCGAAGACGTGCCGGCGCTGGTGCTACCGGACGCGGTGCTGAGCCAGAACCTGCTCGGCGTCTCATTTCTGTCGCGGCTCAAGCGCTACGAATACGCCGACGGCCGGCTGGTGCTCGAGCAGTAACCTCCTCGTCATTCCCGGGCGCCGCCGCAGGCGGAGGATGGATTCCGAGCCCGGCGCTTCGCGCTGTCGCGGAACGACGAATGCGACGGAACCGCTTTGCGGGCTTGCCACGTTGGAGTATTGAACGCGGCACGTTCCGCCGATTTGAGGACCTGATGTTTCCCAAGCCGAAGCCCGCGCTCACGCCCAACACCTATGCCTACGAGTCCTCGCCGCTGGTGAAGCCGACCGGCTTCCGCGAATACGACGCGCGCTGGCTGTTGGAAAAAGAAATCAACCTCATGGGTGTCGAGGCGCTCGGCATGGGGCTCGGTACGCTGATCCGCGAAATAGGCGTCAAGCCGGAAATTGTCACCGGCCACGATTTCCGCAGCTACTCGGCCTCGGTGAAGATGGCGCTGGTGTCCGGGCTGATGGCCGCCGGCTGCAAGGTGCACGACATCGGCCTTGCCATCACGCCGATGGCCTATTTCGCGCAGTTTGCGCTCGACGTGCCCTGCGTCGCCATGGTCACCGCCTCGCACAACGACAATGGTTGGACCGGCGTGAAGATGGGCGCCAACCGTCCGCTCACCTTCGGCCCCAACGAAATGATGCGCCTGAAGGACATCGTGCTCCACGCCAAGTTCGATCTCAAGGGCGGCGGCTCCTACGAATTCGTCGAGGACTTCCCCGAGCGCTACATCGCCGACCTCACCCAGCGGCCGAAGCTCAAGCGCAAACTCAAGGTGGTGGCGGCCTGCGGCAACGGCACCGCCGGCGCCTTCGCGCCGCGCATCCTCGAGGCGATCGGCTGCGAGGTGGTGCCGCTCGACTGCAACCTCGACCACACCTTCCCACGTTACAATCCCAACACCGAAGACATGAAGATGCTGCATGCGATGCGCGATGCGGTGCTCGCGCACAAGGCCGACGTCGCGCTCGGCTTCGACGGCGACGGCGACCGCTGCGGCGTGGTCGACAACGAGGGCGAGGAGATTTTTGCCGACAAAGTCGGGGTCATGCTGGCGCGCTGGATGTCGGAGAGCCACAAGGGCGCGACCTTCGTCGTCGACGTGAAATCGACCGGTCTGTTCCTCACCGACCCGGTGCTCAAGGCGAACGGCGTCAAGGCCGACTATTGGAAGACCGGCCATTCCTATATCAAGCGTCGCGTCAACGAGCTCGGCGCGCTCGCCGGTTTCGAGAAATCCGGCCACTTCTTCTTCAACAAGCCGTTCGGCCGTGGCTACGACGACGGCATGATCTTCGCGCTCGCGGTGTGCGACATGCTCGACCGCAATCCGGGGAAGTCGATGGCCGATTTGCGCCGTGCGCTGCCGAAGACCTGGGGCTCGCCGACGATGTCGCCGCACTGCGACGACGAGAAGAAATATGCGGTGGTCGACGCCGTGGTGAAGCATTTCGAGGAGGCAAAGAAGAAGGGCGAGAAGGTCGCCGGACAGCCGATCCGCGAGCTCGTCACCGTCAACGGCGTGCGCGTCACCGTCGCGGACGGCTCCTGGGGCCTGGTGCGCGCCTCCTCGAACAAGCCGGAGCTGGTGGTGGTGGTCGAGAGCCCGGTGTCGGAGAGCCGCATGCGCGACATGTTTCATGCGCTCGACGCGGTGCTGCGCACGCACCCGGAAGTCGGCGAATACAATCAGACCATCTAGTTGTCATTCCGGGGCGCGCCGAAAGGCGCGAACCCGGAATCCATAACCCGCAGCCCTGCGGAGTATGGATTCCGGGCCCGCCGCTTCGCGGCGTCCCGGAATGACGGCATCAGAAATTCCAATAGCGCCCGCTGCCGCCGATGAGCACGACGATCAGGCCGATCGGCAGGTTGATCGCAATGATCTGGCGGATGAGCGCAAGCTGGGCAACGGCGGTGGGCCAATCCTGCGCGTCGACGGCGCGCTTGAACTTGAGCCAAGGCCCATGAAACAGCCCGGCGTAGAGCAGGATCATGACCCAGCCGAGTCCTTGCATGATGTTGACATAGGGCGGCGCCCCGGCAAATCCGCCGAAATAGGTCAGCAGCATCCAATAGCCGGTGACGATGAGCAGCACGACCGACGCCCATACCCAAGGAAAGAATCGTTGAAAGAAGCCGCGCCACAGCCTCATTCGCTGCGGCGTTTCCAGCGGGCCGGCGGCCGGGCGCAGACAGACATAGGCCGCGAACATGCCGCCGACCCAGACGGTGGCGCTGAGGATATGTAGGGTGAGGGCAAGGACGATCATGGGTGCAGGCTAGCACAGGAGAGGGCACTAGCGGGAATGAGCGGAGTTTGTTGCTTCGCACAGAACTGTAGTATCTGCGCGTCATGCGCATCGCCATCGTCGGCGCCGGGCCGGCCGGTCTCTATCTCGCCTACCTGATCAAGCGGCGCGATCGCCCGGCCGAGGTGACGGTGATCGAACAGAACGCGCCCGACGCGACCTTCGGCTTCGGCGTGGTGTTCTCCGAGCGCGCCCTCGAATTTCTGCGCGACGACGATGAGGCGACCTTCGCCGCGATCGTCCCACACATGGAATCGTGGCGCGATATGACGCTCGTGCTGCGCGGCGAGAAGGTCGGCATCGACGGTATCGGCTTCTCCGCGATCGGGCGGTTGCATCTGCTGCAATTGCTGCAGGCCCGCGCGCGCTCGGTTGGCGTCGAGCCGGTCTACCGTCGCGCGGTAAAATCGCTCGACGAGCTTGCTGATTTCGATCTCGTCGTCGGCGCCGACGGCGTCAATTCGCTGGTGCGACGCAGCCATGCCGGTGCCTTCGGCGCCAGCGTCGGCTATCTCAGCAATCGCTTCGCCTGGTTCGGCACCACCAAACGATTTGAAACGCTGACGCAGACCTTCATTGCAACCGAGCAAGGTTATTTCAACGCGCATCACTACCGCCATGCGCCGGGCACAAGCACCTTCGTGGTCGAGATGAACCAAGAGACGTTCGAGCGGACAGGCTTCGCGCGAATGGACGAGGCGGCTTCGCGCACGGCGTGCGAAAAACTGTTCGCCGCGACGCTCGACGGCCAGCCGCTGCTCTCCAACAATTCGATCTGGCGGCAGTTTCCGCTGGTGCACAATCAACGATGGTCACACGGCAATTGCGTTCTACTCGGTGACGCGCTGCACACCGCGCATTTCTCCATCGGCTCCGGCACGCGGCTCGCCATGGAAGATGCGATTGCGCTCGACAAGGCGCTCGCCGCGCAGCGCGACGTGCCGGAGGTGCTGGCCGCCTACGAGGCGGCGCGGCGACCGATCCTGGAGAAGCTGGTCGCTGGCGCCAACGGCAGCGCGCAGTGGTACGAGCATTTCGCCGAACATATGCGGCTGAAGCCGGTCGACTTCGCCATGAGCTACATCACCCGCTCCGGCCGCATCGATTTCGAGCGGTTGCGCAAGCTATCTCCGCAATTCGCTGCGAGGTACGAAAAAGAGAGGCGCTAGCTGTTGCGCATTTGCGCCCGCAGCGTCGGCAGCCCGATGCCGGTCGAGTCGAAGCCGCCGTCGACGGCGATCACCTGGCCAGTGACGTAGCTCGCTTTGTCGCTGCACAAGAAGAAGATGACCTCGGCGAGCTCCTCCTCCAGGCCGTAGCGGTTGAGCGGCATGTGGTCGTGATAGTCCTGGCGAATCTCCGGCGTGTGCACGGATTTGGCCATGGCGGTGTCGACCGGGCCGGGCGCCACCGCGTTGACGCGGATGCCGAGCGAAGCAAGCTCCGCCGCCTGCTGCTTGGTGAGATGCGCGAGGCCAGCCTTGCTGGTGCCGTAGGCGGTGCGCAGCGTCGAGGCGCGCAGGCCGGAGATCGAGGTGATGTTGACGACGGCGCCGCCGCCGCCGCCGCGCAGCAGCGGCGCGGCGGCCTGCGTCATCAGGAACGGGCCGGTGAGGTTGACCGCGAGCACCCGCGACCAGTCCTCGTAGCTGACCTCGAGGATCGGCTTGAAGATGGCGATGCCGGCATTGTTGACCAGCGCGTCGAGCCGGCCGAAGCGCCGGACGATGGCCTCGACCGCATGGGTCGCGGTCGTGGGATCGGCGACGTCGCCGGTGATGGCGAGCGTCATGTCCGGCTTGGCCAGCGCCGTGAACGTGCGCTGCAAATTCTCGCCGTCGATGTCGAGCAGCGCGACGCGCCAGCCCTCGGCGAGGAAGCGCTTGGCGGTAGCGAGGCCGATGCCGCGCGCGGCGCCGGTGATGAGGGCGACTTTCGCCGGTGTTTGCGTCATGCCTTGCCCCTAAGCCGTCATTCCGGGGCGCCGTGAAGCGGCGAGCCCGGAATCCATACACCGCAGCGCCGGGATTATGGATTCCGGGTTCGCGAGCTTCGCTCGCGCCCCGGAATGACAAATCGAATTCAATCCTTCGCTTCCTTGAAGGTCTCGCGGAAGGGGTGCGAGGGATAGACGCCGAGGATGCGCAGCTCCTTGGAGAAGAACGCGAGCTCCTCGAGCGCGAACACCAGCGCGCGGTCGTCGGGGTGGCCCTCGACGTCGGCGTAGAACTGGGTGGCGAAGAAGTTGCCGCCGACCATGTAGCTTTCGAGCTTGGTCATGTTGACGCCGTTGGTGGCAAAGCCGCCGAGCGCCTTGTAGAGCGCCGCCGGCACGTTGCGCACGCGGAACACGAACGTGGTGATGACCTTGCCGTTACCCGGCGTCGCCCATTTCTTCTCGCGCGAGAGCACGACGAAGCGCGTCGTGGAGTGCGCGTGGTCCTCGACGTTCTCCTTGAGGATGTCGAGGCCGTAGATCTCCGCCGCCAGACGCGAGGCGATGGCAGCGCGCGTGACATCCTTGCTCTCGGCGACTTCGCGCGCGGAGCCGGCGGTGTCGGCGGCGACGATCGGCTTGAGCTTCAATTCGCGGATGATGCCGCGACATTGGCCGAGCGCCATGACGTGGCTCTCAACCGACTTGATGGTTTTCAAGCTCGCGCCTTTCGGCGCCATCAACTGGTTGCGGATCGGCAGAAACCACTCGGCGACGATGTGCAGTCCCGAATCCGGCATCAGATGGTGGATGTCGGCGACGCGCCCGGCGACCGAATTCTCGATCGGGATCATGCCGAGCTGCGCCTCGCCGTTGGAGAGCGCGGTGAAGCAGTCCTCGAAAGTCGGGCAGGGCAGCGGTTCGCAGTCGGGATAGGCTTCGCGGCAGGCGAGATGCGAATTCGCCCCCGGTTCGCCCTGAAAAACGATTCTCTGCTTGGTGGCCATCGCTGCCGCCCGGATGTTGTCGGCGGTTCCGTTACACGGTTTAGGGTCGCTTGTCATGGCCGGACAAAAGATGCCGCGCCTTGGCCAGCTCCTTCGGCGTGTCGACGCCGAGCGGCACGCTGTTGACGATGGCGACGTCGATGCGCATGCCGGCGTCGAGCGCGCGCAGCTGCTCGAGCGTCTCGCGTTGTTCGCTCGCCGACGGCGGCAGTTTGACGAAACGCTCGAGCGCCGCGCGCCGGTAGGCGTAGAGCCCGATGTGGTGATAATGCGGACCGGGCCCAGTCGCGACGGCGCGCGTGAACGCCGTGGCGTGCAGGCGGCCCGGCGCTACCACCTTGCCTTTGACCTTCACCACGTTCGGATTGGCGAGCTCGGCCGTGTCGGTGATGACGGCGGCGAGCGTCGCGATGTCGACTTGAGAATCGGCGAGCGGCGCCAGTGCGGCGCGGATATCGGCCGGCTCGATGGTCGGCAGATCGCCCTGCACATTGACGACGATAGCGCAACGGCGTTCGGGGTCGAGCGCGGTGAGCGCTTCGTAGATGCGGTCCGAGCCGGACAGGTGATCGGCGCGCGTCATCACCGCTCGGCCGCCGGCCTTCTCGACTGCCGCGAGCACGGCTTCGGAATCGGTCGCGACCACGACCTCGCCGAGCTTCGCCGCCTGGGCGCGGCGCAGCACATGCACGATCATCGGCGCGCTGGCGATATCCACCAACGGCTTGCCGGGTAGGCGGGTGGACGCCATCCGGGCCGGGATGAGGATGATCGTCTTTGCCATCGCCCTCGCCGTTGCCGCCCGCGGCATATGACAAAAAGGCGAAGGCGGCGCCGCGCTTATACGGGTTGCCACCGCTCTCGCAAACCGGTATCTGATCGCCGCCGCTCACTCCTCGGCGGCAAGCACCGACATCGCCTTGCGCCGTCTTCGGAGCCCCAGTCTCGATGAATTCCTTTGAACTCAACAAAATCCTCGGCGCCATCCTGGGCACCTGCCTGATCCTGCTGGCCCTCAATATCGCGGCCGGCGCGCTGTTCTCGCCGGAGAAACCGGCAAAGCCCGGTTACGCCATCGCGGTGAAGCCGGAGGGCGGCGCGACCAAGGAAGCGGCGCCGAAAGAAACGCCGCTGCCCGAGCGTCTCGCCAAGGCCTCGATCGAGAAGGGCCAATCGACGGCCAAGCAGTGCCAAGCCTGTCATACTTTCGCAAAGGGTGAGCCAAACCGGGTTGGACCCAATCTTTGGAATATCGTCGGCGGTGACCGTGGCGAAGACCGCGGCGGCTTCAATTTCTCCACGGCGATGAAAACCAAGGGCGGTAAATGGAGCTATGACGAGCTCGATAAATTCCTGACCAATCCGCGCGGATATATCCCCGGCACGGCGATGACCTTCGCCGGCATCCAGAACGAGCAGCAGCGCGCCGACGTCATCGATTATCTGCACACGCTGTCGGACAGCCCGCAACCGCTGCCGCAGCCAACCGCGCAGGCCGAGCCGCCCAAGCAGGGCGAGCCACCGAAGCAAGGCGAGCCGCCCAAGGCAGCGGCGCCCGCGGCACCGCCCGCCGCTGCGCCTGCGGCACCGGGAGCCGCCCCGCCGGCTCCGCCGGCAAAGTGACGCTGGCGATCCGCTAACAAGGAACGGCCGGACCTGCCCGGCCGTATTGCTGTTGGCGGCGGCCACGCAATTGTGACACGCGCCGCTGGTGGCGGATCGAAAAACCGACATAATCGACAGCGATTGCGGCCCTTGGAGCACATTCGCCATGCAGTTCACCCGCCGTAGCCTTATCCGCGCCACCGCCGCGACACTGGCGGCGCCGGCGGTTGGCTCACTCGCGGAACTGCCGTTTGGCCAAGCGGCGCGCGCGCAGGAGCGTGTCTGGCAACACGGTCTGTCGCTGTTCGGCGAGCCGAAATATCCCGCCGGCTTTGCGCATTTCGACTACATCAACGCGAATGCCCCGCAGGGCGGCACCGTGCGTGAGATTGCTTTCGGCACCTTCGATAATTTCAACCAGGTAGTCGCCGGCGTGAAAGGCAGTCTCGCCAACGGGCTCGGTCTGGTCATCGAGACGCTGACCACGCCGGCCATGGACGAAGTCTCCACCGACTACGGCCTGCTTGCGGAGGCGGTGAGTTTTCCCGACGACCGTTCATCGGTCACTTACCGACTGCGCTCGATTGCGCGCTGGCAGGGCGGCGAGCCGGTCACTCCGGAAGACGTCATCTGGTCGTTCGAGGTTTGGAAGCAGAACAGTCCGCAGCTCGCCGCTTACTACCGGCACGTGACCAAGGCGGAAAAGAGCGGCGAGCGCGAGGTCACCTTCGTGTTCGACGGCCCCGGCAATCGCGAACTGCCGCAGATCGTCGGCCAGCTGCCGGTGCTGCCGAAGCACTGGTGGCAAGGCGTCGACAAGAGCGGCCGCAAGCGCGACGTCACGCAAACATCGCTCGAGCCGCCGCTCGGCTCCGGTCCCTATCGGTTGAAGGACTTCGCGCCGGGCCGCAACATCGTCTACGAGAAGGACGAGAACTATTGGGCGAAGAACCTCAACGTCTCGATCGGCTCCAACAATTTTGCAGTGATCCGATACGAATATTTCCGCGACTCGACGGTTGCGCTTGAGGCCTTCAAGGCCGACCAGGTTGACTGGCGCAACGAGAACAGCGCCAAGAACTGGGCCACCGCTTACGATTTCCCGGCGGTCCGCGAAAAGAAGGTGGTGCGCGAGGAATTCCCGATCCGCAGCGTCGGTGTCATGCAGGCCTTCGCCTTCAATATCAGGCGGCCGCAATTCCAGGATTCGCGCCTGCGTCGCGCCTTCAACTTCGCGTTCGATTTCGAGGAGATGAACAAACAGCTGTTCTTCGGCCTCTACAAGCGCATCTCCAGTTATTTCGACGGCACAGAGCTCGCCTGCAGCGGGTTGCCGCAGGGCCAGGAGCTCGAAATCCTCAACACCCTGCGCGACAAGGTGCCGCCAGAGGTGTTCACGACCGCCTACAGCAATCCGCTCGGCGGCGATCCGCAAAAGGTGCGCGACAATCTGCGCCAGGCGCTCGCGCTGCTGCGCGAGGCGGGCTACGAGATCAAGGACACCAAACTCGTCAACGCCAAGACCGGCGAGCCGTTCAGCGTCGAATTTCTGGTCGAGGATCCGGCGACCGAGCGCGTCGTGCTGTTCTACAAGCCGTCGCTGCAGCGCATCGGCATGACCGTGAACGTGCGCACCGTCGATACCGCGCAATACGAGAACCGGTTGCGGCAATGGGATTTCGACATCGTCATCGCCAACTGGTTCGAGTCGCTCTCGCCCGGCAACGAGCAGCGCGGCTTCTGGGGCTCGCAGGCCGCCGACCAGCCCGGTTCGCGCAATCTGGTCGGCATCAAGAACCCGGCGGTCGACGCGTTGATCGACCGTGTGATCTTCGCCAAGGATCGCGCCGAGCTGGTCGCCGCCACCCGCGCGCTCGACCGCGTGTTGTCGTGGAATTTCTACGTCGTGCCGCAATTCACCTCGGGCAAGATGTTCACCGCGCGCTGGGATCGCTTCGGCCGCCCCGACAAGATGCCGGAATACGGGCTGTCCGCCTTTCCCAGCATCTGGTGGCTGGACAAAGACAAGGCGGCGAAGCTGCCGCAGCGATCGTGATGCGTCTGAACCGGCGTCATGCCTTGGGCTTGATCGCGGGCGCGATCGCCGGACGGCGTCTCATCGTGCCGGTGTCGGCGCAAGAAGCGGAACGCCACGGCATGTCGGCCTTCGGCGATCTCGCCTATCCGGCCGGCTTCCCGCATTTCGATTATGTCAATGCGAAGGCGCCGAAGGGCGGCGTTTACTCGGAAATCGTCAGCTCGCGCGGCTACAACGGCTCCTTCCTGACTTTCGATTCGCTCAACGGTTACATCCTCAAGGGTCAGGGCGCCTTCGGCATGGACCTCACCTTCGCCACGCTGATGGCGGGGTCAGCTGATGAGGCGGACGCGATGTACGGGCTGGCCGCGCGCGCCGTGCGCATCTCCGACGATGGCCTGACCTATACGTTCCTGCTTCGCCCCGAGGCGAAATTCCAGGACGGTAGCCCGCTCACCGCGCACGATGTCGCCTGGTCGCTGACGACGCTGAAGGAAAAGGGCCACCCGATCCCCAGCCAGCTGCTGCGCGACATGGCCGGCGCCGAGGCAACCGACGATCATACCCTGGTGGTGCGCTTTGCGCCGAAGCGGGCGCGCGACGTGCCGCTATTCGTCGCCGGCCTGCCGATCTTCTCGCGCGCCTATTACGCCAAGCAGCCGTTCGATCAGTCGACCCTCGATGTGCCGCTCGGCAGCGGCGGCTACAAGGTCGGCAAGGTCGACGTCGGGCGCTCGATCGAGTTCGAGCGCGTCAAGGACTGGTGGGGCGCCGACCTGGCGGTGTCGCGCGGCCAATATAATTTCGAGGTCATCCGTTACGAATATTACCGCGACCGCGACGTCGGCTTTGAAGGCTTCACCGCCGGCAATTATCTGTTCCGCGAGGAATTTACCTCGCGCACCTGGGCGACGCGCTATGACTTTCCGGCGCTCAAGGACGGCCGCGTCAAGCGGCGCGTCATCCCCGACAACACGCCGTCCGGCGCGCAGGGCTGGTTCATCAATACGCGGCGGCCGCAGTTCAAGGACCGCCGCGTGCGCGAGGCGTTGATCGATGCCTTCGATTTCGAGTGGACCAACAAGACGCTGATGTACGGTGCCTACGACCGCACCCAGTCGATCTTCGAGAACTCACCGATGAAGGCGGTCGGTCCGCCGAGCGCGGCCGAGCTCAACCTGCTCGCGCCGTTCCGCGGCAAGGTGCCGGACGAGGTGTTTGGCGAGCCTTATCTGCCGCCGGTGACCGACGGCACCGGCCATGACCGCAAATGGCTGCTCGTCGCCGCGCAATTGCTGGAGCAGGCCGGCTGCCCGCTGAAGAACGGGCAACGCGTGCTGGCGGACGGCAAGCCGCTGACCATCGAATTCTTGAGCGACGAGCTCGCTTTCAAGCCGCACCACCTGACCTATATCAGGAATCTCGCCATTATCGGCGTCGACGCGACCTTGCGCATCGTCGATCCGGTGCAGTACCGCGTCCGCGTCGACGAGTTCGATTTCGACATCACCGTCGAGCGCCTGGGCTTTTCGGCGACGCCCGGCGATTCGCTGCGCGCTTATCTCTCCTCGCAGGCGGCCGCGACCAAGGGCAGCTACAATCTCGCTGGCGTCGCCGATCCGGCGATCGACGCGCTGATCGAAGCCGCTATCGCCGCCAAGACCCGTCCCGATCTGACCGCCGCCTGCCGCGCGCTCGACCGCGTGTTCCGCGCCGGCCGTTATTGGATTCCGCATTGGTACAAGGCGACGCATTGGCTCGCATATTGGGACGTGTTCGGCTTCCCGCCGGCGCAACCGCGCTATTCCCGCGCCATTCCGGCCACCTGGTGGTCGGAGCCGGCCAAGGCGGGAACGGTGGAAAAGAAGGGCTGATGGACGGGTCACAGGCCGGACTTGTCCCGGCTATCCACGCCTTTATGTTGCCGCCATACCGTAAGACGTGGATGCCCGGCACAAGGCCGGGCATGACTGCATTGGCGCAGGCACGCGAAAGAATCCGATGACCGCCTACATCGTCCGCCGCATCCTGTTCATGATCCCGACCATGTTCGGCATCATGCTGGTGGCCTTCGTGGTGGTGCAGTTCGCGCCCGGTGGCCCGGTCGAGCAGGTGATCGCGCGGCTGACCGGCGCCGATACCGGCGCCACTTCGCGCATCTCCGGCGCGGCCAGCGACCTCGGCAATCGCGGCATGGTGCAGGGGGCGACCCAGGTCGACTCGGTGACCTCGAAATACCGCGGCGCGCAGGGTCTCGATCCCGAATTCATCAAAAAGCTGGAGAAGCAGTTCGGCTTCGACAAGCCGGCTTATGAGCGCTTCTTCATCATGTTGTGGGACTATCTGCGCTTCGATTTCGGCAAAAGCTATTTCCGCGACGTCAGCGTGCTGCAATTGGTCAAGGAGAAGCTGCCGGTATCGACGTCGCTCGGCATTTGGATGACGCTGCTCACCTATCTCATCTCCATCCCGCTCGGCATCAAAAAGGCGGTCGACGCCGGCTCGCGTTTCGACGTGTGGACCTCGAGCGTGGTCATCGTCGGCTATGCCATTCCCGGCTTTCTGTTCGCCATCCTGCTCATCATCTTGTTCGCCGGCGGCTCGTTCTTCAACTGGTTCCCGTTGCGCGGCTTGGTGTCGGAGAATTTTTGGCAGCTGCCGTGGTACGCCAAGATCGGCGATTACTTCTGGCATCTGACCTTGCCGATCATCTCGATGGCGATCTCGGCCTTCGCCACCATGACGCTGCTCACCAAGAACTCGTTTCTCGACGAGATCCGCAAGCAATACGTGCTCACCGCGCGCGCCAAGGGCTGCACGCGCAATCAAGTGCTCTACGGGCACGTCTTCCGCAACGCCATGTTGATCGTCATCGCCGGCTTTCCCGGCGCGTTCATTTCCGCCTTTTTCACCGGCGCGCTGCTGATCGAAACGATCTTCTCGCTCGACGGCCTCGGCCTGCTCGGCTTCGAGAGCGTGCTGCACCGCGATTATCCGGTGGTGTTCGCCACGCTCTATATCTTTTCGCTGGTCGGCGTGGTGGTGAACCTGATCTCCGATCTCACTTACACGTGGGTCGACCCGCGCATCGATTTCGAGACGCGGGAGGTGTGATGGACGCCCGCGTCGGCATCAAGGCTCCGGAAACCGCCGCCATCGGCGTCGGCGGGCTGGTGGTGCCGCCGGAGCGGCGTTTCATTTCCATCTCGCCGCTCAATCGCCGGCGCTGGGAGAACTTCAAGGCCAACCGGCGCGGCTACTGGTCGCTGTGGCTGTTTCTGCTGCTGTTTCTGCTGTCGCTGTTCGCCGAATTCATCGCCAACGACCGGCCGATCTTCATCGCCGTCAACGGCCATTTCTATTTTCCGGCCGTCGTCACCTATCCCGATACGGCCTTCGCCAAGGACAAGGACCCCAATCTGTTCGGCACCGCCGCCGACTACAAAGACGACTATCTGATGGGGCTGATCAAACGAGAGGGCGGCACCGTGCTCTGGCCGCCGATCCGTTATTCCTACAACACGCAGGTGAGCAATCCGCCGTCGCCGTTTCCCTCCAAGCCGACCTGGATGCTGACCAAGGCGGATTGCGATTTCGCGGCGAGCCACGGCTTCGGCAAGTGCGGCGAGCTGGAATACAACTGGCTCGGCACCGACGACGGCGGCCGCGACGTCTTCGCGCGATTGATCTACGGCTTCCGCATTTCGGTGCTGTTCGGCCTGTGCCTGACCATCGTCTCCTCGGTGATCGGCGTCGCCGCCGGCGCGGTGCAAGGCTATTTCGGCGGCTGGACCGACCTCTTGTTCCAGCGCTTCATCGAAATCTGGACCTCGATTCCCTCGCTCTATCTGCTGCTGATCATTTCCTCGGTGCTGGTGCCCGGTTTCTTCGTGCTGCTCGGCATTCTGCTGCTGTTCTCCTGGGTGGCGCTGGTGCATCTGGTGCGGGCGGAGTTTCTGCGCGGCCGCAATTTCGAATATATCCAGGCGGCGCGCGCGCTCGGCGTGTCGAACTTCGTCATCATCTTCCGCCACCTCTTGCCCAACGCCATGGTGGCGACCATGACCTTCCTGCCGTTCATCCTGTCGTCCTCGGTGATGACGCTGACCGCGCTCGACTTCCTCGGTTTCGGCCTGCCGCCCGGCTCGCCCTCGCTCGGCGAGTTGCTGAGCCAGGGCAAGGCCAATGTGCAGGCGCCCTGGCTCGGCCTCACCGGCTTCTTCTCCATCGCCATCATGCTGTCGCTCTTGATCTTCATCGGCGAGGCGGTGCGCGACGCCTTCGATCCGCGAAAGACCTTCCGATGAGCGCGCCGCTGCTCTCCATCCGCGATCTCTCAGTCGCCTTCGGTTTCGGCGGGCGGCAGGTGCTGGCGGTTGACCGCGTCGCCTTCGACATCGGCAAGGGCGAGACGGTGGCGCTGGTCGGCGAATCCGGCTCCGGCAAGTCGGTGACCGCATTGTCGGTGATGAAGCTGTTGCCCTATCCGCCAGCGCATCACCCGTCCGGCTCGATCACCTTCAAGGGCCGCGAGCTGCTCAGCCTGGCGGAGAACGAGATCCGCTCGGTGCGTGGCAACGACATCACCATCATCTTCCAGGAGCCAATGACCTCGCTCAATCCGTTGCACACGATCGAGAAGCAGATCGGCGAGATCATCGAGCTGCACCAGGACATCCGCGCCGACAAGGTCCGCGCCCGCATCGTCGAATTGCTCGGCCAGGTCGGCATTCCCGATCCCGCGGGGCGGCTTGGCAGCTACCCGCATCAGCTCTCTGGCGGTCAGCGTCAGCGGGTGATGATCGCCATGGCTCTCGCCAACGCGCCCGATCTGCTCATCGCCGACGAGCCGACCACCGCGCTCGATGTGACCGTGCAGGCGCAGATCCTCCGGCTCCTGAAGGAAACGCAGCAACGGCTCGGCATGTCGATGCTGTTCATCACCCATGACCTCGGCATCGTGCGCAAGCTCGCCGACAAGGTCTGCGTCATGCAGCGCGGCAAGATTGTGGAACAGGGCGACGTCGAGGGTGTGTTCACCGCCCCCGAACATCCTTACACGCGCGCGCTGCTCGCCGCCGAGCCGAAGCCTGACCCGGCGCCGCCGCGCCCGGCCGCGCCGGTGATTGTTCGGACCGACGACTTGAAAGTCTGGTTTCCGATCAAGCGCGGTGTACTGCGCAAGGTCGTCGGGCACATCAAGGCGGTGGACGGCATCAGCATCGAGGTGCGCAAAGGTGAAACGCTCGGCGTGGTCGGCGAGTCGGGCTCGGGCAAGACCACGCTCGGCCTCGCCATCTTGCGGCTGATCTCATCGCAGGGGCCGGTCGTATTCATGGGCCACGCCATCCAGGGCCTCAAATTCAAAGCGATGCGGCCGTTCCGCCGCGACATGCAGATCGTCTTCCAAGACCCTTACGGCTCGCTCAGCCCACGCATGTCGGTGTCCGACATCATCGAGGAGGGCCTATGGGTGCATCAGCCGCAGTTGAGTGCGGCCGAGCGCGAGCGGCGCGTGGTCGTCGCGCTCAACGATGTCGGGCTCGACCCCGACACGCGCCACCGTTACCCGCATGAGTTTTCCGGCGGCCAGCGCCAGCGCATCGCCTTGGCTCGTGCGCTGGTGCTGGAGCCGACCTTCATCGTACTCGACGAGCCGACCAGCGCCCTCGACATGCTGATCCAGTCGCAGATGGTCGACCTCTTGCGCGACCTGCAGAAGCGGCGCGATTTGACCTATATGTTCATTTCGCACGACCTGCGCGTGGTGGCGGCGCTGGCGAGCCGGCTCCTGGTGTTGCGCAACGGCAAGATGGTCGAGGAGGGCGCCGCGGCCGAGCTGTTCAAGAAGCCGAAGAGCGACTATACCCGCGCCCTGTTTGCCGCCGCCTTCAATCTGGAAACCGCGCCGGAAGGCGTGGTGTCGCAATAGTGATGATCCCGAAAAGTTGAAACCGGTTTTCGGGCAAGATCATGCGCAAGGAAAAATGCGCCGATGGCCAACGAGCGCGATCTCGTCGATCGTCCTGCGGACGTTGAACTTTCGCCGCCCGAATTGCTGGCGCGGGGCTATCGCCCTTATCAACGCTATCATCTGAAGCTTAAAGATGCGCACGGTCCGCCGGTCGAACAGCAGCGCGACATCATCCGCGCCGGCAAGGTCGTGGCGGTATTGCCCATCGATGTCGCGCGCGACGAGATCGTATTGATCCGCCAATTTCGTCTACCCGCTCACCTCGCCGATGGGCGCGGCGATCTCGTCGAGGCCGTGGCCGGGCGGGTCGAGCACGGCGAGGAGCCGGTCGAAACCGCGCGCCGCGAGTGCATCGAAGAAATCGGCACCGCGCCTTCGCGCGTGGTCGAATTGTTCACCTATATGAATTCGCCTGGCATCACCGACGAGGAGGTCACGGTCTTCCTCGCGGCTGTCGATGCCACACGAGTTGCGCAGCGGACGTCTTTCGGCGGCGAACAGATCACGACTGTGCGGGTCGCGATCGACACGGCGCTCGCGGCGCTCGGCAAAGGCACGATGCGCAACGGCTTACTGCTCACCGCGCTGCAATGGCTGGCGCTCAACCGCGCGCGGATCGCGGACCTGCTGCGTTAGCCCAATCGTTTGACGCTGGTGACGTCGCTGGCGGGGGCCTTGATGCGTGCGATCGTGTCTTCGATCGGCTCGATCGTCACCGCCATGTGAAACGCGTTGGCGTGGATTAGCGTCGCTGCGTCGCGAGCGATGGCGACGTGGCCCTTCCAAAACAGCAGATCTCCGCGCTTGATCTCGATGACGGACACCAGCTTGCCAAGCGCCAGTTCCTGCATGTCGCTGTCGCGCGGGCAGGGGAGGCCGGCGGCCTGCAACGCGACCTGCACCAGCGCCGAGCAATCGAGGCCGAGCGAGGTCTTGCCGCCCCAGAGATAAGGCGCGCCGAGGAACTTCTCGGCGACCGTGACGAAGTCGCTCTGCTTGGCCTTGACCGGCGCCAGATGAACGGCCGGCACGTGCCAGCCATCGGCGGTGATGGCAAAGCGCTCGTCCTGCCGGCTGATGACAAGCCGCGCGCCCATCGGCAGCGCGGCGACCGGCGTCAACTTGATGTCTGGTCCAGGGAAGGCAAACGTGCGCAACGCCGTCACCTTGTGGGTCGCCGCCGGCCCGGGCGCGGCGAGCGCATTGGCCGACAGCCAGCCGACATAACCGTCGCTCTCGAGCTGACCCCAAGCCCAGCCTTCCTCGCTGATCTCGTAAACGGTGACGATCTCGCCCCGCAGGGCCTGCGTATCGAGCCGCGCCTCGTGTGAGGGTGCGCGCCGTATGTCGGCGATGGCGTCGATGACCTCATGGCGTTTGCCCTCGACGAAGCGCTTGGCCTCAACCTGGCCGCGCAAATGGCTGGCGGCGATGTCCGGCCGGAAAGGATGCAGGCGCGGGTCGAGCGCGACCATCTAGAATCTTTCGTGGCGCATGATCTTGTCCGAAAACCGGTGCTTACTTTTCGGGATCATGCGCTATAGCGCTGGGTAAACATCGCGTAGAGCGCGCGCGCCGCCTGGCATTCGGCGCCCTCCGGCCGGCCGGGCTTGGCCGATGGGGTCCAGGCAAAAATATCGAGATGCAGCCAAGACGGTGCGCTGATAAAGCGGCGCAAAAACAGCGCCGCAGTGATGGCGCCGCCCTGGCCGCCGCTCGCAACATTGTTGAGATCGGCGACTTTCGATTCCAGCATCGCCTCGTAAGGCCGCCATAGCGGCAGCCGCCAGAGCGGGTCGAATTCGCTTGCGGCGGCGGCCATCAGCTCAGCGGCGAGTGCCTCGTCGTCGGTGAAGAACGGCGGCACGTCAGGCCCGAGCGCGACACGCGCGGCGCCGGTCAGGGTCGCGAAATCCACCACCAGCGCCGGCTTCTCCTCGTCGGCGAGCGCGAGCGCGTCCGCCAGGATCAGCCGGCCCTCGGCGTCGGTATTGCCGATCTCTACGCTGATGCCCTTGCGTGAGGTGTAGACGTCGCGCGGCCGGAAACTCGTGCCGGAGACGGAATTCTCCACCGCCGGGATCAAAACGCGCAGGCGCACCTTCAATGCGCGCGCCATGACCATGTGCGCGAGCGCGAGCGCGGTTGCCGCTCCACCCATGTCCTTCTTCATGTTGAGCATGGCGGTTTCGGGCTTGATGTCGAGCCCGCCAGTGTCGAAACAAACCCCCTTGCCGACGAGCGTGATCTTGGCATCGGCCGGCTCGCCCCAGGCAAGATCGATCAGCCGCGGCGTGCGCGCCGAACCCATGCCGACGGCGTGGATGAGCGGAAAACCCTTGGCGAGCGCGTCGCCGTTGGTGACGCTGACCTTGGCGCCGTGTCGCTGTGCCAATGCGCGCGCCGACTCCTCGAGCTCTGCCGGTCCCATGTCGTTGGACGGGGTGTTGGTGAGATCGCGGCAAAGCGTGACGCCCTCAACGATGCGGGTGAGGTCCTCGCCGTCGACGCCATAGGGCAGCACGAGGCGGACGTCGCGCGTCTCCGCCTTGCGATAGCGCGTGAACTGGTAGCTGGCGAGTGCGAAGGCGAGCGCGGCAAGCCGCGTATCATGCGGCGCGTTGGCAAAGCGGTAAGTGCCGGCCGGCAAAAGGCCGCATAGCGCGCCTGGGCGGAAAAGATCCTTCGCCGGATCGTCGGCGTTCTCGATGCCGAACAGTACGCCGGCGAGATAGCCGTCCGCCGCCGGGACCAGCAAATGGCGGCCCGCCTTCGGCTGAAAACCGGCGGCCCGCACGAAGGCGCGCTCGCGGTCGTCGATCGTCTCGATGGTTTTGTCGAAGGTCGCGGCGGTGACGAAGAGGATTGGAACAGCCGCTTCATCGGGGCTGGCAAAGATCGGATGCATGGTCATTCCGCGGCGTCGCGCAGCGGCGGCTTCGGTGCATAGCCGTCGCGCGTTTGCGGTAGTTTCCAGCCCAGCATTTTGGAGGCGACCAGTGTGCGCAACACCTGCGCCGTGCCGCCGCCGATAGTGAACATGCGCACGTCGCGCGCCATGCGCTCGAGCGGCAGGTCGCGCGAATAGCCGCGCGCGCCGAACAGCTGCAGTGCGTCGTTAACGATACGAATGGCGGTCTCGGACGCAAAAATCTTCGCCTGCGCCGCCAGCATCGGGTCGGGGAAGGCGCCGCCGTCCGACCCGCGCGAGCGCGCCGCCTGATAGAGCATCAGCCGTGAAGCCGTGAGCTGCGTCTGCATGTCGGCCAGCATCCATTGCAGCCCCTGGAATTCGCCGATCGGGCGGCCGAACTGCTCGCGTGTCTTTACCCAGTCGAGCGCCAGTTCGAGCGCGCCGGCGGCAACGCCCATCGCCACGGTGCCGGCGCCGACGCGCTGGCTGTTATAGGCGTTCATCAGATCGGCGAAGCCGCGGCGGAATCCCGAGGGCGGCGATATCGCCATGCTCGCCGGCACTTCCAGATTTTCAAAAGTCAATTCACCTTCCGGCATGCCGCGCAAGCCCATGGTCTGCTCACGCTTGCTGACTTTCAGGCCCTTCGCCTCGTCGCGCACGGCGAGAAAGCCGCCGATGCCGAGCCCCTCGCCGCGCTCGTCGAATACGCGCGCAAAGATCAGATGCAACCGCGAAACGCCGGCGCCGGTGATCCAGTGCTTCTTGCCATTGATGACGAAGCTATCGCCACGCTTGTCGGCGCGCGTGGTCATGGCCAGCGCATCGGAGCCGGCGTCCGGCTCGGTGATACAAATCGCAGGCTTGTCGCCTTCCAGCACCAGTTTGGCGGCAAGTTTCTTCTGCGCCTCACTGCCATAGGCCATCACCGTCGAGATCGCGCCCATATTGGTCTCAACCACGATGCGCGCCGTGACGGTGCAGGCCTTCGCCATTTCCTCGATCACCAAGACGGCGTCGAGGAACGACCGACTCTGCCCGCCGAGGGCTGTCGGGATGGTCATGCCGCAGAAGCCGGCTTCCGCCAGTGCCCGGACCACATCCCAAGGGTATTGCTCGTCGCCGTCGATTGCCGCGGCGCGCGGTCGCGCCACACGCTCCGCAAACGCGCGCGCCCGCGCCTGTAGTGCGATCTGATCGGGGCCAAGGCCGAGGTCCATCGGTGCAATCTTACAGGAGGATTCGGGCTCCGGAGAGGACCGAGTTTAGCGATTAACCTCTCGTTAGGGTTAACGTTTTATTGCTGCGCCATGCCCCAGCAAGCTCGTTCCGCCCGCCTCCTCATCCTCGCCGCCACCACCGCCGTCCTCGCGCTGTCGGTTGCCGGCTGCAAGACCACGAGCGACGACATTACCGGCTCGCTCACCGGCGCGCGCCAGCCGACGACCGAAGCGGAGTGGCGCAGCGCGCTGGAGACCTACGGCGAGCGTTATCGCGCCAACCCGAATGACGCCCAGGCCGCCATCGCCTATGCCCGCGCTCTGCGCGCGACCGGGCAGCGCGCGCAGGCGGTGGCGGTGCTGCAACAGGCTTCATTGCGCAATCCCAAGGATATGGTGCTGCTCGGCGCCTATGGGCGCGCGCTCGCCGATGCCGGGCAATATCCGGAGGCGCTCGATGCGCTCGGCCGTGCGCACAACCCCGATAATCCGGACTGGCGCATCCTCAACGCGCAAGGCGCGGTGCTCGACCAGATGGGCCGTTATGGTGAGGCACAACGGCACTATTCCGCCGCGCTCAAGATCATGCCCAACGAGCCGTCGGTGCTGTCCAATCTCGGGCTCTCCTACGCGCTGGAGAAGAGGCTGCCGCTGGCGGAGACTACATTGCGGCGCGCCGTCACCGCGCCGAACGCGAGTCCGAAAGTGCGGCAGAATCTCGCTCTCGTCGTCGGCCTTCAAGGTCGCTTCGCCGAGGCGGAGAAGATCGCCAGCGCCGATCTGCCGCCCGACCAAGCCGCGGCCAATGTCAATTACCTCCGGCAGATGCTCGCGCAGCAGGACGCCTGGAAGAAGTTCAGCCGCGAGGCGCCGCCAAGACCCGGCAGCTGATCGTCGGCACTTTGCTAATGCTGAATGGCCATCACCTTGATGGCGGCCGGGCCGAGAATCACGATGAACAGGACCGGCAGGAAGAACACGATCATCGGCACCGTTAGCTTGGGCGGCAGGGCGGCGGCCTTCTTTTCGGCTTCCGCCATGCGCATGTCGCGGTTTTCCTGCGCCATTGTCCGCAGCATGGTGGCGAGCGGCGTGCCGTAGCGCTCGGTCTGCTGCAAGGCCATGCAAACCGAACGCACGCCGTCGAGGTCGGTGCGCATGGCGAGATTCTCATAGGCCTGGCGGCGGTCCGGCAGGAAGGACAGTTCCGCCATCGTCAGCGTCAACTCCTCCGCCAGCGCCACCGATTGTGAGCCGATCTCCTCGCTCACGCGTTTGAACGCGGACTCGATCGACATGCCGGATTCGACGCAGATCAGCATCAGATCGAGCGCATCGGGAAAGGCCCGCTTGATCGACAATTGCCGGCGCTGGATCATGTTCTTCAACAGCATCAGCGGCAGGTGCATGCCGATATAGGCTGCGGCGATGCAGAGACCGAGCTTCACCATGACCGGCTGGTTGAGATCGAGCACGACGAAAAGGTAGATCCCCGCCAGCACGAAACACGCGGCCGGCGAAACCATGCGGATGAAGAGGAACGTCACATAGGGGGCGTTGCCGCGATAGCCGGCCTGCACCAGTTTGGTGCGCGCCTCTTCCTGCGCGAACCATTTGCTCAGATTGAAGCGGTCAACGACGGTCTGCACATATTGCTTGGGCGACTGCCGCAGCGAGGCCTTCTGTTTCTCCTGCAACATGCGCTCGCGCTCGCGCTGGCGAATCTTCTCGCGCTCGAGCGCCACCGCCCGCATCCGCTTGTCGAGCGGATTGGTGGCCAGCAACGGCATGGCCAGCGTCAGCACGGTGGCCACCGCGGCGATCGCGGCGAAGACCATGGTCAAGGTCTGAACGTTGACGGAATTTTCCAAGAGCTCGATCATCGGTCGCCGTTCACGTTAGAAGTCGAAATTGATCATCTTCTTCATCACCAGCACGCCCATCGTCATCCAGGCGGCCGAGCAGGCGAGCATCACGCGGCCGAGCGGCTCGGTCCACAACAGCGAGATGTAGTTCGGGCTGGTGAAATAGACCATCAGCATCACCGCGATCGGCAAGGCGCCGATGATGGCGGCGGAGGCTTTGGCCTCCTGCGACATGGCAACGATCTTGGCCTTCATTTTCTTACGGTCGCGCAACACGCGCGACAGGTTGCCGAGCGCCTCCGCCAGGTTGCCGCCGGCGCGCTGCTGGATCGCAATCACGATGCCGAAGAAATTCGCCTCCGGCAGCGGCATGTGCTCGTAGAGCTTGGCGCAGGCCTCACCCAACGGCATGCCGATCGCTTGGGTTTCGATGATGGCGCGGAATTCCGACTTGACCGGCTCGCGTGACTCGGTGGTGATTATTTTCAGCGAGTCGAGCAGCGGCAGGCCGGCCTTGACGCCGCGCACGATGATGTCGACGGCATCGGGAAAGGTATCGAGAAATTTGTTCTCGCGCCGCTTCTTGAGGAACTTGAGCAACCAAGCCGGTACGCCAAAGCCACCGACGAAGCCAAACACGGCAGCAATGAGCAGCCCCGTGCCGGAAAGGAAGGTGACGGCAAACAGGCCGATGCCGATTAGCGCGGAAATGATGAAGAATTGCCGTTTCGTCCATTTCAAGCCGGCCTGCGAGATGCGCACGGTCAGCGGCACGCGCTTTGTTTGTTTTTGCCGTTCCTCGAACTCCTTCAAGGTTGTTTCGATCACGTCGCGGCGTGATCGCTGATTCTGGCGCGTGGCGACGCGCGCCGCGGGGTCGGCCCTCGCGACACTCGCGAAGCGCTGCTCGGCTTTGCGCTCGCCGGAGAGCAGCGGATAAACGAAAACCCAGGCCACGCCGCCGACGGCGAAGGCGCCCAGGAAGAACATGGCAAGCGTCTGCAGCGGCATCGCTAACCCGCCGCCTTCAATGCTTCATTGGCGGCTTCCGAAGCATCGAGTGCCGCCGCCAGCCGCACTTCCTCGCCATAGTAGCGCGCGCGGTCCCAGAAGCGCGGCCGGCCTATGCCGGTCGAGCGGTGGCGGCCGATGATCAAGCCGTTCGGGTCCTCGCCCATCATGTCGTAGACGAACAGATCCTGAGTGACGATGACGTCGCCTTCCATGCCCATCACTTCGGTGATGTGCGTAATCTTACGCGTGCCGTCGCGCAGGCGGGCCGATTGGATGACGATGTCGACCGAGGCGCAGATCATTTCCCGGATGGTGCGCGAGGGCAGCGAGAAGCCACCCATGGTGATCATGGATTCGACGCGCGAGAGTGTTTCGCGCGGGTTGTTGGCGTGCAGCGTGCCCATCGAACCGTCGTGACCGGTGTTCATGGCCTGCAACAGGTCGAAGGCCTCGGGTCCGCGCACTTCGCCGACGATGATGCGCTCGGGCCGCATACGCAGGCAGTTGCGCACCAGTTCGCGCATGGTGACTTGGCCCTCGCCTTCCAGGTTGGGCGGCCGCGTCTCCAGGCGCACAACGTGCGGCTGTTGCAGCTGCAATTCGGCGGCGTCTTCGCAGGTGATGATGCGCTCGTCGGAGTCGATGAACTTGGTTAGGCAGTTGAGCAGTGTGGTCTTGCCCGAGCCGGTGCCGCCGGACACGATCGTGTTGACGCGGCAGCGGCCGATGATGCGCAGGATCTCGGCGCCTTGCGGCGTGATGGTGCCGAACTTGACCAGCTGCTCGAGCGTCAGCTTGTCCTTCTTGAATTTGCGGATGGTGAGCGCCGGCCCGTCGATCGCGAGCGGCGGCGCGATCACGTTGACGCGCGAGCCGTCCGGAAGACGCGCGTCGCAGATCGGCGAGGATTCGTCGACGCGGCGGCCGATCTGGCTGACGATGCGCTGGCAGATATTAAGCAGCTGCTGATTGTCGCGGAAGCGGATGCCGGTTTTCTGGATTTTGCCTTTGACTTCGATGTAGACCGTGCTGGCGTTGTTCACCATGATGTCGGCGATGTCGTCGCGCGACAGCAGAGGCTCCAACGGGCCGAAGCCCAGCACGTCGTTGCAGATGTCGTCGAGCAACTCCTCCTGCTCGGCGATCGACATCACGATGTTCTTGATCGCGATGATCTCGTTGACGATGTCGCGGATTTCCTCGCGCGCCGAATCCGCGTCGAGCCGCGCCAGCTGGGCGAGATCGATGGCCTCGATCAAAGCGCCGAAGATGACGCTCTTGACCTCGTAATAGGTGTCCGAGCGGCGCGAATCGACCGCCGGCATCGTGACCGTCGTTGGCGTCCGGGCCGGCGTCGGCGCCGTGACCAGCGGCGCGCCGAGTCCCTCGGAGGGAAACGGCGTGCGGCCGGTGGTCGATAGGCTTTCGGAGGCGGCCGGGCTCGCCGGCTTCGCAGCCGGCGTCGGAGCCGCAGGTGCCGGCGGCGGCGTTGGGGCCGGTTCCGTTAGAGTGCTACGCTTACCGAACACGAATGACCACTCCTATCCCGCTCGCTTGGTCAGCTTCGCAAGCAGGGGCGACAACAGACCGCCGCGCGCGCGTTTGGTTTCCGCGCGCCCGGTCAGCATCTGCGCCAATTGGCGGAACATCTCTGCAGTCTTATGGCCCGGCGACACTTCGCCGACCATTTGCCCGTTATTGGCGGCGGTGCCGAACAGCTGCGGCTCGAAAGGAATGGCGACCAGCGGCTTGTCTTCCAAAGCCTTGGCGAAATCGGCTGCCGATATTTCCGGCCGTTTGGGCACGCCGACCTGGTTGAGACAATAGTAAGGGCGGCGGTCGTTCGGTCGCTGCGCGCGCAGCAGGTCGACCATGTTCTTGGCGTTGCGCAGATTGGCGAGATCCGGCGCAGCCACGATGAGGATGTCGTCGGCGGCGATCAGCAGCCGTTTGGTCCAGCCGGTCCATTGATGCGGCATGTCGAGCACGACGCAGGGGATGGTATGGCGCAGGGTGTCGAGAACGGCGTCGAAGGCCTCGGCGCCAAAGTCGTAGACGCGGTCGAGCGTCGCCGGCGCCGCCAGCAAGCTCAGATGATCGGTGCACTTCGACAGCAGGCGATCGACAAAATTGGTGTCGATGCGGTCGGGCGAGAACACCGCGTCGGCGACGCCCTGCGGCGGATCCTGATTGTAGTCGAGGCCGGCGGTGCCGAAGGCAAGATCGAGATCGGTGACGACCGAGTCGAGCGCAAGGTCGCGCGCGATCGCCCAGCTCATGTTATGCGCGACGGTAGAGGCGCCGACGCCGCCTTTGGCGCCGATGACGGCGACGATGCGACCGACCGGCTTGGCGTCTGGCGCTATGAAAAGCCCACAGACGGCACGCACCACATCGATGGTGCCGACCGGCGCGATCAAATAGTCGCTGATGCCGCGCCGGGTGAGCTCGCGGTAGAAGGTGACGTCGTTGATGCGGCCGATCACGATGACCCGCGTGCCGGCGTCACAAACCTCGGCGAGTTGATCGAGGCCATGCAAAATGTCGTCGGCGCGGCTGTCGGTTTCGATGATGATGACGTTGGGCGTCGGCGAGGCCTTATAGGCTTCGACGGCAGCGGCGACGCCGCCCATCTGAATTTTCACATGCGCTTTCGCCATGCGCCGGTCTTCGCCGGCCGACTGCACGGCGGCGGCGGTTTCCACCGTCTCGCAGAAGGCCTGCACCGAAACGCGCGGTGCCGGCGCGATGTGTTCGTCGGCAGCGACACTGTCGGTTGGCGCCACCGGCATCGAAGGATCGTCCGCGAGTGCGGCTTGAGATGCGTGTTTGATCATTTTCCGAGATCGCTGATCTTGCCTTGGTCGTAACCGGTATAGGTGCCGGAGGGGAAATCGCCCTTGCGGTACTTGTCGACCACCACCGAGCGGCGCGCTTCGTACGGACTATCCTCGGCGCGCGGCTGCACCAGGTCGGCCGGATTGGCAACCATGGCGGCGAGATTGCGTTGGGTGGCGCAACCGAGATTCCAGTACGGTCGATTCTCGATATAGTCGGCACCGGCGGCGGGCCCGAGATCCTTCGGCCACAGTCCGCAAGGACCGGCCTTGGCCGTCAATCTGGTGTAGTTCAGCTTAATGATGGCGAGCGAGGACGGCCGCGCCGGCTGGCGACGTGCATAGACCACGTTGCGCGGCACGCCGGCGGCGGCAAGGATCGAATAGATCTCGCGCATGGAAGCAGCGACCGCGCGGCCGGTCGGCCCGCCGCTCGGTACATCGATCGCGATGCCGCTCATCGATTCGCGCTGCCAGGTGCGCGCGAAAGCAAGCACGTCGGCGCGCTGGCTGGGCGCCAGCCCACCGCGGTTGCGGCCGATGAACACATCGACGCTGTACACCCCTTCCTGCAGGGTGATCGGGTGGCGCTGTTCGTAGTTGCGCGGATAGGGATCGTTCTGCGCCAACGTGGTGTGATAGCAGCCGGCCAGCATGGCGGCGAGCGAACCTGCGGTGAGCAGGCGCAACGCCGCCCAGCCACGGCGTCCGGCGATCGTAGTCTTTACTGCCGTCATCGATCGGGTCCCCACTCAGTCCAGGATGAATCCATATTTGCCGTGATAGTTGGCAGCTGGCTGCGGCACGCCTTTGGGCGCACCATAGATACGGTTAAGACGGCCCATCAGGGCGGCTTCCGGGTCGCTCGGATCGGCAAAGCCGTCATCCGGCCGCGCCAAGTCTTTCTGGGCGACCGCGCGCACCACGTAGGGCGTAACCAGGATCATCAGTTCGCTCTGATGATTGATGTAGTCGCGGCTCTTGAACAGCGCGCCGAGAATCGGCACGGACATCAGTCCGGGTACGCCGTTGATCGCATGCTTGGTCTGTTCCTGGATCATCCCGGCCAGGGCCAGCGAACCGCCTGAGGGAATCTCGACCACGGTGTCGGCGCGGCGGGTTTGAATCGACGGAATGGTCAAGTTCTGCGTCGAGCCCGGAACTTGCTGGGTAATGGAGTTTTCCTGCGACAAGTCGGACACTTCGGTCATCACCTTGAGGCTGATGCGGCCTTCCGACAGCACCACGGGCGTGAACATCAGGCTGACACCGAACTTCTTGAACGAGATCTGCGCCTGGCAAACCGGCGGCGATTTGGTGGTGTCGCACGACAAGCCGTTTGGAATGGGAAATTCGCCGCCCGCCATGAAGGTGGCGGTCTCGCCGGAGATCGTCGTCAGATTGGGCTCGGCCAGCGTGCGAATAACGCCGGCGCGCTCCATCGCGCGCAGCGTGGCGGTCACGTTCTTCCAGGAGGGCTGCAGCGAGGTGTCGCTCAGCGCCTGGCCGGTGGCGGAAAACGGATTGGAGGTGTTGAAGTTGACCACCGCGGTGCCGTAATTGAGGCTGCCGGACAAATCGATACCGAGCTGCTTGATCACGTCGCGCTGGACTTCGGCGACCGTCACCTTGAGCATGACCTGATCGCGGCCGCTCACGGCGATGCCGTTGACGACCTTGGTGCCGTCGCCGACCAGCCGCGTGGCGATGTCATAGGCCTGCTGCGCGTCGGCCGGGCTCGTCGCCTTGCCGGTCAGCAGAACGCCGTCAGCAACCCCCTGGACCTCGATGTCGGCGCTGGGAACAGCGCGCTTGATCGCGGCGCGGATGCCGTTGAGGTCACGGGTGACGGCGATGTCGTAGCCGGCGATCTGGTGACCTTTGGCGTCGAAGAAGTAGATGTTGGTCTGTCCGATCGCCACGCCGATCATGTAGACACGGCGCGAGGAGCGAATCACCGCGTTGGCGATCTTGGGGTCGGCGACCAGCACGTCTTTGATGTCGGCCGGCAGATCGATCGCCACCGACTTGCCGACGCCGAGCGGAATAAAGCGCGAGGTGGTGTCGCTCGCCGCCGCGTGCTCGAGCGGCATGTCCTTCGCCGCCGTGGGCAACAACGGTACGCTCTCGTCAGCGGCGTTGACCGCCGGCGCGGCCAAGGCGGCGCCAAGGATCAGGGCCGCCACCGCGGCGCTGCGCATCAAAGCTGTCGACATGTCCCCTTGGTCCCCTCGCTCATCATCGCGGTGTGACGGCCGTGCTGACTCCGAAGCGCACCACATTCACGGACTCGTTCTTTGACTTCTCGGTATCGGTGTCGGGCGTCGGCTTGCTTTTGCCAACGTCGGTGATGCTGCGCAGCGCTAGCGTCAAAGCGCCGGTTTGGCGCGCCAGCTCGATCGTCTCGACCTGGCCGGGCGTAAGTTCGAGTGTGGCGGTCTTGCCGACCACGACCTTCTGGCCGTTCTTTTCCTCGACCTGCTGGTCGATCGCCAGCACGCGGATGTCGGTGAGGATAGTGTCGCTGGTGTGCACCTCGGTACCGGTCGCCTTCTCGGCTTCGCGGTCGCGCTTGGTGAGGATGACGTCGACACGGTCGTTGGGCAGGATGAAGCCTGAGGCCGCGGTTTCCGGGGAGACGCCGATTGAAACCGCGCGCATGCCCGAAGGCAGGATGGCCGCCATGTAACCGGAACCTTTGGCCTTGACGAGTTTGGCCTCGCGGATCGGCTCGCCGGCGACAAAGGGGGCGCGCGCGATCGAGCCAGCCAGCGTGTCGAGGGCGCGCGCATGTTCGGACCTGCGGATGAAGCTGCCGGCGGCGACGTCGGCCGGCCAAGGCTGCCAGGCCATGTCGGCGGCGGTGATGGTCTTGCCGAGATCGATGTCGGTCTTCGCGACCAACACATCGACGGTCGCAACCTTCTGCGGTTCAACCTTGGTCTGCGGCTGCGGTTCGGGTCGCCCTGCAAGGAAGGCAGCAACGCCACCGGCTGCGAGTGCGATGCTCAAGATAACGAGACGGGCGGCTTTCATACGCTCACTCTCACCATACGGCCATGATGGCCGCCTGAATTTGACCCACATGGCGGCCGGTGCGACCGCATGCCTGGATTTGACCAGTTAAAGGTCAAGGCATGGTTAAGGACCGGTATCTAAATCGAGTTAATATTGTCTTGCGCGCATGAGCCGCGCATCGTGCAATCAGATACCGCCCGTCGGCATCCAGACCGTGTGCGGGTAGACCAACATCGCCGCCACGGCGAGCGCGATGCCGTAGGGCACCCCGCCGCCTTTTTCATGCAGACGCTGGATCCAGACTTGGCGCGCAAGCATTGCCGGCAAGGGCAGCTTGCGAAATTGAAGCAGCAGCACGGTCAGCACGCCACCGAACAGAGCCGCATAGACCATGTAGTCCATGAGATGCTCGAAACCGAACCAAAGTGCAGTCGCCGCTGCAAGTTTGGCATCGCCGCCGCCGATCCAGCCCTGCGCGAAGAAAATGAACGCAATGACCAGGACGAGCCCCGCGGCAATGACATGCATGCCGACGCCAGTGAGGCTCATGCCGGTGAGCAGCACCAGCGGAAAGAAACTGCCGGCGAGCGCGAGCGACAATCGGTTGGAGATCGTCATGGTAAGAAGGTCGCTCGAGGCCGCAAACGCCATCAACGCCGGAAACAACAACAACCTGACCGCATCCAAGAGCATGAGGAATCCTTCGGCGACGCGCCGCGGCAGATTAGGCCGAGCAAGCTTGCGGTTCGGTTAGCGCCAGGCCCGCAAATGAAAAGGCCCCAGCCTTTGACCGGGGCCTTTCCGCAGTAAGTTGGACACCAGATTAGGACGAGCTGCCGCCGCCGAGCTGGGTCGAGATGCTGTTGAACTTGGCGTTCAACTGGGTGCCGAGGCCGTTCACGACCGCGATGATCGCGACCGAGATGCCCGCGGCGATCAGGCCGTACTCGATCGCGGTCGCGCCCGAGTCGTCCTTCACGAAACGCACGAAGAGGTTCTTCATCGGTAGCTCCTTAGGATCCACGTGGCTGTCTGAGCGGATCCAGCGGCCGGATTACCTCGGGCTTAGCTGGACCATGCCACACCGTACCAAGGAGGTCTTGCGTGCAAGTTAATATGATTGGAGAATTACGTAGGTATTTCTGGTGGGGTAGCCGATAGTTAATGAGATTTTCATGGAAGAATATCATAGTTAACAAATGGTATCCGAGAATATTCAAAAACCTATAGTTCAACTATTCTTACGAATACATGTAAATAGTGTCGAAACAGCTAAATTCAATTGCTCTGATCTACGAGTTTCCCGTCGAAGATCGCCATCGGCAATGCTTGGCGCCAGCCAAGCTTTACTCGCGCGCCGGTGCTAGGCCGCACGCTATACCGAAAACTGTTGTCGCCGGGCGACCCGCCTGGCAGCGTTCCTTGGGGGCGCCTTTGCACTTCATTCACCATTTTGCAGTCAAACTGAATCGTCGCTGTGGGCGCTTCGCCCCCGGCTCGGTGGCAGGTAGCGTGCTGGAGACATTCATGTCGGTGTTGGGGCGCCGGGCAATGCGGCGCACATTGGCGAGCCTGGCCTTGTTGGGCGCTGCCATCATGGCCACTTTGCCCGCGCAAGCCGAAACCATCACGATCTCGCTTGACGAGGCGAGCGTGGTGAAGCTCCCGGCCGACGTTGCGACCATCGTGGTGGGCAATCCGTTGATAGCCGACGCCTCGCTGCAGCGCGGCGGCATCCTGGTGGTCACCGCCAAGGGCTACGGCTCAACCAACGTGGTGGCGTTCGACCGCAACGGCAGCGTGGTCATGGACAAAACCGTGCAGGTGCTCGGTGCCGCCACCAGGGACTTGGTGACCGTGTACCGCGGTACCGAACGGGAGTCCTATAGCTGTGCGCCTCAATGCGCCCCGCGCATGACGCTCGGCGATTCGCTCACCTTCTTCAATAATGCGATGGCGGAGAGCGGCGCGCGCAACGCCGCGGCAGCCACCCCACCCGCGCACTGACGGCCCGCGCAACGTCGTTAGCATCTGCTTAACGCCTTGCCGCCCTTTCGCGGCAATGTGCGCAAGAATTCGACAACGCCGGTTTGCTATGACGGGGCTGGGTGTTTCTAGCACCAGTCTCGACCGCGGCCATTGACATCATGCTTGACGCCACGCGCGACAGGATTGCTCGCTCCGTCAGCCGGTTGCTGCCGGCGGCGATGCGGCGCTTCCTCAAGCGCCAGGACGGCGCCGCTGCGGTCGAGTTCGGCATGGTGGCGCTTCCGTTTTTTGGCTTGATGTTCGCCATCCTGCAAACCGCGCTGGTGTTCTTCGCCAGCCAATCGCTCGAAGCGGCGGTCGCCGAGGCCTCGCGTCAAATCATGACTGGGCAGGTGCAGCAGGCGAACTACACCGCGTCCCAGTTCAAGACCAACATCGTGTGCGCTTATTTGGCGGCCGGCGTCAGTATGTTCGACTGCGCCAACGGCATCTCTGTGAGCGTACAGACCTATACTACTTTCAGTGCGGCCAGCACGACCCCGCCAGTCACCAACGGGCAGCTCGATACCTCGAATTTGCCTTACACGCCGGGCGGGCCGGGCGACATCGTGGTCGTGCAGCTTTACTACCTATGGCCGGTCTACGTGTCGCTGCTCGGCGACAACCTTTCCAACATCGGCACTATGCGGCTCTTGGTCGCGACCTCCGTGTTCCGCAACGAGCCCTACCAATGACGAGCGCATTCGGCAGAAGTCCGCTTGGTTTGTTGCGCCTGGCGCGCCGTCTTCGCCGCGATCGGCGCGGCGTCTCCGCCGTCGAATTTGCGATGGTGGCGCCGCTGTTGATCGCGCTCTATTTCGGCTGCGTCGAAGCCTCGGATGGCATCGCGATCTACCGCAAAGTCAGCTTGACCGCCGCGGCGCTGTCCAACCTGACGGCCCAGGTGACGTCGGGAGCCATCAGCACGAGCGATATGAACAATATTCTCGACGCTTCGTCCACGATCATTGCGCCGTATTCGTCGGGGCCGCTGAAAATGTCGGTTTCCTGCATCAGCTTTGATGCCAACAAGAGCATGACGGTCAAATGGACCGTGCTCCGCAACGGCACCACGCCAACGATCTCGGTGCCCTCGGCGCTGCAAATCGCCAATACGCAGCTCATCTATGCCGAGGTGACCTACGCCTATACGCCGATCGTCGGCTACACCATCACCGGCTCGTTGAACCTTTCCGACCACATGTTCATGGCGCCGCGCTCCAGCGCCCCCGCCTACAATACGACCAGCTGCTCGTCCTGAGCGCCCGCGGGCCTCGGCTATTTTCAGGCGATCGGCAAGGCCGTGGTCGACTTGATTCGCTCCATGGCGAAGCGAGAGGTGACGTTTTTGAGCGGCGCCGCGCCGATCAGCCGCTTGTAGAACGCATCGTAGCCGGCGATGTCCGGCACCACCACGCGCAGCATGTAGTCGACGTCGCCGGCCATGCGGTAGAACTCCATCACTTCCGGCATGGCGGTGACGGTCTCGGCGAAGCGCTTGAGCCATTCCTGCGAATGGTCGCTGGTTTCGATCGACACGAAAACGGTGATGCCGAGGCCGACCTTGTCCGGATTGACGAGCGCGACGCGGCGCTGGATGACGCCGTCGGCCTCCAGTCGTTGTAGCCGCTTCCAGCATGGCGTTGACGACAAGCCGACAAGTTGGCCGATTTCAGCGACCGAGAGCGAGGCGTCCTTCTGCACGACGGCGAGGATTTTGCGATCGATAGCGTCCATTGGCTTCCCTGCAATGCTGAGAACGGCCGTGCTGGCTGCGAAGCCAAACAAGGAATATTTTTTCCATTTCTGCGTCCAGAATGTCTTTAGCGATAAAAATATTCTATATCAAGTCCGATTTGATGCTGTCCATGGCGAATGCAACCGAGGTTTCGCAGCTGAATGCGCAAGAGTTGCTCGCGCTCTTTCGCGCGCAGGAATTATCGCCGGTCGATGTGGTGACCGACGCGCTCGACCGCATCGCGCGCTTCGAACCGCTGATCAACGCTTTCGTTATCGTCGATGCCGACAAGGCGCTGGCCGCCGCCCGCGCGTCGCAGGCGCGTTGGCAGAAAGGCGCGCCGGTCGGATCGCTCGACGGCATCCCGGCAACGATCAAGGACAACATCGACGTCAAAGGTCTGCCGTCGCGCAAGGGATCGGCGACGACGTCGACGACGGCGGCCGCGGCGGACGCGCCCGCAGTCGCTCGCCTGCGCGAGCAGGGCGCCATCATCCTCGGCAAGACCACGTTGCCGGAATACGGCTGGATCGGCGCCTGCCATTCGCCGCTGACCGGCATTACCCGCAATCCGTGGAATCGCGCGCGCACCACCGGCGGCTCTTCCGGCGGCGCCGCGGCCGCGGCGCGGCGTAATAACGGGGTCCTGCATCTCGGCACCGACGGCGCCGGCTCGATCCGCATCCCGGCCGCATTCACGGGTGTGTTCGGCATCAAGCCGAGTTACGGCCGCGTGCCGACTTTCCCGCCGTCGCCGTTCACTGTGCTCGCGCATCAGGGCCCGCTCACGCGCACGGTTGCCGACGCAGCGCTGATGCTGAGCGTCATCAGCGGCCCCGACGCGCGCGACATGACCGCCTGGAACGCGCCGGCGCCGGATTTCCAGGCCGGCCTCGACACTGGCGTGCGGGACTTGCGCATCGCCTGGAGTCCGCGGCTCGGCTACGTCAAGGAACTTGACGCCGAGGTGGAAGCCGCCGCGCGCAACGCGGCGCAAGTGTTCGAGGCGTTGGGCGCCCATGTCGAAGAGGTCGACCCCGGCTTCGCCGAGCCGATCGGCATCATCGACGTGATCTGGACTGCGGTCGCCACAACCATCGTCGATGCCGTGCCGCCGCCGCAACGTGAACTAATGGACGACGACTTCCGCCGCATGGCCGAGAGCGGCCGCCGCTATTTGCTGGCCGAATATCTCGCCGCGCATGTCCGCCGCACCGAGCTCGCCGAGCACATGCGCCGCTTCCACGAGCGCTACGATCTGTTGTTGACGCCGCAGATGCCGATCCCGGCGCTGGACGCGGGACGGGTGACGCCGGCGGATCGGCGCTTCGGCGACAACTGGATCGGCTGGTCGCCCTACACCTACCCGTTCAACCTCACGCAGCAGCCGGCCGCTTCGGTGCCGTGCGGCTTTGTCGGCGGCTTGCCGGTGGCGTTGCAGATCGTCGGGCCGGCGCGCAACGACGCGCTGGTGCTGCGCGCCGCGCGCGCCCTGGAAATCGCTCGTCCGTTCAAAACGCTTTCTGCGCCCTTATGAACTGCTCGACTTCGGCGCGCCGCGCCATGCCGGCAGCGCCGCCAAAGCGCGTGCATTTGAGTGCGGCAGCGGCGCTGGCGAAGCGCAACGCGGCGGCAAGCTCGCGTCCCTCCGCCAGCGCCAGCGCGAAGGCGCCGTGAAAGGCGTCGCCGGCGCCGAGCGTATCGATGGCGCTGACGGCAAAGGCCGGCAGGTGCCGCAGCAAGCCCTCTTCGCGCCAATAGACGCCGTTTTCGCCATCGGTGACCGCGAGCAAGCCCGGCGCGTGCCGGGCGAGGCAGACAAGGCCTTGCGCCAAATCGCGCGTGTCGGTGGTACCGGATAAGCCTTCGGAGGAAGCGATGACATGCGTGCCGAGAGCAAGCAAAGGATGGTCGGGCTGGGTTGGCTGATCGAGATCGATAACGATAGGAATGCCGCGCCGGCGCGCCGCGCCGGCGACCGCGGTGACGAATTCCGGAAAACGGTTGTCGACCAACAGCGCATCGACGTCCCGCACCAATGTACCGGCATCAGCCGGCAGCACCCGGGCAAGGCCGCTGCCGCGCCGCGTCGCGATGCTCTTCTCGCCGGATGCATCGATCAGGATGAGCGACACCGAGGCGGTGCCGCCGGCAATGCGTTGCACGCCACCGCAATCGATACCCTCGGCGACGAGATTGGCGAGGATCCGCTCGCTCACCGCATCGCTCTTATCGCCGAGCGGACCGGCGAAGCGCGCGTGTCCGGCGAGGCGCGCCACGGCGACCGCCGCGTTGGCCGCACAACCGCCGCCGGTGACGATGAAATCGGTGGCCGCCGCCTTGGTGCCGGGCGCCGGGAATTGCGCGACCCGCATCACGATGTCCTCGACCGCAATGCCGGCGCAGAGAATCCGGGGGCCGCGCTCAGTCAAAGCCACTCTCGCCGTCCACCCAGGCGCGAATGATATGGTGCGCGATGGCGAATGGCGGCGGCGTGGTCAGGCCCTGTGCGTGCCGCCGCGCCAGCATCGATTCGACTTCGCTGCGGTCGAACCAGCGCGCGCCCTCCAGTTCCTCGTGGTCGACGGTGATCTCGTTGCTGAGCGCCTCGGCATGGCAGCCGATCATCAGCGACATCGGGAACGGCCAGGGCTGCGAGGCGAAATAGCGCACACGGCCGGTGAGGATGCCGACCTCCTCGCGCGTCTCGCGGCGAACTGCATCCTCGATCGCCTCGCCCGGCTCGACGAAGCCGGCGAGGCAAGACCACATGGAGGGCATAAAACGCGGCGAACGGCCGAGCAGGCAGCGCTCGCCGTCACTCGCCAGCATGATCACCACCGGATCGGTGCGCGGGAAATGTTGCGCCTCACAGCGCGGGCAATCGCGCCGCCAGCCGGCGTTGACCGCCTGCGTCGGCGCGCCGCAATTGGGGCAGAACCGGTGGCGCAAATGCCAGGCGAGCACCGCCTTGGCTTCCGCGATCGGCGCCAGATGCTCGGGCGCGACCAAACCCCGCACCGCGATCGAACGCAAATCGGTGACGAGGAGGTCTGCGCGCGCCTTCAGCGCCTCGGCCGCGGCCGGCGCTACGCCCATGCCAAAGCGCGGCGCGCCATTGTCGAGTCCGAGGAAGACGCTTTCGCCGGTGGCGCCCAGCATCTGCGCGTCGGCGAGCGCAAACAGCGGCTCGTTCACCGGCGCGGCGGCTCTCATGACAATCAGTTCACCGCCCATCACATAGGCGACGGCATGGCGGTCGGCGACCAGTGCGGCGATCGCGGCGCTGTCGCCGCGCAATTCGGCGGCGCGCTCCAGGCGGTTATGCGTGTAACCGAGTTCCGGCTTGCGGCCGAGATCGGGGCGGGGAGACATGCGAACGTAAAATCGCATGGCGGCCGCATTCGCGCAACGCGGACTGCGGTCACTGCAGCGCAATCGGCAACGCGCGACGCAATGCGGCGATCAGGTGGTCGCGCGTCGCGGGATCGTAAATCGCAGCCGGCGCGGCCCCCCATACCGGCTTCGGCCAGGCGGCGTCGCTGTGCCGTCGCGCGATCACATGCACATGCAGCTGCGCAACCTGATTGCCGAGCGCGGCGATGTTGAGCTTGTCGCAAGCGGTGATGCGCTTGAGTGTGCGCGCGCAGGTCGTGATCTCGCCGAGAAATTGCACCCGCGCGTTCGCCTCCAGATCGGTCAGCTCGACGAGGGCGGGGCGCCGTGGCACCAAAATGAGCCAAGGATAATTGGCGTCGTTTGCGAGCAACACACGCGCGAGCTTAAGGTCACCGATCGGAACCGTGTCGGCGGCAAGTTGCGGATCGAGGGACCAGGTGGCGGTCATGGATTGTCGTCACCGGGCTTGTCCCGGCGCCCCCGCTTTGTCTGGCACCGTGCTCTCCTAAGCGGGATGGCCGGGTCAAGCCCGGCCATGACAATCGCGAGGAGATGCACAGCCTTCGGCCGGTCAGCTTGCTTTCCGCCCCCATTCGCCCGATATAGATCGCGGGAGGTTGGCGGTGGACGAGCCACTCGCCAACCGGGTCAGGTCCGGAAGGAAGCAGCCCTAACGAGCGCGGTTCGGGTCGCTCGTCAGCCTCCCACCCATTTCCATGATCGCGAGAGCGGGGCGCGCCGCCGCGCTTCCCAGCGGATGGCAGGATGAGCGAGCCCGCAGACACCGCCAATCGGAGCGCCGAGGGAACCGGCTATCGCGTGCTGGCGCGCAAATACCGGCCGGCGAGCTTCGACGACCTGATCGGCCAGGACGCCATGGTGCGTACCATCTCGAACGCCTTCGAGACCGGACGCATTCCGCAGGCTTGGATCCTCACCGGCGTGCGCGGTGTCGGCAAGACCACGACCGCGCGCATTCTCGCCCGCGCGCTCAATTACGAATTGCCCGACGGCTCGGTGACCGCGCCGACCATCACCATGCCGAAGCTCGGCGTCCACGATCAGGCGATCATGGAAAGCCGCCATCCCGACGTGCTGGAAATGGATGCCGCCTCGCACAATTCGGTCGAGGACGTGCGCCAGATCAACGACGCCATCCGCTATGCGCCGATGTCGGCGCGCTACAAAGTCTACATCCTCGACGAAGTGCACATGCTTTCCCCCGCCGCCTTCAACGCGTTGCTGAAGACGCTGGAAGAGCCGCCGCCGCACGCCAAGTTCATCTTCGCCACCACCGAAATCCGCAAGGTACCGGTGACAGTGTTGTCGCGCTGCCAGCGCTTCGACCTGCGCCGCGTCGACGCGGCGCTCTTGGTCAAGCATCTCGAAGGCATCGCGGCGAAAGAGAAGATCGAGGTCGAGCCGGCGGCGCTGGCGCTGATCGCGCGCGCGGCGGAAGGTTCGGTGCGCGACAGTCTGTCGCTGTTCGATCAGGCCATCGCTCATGCGGCGGGGCGCGTCCGCGCCGAGGACGTGCGAGAGATGCTCGGCCTTGCCGACCGTGTCCGCATCGTCGACCTGTTCGAGGCGCTGATGCAGGGCGATGCCGCCGCGGCGCTGAAGGAATTGCGCGAGCAATACGACATCGGCGCCGATCCGGCGGTGGTGCTCGCCGATCTCGCCGAGTTCACCCATTTCGTCACCCGCGTGAAGGTCGTCCCCAGTGTCGCCGACGACGTCTCGCTGTCGGAGGCCGAGCGCGTGCGCGGGCGCACCTTCGCCGCGCAGCTGTCCATGCGCGTGTTGTCGCGCACCTGGCAGATGCTGCTCAAGGGCGGCACCGAAGTGAAGGAGGCCGGCCGTCCGCTCGCCGCCGCCGAAATGGTGCTGGTGCGCATCGCCTATGCCGCCGATTTGCCGACGCCCGACGAGGTCGTGCGCGGCATCGCTGAGAATGGGGGCACCGCGGCGCCTTCGAGCGGTAACGGCAGCGCGACGCAAAGTACGCCGAGCTTCGCCCCGCGCTATGAGACGCCGCGCAGTGCGCCCCGCTCGTCCGCCGCCGCTTCGCCCAAACTGGTCGAAACGCCGGTCGCGCAGGTCGAGCTGACGCCGACGCTCGCCATCGGCAATTTCGAACAAATCGTGGCGCTGGCGCAGGACAAACGCGACGTCGCCATGAAGCTCGCGCTCGAGCGCGACGTGCGCCTGGTGCGCTGCGAGGACGGACGGCTGGAGATTGCGCTCGAGCCGAGCGCGCCGAAGACGCTGGTGCATGATCTGTCGCGCAAATTGTCGGCCTGGACCGGCAAGCGCTGGATGGTCGTGGTGTCGCAGGAGCAGGGCGCGCCGACCATGCGCGCGCAGGCCGACGCGCGGCAGGCCGAGATGGAACGCGGCGTGCAGTCCGATCCGCTGGTGCAGGCGGTGCTCAACCGCTTTCCCGGCGCCAAGATCGTCGGCGTCACACAAGTTCCGGATGCGCCCGAAGTGCCGTCAGCGCCGGACGCCGAATTCGAGGATTGAGCGATGGCCGATTTCATGGGCCTGATGAAGCAGGCGGCGCAACTGCAGTCGAAGATGCAGGCGCTGCAGGCCGAACTCGACTTGATCGAGGTCGAGGGTACAGCCGGCGGCGGCTTGGTGAAGGTCAGACTGACCGCCAAGGGCGACCTCAAGAGCATCGCGGTCGACGACTCGCTGCTCAAGCCGAGCGAAAAAGAAATCCTCGAGGACCTGCTGGTCGCCGCGCATGCCGATGCGCGCAAGAAGGCCGAGGCGCTGCTGCAGGAGAAAATGAAGGCCTTGACCGGCGGTCTGCCGCTGCCGCCGGGAATGGGGCTGGGGTGACCGTGCAAACCGCTTCACGGGTCATTCCGGGACGCGCCGAAGGCGCGGACCCGGAATCCATACTCCGCAGCATTAGGGGTTATGGATTCCGGGTTCGCCGTCATAGTGCGTTGCAGACGCGCGTAAACGCGCTGATGGCGGCGCCCCGGAATGACAGTTAATAAACATGCCCACCGCCGTCGCCGGACCCGAGATCGAGCGCCTGATCCAGCTGCTCGCGCGCCTGCCGGGCCTTGGGCCCCGCTCGGCGCGGCGCGCGGCGCTGCAGCTCATCAAAAAGCGCGAGGCGCTGATGGCGCCGCTCACCGCGGCGCTGGAAACGGCGATGGAGAAAATCGTGGTCTGCAAAATCTGCGGCAATATCGACACGCAGAACCCCTGCACGGTCTGTACCGATCCGCGGCGCGATGCCTCGATCATCGTCGTGGTCGCCGATGTCGCCGACCTCTGGGCGCTGGAGCGCGCGCACGCGGTCCAGGGCCGTTATCACGTGCTCGGCGGCACGCTGTCGCCGCTCGACGGCGTCGGCCCGCAGGATCTATCGATCGATGCGCTCATCACGCGCGCGCACGAGCCGCAGGTGAAGGAAGTGATCCTCGCGCTCAACGCCACCGTCGACGGCCAGACCACCGCGCATTACATCACCGAGCTCTTGGCCGACGCCAACGTGAAGGTGACGCGGCTCGCGCATGGCGTGCCGGTCGGCGGCGAACTCGACTATCTCGACGAAGGCACGCTCGCCGCCGCCATCAAGCAACGGACGGCATTTTGAGGACGCGCGCCACCTCAGGGCGTCGCAGCGAGCTCTCTGAAATGCCCGTGCCGCTGCAGATAAGCGAGCAGCAGCCATCCCGGCAGCGCGGCCAGCGCGCACAAAACGAAGAACCAGAACCAGCCGGCGGCGTGCGCGAGATAGCCGGTGCCGATCGAGAACACGTTGCGTCCGAGCGCGGCCAAGGCGGTTAGCAACGCGTATTGCGTCGCCGTGTGCAGGGGGTTGCGGCACAGCGCGGAGAGATAGGCGACGAAGATGACGGTGCCGACGGCGTCGGCGAAATAGGCGACGGTGATGACGATGGTGAGCGCGGTGAGATCGAGTCCGATCAGCGCCTGCGCCGAGAACGCCAGGATCGTCACCGTCTGCACCACGGCGCCGATCCAGATGCTCGCCGACAGCGGATAGGCGCGGGCGATGAAGCCGCCGGCGAAGCCGCCGAGCAAAGTGGCGGCGAAGCCGACGCCCTTGGTTACCGCCGCGAGCTCAGCGAGCGAGAATTTCAGGTCGAGCACGAACGGCGTGATCATGGCCTGAGCGAGCGCGTCGGCGAGCTTGAACAGGGCGACAAAGGCAAGCGTGGCGAGCGCCAGATCGCGAGCGAGAAACTCGGCGAAACTGGCGACCGCCGCGGCAAAGGCGCGGCGCAGCGGATTCTCCGCGGCATGCCGGGCATGGTCGGCTTCGGCGGTTTTCGACTTTTCCGGTTCGGTCGCCGCGAGCGAGGCGCCGACGCCGATCAGCACCAGCAACGCCATGCCGAGATAGGTCGCGGTCCACGCCGCCGGCAGTGCGAGGCCGCGCGTCTGAAGATAGCTCGCCAGGACCAGCGCGCCGGCGCCGCCGACCAGCATGCCGACGCGATAGGCCGCGACATAGGAGGCCATGCCGGCCGCCTGCTCCTCCTCGGGCAGGCTTTCGACGCGGAAGGCGTCGACGACGATGTCCTGCGTCGCCGAGGTGATCGCGACCAGGAGCGCGCCGCCGGCGATCAGCCACGGCGTCGTCAGCGGATCGCCGAAGGCGAGCAGCGCGATCGCCGCCATCAGCAGCAATTGCGAGAAAATCAGCCAGCCGCGGCGGCGGCCGAGCCGGCGCGACAAGAGCGGCACGTCGAGCGCGTCGATCGCCGGCGCCCAGAGGAATTTGATCGAGTAGGGAATGCCGACCGCGCCGATCAGGCCGATGGTCTGGATATCGACACCGCGCGTCTTCAGCCAGGCTTGCAACGTCGCGCCGGAAAGCACCAATGGCAGCCCGGAGGAGAAGCCGAGGAACAGCACGATCAGCACGCGCGGCTTGAGGTACACCGCGAGCGCATCGAGGAATCGAGAGGTCGCCGCTGACATTAATTACTAAGCTCTCGACATCTTGTGGCGTCGGCACGATCATGGTGATTCGAAAGAAGCCCCGAAGATAGCTTGCGATAGGGGGAAACGCGATGTCTGACCTACTTCTAATTTTCACGGCGGTTTGCGCTGCTGGTGCTGCATTGTTTGCATTATTGGCCTTCTTGCGCTCTGGAAAGAGCGAACGAGACCACGATGGCCGGCTTGATGAATCCATACGGGCTGAGATCGGTCGGACAAATCAGGTTGTCGAAGCAAATGCTCGAGGTTTGCGATTGGAGCTTGGCACTCGCCTCGATTCGGGAGTGCAGAAGATCGACGAAAATGTCAGAGGCATAGCGGCTAAGTTGGACCAAGATATTTCGATGATGGGTAAGGAAGCCGTTGCCGGCAGGGAAAATTTAAGGACCGTGATTGAACAAAAGCTTGATGACGCCTCCGGTAAGCAGGTGGCCGCGGCAAAGGAAGCGCGCGAAGAAATAACTTCGAGTTTCAAAAGACTCGGCGGAGACGTGCGGGAGACCCTAGACAGGGCTACGGAAGAACAAAAAACTGGGCTTGACGCTGTCAGCAAAGCGCTGGCCGCTCTCACTGATAAACAAGAAAGAGCGCAGGAGGCGCTGAAGGAAGCAGTTGAGCGACGTCTCGACAATATCCGGACAGCTAACGAAGCTAAGCTTGAGGAAATGCGACGCACAGTCGATGAAAAACTGCAGAGCACGCTTGAGGCGCGTTTATCAGAGAATTTTAAATTGGTGAGCGACCAGCTGGTCAAAGTATCCGTCGGCCTTGGGGAAATGCAGCAACTAGCCACTGGCGTCGGCGATTTAAAACGCGTTCTAACTCAGGTGAAACCAAGAGGTGTTTGGGGCGAAGCTCAACTCGAAAGTCTGCTTGAGGACTTCCTTGCTCCAGATCAGTTCTCGAGAAATGTCGCGGTAAAGCCAGACACGTCGGAGCGCGTCGAATTTGCGATTAGGCTTCCTAAGCTCTCAGATGGAGGTGGCGAAGTATACTTGCCGATCGATGCAAAGTTCCCCCATGACGCATTTGAGCGGTTAGTAGAGGCTGCTGACGCAGCAGATCCGCACGGTGTCGAAGAAGCGGCGCGGGTTCTTGAACGTGCGCTTAGAACACAGGCGCGGAATATTTGTGATAAGTACATAGTACCGCCAAACACCACCGACTATGCGATTCTATTTCTTCCGTCTGAGGCGTTGTATGCCGAAATTGCTCGGCGTCCAGGTTTAGTAGAGACGGTGACGCGCGAATGCTCGGTAATGATTGCGGGGCCTTCAACGCTGATAGCCCTCTTGAATGCCATTCGAGTAGGCTTTCGTTCTGCGCTAATTCATCAACAGGCAGGCGAGATTTCAAAGATACTTCAAAAGGTCCGGAGTGAATTCGATAAATATGGAGCTGCAGTTCAAACCGCGGCTAAAAGGGCAGCAAGCACCGTTGATGCCATTCAGAAGCTTCAAACACGGCAAAACGTGATGGGGAGGGCGCTCAAAAGTGTCGACTTGCTGAGTGCCGATACGCCGATCGATGCGGCAACGATGATGTTGGACATCGAAACGCGCGAAGTTGACCTCCCAGAAAATGAGCCACCTGAGCCAACTGAGGCACCTCGAACGATTATTGACGATTAATCTGTTTGTCCCTACCTAGCCGCCATGGCTATCTGCGACATTCTCGTCCTTCCCGACAAGCGCCTGCGGCTGAAATCCGAGCCGGTGAAGGCGATCAGCAAGGACATCCGCGCGCTCGTCGACGACATGTTCGAGACCATGTATGCGGCGCCCGGCATCGGGCTTGCCGCCATCCAGATCGGCGTGCCGGCGCGCGTCGTCACCATGGATCTCGCCAAGAAGGACGAGCCGCAGCAGCCGCAGGTGTTCATCAATCCGGAGATCACTTGGGCGTCGGACGAGAAAGCGACCTACGAGGAAGGCTGCCTGTCGATCCCGGAGTATTACGAGGAAGTCGCGCGGCCGAAGGCGGTGAAGGTCAAATTCCTCGATCTTGACGGCAAGCAACATGAGATCGACGCCGACGGGCTGCTCGCCACCTGCCTGCAGCACGAGATCGATCATATCAACGGCGTGCTGTTCATCGACCATATCTCAAAGCTCAAGCGCGACATGGTGATGAAGAAATTCAAAAAGGCCGCCAAGCGCGGCGAGCCGGCCAAGCCGCTCGCCGAGGACAAAGTGCCGTCGCATCATATCGGATAAACGCGGTGCACGCCGCCGGCGTGCCATTGGACATCGGGCAGCCCACATGATATCAGTGATATCAACCACGGAGGTGGCCGGTGACCGATCTGCTCATCCGACGAATCGATCCGAGGCTTAAGCGCGAGCTCGAAAAGCGCGCACGGGCGCACGGGCGCAGCCTGTCTGAAGAGGCCAAGGTCACGCTCCGGCAAGGACTTGCGGAGCCGTCGGCGCAGCCGGGCTTCGGCACGCGGCTCTTTTCAATGTTCCCGGATGATGTCCGCGGCGATGATCTGATCTTTGAATATCCCAGTAAGCCGATCGAGCCGCCGGACCTTGAATGATCATCCTCGATACCAACATTATTTCGGAGGCGCTTCGCGCCAATCCGAACGTTGCTGTACGCGCGTGGTTGGACCGGCAACGGCCATCCGATCTCTTCCTGTGTGCCCCTGTGCTGGCCGAGTTGCGCTACGGCGTGGAGCGACTACCGGCGGGTCGCCGACGCAGCGAGCTCGAACGACTACTGACGAATGCCGAGATAAGCCTTTTCGGCAATCGCCTCCTGACGTTCGAGCGCGAGGCCGCGCACGAGTTTGGGCGGATTGCGGCCAGGCGTGCTGCCATGGGACGGCCGATCTTGCCAATGGACGCCGTTATCGGCGCCATCGCCATCACCAATGGCATGTCGATCGCCACGCGTGATATCGATGGCTTCGCCGGACTTGAGATCGAACTCATCGATCCGTTCGAGTCCTAGCCGTTCTTGCAAGGCCGCCGCATGTCCCTGCGCCTGATTTTCATGGGCACACCCGACTTCGCGGTGCCGACGCTGATCGAGCTTGCCGCGCGCGGGCACGACATCGTCGCCGTCTATACGCGCGCGGCGAAACCCGCCAGCCGCGGCATGGCGGTGCAGGTGACGCCGGTCGAGCGCAAGGCGCGGCGCCTCAATCTGCCGGTGCTCACGCCGCGCACCCTGCGCGAAGAGGCCGAGCAGGCGATCTTCCCCGCACACCATGCCGACGCCGCCGTGGTCATCGCCTACGGCCTCATTCTGCCCAGGCCGGTGCTGGAAGCGCCGCGGCTCGGCTGCTTCAACCTGCATGCGTCGCTGTTGCCGCGCTGGCGCGGTGCCGCACCGATCAACCGCGCCATCATGGCGGGCGATACCGAGAGCGGCGTCACCGTGATGAAGATGGACGAGGGCCTCGATACCGGTCCGATGGCCATGGCCGAGCGCGTCGCCATTGCGCCCGACATGACCGCCGGCGACTTGCACGATGCGCTCGCCCGTCTCGGGGCGGATCTCATGGTCCGTTCCCTCGCCGCACTTGAGCGCGGCACGCTCACGCTGACGCCGCAGCCGGCCGAGGGCGTGACCTATGCGCAGAAGATCGACAAGAACGAAACCCGCATCGATTGGGCAAAGCCGTGGCAGGAGGTGCACAACCACATCCGCGGTCTGTCGCCATTTCCCGGCGCCTGGTTCGAGATCGCCGGCGTGCGCGTGAAGGCGTTGCGCTCGACCAAAGGCGGAGGTTCGGGCGCGCCGGGCACCGTGCTCGACGATCGGCTCAGCATCGCCTGTAGGGAGGGTGCGGTGCGCCTCACGCAAGTGCAGCGCGCCGGCAAGCAGCCGATGAGCACCGATGAATTCCTGCGCGGCGCGCCGGTGACGGCAGGAATGCGGCTCGGCTAGGCCGCGTGGAAGCTCGCCCAGTGGTGGCGGCGCGCCTCGATGAATTCGGCGAGATCGGCGTCGGTCACCTTGACCAGGTCGCTATGGCCGAAGCCCTTGGAGTAGTCGAGGATAGACACGATCTCCGGCGTGATGCGCAGCAGCGGCATGGCCGCCGGATCGGGCGGCGGCATGATCCTGTATTCGGGGTAGCGCTTGTAAAGAATTTCAGCGACGTGCTCGCGCTCGCCCGGGTCCGTGCTCTCGACGGCGCGCGCGGCAATCGACAGGCCCTTGATCTGCAGCGGCTGCGGGTAATCGTTGGCGATGGCGAGCGCGACACGCGGGTCGCGGCTGATATTGGCGAACTTCTGACCGTCGCGGGCGACGACGCAATAAATGATGAGGCCGTCATTGGCGTAGCCGACCACGGTCGCCTGCGGCCAACCGTCGGCGCGGTTGGTGGCGATGGTCATGATCCGATGCTGGTCGAGCAGCTCGATAATCTGCCGTTTGAACTCGCGCTTCATGGACACGCTCCCATTTTCAGCCTTTATAGAAAGCCCACGTGCCGGCGGTTTTGAGGTGGATCAATCGTGCCGCGCTACAAGCTGACGCTCGAATATGACGGCGCGCCCTTCGCCGGCTGGCAAATTCAGGCCGGCAGCTTGACCGTGCAGGGCGTGCTCATGACGGCGATCGCGGCGCTCAGCGGCGAGAAATCGGCGGTGCAGGGCGCCGGGCGCACCGATGCCGGCGTGCACGCGCGCGGGCAGGTGGCGCATGTCGATCTCGGCAAGGATTGGGACGCCGACACGGTGCGCGACGCGCTCAACGCGCATCTGCGCCCGCATCCGGTGGTGGTGCTCTCAGCCGAGCGCGTCGCGGCCGACTTCAACGCGCGCACCTCGGCGGTCAAGCGCCATTACCTCTATCGCATCGTCAACCGCCGCCCCGATCTCACCCTCGATGCCGGCCGTGCCTGGCGGGTGCCGCGGCCGCTCGACGCGCAAGCCATGCATGCGGCGGCGCAGCGCCTCATCGGCAAGCACGATTTCACCACGTTCCGCTCGGCCGAGTGCCAGGCAAAGTCGCCAGTGAAGACGCTCGACGCGCTTGCCGTCGCGCGCGACCGGGACGACGTCGTGATCACGGCGTCGGCCCGCTCGTTCCTGCACAATCAGGTGCGCTCGATGGTCGGCTCACTGGTCCTGGTCGGCGAGGGCAAATGGAGTGCCGACGATCTTTCCGCCGCACTTGCAGCGCGCGACCGCGCCGCTTGCGGACCGGTGGCGCCGCCCGACGGGCTTTATCTCATGCGGGTCGATTATTCGGGCGTCGACTCATGAGCGCGCAGCGAGTATTTTTCGACTCGGTATCGCCTGGGCGAAGATGCAAGCATTCACGCCGAGCCGGCTGCGCACGCGAAGATAGAGGCAGACATTCGCGCCGATGATCGCAAGATAGCTTGCCGCAGCGGCGCCGATGAGGCCGAAGGCTTGGATCAGCACCAGGTTGAGGATGACCGTCGCCACCGCAGCCCCGGCGTAAACTTCGATCGTGTCTCTATGGTGCCCCGTCATCGTGAGCAGGTACTCGACCGGCGAGGATGCCGCGCGCAGCACCAAGCCGCACAAGACGACGAGCAGCGTCGGGTAGCCTGCATCAAATCCAGGCCCGAACAGCGCAAGCACGAACTTGCCAAGCAGGGCGAGCGCGAACGCGGCCAGCAAGGTCGGCCAGAAAATCGCGCGAATGGTGCTGGTGACGAAGTCCTGTAGTTCTCGCGGGCTGCCGGTGCTGTGAATCTGCGCGAATCTTGGAACGGCGAGCGCCGTCACTGAAAACGAGATGAAGCCGAGAAGACCGCCGGTTCGGATGACCGCATAGTAGACGGCGACGCTGTGCGGATCGAGCAACTGGCCGATCAATAGAACGTCGGCATTCTCGAGCAACATGCGCAGGCCATCGATGGCCAGGAATCCGAGCGACACCGCCATCCAGTACCGGGTGTGCGTGGCGGGTCGCTGGCCGGACAAAAGCGGCCGGATGCGGCGGTAGATGACCGCCGCTTGCACGGCCACGGCCGTGGCGCAGGCGACGATGAGCACCCGAAGCGCGGTCGTCGCATCGGCGGAGCCGACTGTCAGCAAAACGATGCCGACGCCGGTGAGCAGGAGGAACGGACGCAGAATGTAATTGGGAATGTAGGCGAGCGTCAGCCAGCCGAAGGCGCGCGCGGTCGATTCCAGCTGATTGAGCAGCGACCAGAACGGAACGCAACACAAACCGATCAGCAAGGGCGCGAGGTAGTAATCGGGTATTTCGCGCCGCAAGAGCAGCACGAGCCCGGCGGCCGCCAGCGCACCCACCGTGCTCAAGAGCAAAACGAGTTTATAGCTCTGCACGATGAAACCGGCCAGTCGTGCGCGCTTGTTACGGGCGCGGTAGGTCGAGACGAAGCGCAGGCCGGACGCGTTGAAACCGAAGGACATCGCGATGCCGAGCAACATCACGATCACGGACACGTAGGCGTAGATGCCGAACTGGAACGAGCCCAGCCAGCGTGCCAGCAGCACCAGGGACGCATACGCAAGCCCGGCGCCGAACACGCGCACCGCAAACACCTGCGCCGGTCCTTTGAGAAGGAATCCGACGGCGGTGCCGAACGGCAGCCGTTCCAACTCGCCCCGTAGTCTCGTCCGCAAATCTCGCATCATTGAGCGATTCCGATTCTGCGCTGCCGGAGCATCAAAGCTCGAGGATGCGCTCGGGTGCGAGCCGCCCGCGCACGAGATCGGCGAGCGCGATGATGTTGCCGCGCAATCGCCCGCGCCGGTCGATCATCGGTTCGGGACGGATCGCGCGGACCGCGTTCACGAGCACGTTGGCGCAGGCGATCTTGGTGAGAAACTTTGCCGGCACCGTGCCCTTGTTGGCGAGATAGACCGCGTTCGCGATCTGCGCATAGCCGAGCGTAACGCCGCGGACGCGCCCCTTCTTATGACCGAGGTGCACGCCCCAGAGACAATCGGCCCGCACCACGCGTCCTCGCCGCTCCGCCTGTCCGCGGAAATCGGAATCCTCGTGCCAGGCGTAAAGCGGCAGCCGTTCGTCGAAAGCGATGTCGCGCACGGCGGAATATCGGAACGCGAGGTTGCAACCGACATTGCTTCCGTAAGGGAAGCTGCCGTCCAGAACGCAGTCGGTCTTCGCGCGCGCGTCCTCGGCAGTCACCATTTGCAAAGCGTCCTGCAGCACAATGCCCGGCCCGCGCGAGCCATCTGCCAGAATGCGGCCGGTAATGCCGACAACGTCGGGCCGATCGCGGAAGATTGCCCGCATGCGCTCGAGCCAGTAACGCGACGGCACGAAATCGTCGTCGAAGAAGACAATGTGCTCGAACTTTGAACCGGCAAGCGCCATGCCGTCGTTGCGCTGGAAGGTCGATCCGGTGCGCCCGATGCGCACCGTGAGCCTTTCCTGCTCGCGATCGAGCCCCTCGACGTCGACGTCGCCGGACGGGATGATGAACACGTGGTCCGGCGGAAGGCTCTGCCGTTTGAGTTGTTCGACCAACGCCGCGACGATCTCCGGGCGGCCGCGGGTGCAGACAATCACCGCGATTCCTTGGGGCGTTTGCGTGCACAGCCGCCGAAGACCTTCGCCGTCCTCGATGGGCGCGCGCGGCCGCTCTAAGGCGTCTATTGCAAAATGCGACATTACTGCTCCGTTTTGAGCCTGGCGATCGTGTCCACAAGCAAGGAGCCGGCTTTCGACAAACAAGGAGCGGGGCCGACTGCCGGTGGCGAACGATCGCCGCGCATTACCATGCGCACCCCCGTCCCACGATCTTTGTGCCAGTTTGAAGCATATATTCTTTGCTCTCTCGTTAATTTCCGCGCTCAAAAACGCATGCATTGCGGCCATACCGTCCCGGAAGGGACCTCCACGAAAAGCGCGCCGATTGCGTGGGGTCGCGCGGCAACCCGTGCATTCACGATGAGATTCAGCACGGGCATCTTGCAGCCGAGCGGCGCTGCACAGCTTTATGGATCGCCGGGTCAAGCCCAGTAGCGACGGCGCAGCGGCATGCAGCCTCTCGCATTGCCCTTTGCCGGTTACCATGTTTAAGGTCGCGACCTTTTTGCCGGACTCCCTGCATGGCTCGTGACCAAATCGACATGACGCCGATCGAGACGCGCGACGAACTCGTCGCCTGGCTCGCCGCGGGGTGCAAGCCGAAGGAGAAATTCCGCGCCGGCACCGAGCACGAGAAGTTCGCTTTCACCGTGGCCGACCATCGGCCGGTGCCTTACGCAGGCCGCCGCTCGATCCGCGCATTGCTCGAAGGCATGCACCACCTGCTCGGCTGGGAGCCGATCATGGAGGGCGACAACATCATCGGCATGTTCGACATCGTCGGCGGCGGCGCCATCTCGCTCGAGCCGGGCGGCCAGTTCGAATTGTCGGGTGCGCCGGTCGAAAACGTGCACCAAACGGCCTCCGAATTATTCGCGCACCTGGCGCAATTGCGCGAAGTCGCCCGCCCGCTCGGCATCGGCTTCCTCGGCCTCGGCATGACCCCGAACTGGAGCCGTGCCGACATGCCGGTGATGCCCAAGGGCCGCTACAAAATCATGACCAATTACATGCCCAAGGTCGGCACCCTCGGCCTCGATATGATGTACCGCACCTGCACGGTACAGGTGAATCTCGACTTCTCCTCCGAAGCCGACATGGTGAAGAAGCTGCGCGTTTCGCTCGCGCTGCAGCCGGTGGCGACGGCGCTGTTCGCCAATTCGCCCTTCACCGAAGGCAAGCCCAACGGCTTTCTGTCGTACCGCTCGGAAATCTGGCGCCACACCGACAATGCCCGCGCCGGCATGCTGCCCTGGGCCTTCGAACCGGGCATGGGTTTCGAGGCTTACGTCGACTACGCGCTCGACGTGCCGATGTATTTCGTCAAACGCGGCGACAAATATATCGACGTCGCCGGCAAGTCGTTCCGCGATTTCTTCGCCGGCAAGCTCGACACGCTGCCGGGCGAGCGGCCAACGATTTCCGACTGGGCCAATCACCTCTCCACCATCTTCCCCGAGGTGCGGCTCAAGCGATTTCTCGAAATGCGCGGTGCCGACGCCGGTCCCTGGCGGCGGCTGCCTTCGCTCACCGCTTATTGGGTCGGGCTGCTCTACGACGACGATGCGCTCGAGGCGTGCTGGGACATGGTGAAGGACTGGAGCGCCGAGGAGCGGCAGCGGTTGCGCGACGAAGTGCCGCGGCGGGGCTTCCGCGTCGAGATCGGCAAACGCAATGTGTTCACGCTGGCGCAAGAGACGCTGCGCGTGGCTGCGCGTGGCTTGAAGCGTCGCGCGCGGCTTGACCGCAACGGTCGCGACGAGACGCGTTATTTGCGCCCTCTGGAAGAGTCGATTGCCCGCGGCATCACGCCGGCGGAAGAATTGCTGGAGAAATATTTCAACGATTGGAACGAATCGGTGGAGCCGCTATTCGAGGAATATGCGTATTGAGTTTTCTGTCATCACCGGGACAAGCCCGGTGATGACAAGTAATTACTCCGCCGCCGCCTGCGCCGCTTCCGACAGGTTGTCGAGCGAGGAGATGATGTGGCCGGCGAGCGCGTCGGCGAGCGCGGCATTCTCGCGCGTGTTGCGGATGAGGCCGATATGGCACGGCGGCAATTCCGGGAAGCCTTCCGCCGCCGACAGCACGCGCATACCGGGCCGCAGGCCCGATTCCGGCAACACCGAGACCGCGAGGCCCGCGAGCACGGCGGCCGCAACCGCGCCGGCGTTCGAGCTCGAATAGAGCAGCCGGTAGGAAAGCCCCATCGACTCCAGCCGCTCGATCGCGGTGCGCCGCCAGGCGCAGCTCGGCCGCCCGAGCGCGAGCGGCAGCGGCTTCTCGGTATGCGTCGGATGGCGGCTCGAGGTGACCCACAACAGCCGCTCGCGCCGAAACGTCTCGACCGCGAGCCGCGACTCGCAATTGGTGATGATGGCGAGGTCGATCTCGTTGTCCTCGATGCGTTCGATGAGGTCGACGGAAGGCTCGCACAACACGGTGAGCTCGACGCCGGGATACGCGCGTGAGAAGCGCGCCATAATCTCCGGCAGATAGCGGTCGGCGTAATCGTCCGGCACGCCGAGCCGCACGCGGCCGGACAGCGCGGCGTCGGAGAAGGCGGCGACCGTCTCGACGTTGAGCTTGACCAGCCGCCGCGCGTAATCGAGCAGGCGCGAGCCGTCCTCGGTCAGTTTGGAAGCGCGCCCGTCGCGCGCGAAGATCTGCCGCTCGAGGCGCTCCTCCAGCCGCTTCATCTGCATCGACACCGCCGACTGCGTCTTGTTTACGACGTCGGCCGCCTTGGTGAAGCTGCCGGTCTCGGCAATGGCGATGAAAGTGCGCAATTGATCGATGTCGAGCAGGGCGGTCATGGCACACTCCTTGAGGCAGCGGACTTAGCGGCGCAATCGGCCTATCAATACCGCTGATGAATCAGATTAAAAACATTCGTTTCACTAATCAATAGGGCGGTGCATATACCGCTGTCCGCACTGGGCTGCGAAAGGCCAGGCGGCCGAAAGCAAGAAATCGGGTGGGGATTTCGGGTGTTTCGGCGCGGGGCGCGTGCGGAGGATGGCGCCCTGGCTTAGCAAATCGATGGAGACTGCCATGACCACAAATGTGCCCGTTCTGCCCCTTGCTGGATCGACCGTGCTGCGCGCTTCGCTGGCGCTGCTCGCTTTGGTGACCCACTGGTGCAAGGAATTCGCCAAGGCGCGCCGTCATCGCCGCGAAGCCAATAAGCTCGTCGGCCTCGACCGTCGTCTGCTCGCCGATATGGGCCTCACTCGCTCTGATATACGCGACGCCTTCTCGGAGCCGTTCTGGGAAGACCCGACGGCGCTGTTGCGCGAGCGCGCCATCGAGCGGCGCCTCAATCGCCCGCGCGGCGTGCAGCCGGGTTTCCACCGGCCGGCGACGAACCGTCCCGCGCGCCAAACCGTCTGAACCGCACATGATGCCGAAAAGGGGGCACCGATTTTCGCAAAAGATCATGCGCAAACGCAAATAGTCCAAACGGCCGACCCCTCTCATCGGCCGCGTGATCCGTAACCCGCGAACATCCCCTCTCGCGGCCGGATCCAGCGCCCGTCGGCCCCTCCGGCGGGCGCATCATTTTTAGAATCATTTAATTTGCGCGCACCGCACCTGCCCAACCGGCGGTCGGCGCGCTAACATGCCGGGCATCGTCCAGGGTGCAAGCGGCACGCATGCGGTGGCATCTCGTTCTGATCGGCGCTCTGCTAGCCTTGCTTGCGAGCCAGGCGCAGGCGCAGCTCGGCTTCGACCGCCGCGGCAGCGATTATACGAACTTTCCTGTTCGTAACGGCGACCCGGCGGCGTGCGCGGCGCGCTGCGAGCGCGATGCGCGCTGCCGCGCCTGGAGCTTCTCGTATCCGCGCACCCTCAACGTGGTCGCCACCTGCTGGCTGAAAAGTCGCGTGCCGCCGCGCATTGAAGACCAATGCTGCATGTCGGGCGTGCACGGGGCGGGCGTGATCGAGCCGCGGCGCCCCAGCATCGAATTTTCGATCGACCGGCCGGGCGGCGACCTGCGTTATTTTGAGGTGCCACCCGACGCCACGGGCGAAAGCTGCAAGAAGGCTTGCGAAGGCGAGGCACGCTGTCGTGCCTGGACTTATGTGCGGCCGGGCTACATCGCGCCGGTACCGCGCTGCTATTTGAAGGACAAGATCCCGCGCCCGCGGCACAAGCCGTGTTGTATCTCAGGCGTGGTCCGTTAGACGCTTAATGCACCGCCGTGAAGAAGCGCGTCGGCCGCAAACCCGAAGGCCAGGTCCAGATCGGCTGCCGCCGCACCGCGAGGTCCCAGGAACCGACCAACGCGTCGACGCGGCCGACCAGATCCGATACCGGCAACAAGCCGACGCCGCCCTCACGCACCGGCACGCGGCTGTCGGCGGAATCGTCGCGGTTGTCGCCCATGACGAAGACATGGCCCTGCGGCACCGTGATCTCCGGCAAGTTGTCGAGCGGCCCGACGGCGGCGAGCTTGAAGATCAAATGCGAGCGGCCGTTCGGCAGCGTCTCGGTCAGGCGTCGCGCGGTGACGCGCGAGCCGTCCTCGGTCTCCACCGTGCCGGTACCGTCCGCGGTGAGCTTGGCCGCCTCGCCGTTGATAAAAACCTGTCCGTTGCGCAAGGCGATGCGGTCGCCGGGCAAGCCGATCACGCGCTTGACCCAGGTTTGCGAGCGGTCGCCCGGCCAGCGAAATACCACCACGTCGCCCTGTTGCGGCAGGCTGGCGAGGATGCGCGGGCTTGCGGGCAGACCAAGGAAGCTCGGCAGCGAGGCCGTGCTGTAACCGTAAGGATATTTGGTCGCCAGCAGTTCGTCTCCGATCAGCAGCGTCGGCTCCATCGAGCCCGACGGCACGTAGAACGGCTCGGCGATCGCTGTCTTCGCCGCCGCCACCACCAAGAGGATGGCGGCGAATTCGACGAGCGTGCGCAGCGGACTCGATTTCGTTGGACGATGTGAGAGCGCGGATTGGGTCATGCGGTGCCACCGACGGTGATGCGGTCCATGCGCAGCGAGGGTTGGCCGACGCCCACCGGCACGCCCTGGCCGTTCTTGCCGCAGGTGCCGATGCCGGGATCGAGCGCGAAGTCGTCGCCGATCATGGAGATGCGATGCAGGTCGGTGGGGCCGTTGCCGATGAGCATGGCGCCTTTCACCGGCGCGCCCACCTTGCCGTCCTCGATCTTGTAGGCCTCGGTGCACTGGAACACGTATTTGCCCGAGGTGATATCGACCTGGCCGCCGCCGAAGGAGACGGCGTAGAGGCCGTCCTTCACCGAGGCGATGATCTCGGCCGGGGCATGCTTGCCGGCGAGCATATAGGTGTTGGTCATGCGCGGCATCGGCACATGTGCATGAGACTCGCGCCGGCCGTTGCCGGTCGGCTTCATGTTCATCAGCCGCGCGTTCTGCCGGTCCTGCATGTAGCCGGTGAGGATGCCGTCCTCGATCAGCACGGTGCGATTGGTCGGCGTGCCTTCGTCGTCGATCGACAAAGAGCCGCGTCGCTGATTCATCGTGCCATCATCGACCACGGTGACGCCTTTGGCGGCGACCTGTTGGCCCATCAGCCCGGCGAAGGCCGACGTCTTCTTGCGGTTGAAGTCGCCTTCCAATCCGTGGCCGACCGCCTCGTGCAGCATCACGCCGGGCCAGCCGGCGCCGAGTACGACGTCCATCTCGCCGGCTGGCGCCGCCACCGCGTCGAGGTTGACCAGCGCCTGGCGCAAAGCCTCGTTGACCGCGCCTTGCCAGGCGTCGGTCGTAATGAAGCGCTCGAAGCCCTCGCGGCCGCCGAAACCGTAGCTGCCATGCTCTTGCCGGTTGCCGTCGCCGACCACGACCGAAACATTGAGCCGCACCAGCGGCCGGATGTCACGATAGGTTTCGCCGTCGCCGCGCAGGATTTCGACCACCTGCCAGGAAGCACCGAGGCTGGCGGTGAATTGCCGCACGCGCGGGTCCTTGGCGCGGGCATAGGCGTCCATGGTTTGGAGCAGCTTCACCTTGGCATCGAAGGCGGGCTCGGCCAGGGGATTGCCGTCGCCGTAGAGTTTGCGATTGGTGCGGCCGGGCGGTTCGGCGTAACGGCCGCTGTAGCCGCCTTTGACCGCGCGCACGGCGTCGGCGGCGCGCGCGAGCGCCGCTTCGGACAGATCGGAGGCGTGCGCATAGCCGACCGCCTCGTCCTTGACCGCACGCAGGCCGAAACCTTGCGAGGTGTCGTAGGTCGCCTGCTTGAGCCGGCCGTTGTCGAAGGTCAGCCCCTCGGACTGGGCGTATTCCAGGAACAACTCGCCGTCGTCGGCGCCATCCAAGCCGCGATTGATGATGCGGGCAACTTTATCGCGGTCGAGCCCGGCGCGGTCGAGGAGGGAGGCGGTAGAGACGGGGGCGGTGGCTGGCGACATGATGGCTCTTTCGTTGCGGGCCGCGGTGACCCCAAGATAAGCTCTCGGCGTTCGACCCGCGAGGGGCGGCCGCCTCAGAAACCAGCGCTTCTTGGCGGCGATAGGGCAGGGCACAGATGGCGGACCTCACCGGCCTAAGCCTCGCACGCGACCGTCATCTATTCGGGCCGGGTCCCAAGCGGATTCTGGCGCTCGACGGCGGCGGTGTGCGCGGCGCCATTTCGGTTGCCTTTCTCGAGCAAATCGAAGGTCTGTTCCGCCGGCAGCATGGCGAGGCGACGCGTCTCTGCGATCACTTCGATCTCATCGGCGGCACCTCGACCGGAGCGGTGATTGCCGGCGCCTTGGCGCTCGGTTTTAGCGTCGGCGAAGTCAAAGATTTTTATCTCAAGCTGGCGCCGCAGGCGTTCAAGCGCCGGCTCTGGCACGTCCCCGTTTTGCAGGCCAAGTTCGACGCCCGCGGTCTGCGACAACAAATCGAAAATGTCGTCGCCGACCGCACGCTCGACAGCGCCGACCTCAAGACTGGGCTCGTCATCGTCGCCAAACGGGTCGACACCGGCAGCCCCTGGATACTTTCCAACAATCCACGCGCACCCTATTGGGAGAATGGCGTCGATCCAGACGGTACGGCGTTCCTCGGCAACCGCCACTATAGTCTGGCCACTTTGGTGCGTGCGAGCACGGCGGCGCCGCATTATTTCGATCCGGAGATCATCGCCATCGGTCCGCGCGAACCGGAATTGCCCGACGACGTGGCGAAGCCGTTGGACCGGCCCTGGCCGTTGCGGCTGATTTTCGCGGCGGCGGAGCGCTTCATCACCCGCCGCACCGAAGGATTGCGACCGCAGACACACGGCCTCTTCGTCGATGGCGCGGTTTCGCCGCACGGCAATCCTTCGCTGGCGCTTTTGCAGATGGCGACGTTGTCGCCGCTTGGCATTTGCTGGCCGCTCGGACCCGACCGCTTGACCATTGTCTCGATTGGGACAGGGACCTTCAGGCCGCGGCTTGCCTTTACCGACTTGGGCTTTGCGCGCTTTCCCCGTCTCGCTCTGCACGCCATGACATCGCTGATGACGGATGCGGAGACGATGACGCTCGCCTTGATGCAATGGATGGGTGAATGTCCCGCGCCGTGGCCGATCAATTCCGAGGTCGGCACGCTCGCGCGCGATGCGCCTTTCGGCGGCAAGATGTTCCGATTTCTGCGCTACGACGTACGGCTGGAATCCGATTGGATCGAGCGCGAGCTGGGTCAGAAGATCAGCGCGCGCGACCTCGCTCGCTATCGCGGCATGGACGATCCGGCCATTGTGTATGAGGTCTATGAGCTTGCCCGCATCGCCGCCGCGCGGCAGTTCAAGCCCGAGCACTGGCTGCCTGCACCGGACCCGAGCGCAGCGTCTCATTCCCGCACCCAAGCGGATCAGCCGGACAGGGTCCGATGAACGAACCGGCTGCTCGCCAGATCGGCAATACGGACCACCCGCCCAAGCCGAGGCTTGCGCTTGCGGTCGGCGTCGTTGGACATCGGCCGAACCGGCTGCCCTCGGAAAAGGCAAAACTCGACGCGCTGAGCGCCAATATCGCCGCGGCGCTTACGGCGGTGGCCGAAGGCACCCGCCGCGCGCACCAGCAATATGCGGAATTCTTCGACGGCGGCCCGGATTTGACGATCGTCGGTGCGCTTGCCGAGGGCGCCGACCGCATCACCGCGCACACCGCGATTAGACTGGGCTTTACCCTCGATGCCCCGTTGCCGTTTGCGCAGGAGGTCTACGAGGGCGATTTCCCGCACAGCGTCGCAGAATTCCGTGATTTACTGCAGCATCCGCGCACGCGCGCGGTACTGACTTTGCCTGGCAACAAGACGCCGGGGCTGGCTCCCGGTGCGCGCGACACGGATGCCGAGCGCGCCTACGAAGCGGTCGGCCTCACCGTGCTCGGCCAATCGGACATCGTGCTCGTGGTGTGGGACGGCAAGGCCTCGGCCGGGCGCGGCGGCACTACCGAAATGATTCAAACAGCGATCCGCGCCGGGTTGCCGATCATCTATGTAGATGCCCATGCGCGGGCGCCGACCAAGATCATCTGGGAGGCGGTGGCGTTCACCTCGGCGGCGGCCGAGGTCATCGGCGAAATTCCGACCAAGAGCCTCGACGCGGTGGGCGACATTGTCGACACCCTCGTGCGCCCGCCCGCCAGCAAGGAGGAGTTGAGGCATTTGACCGAAAGGGACGAGCGCAAACATCTCTCTGAATACTTCGAGGAGACACGTGATCTTACGGGCATGCGCCCGGAGTTTCCGTTGTTAATGGCGCTGACCGGAGTGCGGCCTTTCCGGTGGGCGGATTGCCAAACGCCGCACCCTGATCTGCTGGCGGGGCATTTTGCAGCCCGGGCAAAAAAATTGCCGATGCCTCGCCAGGGATTGGTGCTGGCGGGCGCTTATGGGTGGGCGGACGCGTTGGGCGTTTATTTTGCGCAAACATTCCGCGGCGCCTTCATCCTGAGCTTCGCCCTTGGCGCGCTGGCAATCTTTATCGCCGCAGCGTCTCTGTTTTTCCCGGAATGGAAATGGGTTTTTGCGATCCTTGAATTCGCGTGCATCTTGTGGGTACTGGTCAACACCCGTTTGGCCAACCGACAACACTGGCAGCGGCGCTGGGTCGAGCCGCGCGAAATCGCCGAGCGGTTGCGCGTCGCGCTGCCGCTCTGGGCGCTGGGCACGCGTCCGAACAGCTTCTCCGGCGAAGAGCCGAGCTGGACCGGCTGGTATGTGCGCGCCCTCATTCGCCAACAAGGCATGCGCGCGGGCTCACTCGCCGATTCGGGCGCCGCGCGAGAGATATTGACCGCGCTGCTGCACGACCAGTGCAAATACCACCACGTCACGGCGCCACGCATGAAGCGTTTGCACGAGCGACTCGAAGGCACGGGCTGGTGGTTCTTTTTCCTGACGGTGCCCGTCGCTCTGTTCTACATTGCCTATGTTGCCTACGCGGCTGTCCAGCATTGGGTGCCGGGGATCGTTCTGCTTTCAAACGAAGACCACAAGACCCTCCAGCACATCGTGGCTGCCGCGAGCGCGATTTTCCCGGCCATCGCCACCGCCTGCTACGGCATTCGCGTGACCGGCGACTTCGAAGGCATCGCGCTGCGCTCGCAGCGGACCTATGTGGCGCTCACGAATTTGCTCAGACAGATCGAGCACGATCCGCCGGACCTCGGAATCTTGCGGGCGCGCGCACGCACGGCCGCCGACGCCATGCTGGGGGATGTGTCGAGCTGGCGGCTCGCCGCCGAAAGCCGCAGCCTGACACTGTGAAGTGGCGCACCGCGCAGGTGCGTTTTGGCGCCAAGGCCAGCCGTTCCAGCCCTGCATTTGACGAGTAGCGCCGGCACGTTTCCGTGTTAAATTTGCGTAAAGCCGGGGGGTGACGGGATGGCCTACGAATGGGTCGACGACGACCGCGCAGTTATTTCGGCACGCTACGATCGATTGGCTGGGCTTATACCGTTCTTCGAATGGGTGCTCTTTCTTCCGCGCGGGTTGCGCAAGGCCGCGGTCGAGCGTCTGGCACTTCGGGCCGGCGACCGCGTCCTTGAAGTCGGTTGCGGGACCGGCCGGAATTTTCATCACCTTTACGCCGCAGTCGGACCGTCCGGTCACATCGACGGCATCGATATCTCACCCGGGATGCTGCGCAAAGCCGGTGAACTGTGCGAGCAACGGCGCTGGAACAATGTCGGTCTGATAGAAGCGGATGCTGCAGACTTCGCGGCGCCGACGCCACTTGATGGTGTGTTGTTTGCTCTTTCCTATAACACCATCCCGCATCATTTGACGGTGCTACATCGCGTGTGGAGCGCGTTACGTTGCGGCGGCCGGATGGTGATCATGGATGCCAAGCTGCCGCCGGGTGCGGCTGGCCACGTCATTTTGCCATTCAGCGTGTGGCTGATGAAGAGGACGTTGCTCGGCAATCCGCATATTCAGCCTTGGCGTCACCTCGAAGCGCTCGCCGGCAAGGTCGAGATGGAAGAGTATCTGTTCGGGTCTTATTACATTTGCAGCGCGGTCAAGCCGTAGCGAGCTTCGCCACGATCTGGGCGACCGGCCAAATAAGGCTGTGCCTCACGGCAACTGATCGTAGCCCTCGGCAAAGCCGTCGAGGCTCATCGGGAAGCCGATGCCTTCCTCGGGCGTCTGGAAGATGATGAAGGTCGCGATCTTGCCGGTCTTGAGCTTGCCGATGAGGTTGTCGTCCATCACGACCTCGGCGATGCAGCCGTTGGGGAGACAGCGCACGAAGCCGGCGCGGCCGATGTCGACATTGTCGATCTTGAGGCCGAGGCCCGACGGCAGCAGCACGCCGAGCGGCGCCACCACGCGCATCAGCCGGGTCTTTTGATCGGCGGTCTTGAGCACGATCACGGTTAAGCCGACATTGGCGCGATCTTCCGACGTCACGCTCTGGATCAGCGCGCACTGCTCGAACTTGGCGCCGGGCGGGCTGTCGCAGCGGATCTGCCAGTCCTTGTGCACCGACTTGACCGCGCCCTGGGCGTGCGCCGCACCGCCGGCGCCAAGCGCGAGGAGGCCGGTCAGCGCGAGCGCCAGCCAGGCCCGGCAGAACAGCGCGTATCCATGCACAATAATTCGCATCGCTTGATCCCCTAGCCCCAATCCGCGCCCAACGGCGCAGCTTTTCCCCACGAATCGTCCTGACCCACGCGACCATCTTAATGTCACGCCACGGTCATTCCAGGCACTGCTCTCGTGGCTTTAATGCGGCATTTGCGGTCCCGGGGATAGATCGTTTTGCCGTCGCAAATGCGCGATAAGGTGCATTGCGGCAGAGCCGGAATTGTGGTTTGAGAGGCCGGGATTTCCCCCCGTCCCGCCGCACCGATCACGCCGCCACGCCCGTGGCAAAATGCTGTGCTCAGCGGGACTTTGCGCCGAACATCACAAGGCTTGCGATGGGCGGCAAATGGGCCTTCAAGGCCGAGGCCTGATCTCGTCGAGGGAGCGCATAATACGATGCTGGTGTTCAAGCGGTTGATCGCCTTCGTGGTCACGAGCGTGACCGTTCTTGTCAGCGGCGGGGCGTTTGCCGCGGCGCCGACTGGCCAACCGCAACCCTGGCAGATCGGCCTGCAAGGCGCCGCCACTCCGGTCATGGAAGACGTCGTCTGGTTCCACGACTTTCTGCTCTGGATCATCGCCTCCATCACGCTGTTTGTCCTCACGCTGCTCGTGATCGTGATGGTGCGTTTCAACGCCCGCGCCAATCCGGTGCCTTCGCGCACCACCCACAATACCGCGATCGAGGTGATCTGGACCGTGGTGCCGGTGTTGGTCCTGGTAACCATCGCGGTGCCCTCGTTCCGCCTCCTGTTCTACCAGCTCAAAGTGCCGCCGGCCGACGTCACGGTGAAGGCGACCGGCAAGCAGTGGTTCTGGAGTTACAGCTATCCCGACTCCAAGTTCGAATTCGACTCGCTGATGGTGCAGGACAAGGACCTCAAGCCCGACCAGCCGCGTTTGCTCGCCGTCGATAATGAGATGGTGGTGCCGGTCAACAAGGTGGTGAAGCTGCAAGTTATCGGCGCCGACGTGATCCATTCCTTCTCGGTGCCGTCCTTCGGCATCAAGATCGACGCTATTCCCGGCCGTCTCAACGAAACTTGGTTCAAGGCCGAGCGCGAGGGCGTCTATTACGGACAGTGCTCGCAGCTTTGCGGCCGCGACCATGCCTTCATGCCGATCGCCGTGCGGGTGGTGAGCGAGCAGCAATATTCCGCTTGGCTTGACCAGGCCAAGAAGAAATTCGCCGTCGACGACAGTCGTCCGCCGACTGGGCTCATCGCTGCGGTCGGCGCCGACAAGTGACACATATGAAATATTGAATATAATGTGGGCGCGAGAGCAAACCTAAGGACAAGAACGATGGCCAACCACCCGGCAGCCGCACACGGCGCGCACGAAGCCCACGAGGCCCATGGCCACCCCACGGGTTGGCGGCGCTTCGTCTATTCCACCAACCACAAGGACATCGGCACGATGTACCTGGTGTTCGCGATCGTCGCCGGCGTGATCGGCGCGGCGATGTCGATCGCGATCCGGGCGGAATTGCAAAACCCGGGCTTGCAGATTTTCCCGACGCCGCACGAATACAACGTGTTCGCCACCGCGCACGGCCTGATCATGATCTTCTTCATGGTGATGCCGGCGATGATCGGCGGCTTCGGCAACTGGATGGTGCCGCTGATGATCGGCGCGCCGGACATGGCCTTCCCGCGCATGAACAACATCTCGTTTTGGCTGCTGCCGGCCTCCTTCGCGCTGCTCCTGTCGTCGGCGTTCGTCGGCGGCGAGCCGGGCGCGCTTGGCGCCGGCACCGGCTGGACGCTCTATGCACCGCTCTCGACCTCCGGCCATCCGGGCCCGGCGGTCGACTTCGCCATCCTGTCGCTGCATCTGGCCGGCGCCTCCTCGATTCTCGGCGCCATCAACTTCATCACCACCATCTTCAACATGCGCGCACCCGGCATGACGCTGCACAAGATGCCGCTGTTCGTGTGGTCGATTTTGGTGACGGTGTTTCTGCTGTTGCTGGCGCTGCCGGTTTTGGCCGGCGGCATCACCATGCTGCTCACCGACCGTAATTTCGGCACCACCTTCTTCTCGCCGGAAGGCGGCGGCGATCCACTCTTGTTCCAGCACCTGTTCTGGTTCTTCGGCCATCCGGAGGTCTACATCCTGATTCTGCCGGGCTTCGGCATGATCAGCCAGATCGTCTCCACGTTCTCCAAGAAGCCGGTGTTCGGCTATCTCGGCATGGCCTACGCCATGGTCGCCATCGGCGGCATCGGCTTTGTGGTGTGGGCGCACCACATGTACACGGTCGGCCTGTCGACCGGCGCGCAGGCCTATTTCATCGCCGCCACCATGGTGATCGCCGTGCCCACGGGTGTGAAGATCTTCTCCTGGATCGCCACCATGTGGGGCGGCTCGATCGAGTTCCGCACTCCCATGTTGTGGGCGATCGGCTTCATCTTTCTGTTCACCATCGGCGGCGTCACTGGCGTGGTGCTGGCCAATGCCGGCATCGACCGCGTGCTGCACGACACCTATTACGTCATCGCGCACTTCCACTACGTGTTGTCGCTCGGCGCCGTGTTCGCGATCTTCGGCGGCTGGTACTACTGGTTCCCGAAAATGAGCGGCTACATGTACAACGAGACGCTCGGCAAGCTGCATTTCTGGATCACCTTCGTCGGCGTCAACATCATCTTTTTCCCGCAGCACTTCCTCGGCCTCGCCGGGATGCCGCGCCGCACGGTCGATTACCCAAACGCCTTCCACTACTGGAACGAAATCTCCTCCTATGGCTCCTATATCGCCGGCGTCGGTTTGCTGGTGTTCTTCGTCTGCATGATCGAGGCCTTCGTGAAGAAACGCGTGGCCGGCGACAACCCCTGGGGGGTCGGCGCCACGACGCTGGAATGGACGCTGTCGTCGCCGCCGCCGTTCCATCAGTTCGAAACGCTGCCGCGGATCAAGTAAGGACCAAACCGCGTAATGTCGCTCGTCAACGAAGGCGCTGAGCTCCGCGATTCTCTCGCCGCCGGTCTTGCGGAGCCGAGTCTCGCCAGCGTCGGCGACTACGTCGCGCTGCTCAAACCGCGGGCGATGTCACTCGTGGTATTCACCGCCTTTGTCGGTCTGGCGATTGCGCCCGGCTCGCTGCATCCGTTGCTCGGCTTCACCGCGCTGCTCTGCATTGCGGTGGGAGCAGGCGCTGCGGCCGCGCTCAACATGTGGTACGAGCACGACATCGACGCGCTGATGACGCGCACGGCGCGGCGGCCGGTGCCGATGGGCCGCGTGCGGCCCGGCGAGGCCTTCGCCTTTGGCATCACGCTCGCCGGCTTCTCGATCGTGACGCTCGGCCTGCTCGTGAACTGGGTCGCGGCCGCGCTGCTCGCCCTGACGATCTTCTTCTATGTGGTGATCTACACCATCTGGCTGAAGCGTTGGACGCCGCAGAACATCGTGATCGGCGGCGCCGCCGGGGCGCTGCCGCCGCTGATCGGCTGGGCCTCGGTGACCGGCTCGCTCTCCGCCGAGCCGCTGCTGCTGTTTCTGATCATCTTCTTCTGGACGCCGCCGCACTTCTGGGCGCTCGGTCTCAATCGGGCCGAGGAGTACGCGCGCGCCGGCGTGCCGATGATGCCTGTGGTGGCGGGCGACCGCAGCACCCGCTGGCAGATCCTGGTGTACACAATCATCACCGTGCCACTCGCCGTCACGCCTTGGCTCTTCGGCTATGCCGGCGCGCTCTACGGTGTTACCGCGACCGTGACCGGCGCCGTCATGCTGTTGCTGGCCGTCAAGGTCTTGCGCGAGCGAAGGCCTGCCGACCGCGCCAGCCGGCAGCTATTCTCGTTCTCGATCCTTTACATGTTCCTCTTGTTTACGATGCTGCTGATCGAGCGCGGATGGGGCGGGCTTTTGGCCCGGTGGGCGGCGTGACAGTCGGTATCGCCATGGCTAAACAGCGCAAGAACGACGGCATTGTCCTGACCGAAGCGCAGAAGCGGGCGCGGCGCTCGCGCTCGATCGCCATCGCGCTCTCGCTCGCCGCCTTAGTCGTGCTGTTCTATGTGATCACCCTCGTGAAAGGACCGGCGGTCCTACAACGGCCGTTCTGATGCCATGAGCGATCCGGTCACCAACTCGAAATCGGTCCGCCGCGACGTCATTGTCGCCGCCGCTTGTGGCGCGGTGGCTGCGGCGATGGTCGGCGCTTCGTTCGCGGCGGTGCCGCTCTACAACTGGTTCTGCCGGACCACCGGCTTTGCCGGCACCACGCAGGTCTCGCGCCAGGCGCCCGATCACGTGCTCGGCCGGACCATTATTGTGCGCTTCGATTCCAACGTGGCGCCTGGTTTGCCCTGGATCTTCACGCCCGAGCGGAATGAGATCAAGCTGCGCATCGGCGAGGTGGCGACCGTGCGTTACAAGGTTGTCAACGAAGCCGCGCGCGAGATCACCGCGCAGGCTTCTTACAACGTCACGCCGCCGACGGTTGGCGCCTATTTCGACAAGATCAACTGCTTCTGCTTCACCCAGCAGACCATGAAGCCAAGCGAGACGCGCGAGATGACGGTTGTGTTCTATGTCGATCCTGCGATCGCCAAGGATCACGATCAGGACTATCTCAACGCGATTACGCTGAGCTATACCTTCTATCGGCTGCCCGATAAGCCGCTGGCCGATTCAAGCGACACGAACGCGCGCAAGCTTTAGGAGACGAGAATGGCCGACGCCCACGCCAAGCCGCACCACGACTACCATCTGGTTGAACCAAGCCCGTGGCCGGCGATAGGCTCGATTTCCGCCTTCATCACCGCGGTCGGCGCCATCTCTTGGATGCATCACATGTACTCGGCGGCGCCGTTGGTATTCGGCGTCGGCGTCATCGGCGTCCTCTACACTTTCGTCGGTTGGTGGCGCGACGTCATCCGCGAAGCTCAGTTCCAGGGCTTCCATACGCGCGTCGTGCAAATCTCGCACCGCTACGGCATGATCCTGTTCATCGCCTCCGAGGTGATGTTCTTCGTCGCCTGGTTTTGGGCCTATTTCAACGCGGCCTTGTTCCCCGGCGCCGAGAACGAAGTCGCCAGGCTGGCCTTCACCCATGGCACCTGGCCGCCGCAGGGCATCGAAACGTTCGACCCCTGGCATCTACCGCTGCTCAACACGCTGATCCTGCTGACTTCCGGCACTACTGTGACCTGGGCGCACCATGCGCTGCTCGAGGACGATCGCGAGGGGCTGAAATGGGGCCTCATCCTGACCATCGCGCTGGGGCTAACCTTCACCTGCGTGCAGGCTTATGAATACTCGCACGCTGCCTTCCACTTCAGCGGCAACATCTACGGCGCCACCTTCTTCATGGCGACCGGTTTCCACGGCGCCCATGTCATCATCGGCTCGATCTTCCTGATCGTGTGCCTGGCGCGCGCTCTCGCCGGCCAGTTCACGCCGAAGCAGCATCTCGGTTTCGAGTTCGCCGCTTGGTACTGGCACTTCGTCGACGTGGTCTGGCTGTTCCTGTTCGCCTGCATATATGTGTGGGGCTCGGGCATGCCGCACCCGGAGTGAGCACGAGATAGATTCGATCGTGCAAAAGGGCGGCGTCATCACGCCGCCCTTCTGTTTTTGAGGTTTGAGCTGATGACCGATCCGTCTCCGACCATGCTCGCCATCACCAAGGGTTTGCGCGGGCACTGTCCGCGCTGCGGCAAGGGCAAGCTGTTTCACGGCTTCCTCGGCTTGCACAAGGCTTGCGATCATTGCGGCCTCGACTACAGCTTCGCCGATGCCGGCGACGGGCCGGCGGTGTTCGTAATCCTGATCGGCGGCTTCATCGTGGTGTTCGCCGCGCTCATCACCGAATTCGTCTACGCGCCGCCTTACTGGGTGCACGCTGTGCTCTGGCTGCCGCTCATCCTCATTGTAACTCTGGCGCCGCTGCGCCCGATCAAGGGTCTGCTGATCGCTCTGCAATATCATCACAAGGCGGCGGAAGGCCGGCTCGAGCGCCGGAGCGGCAGCTGATGCGCCACGGCGGCGTGTTCGGGGCCACGGTCTTCGCGGTCGTCGGTGTCGCCGTCCTCACCGGGCTTGGCATCTGGCAGCTCGAGCGCAAAGTCTGGAAGGAAAACTTGATTGCTTCACTCGAAGCGCGGCTCGCACGTGCGCCCGCGGCTTTGCCGTCGCGCGAAACCTGGCCGCGGCTTTTGCCTGCGGATGCTGAGTTCAGCCATGTGAGCTTTCCGGCCGAGTTCATTCCTGACGAGTATGCACTCGTTTACACGGCCGGCTCGGCCTTCCGTCCCGATATCCAGAGCGCGGGCTATTGGGTGTTCGCGCCGGCGCGGCTTGCCGGCGGCGGCGTCGTCGTGGTCAATCGCGGTTTTGTGCCGCTTGAGCGCAAAGACGCAGCGGCTTTAGCCCCGCCGGACACGATCGACGTCGTCGGCGTATTGCGCTGGCCGGAGAAGCCCGGCCTGTTCACGCCCAAGGACGAGCCGCAGAACAATATCTGGTACACGCGCGATCCGGGCGCGATCGCCGCCGGCAAAAAATGGGACGCACCGGCGCCGTTCTATATCGACATGGAGCAGCCGGTGCCGCCGAGCGGGCTGCCCAAGCCGGGCAAACTCGTTGTCGCGCTACCCGACAATCACCTGCAATACGCGCTCACCTGGTTCGGTCTCGCGCTCGGTCTTGCCGGCGTTTACGCGGTGTGGCTCGCCAAGCGCTTGCGGTCGTGACCTGCCGCCCTGTTATGCGGGCTCAGAACGAATAGCCGACGCGCAGACCGTAGTCGTTGATGCCTTTGTTGAAGGCGCATAGCTCGCCGTTTGACAGATGATCGAATGTGCCCATGACACTCAAATGGTCGTTCACGCGGTAGCCGATACTGGCCCCGTCGTGAAATGCCCAGCGGCATCCAAGACCGTTCATATTGTCCGCATTGTCGTCGAGATTGCCGTTGTGAACGAGGCCGCCGAAAAAGCCCTCGACGAACCAGTTCTGCCAGAAGTTGAAAGTCCACAACGCGCCGGCATAGACGTAGCTCGTCTTTCCGGCGGTATTGCCCATGCCGCCGACATGAAAGCGCGGCGTCGCAAAGTCGGGCAGAAAGGGGATGATGAAAAACCGCGGCGCGACCAGCTCGAGATTGAGATCGACGGAGCCGCTTTCCGGGCTCGCCACCGCATGCGCGAACACTCCCCCGCGCAGCTCCCAGCGCTCGGGATGATCGAGCGTCGGCGGCGCGAACACGACGTCCGACGTCAAGGGTGGGGCAGGGGGCGGCTCGAGGTCTGAGGCCAAGGCCGCGCGGGCTGCGGCTAATGCGACGGCCACCGCCAGCGCCGCGACCGTGCCTAACCCCGAATTTCTGCTTCGCAAGGCGATGCCCCAACCGCGACGAGTCGATGAAAACCCTATCGTGCGGGCGGATGGCCGTCACCACGGTCGTCGCAGCAATGCAGCGAAAGTGATGGGGTGTGGCAAATCGGCAAGCCGCGCCATTGACGGCGGCAACCTCCTATTGGGGATTTCTTGTGCAAGCTCGAAGCCGCGGCTAGTGTGGCGGCCTGCGGCCGCGGCCTAAATAGAAATAGAACGGATACAATGCGTTACGTCTCGACCCGGGGCGACGCCGCCCCGCTCGATTTTGTCGAGGTCATGCTCGCGGGTCTTGCCCGCGACGGCGGCCTTTTTGTGCCTGAGATGTGGCCGAGCCTCGATGCCAAGACCATCGCTGGCTTTGCTGGCCGCCCCTATGCCGAGGTGGCGGTCGAAATAATCAAGCCGTTCCTCGGCGGCGGCTTCGCCGAAACTGAACTTTCGCGCATGGCCCAGGAAGCCTACGGCGGCTTCCGTCATCCGGCGGTGACGCCGTTGGTGCAGCTCGGTCCCAGCCTGTTCGCGCTCGAGCTGTTTCACGGGCCGACGCTTGCCTTCAAGGATCTGGCGATGCAGCTCGTTGCGCGCATGATGGACCATGTGCTCAAACTGCGCGGCGAGCGCACCACCATCGTGGTCGCGACCTCCGGCGACACCGGCGGCGCCGCGGTCGAGGCGTTCCGCGGCCGCGCGCAGACCGACGTCGTCGTGCTGTTTCCGCAAGGCCGCATCTCCGAGGCGCAGCGGCGCATGATGACGACGGCGCCCGACGCCAACGTGCACGCGGTTGCCGTCGAAGGCACGTTCGACGACTGCCAGGCGCTGGTGAAAGCGATGTTCAATCACCATGCCTTCCGCGACCGCGTGCAGTTGTCCGGCGTCAATTCGATCAACTGGGCGCGCATCGTGGCGCAGGCGGTCTATTATTTCACCGCCGCCGTTGCGCTCGGGAGCCCGCACCGCAAAGTCGCTTTCACCGTGCCGACCGGAAATTTCGGCGACATCTATGCCGGCTATGTCGCCGCGCGCATGGGTCTTGCTGTCGATCGCCTCGTCATCGCCACTAATGTCAACGACATCCTCGTCCGCACTTTGGCGACCGGCGTCTATGCGCAGCGCGAGGTGACGCCGACCACGTCGCCATCGATGGACATCCAGGTCTCCTCGAATTTTGAGCGGCTGTTGTTCGAGGCTTATGATCGTGACGCCAAATCGGTCGCCGCCCTGATGGGCTCGCTCGCGCAGTCCAAGCGTTTCGCCGTTTCGGCCCATGCACTCGGCGCGTTGCGCGCGCTGTTTTCCGCTGACCGCGCCGACGAAAATGAATGCGCCGCCACCATGCGCGCCTGGATGCGCGAGGCCGGCTATTGCGCCGATCCGCATACTGCGGTCGGCCTCGCGGTTGCCGAAAAAGAGGCGCGCGATCCTTCGGTGCCGATGGTGGTGCTGGCGACCGCGCATCCCGCCAAGTTTCCCGCCGCGGTTAAGGCCGCCTGCGGCAGTGAGGCGGCGTTGCCGGACTGGCTTGCCGACTTATATGCGCGGCCGGAGCGCGTCGCCGTGCTTCCCGCCGACCAGGGAGCGGTCGAGAAATTTATAGCGTCGGCCTCGCGTGCCGCGCGCGAAGGAGCAGCGGCATGAGCGTGCAAGTGACGAAACTTCCGTCCGGCCTGTCGGTGGTGACCGACGAGATGCCGCATCTGCAGACCGCGTCGCTCGGCGTCTGGATCGGCGCCGGCAGCCGCGACGAACAGGCCGACGAGCATGGCATTTCGCATCTGCTCGAACACATGGCCTTCAAGGGCACTAGGCGGCGCAGCGCGCGCGAAATCGCCGAGACCATCGAGGCGGTGGGCGGCGATCTCAACGCCGCCACCGGGACCGAGTCGACCGGCTACTTCGCCCGCGTCCTGAAATCCGACGTGCCGCTCGCGCTCGACGTGCTGGCCGATATCCTCACTGAGCCGGCTTTCGACGCCGACGAATTGCGCCGCGAGCAGAACGTGATCGTGCAGGAGATCGGCGGCATGGAAGACGCCCCCGACGATCTGGTGTTCGAACGCTTGCAGGAGACCGCCTTCCCCAAGCAGCCGGTCGGCCGCTCCATCCTCGGCACGCCGGAAACCGTGCGCTCGTTCACGCCGGCAAAGCTGCGCGGCTATCTTGCGCGCAATTATCGCGCGCCCGACATGGTAGTGGCGGCCGCCGGCGCCGTCGAGCACCAAGCGATCGTGGCCGAGGTTGCCAGGTTCTTTGGCACTTTTGCCGGGCCGGCAGCGCCGCCGCCTGAACCGGCGCGCTTTGCCGGCGGCACGCGCGTGGAGCCGCGCGACCTCGAACAGGTGCATATTGCGCTCGCACTGCAGGGAGTGCCGGTGCAGGACGAGCAATTGCACAGCCTTCAGGTCTTCACCGCCATTCTGGGTGGCGGCATGTCGTCGCGTCTGTTCCAGGAGGTGCGCGAGAAGCGCGGCCTTTGTTATTCCATCCACGCCTTCCACATGCCCTATACCGATACCGGATTGTTCGGGCTCTATGCCGGCACCGATGAGAGCGATGCACCCGAGCTCATGCGGGTTGTGACCGATGAAATCGCCGATGCGACCGAGACACTGCGGGAGGCGGAGATTGCCCGCGCCAAGGCGCAGATGAAGGCCGGTCTGTTGATGGCGCTGGAAAGCTCGGAGGCGCGCATCAGCCAGCTGGCGCGTCAGATGCTGGCCTATGGCCGCCCGATTCCGCTCGACGAGATCGTGGCCAAGATCGATGCCGTCACGGTTGCCAGCGCGCGGAGCGCCGGTCGCGCCCTCATCGCACGCAGCCGTCCGGCCATCGCCGCGCTCGGCCCCGGCCGCGGTCTTGAAAGCACCGCCGCAATCGCGGAAAGTCTGGTGCGCCGGGCAGCCTAATCGACGAGGCGCCGCGAGCCCGCCATGGCCTTCTTCCGCACCGCCAGCTTCGGCGAAACTCTGCCGGTGATTGCCGGCGCCGGCGTGTCATTGCGTATTCCGCAACCGAGCGACTATTCCGCCTGGGCTTCCTTACGCGAGCAAAGCCGCGCCTTCCTGACGCCGTGGGAACCGGTCTGGCCGGCCGATGATCTTAGCCGTTCGGCTTTCCGCCGCCGCGTCAAGCGCTACATCGAGGACCAACGCAACGATTTGGCCTATGCCTTCCTCATCTTCCGCACCGCCGACGATGCGCTGCTCGGCGGCTTGACGCTCGCCAACATCCGGCGCGGTGTCGCCCAGGCCGGCTCGATCGGCTACTGGATCGGCCAGCCGTTCGCGCGCAAGGGCTACATGACCGCGGCCTTGCGTGCGCTCATTCCATTCAGCTTCTCGACCTTGCGTCTGCACCGTCTGGAGGCGGCTTGCATCCCCACTAATGCTGCCTCCATCGCCTTGCTGAAAAAGACCGGTTTCCAGCACGAAGGCTACGCCCGCGGCTATCTCTGCATCAACGGCAGTTGGCAGGATCATTTGCTCTATGCCCGGCTGCAGGACGATGCGGACTAGGGCGACTGTTCGAGGCATCGGCGCCTTGGGCTTGCCATGCTTGCCTTGCTATAAGGCGGCGGCAAAAAACGTGGACCAAGGCATGTCTGGAGAGCGGAACGTGGCGGCGGCGGCGAGACTGGTCGTGCTGGTGTTGACGGGGCTTACACTCGGCGGCTGTGGCAGCAGCAGCCTCACCACGAATTTGTTTGGCCCGTCATTCAATGCGAACAACAGCGCGCCGGCGGCTGGCGTCACCAACACGCAGCCCACGGAGGATGCGCCCTGTCCGAACGTCGCGATACGCACTGGCGCCTCGACCTTGGTGATCGGTAGCAAGCCGGGCGGCGGGGAGCCGGCGCCCCTCGACGTGCGCTATCAGGGCACCATCGTCAATTTTGCGCGGGAATGCCATCTCAACGCCGGGCTGCTGACCATCAAGGTGGGCATCGAAGGCCGCATCATCACCGGTCCTGCCGGGGGACCGGGCACGGTCGATGTGCCGCTGCGCGTCGCGGTGGTGAAAGAGGGGGTCAACCCGACGACGATCGTGACCAAATTTTCCGTCATCCCGGTGACGATCGCCGGGGCGGTCGATCGCGTGAGCTTCACGCATGTCGAGCCGGACATCGCGTTTCCGCTGCCGCAGCCGGCAAGTGATGTCGACTCTTATGTCATCTATGTCGGTTTCGACCCGCTCTCGGCACAGCCGAAAAAGCCGCCGGCGCGCAAACCGAAGCTGAAGCTGCGGCCGTCGAAGCCGAGTTGAGCATCGCTGTCATTCCGGGCCCGCGAAGCGGCGAACCCGGAATCCAGACACGGGGCACTGCGTTTGTTTCCGGATTCCGAGCCCGGCGCTGAGCGCCGTTCCGGAATGAGGTAGGGATCCGCCGCGCGCTAGTTCAGCTTCTTGCGCACGTCCTCGATGCCCTTGGCGATCAGCTCGCCGGCCAGATCGCCCTTGGCTTGCTGGGCGAGGATCTTCTCGGCGGCGGCGACCGCCGCTTCGGCGGCGGCAGCGCGCACGTCGGCGGCGGCCTGTGCCTCGGCCTGGGCAATCTTGGTTTCGGCAAGCTTGGTGCGGCGGGCGACGAATTCCTCCACCTTGGCCTTCGCCTCGGCGGCCATTCGTTCAGCCTCGGCTTTGGCGCCGGCAATGATGCTCTGCGCCTCGCGCTCGGCCTCCTGCCGCTTGCGCTGGTAGTCGGCGAGCAGCGCCGCCGCGTCCTCGCGCAGCTTAAGCGCCTCGTCGAGCTCGGCCTTGATGCGGGCGCCGCGCTCGTCGAGCGCTTTGCCAAGCATGCGAGGCACGCCGACATAGCCGAGCACGCCGAGGAAGAAGAGGAAGCCCAGGGTGACCCAGAATTCGGCGTCGTGCAGCATGGTTCAACCTTTGAGCACGTCGGCGACGGCGTCGGCGACGGCCTTGTCGCTCGGCGCCGCGCCAATCAGCCGCTCGACGATGGCCCTGGCGGCGTCTTGAGCAATGCTGCGGACATTGGCCATCGCTGTTTGCTTGGTGGCGGCGATGGTCCTTTCCGCCTCCGCTAGTTTGTCGGCGAGCGCGGCCTCCGTCTGCTTGCGGGCGACGTCGGCTTCGGCCGCCTGCTTATCGCGCGTCTCGTTGGCGATCGCTTGGGCGCGCGCCCGCGCGTCGGCAAGCGCCTGCTCGTAAGCTTTCAAGGCGTCGTCCGACTGTTGCTTGAGTTTGCCAGCCTCGGCGAGGTCGTCGGCGACGTGCTTCTGCCGCTTTTCGATGACGCGGGCGACCTGCGGCAGCGCCCATTTCGCCATCAACGCATAGAGCAGGATGAAGCAGAGAACCAGCCAGACGAGCTGCGACGGAAAGGTCTGCGAGTTGAACGGCGGAAAGCCGCCGTCATGCTCGCCCTTGGGGACGTGCTCGGTGCTGGTCGTATGCGCTGGTTCGGCCATCGCGACGTTCGGCTCAGAGCGCGAACAGCAGCAGCAGCGCGATCAGCAGCGAAAAGATGCCGAGCGCCTCAGTGATGGCGAAGCCGAAAATCAGGTTGCCGAACTGGCCCTGCGCCGCCGACGGATTGCGGATGGCAGCCGCGAGGTAGTTGCCGAAGATGATGCCGACGCCGACGCCGGCGCCGCCCATGCCGATCGCCGCGATGCCCGCGCCGATATATTTCGCTGCCACTGGATCCATAATTGACTCCTCTTTGGGTTTCTTCGGGCCTTTAGTGACCCGGGTGAATAGCATCGTTGAGATAGATGCAGGTAAGAATTGCGAACACGTAGGCCTGCAGGAAGGCGACCAGCGCCTCAAGTGCGAACAGCGCAACGATCATGGCAAAGGGCAAAACGCCGCCGATCCAGCCGATGACGCCTAGCGCCCCGCCCAACAGAACGATGAAGCCGGCGAACACCTGCAAGGCGATGTGGCCGGCCAGCATATTGGCGAACAGACGCACGCTGTGCGAGATCGGCCGCGAGATGAACGACAGAATCTCGATGGCGACGATCATGGGCAGGATGTAGATGGGTACGCCCTTCGGCACGAACAGATTGAAGAAGTGCAGCCCGTGCCGCATCAGCCCATAGATCAGGACTGTGAAGAATACCGTGAGTGCGAGCGCGGCGGTAATGATGATGTGGCTGGTGACGGTGAAGGCGTAGGGAATTAGCCCGAACGTGTTCAGCAGCAGCACGAACATGAAGATCGTGAACACGAAGGGGAAAAAGCGCATGCCTTCCTGGCCGGCGGTCGAGCGCAACATGCTGGCGACGAACTCGTAGGTCAGCTCCGCGGCCGACTGCAGGCGCGTCGGCACGGTTCTGCCGCCGGCGGTGCCGACGATCAGAAACAGGGTCAAGAGGACCACTGCCGCCAACATAAAGGCGGCCGAATTCGTGAAAGCGATCTCGTTGTTGCCGATCTTGACGATCGGAAACAGATTGATGACGTGAAACTGGTGGATGGGATCCATCGCGCAGCTTAATCGTTCAAGGTCCTGTCGCGGACGACACCGGCCGCACGCATCACGTTGAGTATGCCGGCGGCGAAGCCGAGCAACAAGAACACGATCAGTCCCCACGGTGAGCTGCCGAGCCAGCGATCAAGGAGCCAGCCGATCACCGCCCCCACGAGAACGCCAGCCACCAGCTCGGTCGATAGCCGGAAACCCCGCGCGAACGCCGACGCCCTGTCAGCGTCACGAGGACCGGAGCCGTTTTCGGATGGCCGGCTCGCACTTGCGAGCCGTTCGCCGAGACGCTGGAGCCTCGCGGAGAGAGCGGCTTCGTCGTCCGCTGGTCGCTTGCGTTCGTCTTCGCCACGCGTGTCGTCGCTCATGCTTTCGACCCGCGAGGCATGAGACAAGGCATTCGCACTGTCCCGCCGCCCTAGAAACCGCGCGGACCATACTGAGCGGGTCTGCTTGAGTCAAGGAATCGGGACCGCCTATTAAGCGCTTGATAATAGATAATAAAGTCGTGATTTTCCCGCTCTTGCGGCGTGTCCCTGTGCGCTGCGGTAAGAGCCGGTGGCGGGTTCAGCCTGTGTTTGCTGAGTGCTAGGTTTGTCGGTGGACGGAAGGAGGCGCGTCATGCGGATATCGATGTTGGCCGTGTTGCTGATCGGCGCGGCGGGTGCGGCGTTAGCGCAGGACAGGTTCGGGGAAACCGACAGCCGCTACGACTTCAATCGCGTGGACGGCGCCCTGCAGGTCGGCATCGCCACCGACCTCGTTCCGCTCTGCACTTGGCGCGCCGGCGGCTGGGTCTGCACGAGCGAGCAGAAGAGCCGCGCCTCGCAGGCGAAGCCGGATGAGCACGACGAGCAGGAAATCGCCCGGCTCGAGAACGAAGTTGCCGCGTTGAAGCGGCAGCTTGCAGCCGCGGGCGACTCGCGGCTGACGCCCCCGCCGCCGCTGGCGCCGCGGGCGGCAACAGATGATCGGATCACGGTCGAGCCGCCGCGGCAGGGCGTCATCGCCCGCGTCAGTGATTGTCTCGCCGCCACCTGGCGGCGCGTCGTGGACATGATCGTCGGCGTGCTCGGCTAAACGCGCGTGCGTGAAATGCCCGGCCGCTTGTCCGCCATCAGCCAGGCCACGCCGCAGCTGATCGCCAGCGCGATATTGCGCCTCGATACGCCGGGCGTCGGCTTCACCGACATCACCGGTCAGGCCGGCGATTTTCTCACGCGATGCGGCGCTGGCGAGGGGACGTTGCTGGTTTATTTGCGGCATACCTCGGCCTCGCTCTCCATCCAAGAAAACGCCGATCCCGATGTGCAGACCGATCTCATTGCCGCGCTCGACCGTTTGGCGCCGGAAGACGCGCCCTGGGTCCATAATGTCGAAGGTCCCGACGACATGCCGGCGCATGTGAAGGCGATGCTGTCCGGCGTATCGCTGCACGTGCCGGTCGCCGGGGGCAGGCTCGCGCTCGGCATCTGGCAGGGCATCTATCTCATCGAGCATCGCCGCCGCCCGCACAGCCGCGAGGTGGTCTTTCAATTCATCGGGAGTCGCAATTAACCGGCGGCTCTTTCCACCCTATGCGGCTGAAACTGCATGTCTTTTCCGACGAGCGGCCATGCCCGGTGCAGCCGAATGAAATGTCCCTCCTACAAGGGAAATGCGCTAGATTGGCCTAAAGTCGTGATGCGAAAGGCTGACGCCGCTTTGACTGATGGCACGTCTCACCGGTTGCTGATTGCCGACGATCATCCTCTATTCCGTGGCGCGCTGCGCGAAGCGGTCAACGGTCTGTTGCAGAAGGTGGAGACGGTTGAAGCCGGCACCTTCGATGAGGTCGTCGAACTGCTCGAACACGACGGCGAAGTTGATCTCATCCTGCTCGATCTGACCATGCCGGGGGCGCGCGGCTTCTCCGGACTCATGTATCTGCGCGCGCAATATCCGAGCCTACCGGTCATCGTGGTGTCGGCCAACGACGACCCGGCCGCCATCCGCCGCTGCATGGAATTCGGCGCCTCCGGCTTCATCCCCAAAACCGTCGGCGTCGAAGCGATGCGTGCGGCGGTAACGCGCGTGCTCGACGGCGGCGTGTGGACGCCGCCCGATGTCGACCTCACCACGAGCTCCGACGCCGAAACCGCTGAACTGATTTCGCGCATGGCGACGCTGACGCCGCAGCAGGTGCGCGTGCTGATGATGCTGTCGGAAGGGCTGCTCAACAAGCAGATCGCCTTCCAACTCGGCGTCTCCGAGGCGACGGTGAAGGCGCACGTCTCAGCGATCCTGCAGAAGCTCGGGGTCGAGAGCCGCACGCAGGCGGTGATCGCCGCCGCCAAGATCGAAGGCCACGCGCCGCAGACGGCGGCGGCGGAAGGTTAGCGTCTAGATCGCGCAAACCGTTCTGACCTGCTATGGTTTGGCTATGAGCGAGCTCCTCGATCGAATCACGTCCGATCCGGAAATCTGCGGCGGTCGTCCGATTGTCCGCGGCCTGCGCATTCGCGTCAGCGATATTCTCGGCATGCTCGCCGCGGGCGCCAGCCGCGCAGAAATCCTGCGCGACTATCCATACCTCGAGGACGCGGATATTTCCGCCGCGCTCGAATATGCCGCGCGCACCAGCGATCATCCGCTGATCCGCGCTGAATGACGTGCGTTTTCTGATCGACGCGCAACTGCCGCCGGCGCTTGCACGACTTTTGCTTTCGCTCGGTCACGAAGCCGAGCATATTGCCGATATCGGTCTCACATCGGCGTCCGACGGCAGGATCTGGCGCCATGCCGCGGAACGCGGTGCCGTCATCGTGACCAAGGACGAAGATTTTCTGACATTGAGGGCACTTCGTCCGGACGGCCCACCAATCGTGTGGGTGCGCCTCGGCAACACAACACGGGATTCCCTTGTCGAGACACTGAAGGCCGCGATGCCGGAAATTGTTGCTGCATTGGAAAGAGGCGAGACAATCGTGGAGCTGACCGGCGAGCGGTAGCCCTCACTCCGCCGCCGCCACGCGCAGCACCCGCCATTGCGCGAGCAACGCGCGTAACGCGGCGGGCTTGACCGGCTTCTGCAGTAGCTGGATGCCTTCCGCACGCGCCTCATCGCGCACCTCCGGCGAACGGTCGGCGGTGATCAGAATGGCGGGCACCTCACCAAAAATGCGGCGCAACGCGGTGATCGCCTCGATGCCATTGCCGCGATCGAGATGGTAATCGACCAGAAGGCCGTGCGGCGTCGTCGATCCATCGGTTACGGTTGCCAACGCGCTCTTCAGATCCGGCGCCTTGACCACGCCGCAACCCCAGCCGCGCAACAGCGTCTCCATGCCGTCGAGCACCGCCGGCTCGTTGTCGATGCACAGCGCGGTGATGCCGGCAAGCTGACCGGGGTCGGCGCGCGCTTCCTCGCGTGCCGGCATGGCGACCGGGGCTGCGCTCGACAGCGGCACCATCACGGCAAAGCATGAGCCGCGGCCGACATTCGAACGCACCTCCATGGGACAATCGAGCACACGAGCGACGCGCTCGACGATGGAGAGGCCGAGACCTAGCCCGCGCGCGATCTTGGCGCCCTGATCGAGCCGATGGAATTCGACGAAAATGTCGCGCTGCTTGGAGGTCGGAACCCCGATGCCGGTGTCATAGACTTCAATGCGCAGCTGGCTACCGCTCCGCCGGCCGCCGACCAGCACGCGCCCGTGCGGCGTATATTTGATGGCGTTGGAGACGAGGTTCTGCAACAGGCGACGCAGCAGCCGCCGGTCGGAGCGCACCACCGCCGTGCAGGGCATGAAGGTCAATTCGAGGCCCTTGCCCGCGGCGAGCGGGGCGAATTCTAAGTCGATTTGGCGCAGCAACTCGTCGATGCGGAAGCTCGCAAGTTCCGGCCGCATGGCGCCGGTATCGAGACGGGAAATGTCGAGCAACGCGCCGAAGATTTCCTCCACCGCCTCGAGCGAGGCGTCGATGTTGTCGACCAGCCGGCGGTCGTCCTTGCTGCCGCGTTCGATCAAACTGGTGACGTAAAGTCGCGCGGCGTTGAGCGGCTGCAGAATATCGTGACTGGCGGCGGCCAAGAACTTGGTCTTGGAAATATTGGCGGCGTCGGCCTCGCCTTTGGCGTGCGCGAGCGCGGCGTTGAGCCGAGTCAGTTCCTCGGTGCGCTCCTGCACCCGGCGCTCGAGCGCCTCGGCCGCTTCGACGCTCGCCGTGATGTCGGTGAAGGTCGTGACGGTGCCGCCGTCGGGCATGCGGTTGGCGCGCACTTCGATCGAGAGGCCGGGCATGGCGAAGCGCTCGAGGAACGGCTCGCTGCCGGAGACATAACGCGCGACCTGTTCCTGCACGAACGCATCGACACGGGCGGGCGCGATGCCGCCGCGCAGTGCGTTAAAGCGCAGGATTTCGGCAAGCGAGGAGCCGGCACGGATGAGATTCGGCGGCAGATCGAGAATATCGCCGAATTGCCGATTCCAGCAGATCAGCTGCAGGTCCTTGTCGAACACGGCGATACCCTGGCGCACATGGTCGAGCGCGGTCTGCAGGATTTCGCGGTTGTACTGGATCGCGGCATTGGCGTCGTCGAGCAGCTTGAGCGCGGCCTTGGTCGAAACCATGCGCTTGCGCAGCAAGAGCGAGAGCACGAGACGGGATGAAGCCGCGCCGATCGCGGAGGCAAGAATGTGCTCGGCGTGGCGAACTAGCCGGACGTCGGCTTCGTCCTTGGGCTCCAAGCTGATGCGCTGGCTGGTGGCGTAATTTTCGAAGGCGCTGTGGGTACGCTCCTGACCGAGATAGCGCGCGACCGTCGCGGTCAGCTCCTCGACGGTGACCGAGGAGCGCCAGAGCCGGAAGCCCGGCGTGGGCGCAAGTTCGCTTGGCACGAAGGTGTTCGCCTGCAGTTGCTCGATCGCGGAGGGCTCGCGCCTAAGCGACAGGCCGATATAAGCGATGAGATTGACGGCAAGACTCCAGATCACGCCGTGTACCAGCGGCGGCATGTCGAGCCAGAAGAGGTGCTGCGGCCGCAGCATGGCGAGACCGAACGGGCCCTCGGTCAAAATGCGCTGGCCGACAAAGCCGATGTCGGCAAAGGTCGGCAGCAGCAGCGTATAGGCCCAGACCAGGATGCCGGCGCTCATGCCGGCGATGGCGCCACCGGCGGTCGCGCGCCGCCAGAGGAGGCCGCCGAAAAAGGCGGGCGCGAGCTGCGCCACTGCGGCGAAGGACAATAGGCCGATGGCGGCAAGCTGCGCCGGTCCGGCCGCCCGGTAGTACATGTAGGCGAGCAGCAGGATGGCGAAGATCGCGATCCGGCGAACCGTCAACAGCAACGAGCCGATATTCTCGCGGCCGGCGATCAGCGTCTCGCGCCGCTGCAGGACCCACGGCATCACGATGTCGTTGGAAACCATGATCGAGAGTGCAACCGACTCCACGATCACCATCGCGGTCGCCGCAGACAGGCCGCCGACAAAGGCGGCAACGGTGAGCAGGTTGGACCCGGCCTGCAGCGGCAGCGCCAGCACGAACATGTCGCTGTCAATCCCGCCGCCGCGAAACGTCACCAGGCCGGCAAGCGCGATCGGCACGACGAACAGGTTGATCAGCAGCAGGTAAAGCGGGAACAGCCAGGCGGCGCGCTTGATCTCGCTTTCGTTGTGGTTCTCCACCACCGCAACGTGAAACTGTCGCGGCAGCAGGATGATGGCGACGAAGGAGAGCAGGGTGGTGGCGATCAGCACGTCGAAATGCGGCTCGCGCATGAGGACGGCTTCAGCCTGGGGGTGGCTGCGCGCGGCGGCGAGAAGGCCGGCGGGACCATCGAACATCCAAAAGGTGATGAAGACGCCGACGGCCAGAAAGGCAAACAGTTTGACGATCGATTCAGCGGCAATCGCCAGCATCAGCCCGTCTTGATGCTCGGTGGCGTCGATGTGGCGGGTGCCGAACAGCACCGCAAAGGTCGCCATCGACAGCGCCACGAACAGCGCAATGTCGCCGAGCAGCGGCGCAGTGATGGTGGCTTCGCCATGGCCGATGATGGTTTCGAGCGAGGCGGACACGGCTTTGAGCTGCAGCGCGATATAGGGAATGGTGCCGACGATGGCGATAAGCGCAACCGTCGCCGCCACCGCCTGGCCCTTGCCGTAGCGGGCGGCGATGAAGTCGGCGATCGAAGTGATGTTCTGCGCCTTCGCCAGCCGCACGATACGCACGATCAGCGGCGAGAACAGCCCGAGCATCAGCACGGGGCCGATATAGATGGTGAGGAACTCGTAACCGGTGCGCGAAGCCGAGCCGACCGAGCCGAAGAAAGTCCAAGACGTGCAGTAAATCGCGAGCGACAGCGGATAGATCAAAAGCCGCGTGCGGCTTTCGCCGCCCAAGCGGCGCCTGCGGTCGCCATAGCTCGCCACCAGGAACAGGAGGCCGATATAGCCAAGGGCCACCGCGATGACGACCCAGCTTTGCAGCATCAGCAAATCATCCCAGGCTTTGCCGGCACGGCCCGCGCCGTCCGTGGCAAATTATACCCGGGAAAGGCGGGCAAAAACATGGGGTTAATCTTGCCTCATCCGCAGCCGCGTCAGTGCGCGCCGCTACTCGTATTCGCCGGCTCAACCGGTACCGTGGACGCGACCGATGCCCGTGCTGCCGTCAGGGCCGCGAAGGCGTCCGCCAGGCCCCAGCCGAACTCGGGGTCGCGCCCCTTTGCACCGAGATCCTTAGCGGTCTTTTGCAGGATGGCGCGCAGTTCGTCAGGCGTGAGCGCCGGATCGGACTGCAACATCAGTGCGGCAATGCCGCTGATCAGCGGCGCCGCAAACGAGGTGCCCGAATCCACCACGGGGCCATGCAGGCCGACCAGCAGCATTTTCTCGCCTGGGGCGGCGATCGCAACATAGTCGCCGTGACTGGACGCTGCGGCTAAGGCGTCATTGGCGTCTGTGGCGGCGACCGCGATGACCTGTGGATAAGCGCCCGGATAAAGCCGCGGCGACTTCGGTCCGTCGTTACCCGCGGCTGCCACCAGCACGATGCCTTTGCCGTAAGCGGCGGCGATTTCACCTTGCAGTGCCGGATCGTCGTGCTTGCCGGCAAAGCTCATATTGATGACGCGCGCGCCATGCGTGGCCGCCCAATCGATACCTTTGCGAATATTGTCGGTGGTACTCCCCCCTTTGTCGAACGCACGCACGGCGAGGATCTTCGCATTGGGCGCCGCGCCCATCAGCTTGCGGTGCGCCGCGATCAGTCCGGCGACCGCGGTACCGTGCTTGTCCGGCCCCGCCCTGTCCGCCACCACGTCGAGCTTCTCGGCAATGCTGCCGGCGAGCTCGGCATTATCCGCATCGACCGCGGAATCGATGACCGCAACCAGCACATTGTCGCCTTTGGCGAGCGCATGCGCCTGCGGCAGGTGCAGCTTGCCGAGTTCGTATTGCGATGGATCGCCCTCGGTTGGCTCGGCTTTCGCGGCCGGTGCGAGCTCCGCTTTGCCGGCATCCTCCTGCAAGGCGTAGAGATAATTCGGCTGCACCGACGCGATCAACGTGTCGCGCTGCAGGGTACGTACGACGGCCGGCACCGGCCGGCCATCGCGGATGCGCCAGCGATAAGAGGTGACGCCGCTAAGCTGCGAAGTCCAGGAATCGATGCGGGCGAGCCGGTAGCGACGCTGCAAGGTCGCGATCTGCCGCGCGCTCGGCGTGACGACGAAGCGGATCAGCACCTCGTTCGGCACAAAGTCCTCGCTCACCACCGGCGTGCGGGCCCGCCGCTGTGTGTTGCGTTGCCGGCGCGGTGGTGGGCCATTGTCGTCGACATACGGCTGGTCCGGAGCAACCATCGACGGCACTGCCAGGATAATACCTGGCATGCCGAAACCGGGCCCGCGGTAACCGCCGATCGGATGGTCGTTTCCGGGTGCGCGGCCGATTGGAGCGTTGCTGCGGCTGTACATTTTCTGGGCGTAGGCGCCGCTGACCGACGTGGCCAGAACGGCGGCAATCAGCAAGGAGATTTTGGTGTGCATGCGCATGCGAGCCTCCAAGCGCTCAGTGAGCCGCTGCGATAAGGCTTACAATCTTATCATTTTGCAGCCTTTTGATCAGGGCAGCGAGTTCCCCTTGCGACAGAGCGGTGACGGCAACGCGAACCCTGTACAGCCCGCCCGGCTGCGGTCCGCCCGAGATTTCAAACTTGTTGGCTTCGAGGAACTTGGTTACGTCGTCGGCGCTGGCCTGCGGCGCGAAGCGGATGAAGACGAATTCGCCCGTGGCGGCCGCCGGGGCCGAGGCGAGTTCATAGCCATTGCCGTGCTCCTTGAGCACGGTGCTGACGATGAAGCCGGCCTGCAGCAGGATCGCGAGCGCCGCGACGCTGGCGGAGAGAGCAAGTGTGCGCGGACTGAGACTCACAAACCATTCGGACAGGCGGGCGCCGAGATTGAGCGAAACGGCGGGTCTGCGCTTGGGCTCGGCGTCGATCTTGGCGAACAGCGTTTCCATGACGCGCGCGGAGGGCGCGCCCAGGGTCTCGTTGAGGCGAATGGTTTCGCCCAATTCCTCCCGCACCAGCGCGTAACGACGCGCGAGTTCGGGATCGCGGGCAAGGGCCTCTTCCACCCGCTGTGCGTCGCGCTGGCTCAAGGTGCCGGCGGCATGCCAGGGCAGCAACGCTTCGATGTCGCCTGGCGCTTGGTCTTGCTCGGTCGCAGTCATGGCCAGCCTCGATCGATTCCTTGCTCTTTCATCAGCTCAGACAATTTCTTGCGCGCGTAGAACATGCGCGTCTTTACCGTCGCCTCCGGGATGCCGACGATGGCAGTCACTTCTTCCACCGATTTCTCGTGATAGTACACGAGGTCGATAACCTCCCGGTGCTCGGCCGTGAGCTTGGTCAAGCATTCGCGCAAGACCGCAGCCTTATCCTTCTTGGCGAGCGCCACTTCGGGATCGTCGCTTTGATCCTGGACGCTCTCGGCCGTCTCTTCATCCAGCTCTTCCTCCGGCCGCTTGCGTAGCGCCGATAGCGCCTTGAAGCGGGCAATTCCCAAGATCCAAGTCGAAGCGGCGGATCGGCCCTCGAACTTGCCGGCCTGCCGCCACACATCGAGGAATACGTCGCTGATCAAGTCCTCCGCCGTCGCTTCGTTGCGCACCAGCCGCAGCACGAACCGGTAGACTCGCACGTGGTGGCGCGCGAACAACACTTGCATGGCGAGCCGGTCGCCGCCGGCAATTCTGCCGATCAGAACCTCGTCCGAAGTGGTGTTCATGCCAGACGGGTCGGCTCGTTGGTTGGTCGCAGCGAAGTCCGATCAGGTTCAAGCGCAATCGACGAAAATTTGCCCGAACCGTGGACTGCCAGTTTCTCCCGTTCCGGTTCCGTTGGAAAGGCGGGACGTCTCATGAACCTTTTCCGGCCTGTCCGCGACCCAGGGTCAGGATGTGATTGGCACATCCCTTCGAACCAGGAGTTATGACCATGATCCGCAAGCTCGTCCTCGCGCTCGGTGCGACCGCCGCCATCGCTGGCTTTGCGCTCACCCCGACCTCCGCTTCCGCCTTCGGCTGGCACCCCCACTGGAATCACTTCCGCGTCGGCATCTATGCCCCGATCTACACCGACGGGTCCGACTGCTATGTCGTCCAGAAGTCGGTCAAGACGCCGTTCGGCTGGCGCCTGCGCGACGTCACGGTCTGCGATTAAGCGAGCCGATCTTGGTTACCGAATAGCCCTGGCTTCGCGCCGCGAAGCCGGGGTTTCTCATGCCCTCGCACGGGGGGTTGAGTTCTGCTAGGGGTCGCCCTGCACCCGTTTGTGGGCGCGCGGCGTCGGGGCGCTTGACTGGGGCGCAGGTTTGATGCCGTGGCGGAAGAAGAAGAGGAAGAATGCTCGGTCGATTGCGCGGCGCGGCGCGGTTTCTGCAAGAGAAAGTCGGCTGGAACCGGCTGGGCGTGTTGCTCAGCCTCACCATCATCGCCGTCGCGCTGGTGGTGTTATTGCACATGCTGCGCGACATAAAAGCGCACGATGTCCTCGCCGCTATCCGGGCGACCGGTCGCCATCAAATCGCCGGCGCCGCACTGTTCGTCGCCGGCGGCTATTTCACACTCACGTTCTACGACTGGTTTGCGCTGCGCACCATCGGCCGCAGCGAAATTCCCTATCGCATCGCCGCGCTCACCGGCTTCACCAGCTATTCGATCGGCCACAATATCGGCGCGACTGTCTTTACCGGCGGCGCCGTGCGCTACCGCATTTATTCCGCCTATGGCCTCAACGCTGTCGAAGTCGCCAAAATCTGCTTTATCGCCGGCCTCACCTTCTGGCTCGGCAACGTCACCGTGCTGGGTTTGAGCATCGTCATCCACCCGGGCGCCGCCGGCCCGATCGACCAACTGCCGCCTTGGTTCAACCGCGCGCTAGGGATCGGCATGCTGCTGGTGCTCGCTTCCTATGTGAGCTGGGTGTGGAGCGCTCCGCGGATCATCGGCAAGGGCGATTGGGAGGTCCGGCTGCCAAGCGGCCCATCGACGTTGCTGCAGATCTGCATTGGCATTCTCGATCTCGGCTGTTGCGCGCTGGCGATGTACATGCTGCTGCCGAACGAGCCAAATGTCGGCTTTATCACGCTCTTGGTTGTGTTCGTGACTGCTACGCTGCTGGGCTTTGCCAGCCACGCGCCTGGCGGGCTCGGCGTGTTCGACGCGGCAATGCTGGTGGCGCTCTGGCAATTCCAAAAAGAGGATTTGTTGGCCGGACTTTTGCTGTTCCGCCTACTTTATTACCTTTGCCCGTTTGTGGCGGCGCTGACCATCCTCGGCGCGCGCGAGTTCTGGCTTAATTTACGGCGGCCACGGGCCTTGCCGGAACGGCCGGCGACGCCAATAGTAAGCGTGACGCCGCCGATCCGGACCGAGATCGAGAAGACTGACGCCGGCTGATGATGACGGCTAACGAATATCGTAGCGACGTTCCCGCGAATTGGCGCAGCCGATTGCGCGAGGCTTGGCGGGCGCTTGTCGGCGAACTGCCGGCCGGCCACGCACGCGGCTTTAGTGCCGTAGGCGCGACTAGCGGCACCCATTCCGTGGCGACCTTGATCGAAACCTTGATCAGCGGTCTGTCCGATCCCACCATTGTTCTCGACCGCGACGGCCAAGTGATCGCATTCAATGCCCAGGCCAGCGCCGTGGCGCCGGCGTTGCGACGGGGGGAGCCAGCCCTTATCGCCCTACGCATGCCGGAATTGGTCAACGCCATCCGGCGTGCCGGCAGACGGCGTGAGCCGCAGCGGGTCGAATTCTTCGAGCGCGTGCCGCGCGACCGCTGGTTTGAAGCGTTTGTGACGCCGGCACGGCTCACCAGGCTCGATGGCGGAGTGACCGACATCCTAGTGATGACCTTCAACGACCTGACGCCGCTGCGCCGGGTGGAAGAAATGCGTGCCGATTTCGTGGCCAATGCCAGCCACGAACTGCGCACACCGCTGGCGGCCCTCCTCGGTTTCATCGAGACGTTGCAAGGTACCGCCAGGGACGATCCCGCCGCGCGCGAAAAATTCTTGAACATCATGCAGGCACAGGCGACGCGCATGGCGCGGCTGATCGATGATCTCTTGTCGCTCTCGCGCATCGAGCTCAACGCCCACCTGCAGCCGAGCACGCCAGTCGATCTCGCACCGATCGTGCGTCAAGTGGTCGACGGCTTGCAGATGCTGGCGCGCGACCGCGGCGTCGAAATCAAAGTTACGACGCCGGCCGAGCCGACGATCGTTTTGGGCGATCGTGACGAACTTATTCGCGCACTCGAGAATTTGGTGGAGAATGCGTTGAAATATGGCGCCGCCGGCAAACGCGTCGACATCACACTTGCGCGTGCGCAAACGCGGGCCGGTACGCTGGAGGCGCGGCTTGCGGTGCGCGACTACGGGCCCGGCATCGCGCCGGAGCATTTGCCGCGCTTGACCGAGCGCTTTTATCGAGTGGACGTGTCCGACAGCCGCTCGCAGGGGGGGACCGGCCTCGGTCTCGCACTGGTCAAGCACGTGCTCAATCGCCACGGCGGCAGGCTCACGATCGAGAGCACGCCAGGGGCCGGCGCCACCTTCATCATGCATGTGCCCCTGCGCACCGCAGAAAACGCATTAACAGAAGAATTTCCTGAAAAAACAAATGGTTAATTTGTCATCCCATTGTCATCCAATGTTTATAGAACGGTGACGTGCGACGCCTAAGGCTGCCCACGACTTCGGAAGGTCTTTGCGTCGACACCAATAACAACCAGTCCGAAGCACACCTGGAGTGCGTCTTAATTCAACAGCGGTCGCCCGCGGGAGCGGGCAACAAGGCGGACGGGCGGCAACGCCCGCGCTCCGCGTTCGGCCGCAAACATGGAGAGATCCCGTGAAACACTGGACGACATGGGCAGCCGCCGGCTTTCTCGCCGCCGCCGCTTTCGTTCCGGCACAGGCTGCCGATATTTCCGGCGCTGGCGCCACGTTCCCCTATCCGATCTATGCCAAATGGGCCGACGCCTACAAAAAGGAGACCGGCATCGGATTGAACTATCAGTCGATCGGCTCGGGCGGCGGCATCAAGCAGATCACTGCGCGCACCGTTACCTTCGGCGCCTCAGACATGCCGCTGCAGCCTGCCGAACTAGAAAAGATTCAGTGCATCCAGTTCCCGACGGTCATGGGCGGCATCGTGCCGGTCGTCAATCTCGAGGGCATCAAGCCCAACGAGCTGACCATCGACGGAACGACGCTCGCCAAAATCTACCTCGGCGAGATCAAGACGTGGAATGACCCGGCGCTGCAAAAACTTAATCCGGGCGTGAAGCTGCCGGCGCAGGCAATCGCGATTGTGCATCGCTCGGACGGCTCCGGCACCACCTTCATCTTCACCAACTATCTGTCGAAGGTGAGCGCGGATTGGAAATCGAAGGTCGGTAGCAACACCTCGGTTGAGTGGCCGACCGGCATCGGCGCCAAGGGCAATGAAGGCGTCGCCAACAACGTCAGCAATACCAAGGGCTCGATCGGCTATGTCGAAACGGCCTACGCCAAGCAGAATCAGCTGACCACGATGAAGATGGTCAACAAGGACGGCAAAGTCGTCGAGGCCGTTCCAGAGGCGATCATGGCCGCCGCCGCCGGTGCTGACTGGGCGCATGCCCCTGGCTTCTACATGATCATCACCGACTCGCCGGGCGCCAAGTCCTGGCCGATCGCCGGCGCGACCTTCATCCTGGTGCCGACGCAGCCGAAGGATCCGGCGGCTGCCAAGGACGCGCTCAAGTTCTTCGCCTGGGCCTATGACAAGGGTGACGACATGGCTTCGAGCCTCGATTACATCCCGATGCCGGATAGCGTCGTCAACCTGATCCACGAGCACTGGAAACTGATCAAGGACGACGGCGGTAAGCCGATTCTCTGACTTCTGTTGCGCAAAAGGAAAAGGCGCCTTCTCGGCGCCTTTTCCTCCTTCACCGCCGCCCACAGGGCGGCTTGTCTTGCGGCCGCAGGGCCGCTTGAGTGGCCCTCCCGGATGCACCGAACAGGGAGAGCCTTGATGCAAACCGGCGGGAGGCAATCCGTGGTTGATGTCGCGTTGCAGGGCGGAGCCATCTCCACCAGCCAGCAGGTCGACCGCAGCCGGGTACTTCAGCGCTTGCGGTTGGGAGACGACGTCTTTCGCCATCTCACCCGTGCATCCGCCATCGCCGTGCTCATCATCCTCAGCGGCATCATCATCTCGCTGATCCACGGCTCGACGCTCGCCTTGCGCACCTTCGGCTTCAATTTCCTGATCACCGAGAGCTGGAATCCGGTGACCGAAAAATTCGGCGCCATCGCGCCGGTCTACGGCACGCTCGCCACCTCCTTCATCGCCATGCTGATCGCGGTACCGGTCGGACTGTTCATCGCTCTGTTCTTGACCGAACTATGCCCGATGTGGCTACGCCGTCCGATCGGCATCGCCATCGAGTTGCTCGCCGGCATCCCGAGCATCATCTACGGCATTTGGGGTCTGTTCGTGTTCGCGCCGTTCCTGCAGCAATACGTGCAGCCCCTGATCATCGACACGCTCGGCAATATCCCAGGCATTGGTCATCTGTTCGAGGGTCCGCCTTACGGCATCGGCATCTTCACCGCTGGCCTGATCCTCGCCATCATGGTGTTGCCTTTCATCACCTCGATTTCGCGCGACGTGTTTGAGGCGGTGCCGCCTGTGCTCAAGGAGGCGGCCTATGGACTCGGCTGCACGACCTGGGAGGTGGCGCGCTACGTGGTGTTGCCTTACACGCGCGTCGGCGTCATCGGCGGCGTCATGCTCGGGCTCGGCCGCGCGCTCGGCGAGACCATGGCGGTGACTTTCGTCATCGGTAATGCGCACCGCATCGCCAGCTCTATCCTGGCGCCCGGCACGACCATCTCGGCGACCATCGCCAACGAGTTCACCGAGGCGGTCGGCGATCTCTACACTTCGGCCCTGATCGCCTTGGGCCTGATTCTGTTCGTCATTACATTCATCGTGCTCGCCATCGCCCGCTACATGCTGTTGCGCCTCAATGCGCGGGTGGGAGGCTGACCATGCCGATTGCCGCGCTTACTCCGCTCTACGCCAAGCGCCGCCGGCGCAACCACATCACCATGGGCCTTTCCTTCGCCGCCACCGCCTTCGGCCTGAGCTGGCTGGTCATTATTCTTGCGGTCTTGCTGTGGCAGGGCTTCAGTGGCTTGTCGCTCGCGGTGTTTACCGAGATGACGCCGCCGCCGGGCTCCGCCGGCGGCTTGCTCAACCCGATCGTCGGCAGCCTGATTTTGACCGTCGTTGCCGTTGCGATCGGCACGCCGCTCGGCATCCTTGCCGGCACCTACATGGCGGAATATGGGCGCTACGATAAGCTCACCATCATCGTGCGCTTCATCAACGACATCTTGTTGAGCGCGCCCTCGATCGTGGTTGGCCTGTTCATCTACGAGGTGATGGTCGCGCAGATGGGGCACTTCTCCGGCTGGGCCGGCGCCGTGGCGCTCGCCGTCATTGTGGTGCCGGTGGTCGTGCGCACGACCGAGGACATGCTCGTTCTGGTGCCCGATACGCTGCGCGAGGCCGGCGCCTCCATCGGCTTGCCGCGCTCGCTGATGATCCAGAAGGTCGCCTACCGCGCCGCGCGCGCCGGCATGGTGACCGGCGTGCTCCTCGCGGTGGCGCGCATTTCCGGCGAGACCGCGCCCTTGCTGTTCACGGCGCTCAACAACCAGTTCTGGAGCCTCGATATGAATGCTCCGATCTCCAGCCTGCCGGTCGTGATCTTCCAGTTTGCGCTTAGTCCTTACCACGACTGGCAGAAACTGGCTTGGACCGGCGCGCTGATCATCACCATGGCGGTGCTGGCGCTCAGCATCTCCGCCCGCTTCCTCGCCTCACAGAGAAAATCGTCATGAGCGTAGCAACCTTCACCACGCCCGTCGCCAGCCAGAGTTCGGTCAGCATGGAAGGGCTGTCGGAGAAAATCTCGGTCCGCAACCTGGATTTCTTCTATGGCGCGCACCGCGCGCTCAAGAGCATCAACGTGCCGCTCTATCAGGGCAGAGTGACGGCCTTCATCGGGCCGTCGGGCTGCGGCAAATCGACGCTCTTGCGCATCCTCAACCGGATGTACGATCTCTATCCTAACCAGCGCGCCACTGGCCACGTCACTCTCGACAACGATGACATCTTGTTGCCCTCGCAGGACCTCAACCTGCTGCGCGCCAAGGTCGGCATGGTGTTTCAGAAGCCGACGCCGTTTCCGATGACCATCTACGAGAACATCGCTTTTGGTATCAGGCTGTACGAGCGGATCTCGAAGTCGGAGATGGACGCGCGCGTGCAGCACTGCCTTGAGCGCGCCGCACTTTGGGAAGAGGTTAAGGACAAGCTCGGTAACAACGGCCAATCGCTGTCCGGTGGCCAGCAACAGCGGCTGTGCATCGCGCGAACGGTGGCGGTGCGGCCCGAGGTGATCCTGTTCGATGAGCCGTGTTCGGCGCTCGACCCGATCTCCACCGCCAAGATCGAAGAGCTGATCGACGAGCTCAAGGAAGATTACACCATCGCCATCGTCACCCATAACATGCAGCAGGCGGCGCGCGTTTCCGACTTTACCGCCTTCATGTATCTGGGCGAGCTGGTGGAATTCGGCGAAACCCCGCGCATCTTCACGAGTCCGACCGATCGCCGCACCCAGGACTATATCACCGGCCGCTTCGGCTGACCTCGTCGGCAAACGAGGATTGAAGGACAGCGACAATGACTGACCACCACACGATGAAGGCGTTCGACACCGACCTGCAGGACCTCTCCCGCATGGTCGCCGAGATGGGCGGGCTCGCCGAGAAGCTGGTCGCTGACTCGGTCGATGCGCTGGCCAAGCGCGATACCGCGCTCGCACAGCGCGTCACCGCCGCCGATACTCATATCGACGAGCTGCAGCGCGAGATCGAGGAAAAGTCCGTCCTCACCATCGCGCGCCGTCAGCCGATGGCGGTCGACCTGCGTGAGGTAGTCGGCGCCTTGCGGCTCGCCAACGATCTCGAGCGCATCGGCGACCTTGCCAAGAACATCGCCAAGCGCGTGATCGCGCTCAATGGCGAGTTTCCGCCGCCGAAGCTGATTCGCGGCGTCGAGCATATGACCGACCTGGTGCTTGAGCAGCTCAAGACCGTGCTCGACGCCTATGCGCGCCGCGATCTCAGCAAGGCCATGGCGGTTTGGCGCGGCGACGAGGAGATCGACGCGGTTTGCACCTCGGTCTTCCGTGAACTGCTCACCTACATGATGGAGGATCCGCGCAACATCACCTTCTGCATCCATCTGATGTTCTGCGCCAAGAACATCGAGCGCATGGGCGACCACGCCACCAATATCGCGGAAAGCGTGCACTACATCATCGAAGGTAAGCCGATCGCCGACCAGCGGCCGAAGGGTGACACCACCACCATCGCCGCCTTGCGCGTCGGTGACAATCGCTGATGGGGTCCGCGCATGATCCCGAAAAGGGGGCACCGATTTTCGCACAGGGTCATGCGCGCGAGAAGCGGCTCATGAGTCCGCGGATCTTGATCGTCGAGGACGAAGAGCCGCTCACCATGCTGCTGCGCTACAACCTTGAGGCCGAGGGATACGAGGTCGAGAGCGCCGCGCGCGGCGATGAAGCCGACACGCGCTTGAAAGAAGCGACGCCCGATCTGGTCGTGCTCGATTGGATGCTGCCGGGCCTTTCCGGCATCGAGCTCTGCCGCCGGCTGCGGGCGCGGCCGGAAACGCGCAATTTGCCGATCATTATGCTGACCGCGCGCGGCGAGGAGAGCGAGAAGGTGCGCGGCCTGGCGACCGGCGCCGACGATTACATCGTCAAGCCATTCTCCGTACCGGAACTGCTGGCGCGGGTGCGGGCGCTGTTGCGGCGAGCCAATCCGGAGCGCGTGGCGACCGTCCTTGCCATCGGCGATATCGAGCTCGATCGCGAGAAAAAGCGGGTGTCGCGCAACGGCAGGCCGGTCGACTTGGGGCCGACCGAATATCGCCTGCTTGAGTTCCTGATGGAGCGCCCTGGCCGGGTTTTCTCGCGCGAACAGTTGCTCGACGGGGTTTGGGGTTCGGATATCTATATCGACGAGCGCACCGTCGATGTGCATGTCGGCCGCCTGCGCAAAGCCATCAACCGCGGCCATTCCGCCGACCCGATCCGCACCGTGCGCGGCGCCGGCTACGCCCTCGACGACCGCTTCGGCCGCGTGGCCTGATCAACCTCGAAATGGCCGCTTATCGCGCCGGCGCTCATTGGCCGGCTGATAGGCGACGCGCGCGTGGTAGCTGCAATAGGGCAGCTCGTTCACGGTTTCGCCGCCGCAGAAAAAGAATTCGGTGCTGCCGGGATCGCCGACCGGCCAATGGCAGGTCTTTTCGTTGAGCTCGAGCAGCGTTTTGCGCTGCTCGAGCGGGATTTCGATGAGTTCGGGTTCCGGTTCCGGCTCGTATTCATAAGCCAGCGCCGTATTGCCGCGCGTACGCGGGACACGCAGCATACCCCCGGTGCGTGCCTTGCGCGGCCTCGGCGTGGACGAGGACGGGCTCTTGGCGCGCCCGGAGAGACCGAGGCGGTGCACCTTGCCGATCACGGCATTGCGGGTGATGCCGCCAAGCTCGGCAGCAATCTGGCTCGCCGAGAGCCCATCGGCCCAGAGCTTCTTCAGGAGTTCGACCCTTTCATCGGTCCAGCTCATTGGGTTTTTCTCCTCAGCCTTCAATGCCTTGGGTGGAATCCACCCGCGTTGTCCGGCGCCGCAATGGCACCCGACCCTGACGCCTCAGGGATGATCAGAAGTCGCCTCGCCGCACGAGATGTCGTACTAGCTAAGCAAAACGCTACAATATGCAGTGGACACCGTGCAAGCGTGGCAAGCCCCGAAAGCCCAGCTACCAACAGCTTTCCGTTAGAATCCGCGCTTGCGGCAAATTTGAGTCGGCCGCAGTTTATCGGCCCGACCGTCGGTTGACTTGGCAAGGCCTCACAATAGAATGCAACTGAGTGCCGCCCGGCGAGGCGGCACATTTCTTTTCGGCACGCGCATGATCCCGAAAAGACCCACCGGTTTTCGGATTAAGATCGTGCGCCGACGAAAATGCCCGATGGACACAGGCCGTGAGCTCGCATCTTTTGCCGACCTATGCGCGCGTCGACCTCGCATTCGAGCGAGGCGAGGGCGTTTGGCTCATCACGGCTGACGGCGAGCGCTATCTCGATTTTACCTCCGGCGTCGCGGTCAATGCGCTCGGCCACGCGCACCCACACTTGGTCGAGGCGCTGACGGAGCAAGCGCACAAGGTCTGGCACGTCTCCAACCTATATCGCATTCCGGAGGGCGAGCGGCTCGCCGACCGGCTGTGCGCGGCGACTTTCGCCGACACCGTATTCTTCCAGAACTCCGGTGCCGAGGCGATCGAGTGCGCGATCAAGATGGCGCGCAAATATCAGTTCGCCAACGGCAAGCCCGAGCGCTACCGCATCATCACCTTCGAGGGTGCGTTTCACGGCCGCACGCTCGCGGCAATCGCCGCGACCGGCAACAAGAAATATCTTGAGGGCTTTGGCCCGCCGGTCGACGGCTTCGACCAAGTGCCATTCGGCGAGTTGGACGCGGTCAAACGGGCGACCGGCCCGCATACCGGCGCTATTCTCGTCGAGCCGATCCAAGGCGAGGGTGGCGTGCGCGTGCCGCCGCCGGGCTTCCTGCGCGGTTTGCGTGCGCTCTGCGACCAGCACGGCCTATTGCTGATGTTCGACGAGATCCAGACCGGGTTTGCCCGCACCGGCGATCTGTTCGTCTATCAGCGTGCCGGCATGACGCCGGACGTCATGACGGTGGCCAAAGCGCTGGGCGGCGGCTTTCCGGTCGGCGCCTGCCTGGCTACCGCCGAAGCTTCGAAAGGCATGACGGTCGGCACCCACGGCTCGACGTTCGGTGGCAATCCGCTCGCCATGGCGGTCGGTAACGCGGTGCTCGACGAAATGCTCAAGCCCGGCTTCATGGAACATGTGCGCGAGGTGGGGCTACTGTTCAAGCAACGCCTCGCCGAAATCAAGGATCGTCACGCTCAGGTCGTCGCCGAAGTGCGCGGCGAGGGTCTTCTCGTCGGCCTGCGGATGATCCCGCCGGTGTCCGACGTGGTCGACGAACTGCGTGCCGAGAAGATGATCGCCGTCGCCGCCGGGGAAAATGTCGTACGGCTGTTGCCGCCGCTGATTATCAGTGCGGCTGAGATCGACGACGGCATCGACCGCATCGACCGTGCTTGCGCGCGTCTCACCAAGGCGCATGCCCGCGCCAAGGAGGCGGCGAAATGAGCAGCAACGGCGTACGCCATTTCCTCGATCTTATCGATATTCCCAAGCCGACACTGGCGGGCATGATCGACTTGAGCCGCGCCATGAAGGCAGAACGCGCGCGCGGCGTCATGACATCGCCGCTTGCCGGCAAGACGTTGGCCATGGTGTTCGACAAGCCCTCCACTCGCACGCGCGTCTCCTTCGACGTCGCCATGCGCCAGCTCGGCGGAGAGGCGATCATGTTGACCGCGCAGGAGATGCAACTCGGCCGCGGCGAGACGCTGGCCGACACCGCGCGCGTGTTGTCGCGCTTCGTCGACGTCATCATGATCCGCATCCTCGACCATGAGGCGGTAGCCGAGCTAGCGCGCCACGCCACCGTGCCGGTGATCAATGGGCTGACGCGCCGCTCGCATCCCTGCCAGGTGCTGGCCGACGTCATGACCTTCGAGGAGAAGCGGGGCTCGATCCGCGGCCGCACCGTGGCGTGGTCGGGCGACAGCAATAACGTGCTGGCCTCCTGGATGCACGCCGCCGAGCGCTTCGACTTCGAGCTGCGCGTTGCCTGCCCGCCCGAACTCAGGCCGAAGAAATGGCTGATGGATTGGGTAAAATCCTCGGGCGCGGCGATCCAAATCGGCGAGGATCCGGAAATCGCGGTCAAGGATGCCGACTGCGTCGTCACCGACACTTGGGTGTCCATGGGTGACCGCGACGGCAGGCGCCGGCATAACGTGCTTAAGCGCTATCAGGTCAACGCCCGGCTGATGAGCAAGGCAAAGTCCGACGCGCTGTTCATGCATTGTCTACCGGCGCATCGCGGCGACGAGGTCACCGACGAGGTGATGGACGGGCCGCAATCGGTGGTGTTCGACGAGGCGGAGAACCGGCTGCACGCGCAGAAGGGTTTGCTCGCCTGGTGCCTGCACGCCGACGCGTGAGCGTCGCCGGCGCGTCCGCGCCCTCGCATTTCGCCAAGCGGCCGCTACATAAGAACGATGAACACGCCCCATCCCCGTATCGAAATTCCCTCGCGCGCGCCGTCGGCCACGGTGACCGACGATGCCGTCATGCCGTTCGAGGTCGCCAAGCTCGACCTGCGCGGCCGCATGGTCAGGCTCGGGCCGGTGGTGGACGAGATCCTGGAGAAGCACGCTTATCCGGCGCCGGTCGCCAAGCTGCTCGGCGAAGCCGTCGTGCTCACGGTGATGCTTGGCTCGGCGCTCAAGATCGACGGCCGCCTGATTTTGCAGACGCAGAGCGATGGACCGGTGCGCATGCTAGTCGTCGACTTCACCGTCCCCGGCAAGGTGCGCGCCTGCGCGCGCTTCGACAAGGCGCGCGTCGCCGAAAGCATCGCCGCCGGCAAGACCGACGGAGGCGCGCTGCTCGGCCACGGGCATCTCGCCATGACCATCGATCAGGGGCCCGACACGAACCGTTATCAGGGCCTGGTCGCGCTCGACGGCGGCTCGCTCGAGGATGCCGCGCACGAATATTTCCACCGCTCGGAACAGATACCGACGCGCGTGCGCCTTGCGGTTGCCGAGGAATTGCGCGCAGGGGAAGGCGGCGCCAGCCATCGCTGGCGCGCCGGCGGCATCATGCTGCAATTCCTGCCGAGGGCGCCGGAGCGCGCGCGGGTCGCCGATCTGCATCCCGGCGACGCGCCGGAAGGCACCGTGCCGCATGTCGTCGCCGAGGACGAAGCCTGGGTTGAAGGACGCGCGCTGATCGAAACCGTCGAGGACATCGAGCTGATCGATCCCGCGCTTTCGAGCGAGCGGTTGGTCTATCGCTTGTTCCACGAGCCGGGCGTGCGCGTCTTCCGCGCAAGTCCGGTGCGTGCCGAATGCTCTTGCTCGCGCGACGGCGTCGAAGCCATGCTCAAGAGCTTCTCGCAGGACGACCGCGACCACATGGTCGAGGACGGCAAGATTTCCGTCACCTGCGAATTCTGCAGCGCCAAGTACGTGTTTGCGCCGGAAGAGGTGGGCGCGAGCGCGACGTAATGGGGCCAAGCCCGCGCACGACGGACGCGGGCCGTCAATTGATCGTCCGCTCGGCGTAGCTCGAATCGAGCGAAAACGCCGGAATGTCGATGTCGAAATGCTCGCCGGCGGCGGTGACCATGCCGTAGCTGCCGACCATGAAGCCCGATGGCGTTGGCAGCGGCACGCCGCTTGTATATTCGAACGACTGGCCCGGCTTGAGCACCGGTTCTTCGCCCACCACACCCGGCCCCTTCACCTCTTGCAGTTTCCCGTGCGCATCGGTGATGCGCCAGTGCCGGGTTTTGAGCTGCACCGTCTCCGCCCCGAGATTGGTGATGTCGATGGTATAGGACCAGAAGAAATAGCCGTTGGCCGGCGAAGAACGCTCCGCCAGGAAACGGGGCGTCACCGTCACCTCCACCTGACGGGTCACGGCACGATACATCAGAATCCTTATATTGTTATGCTGCGAGGACTTGCCACGGCCCCGCCTTACAACGTCATTATGGTCATTATGGCTGAAACGCTGCGTTGAAGAAAAGCCGCCCGAAGACACACTGCACATGGCCCCGGTTCCGACCGAACGCGACCTGCGGCTCGATCTGTTTCGTGGGATCGCGCTCTGGCTGATCTTTCTCGACCACATCCCGTCCAACGCGGTGAGCTGGGTCACCATCCGCAACTACGGCTTCTCCGACGCCACCGAAATCTTCGTCTTCATTTCCGGCTATACCGCCGCTTTCGTCTACGGACGCGCCATGCGCGAGCATGGCTTCATCGTCGCCGCCGCACGCATCTTGCGTCGCGCCTGGCAGATCTATGTCGCGCATGTGTTTCTGTTCGCGATCTATCTCGCCGAGATCGCGTACGTGGTGCACTCTTTCGATAATCCGCTCTATACGGAGGAAATGGGCATCCTCAATTTCCTCAAGGATCCTGAGGTCACCATCGTCCAGGCGCTGCTGCTCAAATTCAAGCCGGTGAACATGGACGTGCTGCCGCTCTATATCGTGTTGCTGCTGTTTTTTCCGCCGATGCTGTGGCTGTTGTTGCGGGCGCCATCGACTGCGCTGGTTGCCTCAGCCACGGTCTATGCGGCGACTTGGTATTTCGATTGGAATCTACCCGCCTATCCCGAGGGAAACTGGGTATTCAACCCCTTTGCCTGGCAATTGCTGTTCGTGTTCGGCGGCTGGTGCGCGCTTGGCGGTTCGCAGCGGCTGGCGCGCTGGATCGGTTCCCCGGTCGTGCGCGCGCTGGCGGCGGCCTACCTCATCTTCGCGTTCTCGATCACCATGACCTGGTACTTCCCAGGTCTTGCCGTCTACGTGCCGCATTTCATCAGCGATACGATCTATCCAATCGACAAGACCAATCTGGACGTGCTGCGCATTCTGCATTTCTTCTCGCTCGCGGTGATCACGGTTTGGCTCGTGCCGCGCGGCTGGCCGAAGCTCGAGTCACCTATATTCTGGCCGGCCATCATTTGCGGCCAACATTCACTGGAAACCTTTTGCCTTGGCGTCTTCCTATCGTTTGCCGGCCATTTTGTGTTTACCGAAGTATCGAACCGTCTGCCGGTACAGGTGCTGGTCAGCTTCGTCGGCATATTGATCATGATTGGCGTCGCCGCCCTGGTTTCATGGTATAGGCGCATGGAGCGACGCGGACCGGGCCCGCGTCCACCGGCAATCACGCCGGGCTTTGCTGGGGGGGACGCAACATGACCGCGCGGCTGGCATTTTTGCTGGCATTGCTGGCCGTGTTTGGCTTTGCCACTGCCGGCCGGGCCGCTCCCCCGGCCGAATGCTTGGTCGCCGAGCCGCAACTTGAGCATCTCTTTGACCTGCCGGCCGCGGCGCGCGCCCTTGCCGCCAAGAAGCTGGACGTTCTGGTGGTTGGCGCCGGGTCCTCTATGTTGCCGGGCGCCAATGGCGCCAAATTCGCTTATCCTGCGCGTCTGCAAAATGCCTTGACCGAGATGCTGCCAAACGTGGCCGTCAAGATCTCTACCGACGTCAGTTCTCACCGCAATGCAGCAGAGATGGTGAAGAGCCTGCCGGCAGCGTTGGCGGCCAGCAAACCCGACCTCGTGATCTGGCAAACCGGTACGGTCGACGCCGTGCAATCCGTCGATCCGGATGCATTTAGCCAATCGCTCGATCAAGGAATCAATCTGGTGCGCAATGCGGGCGCCGACGTGGTGCTGGTTAATGCGCAGTACAGCCCGCGTACCGAATCAATGATTGCGCTCGACACCTATACCGAGAACATGCGGTGGGTTGCGCTGCAACATGAAGTTCCGTTGTTCAACCGGCTCGGCATCATGCGCGTGTGGTCGGACCTTGGCACCTTCGACTTTACCACGCCCACCAAAAAACTTGACATTGCGGAACGCGTGCATGATTGCATTGGCCGGTTGCTTGCCGAGCTCATTGTCGAGGCAACCAAGCCGGGGGGACCGCATACGGCGGCCGATCGCTGAGGAAACGACGGGGGCTTCAGTGTACAAGTTGGTTGGTGACCTGGCGGCCAAGCCTTTGGCCGCTGCAGCATTCTTCGCCGCTCTTGCCTTGCCGCTCCCGGCGCAAGCGGGGTCACCCGCTCCGATCTGCGACGTGCCGCAGGAACTGATCCGTCTCGACCATCCGCTCACCCACGTCGCGCGCAAACTCGCGCTGAGGCAGCCTTTGGTCATCGTCGCCATCGGCTCGTCGTCGACCGCCGGTGCCGGTGCCAGTGCGCCGGCCGCAAATTACCCCAGCCGTCTCAACGAAGAACTCAGCCGCAGATTTCCCGGCCAACCGATCGTGGTGATCAATCGCGGCGTCAACGGCGAAGAGGTCGGCGACATGCTCAGGCGCTTCGACGAAGCGATGGCCGTTAAACCTGACCTCGTGCTGTGGCAGCTCGGTACTAATTCAGTGATCCGCAATCATCCGTTCAACGACCACGGTGCTGCGATCCGCGTCGGCCTCGACAAGATTCGATTAACCGGCGCCGATGTCGTGCTGATCGACCCGCAATACGCGCCCAAGGTAATCGCCAAGCCAGGCGTCGCAGCCATGGTCGACCTGATTTCGCTGACCGCCAAGCAGGAAGACGTCGATCTGTTCCACCGCTTCGCGGTGATGGAGCATTGGGCGAGTGCCGATCACTTGGGATTTGAGACTTTTGTGTCGCCCGACGGCTTGCACATGAACGACTGGAGCTATGCCTGCATGGCCAAGGGCTTGGGCCTTGCCATTGCCGAGGCCGCGCAGCGGCCGGTACTCTCCGCCAAGGTGGCGCCGGCCGATACTCTGGACCTGCCTTAGACCGCATCGAGCGCTCTCAACAAATCCTCGATCAAATCGTCCGGGTGCTCGAGCCCGGCCGAGAAGCGCACGAGTCCGTCGCCGATGCCGAGTTCACTACGCTGCGCCGGCGTCAACCGTTGATGTGTCGTCGTAGTCGGATGCGTGATGAGGGATTTGGCGTCGCCGAGGTTGTTGGTGATGCCGATGATGCGCAAGGCGTTGATGAAGCGGAAGGCGCCTTCTTTGCCGCCGGCGATCTCGAAGGCGCAGAGCGTCGAGCCGGCGCTCATTTGTTTCTTGATCACGGCGGCCTGCGGATGATCGGCGCGCCCCGGATAGATCAGCCGCGTGATCTTCTTGTGCCCGGCGAGCGCGTCGGCGACCGCGGCGGCGGTAGCGGTCTGCCGTTCGACCCGCACCGACAACGTTTCCAGACCCTTGAGCAGCACCCAGGCGTTAAACGGTGACAGCGACGGCCCGGTCTGCCGGATCACCTGATGCACATGATCCATGATGAATTTCTCGGAGGCCAAAATCACGCCGCCGAGCACGCGGCCCTGACCGTCGATATGCTTGGTCGCCGAATAGACCACGCAATCGGCGCCGAGCTTGAGCGGGGTTTGGTAGAGCGGGGTGGCGAACACATTGTCGACCACGAGCTTAGCGCCCGCCGCGTGCGCGATCTCGGCGACCGCGGCGATGTCGATCACCTCGAGTGTCGGATTGGTCGGTGTCTCCAGGAAGAATGCCGCGGTGTTCGGGCACACCGCGCTCTTCCAGGCGGCGAGATCGGCGCCGTCGACCAGCGTCGAGGCGACGCCGAAGCGCGGCAGCCAATCCTCGACCACCCAGCGACAGGAACCGAACAGCGCCTTGGCGGCGACCACGTGGTCGCCGGCTTTCACCAGTCCCATCAGCGCGGTGGTCACCGCCGCCATGCCGGTCGCAGTCGCGCGCGCGGCTTCGGCGCCTTCCAGCGCCGCCATGCGCTGCTCGAACATGGTCATGGTCGGGTTGGAATAGCGCGAATAGACGTAGCCGGGGATCTTGCCGGCAAAGCGCGCCTCGCAGGCCTCCGCGCTTTCGTAGATGTAACCCTGCGTAAGAAACAGCGCCTCCGACATCTCGTTGAACTGCGAGCGCTGAATGCCCGCGTGCACGAGCAGGGTTTCGGGGCGATAGTTTTGTGCGGGCGCGGACATGCAAAGCTCCTTCTCACTTGCGCCGGGTCCCGGAAACCGGGGCCTGACAACAAAAAACCGGCCGGAGAAACGCTCTCGGCCGGGCTCGCGTGTCCCCGGCCTTTTAGCGATTTGTTTAACGTGGCTGCAAGCCGGCCGGCTCAAATGACCACGGGATAAGGCGTTTGTAGCGGGGCTGCCGCCTTCCCGTCAAGGCACACATCGGGTTAGATCGCGGAGGTTGCTCACCTCATCTTGAGGAGCCCGCGAAGCGGCGTCTCGAAGGAGAGGTGGCAGAGGGCCTCATCCTTCGAGACGCGCTCTGCGAGCGCCCCTCAGGATGAGGCGAGAGGCCGAGGCTCGCCGCGTGGCACTTTTCTTCGCCGTCGATGACAAGGGCATTTTGCCGGACCGGATGATCGCCGCACTCGCGGCTGACGGCTGCATCCTGACGGAAACCGACTTCGTGCCCGGCCAAATTCAGCCGGCGAGCCTCGATCTGCGCCTTGGCAGCATCGCCTACCGCGTGCGCGCAAGCTTCCTGCCCGGCTCGACCACGGTCGCGCAGCGCATCGACGAATTGAAACTGCACGAATTCGCGCTGACCGACGGCGCCGTGCTGGAAACCGGCTGCGTCTATATCGTGCCGCTGCTGGAAAGCCTGGCGCTGCCCGACGACATCGCCGCCGCCGCCAATCCGAAGAGCTCGACCGGCCGGCTCGACGTGTTCACCCGCGTCATTGCCGACGAGACGCGCGGCTTCGACCGGCTGGAGGAGGGCTATCACGGACCGCTCTACGCCGAGATTTCGCCGCGCACCTTTCCCGTGCTGGTGCGCGAGGGCTCGCGGCTGTCGCAAATCCGCTTCCGCCGCGGCCATGCGCTGCTCGACGCCGAAGCGTTACGCGCGCTGCATCATCGCGAGCGGCTGGTCGACGCCGAGGAGGCCGACGTCAGCGAGGGCGTCGCGGTGAGCGTCGATCTATCAGGACATCTCGGGGGTGCCGAACGGCCGGGCATCGTCGGCTACCGCGCCAAACGCCATACCGGGCTGATCGACGTCGAACGCCGCGCCGGCTACGCGGTCGCCGATTTCTGGGAGCCGATGACGGCGCGCCCCGACAAGAGCCTGATCCTCGATCCCAACGAGTTCTACATTTTGGCGTCGAAAGAGGCGGTGCAGGTGCCCCCCGACTACGCCGCCGAGATGGTGCCGTTCGATCCACTGGTCGGCGAATTCCGCGTGCACTATGCCGGGTTCTTCGATCCCGGCTTCGGCTATGCCGGCGCCGGCGGCAAGGGCGCGCGCGCCGTGCTCGAGGTGCGCTCGCGTGAGGTGCCGTTCATCTTGGAGCACGGGCAAATCGTCGGCCGCCTCGTCTACGAGAAGATGCTGGCGCGTCCCGATACGTTATACGGGCAGGGCATCGGCTCGAATTACCAGGCGCAGACGCTGAAGCTGAGCAAGCATTTCAAGGCGTAATCTTGCGGTGCCATGATGGCATTCGCTATCTTGAACCGGCGCGGGCGTAGTTCAATGGTAGAACGGCAGCTTCCCAAGCTGCATACGAGGGTTCGATTCCCTTCGCCCGCTCCAGCCTTCGCTCGCGAAGCAAGCGAAGGCTGTTGCGTTGGAGCCCGTAGGCGAAGGCGGACCCGTTGCCGCGCGCTGCGGCTCGGCGAGCCAACCCTGGCTTCTGTCACAAATTATAGGCTCGGCAAACCCGCCGCTTACTGGGGCCGCCCTCGCTCGAAACGAAGCCCCGCGAGCGTAGACGCAATGGTAAATTTTCGTTAACAATTCTCCGCTACTGCTTCGGCCTCCGAATTGGGGACGGACGTCATGCGGGTGCGGGTTGGGGCGCTGCTGGCAGCACTGTCGTTGGTCGCGTCCGCCCAGGCGGCCTCGCTTCCTCCCATCGTTGCCAGCGCCGACAACGTCGTGCCGGCTTGCGTTAAGCCGACCTCGCTGATGCAGTTCGTCGACGACCGCAACGCCAAGGCGCATCGCCAGATCGACCCGCGCTTCGCGCATATCGCCACGCTCTACCACGACCTCGGCGCTTGCGTTGCCCGCCCTCCGGAGCAATGCGTCGGCGTGCGCTGGGACTATGCTTTCTTCCAGATGCTGATCGAGACCAATTATCTCACCTTCTTGCGGCCTGACGGTGCGCCCGCGGCGGTGCCGCCGAGCGACAATAATTTTGCCGGCGTCGGCGCCGCCGTTCCCGGCAAACCGGGCGAGCATTTCAACGACGCGGCGAGCGGCGTGCTCGCGCATCTGCAGCACGTCTTGATGTATTCGAACACGCGTATCCCGCTGCCGGTCGCCAAGCGCACGCGGCAAGTGCAGGACGAGGTGCAGTCGATCATGCGCCGGCTGCACCGGCCGGTGACCTATGCCGACCTCGCGCGCGAATGGACCGGCATCGGCAAGAGCAGTTATGCGGAGATGATGGTGCGTCTGGCCGAGCGCTACAGCGAGCGCTTCTGCCGCGGCGACAACGTGACCGCGCGCGCCGCCATGCTGACCGGTGCGACCACGCGCTGAGCTCAAGGCCGCAACACGTCGGCGTGAATATCCGGAACTCCGCTCCAGTGTTGAACGTTGCGTCGGTGAACCGAGACGCGAGGCAACACCATGCCGATGCTGCTGTTCTACTTTCCGATGATCGTGTGGGCGGGTCTGTTCGCGCTGGCGCAAGAGCAGATGCGTCCCGTCAAAGTCGTCGTGCCACGGCGTTGATGATCGCCTGCGGCGCTAGGCCGCGGCGTGCGCGATCTCGCTGATCTTCACCTCGTCCAAGAGTCGGCGCACGTCTTCCTCGTTGCAGAGTTCGGTGCCCGGGCGCATCACCGCCGCCGAACCGGCCGCGACCGCCATGCGGAAGGCGTCTTCCCAGTCCGCGTCGGCAGCAAGCGCCGCCATCATGCCGCCGAGAAAGCTGTCGCCGGCGCCGACCGCGCTCACCACCTCGATCTTGAGCGGCGCCGATCGTAGGGCGCGGTCCTTGGTCACCAACAGCGCACCGTCCTCGCCGAGCGTGAGCGCGACGGCCTGCGTCCGCCCCGCCTGGATCAGCCGGCGGCAGGCAGCGATGCGGTCAGCCTCGCGTTTCAGCGGCGTGCCGATAAACTCGGCGAATTCGTTGAGGTTCGGCTTGATGAGCGTGACGCCTGCATCCAGCGCGGCGGAAAGCGCTGCGCCCGTGGTGTCGAGCACCGTGCGGGCGCCCAGTTTTTTCGCGTGCCGCACGACCATGGCGTAGAAATCGTCCGGCACGCCGGGCGGGATGCTGCCGCTGGCGACCACGAATTTCGGCCTGGCGGGAAACGTCGCGAGCTTGTCGAGGCAGGCTTCCCATTCGGCGCGGTGCAGCGCCGAGCCCGGCAGCACGAAGCGGTATTGCGCGCCGCTGTGCAGATCGTAGGCGGTGAAATTCTCCCGCGTCTCCACATGCGACGACGTCACCACGCTGTCGATGCCTTCGCGCTCGACCAGCCGCTGCAGCAATTTGCCGATGGCGCCGCCGATCGGATAGATCGCCGCGACATCGCCGCCGAGACGATGCGCGACGCGCGCCACGTTGATACCGCCGCCGCCGGGATCGCGCTTGGGCGCAGAGCAGCGGAGCTTGCGCGTCGGTTCCACGCGCTCGACATTGACGAAAATGTCGATCGCCGGATTGATGGTGAGCGTGACGATATCGGGCACGTAACGCCTCCGGTTCCCGAGGCGGGAATATCAGGCTGGGGGATGAAATAGGTATTTTTTAGCCTCGCCGCGAGCGGCTTTTTTGCCGGCGCCCGTTTGCAGCGAGCTTCGGCGGATGCGGGAAGGCCGGACGAGAGGCCGCGTACTATTGCGGGCCGAGAAAACGCGAGCCCCACAGCACGACCAACCAGATCGCGGCCAACATGCAAAACGCGATGAGCAGAATCTGCATTGCGCCCTCCGAGAAGCGAGCATTTCCTCCTGGCTGGCCCGTTCGTGCGGACCTGCCTTAGGGCAATCTTAGCGCGATTCCGCAGCCTTTGTCCGCCTGCCGGTCCGTTGTGCGGCGCATTGTGGAACCGGCTAAGCTGCCTCCTGGTTTGATCATCGCGGGAGGCAATCGATGCCGGGCAAGCGCGTGCAATTCGATGAGGAAACCTGGAATGCGCTCGATCTGCTGGCCAAGGACCGCATGATGGATTTCCAGGAACTTGCCGACGAGGCCTTCCGCGATCTGCTGCGAAAACATAATCGCCCAACCAGTCTGAAAGAGGCGCTGCGCAAAAGCGTCGGCGCCAGCGCCGAGGTGGTGTCGCTCAAACGCAAGGCGGCCAAGAAGGCCAAGCGCCGGCTTTAGGAGCGCGCTTTGAGAGGCGTGGCCGGTTTTTTCATTCCGAATACGGCTATCAGTTGCCGCTGATGGTCTTGATCACGCTCGACATCGGCCGCGCGGTATCCAGTCCGCCGCCCATCTCCTTGGCGACCGCCTCGACGAATTCCTTCTGCGGCTCGAGCGGCGTCTTGCCCACGACCTGCACGACCTTGTAGCCGCCGGCTTTCAGCTTGGCGAGAATCTCCGGCAGCGCCTCGGCGGTCGCGTGCTGGAAGTCGTGCATCAGGATGATGCCCTTGTTGCCATGCTTGTCGAGGTGGGTGAACACCGATTTGACCACCTGCTCAGGTTTGCGCAGTTTGAAGTCGAAGGTGTCCATGTCGGTTGAGAAGATCGCGACGTTGCGTTCGCCGAGATATTTGACGAGCTCCGGCGGATGCTTCAGCGCCGGAAAGCGGAAGAACGGCGCGATCGGCTTGTCGCCGAGCGCGATGCTGACCGCGGCGATGCCTTTCTCGATCTCGGCCCTGCCTTCATCCGTCGGTAAGGTCGAAAGGTCCTTGTGGGACCAGGTATGCGAGCCGACGGTCATGCCCGCCGCCACCACCTTCTTGAGGATTTCCGGGTGATAGCCGGCGTGCTTGCCGATCGGGAAGAACATCGCCTTGGTGCACTGGTCGGCGAGCGCCTGCAGCACGTGCTCGGTGTTCCACGGCCAGGGACCATCGTCGAACGTGAGCACCACCTCGTGGTCCTGCAGGAAGTCGTAGGCCTTGAAATGCTCGAAGCCGAAGCCCGGACCGCCGGTGGTGTCGATCTGCACGATGCGCGAGACGCCCAGCGCATTCGGATTGTCGCATTTCACCGGCGTGAGGTCTGGACGGGGGGCGGGCGCCGCCGCCGGCGGTGGTGCGCTTGGCGGCGGTGGGGCCACTGCCGCGGGCGCCGCGGCGGTGGTAGCAGCAGCCGGAACTGCCGGAGCGCCCTCGGCCCAGGCGCCGCTGCCCCATGCCGTCATTGATACCGCAAGTGCAAAAGTCAGAGCCGCGCGCATCGCAATACCCCCGAAGATCCAGTCTGTGAGCCGTTTAACTATTCATCGCGGCTTTGCCGAGACGAGTCAACGGAAAGCCCGAGTCCGCCGCGGTAGGCCCGGGAACTTCAGGGCAGCCTTGGTTAACACCGCGCATTCCCGCGCTTTTTCGGCGTCTCGTACGGCAGTATTGCTGCCCAAGAGCTTCAGTCTTATGTGGAAGAGCGGGGCTCAACGATCGGCGGAAATATGGCAGCTATGGCCACAATCTCTGCAACCCATCCGCGCCTGCTGGTACTCGGCTCTCTCGCCGTTGCTTTCCTCCTCGCGAGCACACTCGGGCTCTGGGCCTATTACGGCACTGAGGTATTTTTCGAGATCGTGCGCACCGGCTGGGCTACCTGCTTTTAGACCATGACCAGCCGCGCTTCGCATATTCTGCTGGTGCTCACCGCCTTTCTCGCGGGGTTGGTAATCTTCCTCGGCGTCATTCTCTACAGCACCGGTCAGCTCGGTCCGGGCGGTCCCGGACCGTCGGCTATTGGCGGGCCGTTCAAACTGACCGACCAGGACGGCAAGCCGATCACCGACGCCGACCTCAAGGGCAGGCCGTTTCTGATTTTCTTCGGCTACACGCATTGTCCCGACATCTGCCCGACGACGCTGTTCGAGATCTCCGAAGTATTGCGTGCGATGGGGCCCGACGCCGACCGCACGGCGGCGCTGTTCATCACCGTCGATCCCGAGCGTGACACGCCGGCGGCGCTCAAGGACTACCTGTCGAATTTCGATCCGCATCTTCGCGGCGCCACCGGTGCGCCTCAGACACTGCGGGCGGTGGAGAAGCAATATCACGTCTTCGCTCAGAAGGTGCCGACCGGCAACGGCGACTACAGCATGGACCACAGCGCCGTCGTCTATCTCATGGACAAAAGCGGCCGCTTCGTTGCGCCGTTCAACTTGAAGCGTACGCCCGAGGCGGCCGCCGCGGATTTGAAGAAATATCTTTAGGCGATGCCGCGCGAGCGGGAAGTGTCAGCATCTGGCCCGTCCGGCCACGACGGTAGCTGACCCGTTTCCTTCAAGCGCTTGAGGTAGCGCTCGAGCTCGATCAGCGCGCGTGTCGTGTCGCTGACCAACCGTGAGCTTTTTGCCAAGCCGTGCTCGGTCTTTTCCCAGGCATAGGGATTGCGGATGAGCTGGTAGAGCGCGCGCCAAGCGGCGAGCGACAACAACAGCCAATGCAACGGCATGAGCAGAAGCACCCAGGCGCTCGTGAGCAAGTCGCGACGGGCCAGACCCATCCAAGCGAGCAGGGCGGACACCAAATAGCCGGCAAGCGCCGTACCGGCATAAAGCACCGCCAGCATCTCCTCGGTGAGGTCGCCGCGCACGGATGGCGTTCCGTCGAGCGCCGCATCGACCAGCATCGCCAGGAAGAGCGGATGCACCAGCGCCGCCAGCACGTTGCCGCCGACGATCAGCTGAAAAGCGAGGACGCCGGAAAGACCAAGCTCGCGCAGCAGCCGGCGGGGCTTGCGCATATGCACCAGCCAGGTCTGCATCCAGCCTTTGAACCAGCGCGTACGCTGGCGCAACCACGGGCCCAGCCGCGCCGGGGCTTCCTCGCAGGTTGTCGAGGCGATCATGCCGGCCCGATAGCCGAAGCGCGCCAAGCGCATGCCGAGATCGGCATCCTCGGTGACATTGAAAGAATCCCAGGCGCCGACTTCCCGCAATATCGCGGTGCGGAAATGGTTGGACGAGCCGCCGAGCGGGAGCGGCAGTCGCATGGTGGCCACGCCGGGCAGGAAAACATCGAATTGAGCGGCGTATTCGGCGGTGAACAGCCGAGCCAGCCAGCCATCGGCCGTATTGTCGATGGTGAGCTGCGCCTGCACGCAGGCGAGCCCGTCGCCGTCACGCTCGAAGGCCTGCAAGGCGCGATGCAGCTGATCCGGCTCCGGCCGGTCCTCGGCGTCATAGATCACCGTGAAAGTGCCGTGCGCGAAGGGCAGCGCGGTATTGAGCGCCTTCGGCTTGGTGCGCGGTCCGACCGATGGCACCGTGATCAATGTGAATTGCAGGCGGTTGTTGCGTGCTTCGATTACGGCGCGGGTTTCTGTATCGTCAGCCTCAAGCGCGATGATGACATCGAGCTTTTCGCGTGGGTACTCGAGCCGCTCGATCGCTGCCAGCAACTCGCCGACTGATGCCGCTTCGCGATAGAGCGCACAGATCACGGTGTAGATAGGCAACGCGGAGTCAGGCAGCGGTTGCGGAACCTCCGGCTCCTCCAGCGGCACCGCTGCGGCAGCAACCCTGAAACCGAGCCAAGCGATGAACAAAGTGGCCAAAGCGAGCGTCAACACCTGAGTCACGCTCGCTGGGGCGAAAGCACCAAAGCCGATTGCCGTTAGCGCGGCGCCGACCGTGGTCGCAAGCGTAAAGGCCAATCCAAGTCGGCGCGGCGGCGCGGCGGAAAGCAGTGGCCATTGCCGCATGAGCGCGTGCGTAGAGTGCTCGGCCAGCGCTTCGGCCGCGCCGCGCAGCACAAAACTGGTAAGACGTGCGGCCGTGGTAAAGCGAAACATCGCCGCGAGCGCCGGATCGTTTTGGACCGCCTCAGCGATGGTGCGCGCCGCCAGCCCGCGCGGGGCGATCACCAAAAAGACCTGGTCGCCCGCAACGAGCGGCAACATGCCGTCTCTGGCTAGTTCAATCAGCTGCGCATCATCGAGCGGGCAGAGCTCGCGCGACACGCCGTCGAGCGGCTCGAAGCTGATGCCCAGATGCTCGGCCAGTGCGCGCAAATAGCCTTCCTCGGAGAGCGCGCCGGCGGCAATCAACACGCGGTCGGCGCCAACGTCGATAACCTGGGCGCGCCGCGCAGCCCGCGCGAGCACATCGCGCTCGAGGTGGCCGTGCAGACAATCGAGCTCCGGCAATGCGGTTTTCGAGGGGACCGGCAAAATCCGGCCCGCAATCTGCTCGGCGGCGAGTGCCACCGCGCTCCGCGCCCCTAATGCCATAACGCTACCGCCCCACCCACGCGCAACACGGGTCAGCCTAGCATAGATACAACCAGTACGCGACACCGGGTTGTAGGGGCGCCAGCGCCAATTAGCCTCGCCGCCGAGCTGGTGCTAGAAGGCGCCGATGTCGAACTTCATGTCGCATTTTGCGGTGCCGGCCGCGATCATTGCGGTGGCGACCGTGCTCGGCCTCGGCCTCATCAATATGATGCGGGGCGGTTCACCCAACCGCTCGCAGCAGCTCATGCGCCTGCGCGTATTGCTGCAATTCGTTGCCATCATCGTGATCATGGCGACGATCTGGGTGATGGGGCGCTAACAGCGAGGGCAAGAGCGCCTGGCAGATCCCCGCTTCTTTGCCGGCGAAATCGGTTAGGATGAGCCTGTAGATCTCCGAGCCGCGAAAAACCCATGGTCGTCCTCAACCGTATCTATACCCGCACCGGCGATGACGGCACGACTTCGCTCGGCTCCGGTGCGCGGCGCAAGAAATACGACCTGCGCGTCGAGGCCTATGGCACGCTCGACGAGGCCAACGCCGTGGTCGGCCTGGCGCGGCTGCACGCCGCCGATGACCCGGCCCTCGATGCCGCGCTCGGTCGCATCCAAAATGATCTGTTCGACGTCGAAGCGGATCTTTGCCTCTCTGAGAAAGGTCCGGGTGGTGCGCGGCTGACGGTCACGGACGCGCAGGTCGCTTGGCTCGAGGCCGAGATCGATCGCCTTAATGAGACCCTGGCGCCGCTCAAATCTTTCATCCTGCCAGGTGGCAGCGCAGCCTCGGCTTATCTGCATCTTGCGCGCACGGTCTGCCGGCGCGCCGAGCGCATCATGGTCAAGCTGCGCGACGAGGCGGGCGAGGAGGTTTCCGAGCCCTCGCTCAAATACGTCAACAGGCTGTCGGACTATCTGTTCGTCGCTGGCCGTCATGCTAACGACAAGGGCGCACGCGATGTATTGTGGGTGCCGGGACAAAACCGTTGAACGGTGGGGGCTGAGCGTGGTCTTTCCGCTTTACGACGACAATCCATTCAAGCTTCCGGTGCGGCCTTATGCCACCTGGGGTTTGATCCTCATCAACGTCGCCATCTTTCTCGCCGAGATCGTTACACCGGAGGGCCGGCTCATCACTCCAGCCTTCGCCGTAGTGCCGGTAACGCTCACCCATCCGGGCACGTGGCATCTCAACGATTGGCCAGGCGTAACCTTGATCACCGGCATGTTCTTGCATGGCGGCTGGGAGCACCTGCTGGGCAACATGGTCTATCTCTGGGTGTTCGGGGACGATATTGAAGAAGTGCTCGGACGCTCGCGCTTTCTTATCTTCTATCTGCTGGCGGGGGTGGCAGCCTCGATTGTTTACGTGGCGCTAAACCCGAATTCCTCGGTGCCATTGATCGGCGCTTCCGGCGCCATTTCCGGCGTGCTCGCCGCTTATTTGATGTTTCGCCCCTGCGCCAAGGTGACTGTATTCATTTTCCGCGTGGTCGTGCGCATTCGCGCCTATTGGGTGATCGGCGGCTGGGCCCTGCTGCAACTGGCGATGCTGGCGAACAAGCCGGACGACGGCGTCGCCTATCTCGCCCATGTCGGCGGACTTGCCGCCGGCGCCTTGCTGTTCCTGGTTATGCGTCCGGCCGGCGTGAAGCTTTTCGAATGCATGGCCCGGGAAGCGGCGCCCTTCGCCGGCCTCGATGGCAGGGCTTAATTGGCCGAATTTAACCACTTCCGTTGCGCCGCAGCATAAGCGTTGACAGCCTGCGCGCCCCGCCATTAGCTTCCGCCCCGCCTTGCCAAGGCCCATCTGGGGATGGGGAGTTATGAAAATCCTGGTGCCCGTCAAACGGGTCGTCGATTTCAACGTCAAAATCCGCGTCAAGCCCGACGGCTCCGGCGTCGAGCTCGCCAATATCAAGATGTCGATGAATCCTTTCGACGAGATCGCCGTCGAGGAGGCGATCCGTCTGAAAGAGGCGGGCAAGGCGACCGAGATCGTCGCGGTCTCAATCGGCCCGGCGCAGGCATCCGAAACCATTCGCACCGCACTTGCCATGGGCGCCGACCGCGGCATCCTGGTGAAAACCGACGCGGCCGTCGAGCCGCTGGCAGTCGCCAAGATCCTCAAGGCCATCGTCGAGGCGGAAAAACCCGGCCTCGTCATCATGGGCAAGCAGGCGATCGACGACGACTGCAATCAGACCGGTCAGATGCTTGCCGCGCTGCTTGGCTGGTCGCAAGGCACCTTCGCCTCCAAGCTCGTGCTCGACGGCGATACTGCGACGGTGACGCGCGAAGTCGATGGCGGTTTGCAGACGGTCAAGCTCAAGGCGCCGGCGATCATTACGACCGATCTGAGATTGAACGAGCCGCGCTATGCCTCGCTGCCCAACATCATGAAGGCGAAGAAGAAGCCGATCGAAGAGAAGATGCCGGACGCTTATGGCGTTGATATCAAGCCGCGCCTCACCGTCGTGAAGACTGCGGAGCCGCCGGGACGCAAGTCCGGCGTTAAGGTCGGCTCGGTGGCCGAGCTTGTTGGCAAGCTCAAGGACGAGGCGGGGGTGCTATGACCACGCTGCTGGTCGCCGAACACGACAACAAGTCGCTCAAAGATGCGACTGCCAAAGCGCTCGTCGCCGCCAAGGGGCTCGGCGGCGACGTGCATGTGCTCGTCGCTGGCAAGGATTGCAAAGCCGCGGCTGAAGCCGCTGCGAAGCTCGCCGGCGTCGCCAAGGTGCTCGTCGCCAACGCCGCGCCTTACGAGCACGGGCTCGCCGAGCCGCTCGCCGCGCTCATCGTCTCGCTCGCTTCCAATTATGACGCGATCGTCGCGCCCGCCACGACCGCCGGCAAGAACGTCATGCCACGTGTCGCCGCGCTGCTCGACGTGATGCAGATTTCCGACATCACCAAGGTCGTGGCGCCCGACACCTTCGAGCGCCCAATCTACGCCGGCAATGCCATGCAGACGGTCAAGTCATCCGATGCGAAGAAGATCGTGACCGTGCGCACCTCGACCTTTCAGGCGGCGGGAGAGGGAGGCTCGGCGCCGATCGAAAACGTGACACCGGCGAGCGATCCGGCGTTATCGTCTTTTGTCGGCGAGGAGCTGTCGAAATCGGACCGGCCCGAGCTCACTTCCGCCAGGATTATTATCTCGGGCGGGCGTGCCATGCAGAGCCGCGACAACTTCACCAAGTATATTGAGCCGGTGGCGGACAAGCTTGGCGCCGCCGTTGGCGCCTCGCGCGCGGCGGTCGACGCCGGCTACGCGCCGAACGACTGGCAGGTCGGGCAGACCGGCAAGGTGGTGGCGCCTGAGCTGTACATCGCGGTCGGCATTTCCGGCGCCATCCAGCATCTCGCCGGCATGAAGGACTCCAAGGTGATCGTCGCCATCAACAAGGACGAGGAAGCGCCGATCTTCCAGGTCGCCGACTACGGCCTGGTTGCCGATCTCTACTCCGCGCTGCCTGAGCTTGCGAGCGAGCTCGACAAGGTCAAGCGCTGAACGCATGAAATCGTCGCCGCGCCGGTGGTGTCAGCCGCCGGTTCGGCGTAAGTAAGGTAGAAGACGAAACCGAACCGAAGCCAAGTACCGGGACTTCGCATCGATCGGATAAGAACCATGGCTACAATTCAGAATGTCGGGGTGATCGGTGCCGGACAAATGGGTAACGGCATCGCCCATGTCTGTGCACTGGCGGGCTATCCGGTGATGCTGAACGATGTGTCGGCCGATCGCATCAAGGCCGCGATGGCGACCATCAATGGCAACATGGCACGCCAGGTTGCCAGACAGGCGATCAGCGAGGAACAGCGCAAGTCGGCGCTCGCGCTGATCAAGCCAGCGGAGAAATACGACGGGCTTGCCTCCTGCGACCTCGTGATCGAGACGGCGACCGAAAAGGAAGAGGTCAAGCGCAAGATTTTCTCGGACCTTTGCGCGGTGATCAAGCCCGAAGCGATCATCGCCACCAACACTTCCTCCATCTCGATCACGCGCCTCGCCGCCTCGACCGACCGGCCCGAGCATTTCATCGGCATTCATTTCATGAATCCGGTGCCGCTGATGGAGCTGGTCGAATTGATCCGCGGCATCGCCACCGATGACGCGACTTTCGAGGCGAGCAAGGCTTTCATCAACAAGCTTGGCAAGAAGATCGCCGTGGCCGAGGACTTCCCGGCCTTCATCGTCAACCGTATCCTGCTGCCGATGATCAACGAGGCGATCTACACGCTCTACGAAGGCGTCGGTAACGTCGAGGCGATCGACACCGCGATGCGGCTCGGCGCGCATCATCCGATGGGGCCGCTTGAGCTCGCCGACTTCATCGGCCTCGACACCTGCCTGTCGGTCATGCAGGTGCTGCACGAGGGCTTGGCCGATTCAAAATACCGGCCATGTCCACTCTTGGTGAAATATGTCGAGGCCGGCTGGTTAGGGCGCAAAACGCAGCGTGGTTTCTATGACTACCGCGGCGAGAAGCCGGTACCGACGCGCTGAAGCGTCAGGCGAGCAGTTTCCACAAGTTGGCCAGGGAAAGCGCGACGATCACGATCCAGGTCGTGCCCTGACCGAATTGACGGGCCGGTCCCGCCACCGGCGAGCGCCATAGCGCCGAGGCATGGGCGAGGCGCGCGAGAATCATGGCAACGCCGGCGAGATGCAGGACCAGATGGCTGCCGCCATTGATCTCGTAGACGCCCATCAGGATGAGCGTAATCGGGAGGTATTCGGCCGCGTTGGCGTGCAGTCGGATCATCCGAAGCATGGTTGGGTTGCCGCCATCGCCGACGCCGACGGAAAATTTCACGCGATGCGCGGTGACGTTGATGGCGAGCGCCGTCAGCCAAAGCGCGAAGATGGCGGCGTAGAGCGCGGTGATAGATACGGACATGGATGTCGCCCCCCGTGACTGTCAGCTTTTGCGGCAGCAGGATTTCGTTGCGCTTTGGTATTCGTCGTGCCGTCTCACCCAGGCCATGCTCCAGGGCAGGGCGTCCTCGTCGCGCCCCTTGGGCGCCATGTCGAGCATGTTGTAGGTACCGACAATGATGTCGAGACCGCGGGCATAGGTCGAATAAGTGTGATAGACGGCACCGTCGTCTTTGATGAAGGCGCTGAGGCCGGGCAATTCCTCGCTCGGAATCTTGCCGGTCGCGTAATTGTACTCGGCGCCGGACGCCTTTTGCTCTGGCGTGAATGAGACACCGAAGTCGAAATTGAAGTCGCCGCCGTATGTCGACACCCATTTAAATTTCCAGCCCATGCGTTTCTTGTAGGCTTCGATTTCGGCGAGCGGGGCGCGCGAAATCACGACGAAGGCGACATCGCGCTGACCGAGGTGTGGGATCGCGCCGTCGAAGTGGTCGGCGAGAAACGAACAGCTCGGACAACCCTGCACCCAGCCGGGACCGAGCATGAAGTGATAGACAACGAGCTGGCTCTTGCCGCCGAACAGGTCGGCAAGCGTTTCCTTGCCGGCGGGACCGTCGAACACATAATTCTTGTCGACTTTGACCCAGGGCAAATCGCGCCGCGCGGCACTGAGCGCGTCGCGCTGCTTGCTGAATTCCTTCTCCTTGGCCAGCAGCGCCTTGCGCGCGGCCAGCCATTCGCTTTGCGAAACGATCGCGTGCTGCATGCTCATACTCCCTAACGCGGAACCGGAGTCATCCAGCCGACGGCGGCACCGCCCGGCTCGGTGAGGATGGCGATACGGCCGACGCCCGGAATGTCGAAGGCCGGCTTCATGATCTTGGCGCCGGCTTTGACCGCCTTGGCGACGCGCTCGTCGACGTTGTCGACGGCGATATAAGCCATCCAGCTTTCCGGTACGGGGCCGAATTCCGGGGCGCTGATGTCGAAAATGCCGCCGACCGGCTGGTCACCGTCCTTGGCGATCCAATAGGTGCCGTTGGGCATTGGCATTGCATCGAAGCTCCAGCCGAGGGTGTCCCCGTAGAATTTCTTCGCCCGCTCGACGTTGCGGGTCATCAATTCGTTCCAGCAGAAATGGCCATGCGGCATCGACGCCTCCTACAGGTCGGTTATGCGAGAAATGTCTCGAGCTTGAGCAGCGCGCCTTCCCAGCCGCCTTTGTGGCTGTCGCGCGCAGCCTCGTCGAAGAACTGTTCGTGTGTGAGGGTAAGCAGCGTGCCGGCGCCGTCCGCCTTAAAGGTGACGGTGACGAGCGACTCGCGCTCCGGCGTCGACTTCCAGGCCCAGGTGTAGACGAGCTTCTCGTTGGGCACGATCTCACGATAGACACCGCTCACGTCGTGGTTCTCGCCCGCCGGCGTCAGCATGCCGATGTAATAGCGCCCGCCCACGCGCACATCGCTCTCCGCGCGCACGGTCCTGATTTCGCCCGGGCCCATCCAGCGCTTTATCTTGTCCGGGTCGGTCCAGGCGGCAAAGACTTGCGCCGGCGGCGCGTTGAAGCGCCGCTTGATGGTGAGGCTCGGCTTGGTGGCGGTGGGGGCCATTGCTCTTCCTCCAAGAACGCGGCGAGGCGATCGAGACGTTCGGTCCAAAATTTCTGATAGCGATTGAGCCACTCGTCGGCCTCGCGCATCGGCTCGGCGCGCAGCCGGCAATTGACGACGCGCCCGCGTTTTGCGCGGGTGACGAGGCCGGCTTCGGTGAGCACGTCGAGATGCTTCATCACCGCCGGCAGCGACATGTGGAACGGCTGTGCCAATTCGCTGACCGAGGCACTGTCTCGCTCGGACAGGCGCGCGATTAGCGCCCGCCGGGTGGGATCGGCCAGTGCGGCAAAGACGCGGTCGAGCGGCGCGAGTGAATAGTAAACCATTAGGTTAAGTATAGAGGAAGGCAATGGCGAGTCAAGCCGCTCATTCGCGAGCGGAAAGAGGCTTAAGGTTTCGCCAGCGCCGCTTCGATGAGCTTCACCGCGTCCGGGCTTGCCCACTCCGCCGGACCGGCAATCGAGCCGATCTCGCAGCCTTGGCGGTCGACTAAAATGGTGGTCGGCATGCCGAAAGCGCGGCCAATTGACTTCAGGTCCTGAAACACCTTGGCGCTCGGATCGGCAAAATAGGCGAGATGGCTCACGGCGACCTCCTTGAGGAACGCTTTCGGCTTGTCGGCGTCGCGCGTATCGATATTGACCGCCACCACCTGGAAGTCCGGGCCGCCAAGTTTTTGCTGCAAGGCGTCGAGCGCCGGCATTTCCTTGCGGCAGGGCACGCACCAGGTGGCCCACAGATTGAACAATACCGTGCGTCCCCGCCAGTCGGCGAGCGTGAGCTGTTTGCCGCTGCCATCCTGGAAGGCGAGGTCGGGCACCTGCAACGGCGTCTTGGCAACGTTAACGGCGGCGACCTCGCCGGTCGCCAAAGGCGCGATTTTCTTGGCCAATTCGACCGCCGGCCTGCATTGCGCCGACGCGGGTGCATTGCCTCTCAGGCCCGCAATCCCGTATACCGCCGCCAGTCCAATGGCGAGGCCGGCGATGATGCCGGCGAAAATCAAGCGGAGCCGCCTTTTCAGTGCCAGGGCTTGGTTCACGATCGGCGAAGTCTCGGGTTGACGTGTCATGAGCAACAAAATGTGGGGCGGGCGTTTCACGTCGGGCCCCGGCGCCATCATGGAGGACATCAACGCCTCCATCGACGTCGACCGGCATCTCTACCGCCAGGACATCGCCGCGTCCAAGGCCCACGCCGACATGCTGGCCAAGCAAGGCATCATTACGGCGCAGGACGCCAAAAAGATCGCTCACGGTCTAGACACGATCCTGTCAGAGATCGAAGCCGGCAAGTTCTCCTTCAAACGCGCGCTTGAGGACATTCACATGAATGTCGAGAGCCGGCTCGCCGAGATCATCGGACCGGCCGCCGGGCGGCTGCACACCGCGCGCTCACGCAACGACCAGGTGGCGACCGATTTCCGGCTGTGGATGCGCGACGAGATCGACGCGCTCGATGGGGCGCTCGCCGTTTACCAGCGGGCGCTTGCCGAGAGGGCGCTTGAGCACGCTGCCACGGTGATGCCGGGCTTGACGCATTTGCAGACCGCGCAGCCAGTGACCTTTGGTCATCATCTCTTGGCCTATGTCGAGATGGCGGCGCGCGACCGTGGCCGCTTCGCCGACGCACGCAGGCGGCTGAACGAATCGCCGCTTGGCGCCGGCGCGCTCGCCGGCACTTCATTCGATCTCGATCGCAACATGACCGCGAAAGCGCTCGGCTTCGAGCGCTCGATGGCCAATTCGCTCGACGCCGTGTCCGATCGCGACTTCGCGCTGGAGGCGCTTGCTGCCGCGGCCATCACTGCGGTGCATCTATCGCGGCTTGCCGAGGAGATCGTGATTTGGTCGTCGCCGCTCGTCGGCTTCGTCAGGCTTTCCGACAAATTCACCACCGGCTCATCGATGATGCCGCAGAAGCGCAATCCGGACGCCGCCGAACTGGTGCGCGCCAAAACCGGCCGCGTGACCGCCGCGCTCACCGCGCTGCTGATGGTGATGAAAGGCCTGCCGCTCGCCTATGCCAAGGACATGCAGGAGGATAAAGAAGGTGCCATGGGTGCGCTGGGTGCGCTGTCGCTGTCGATCGCCGCTATGGCCGCTATGGTGACCGACTTGCAACCCGATGTCGCCAAGATGAAGAAGGCAGCGGGCGAAGGCTATGCCACGGCGACCGATCTCGCCGACTGGCTGGTGCGCAATCTCAAGATGCCGTTCCGCGAGGCGCATCACTTAACCGGCCGCATCGTCGCCAAGGCGGCGGGGCAGGGCGTCGCGCTGCACCGGCTGCCGCTCGCCGAGATGCAGGCCATCGAGCCGAAAATCACCAACGACGTGTTCAACGTGCTATCGGTCGAGCGCTCCGTCAAGAGCCGCGCGAGCTTCGGCGGCACTGCGCCAAAGAACGTACGCGCACAGGCGAAGCGGTGGCTGAAACGGCTCGCGCCAAAGCGCGCGTGACGCAGCCTGATTGATCCGCATCAAGGCCAGCGCCGACGCATAGGCTATTCATCTCCGATCCCATTGAGCGGAGATGACTATGCTCACGCGGCGGCAAATTTCCCTCGCCATGCTCGGGGCGACGCTTTGGCTCGCCGTGCCGGCCCACGCCCAGCGCGTGATTTCGATCGAGCGCGGCTCCCCGGAACGCACCGCCATCCTCGATGTGGTGCGCGCTTCGGTCGAGCGCCGGCTCGGCATCAAGGTAATTTTCGTGGTCGGGCGTCTGACGAGTTACGGCGATTGGGCCTTTGCCGATTTGCATCCGCGCACCGCATCCGGAGAGCGCATCGACTACCGCCGCACACGTATCGCCAAGGAATTCGACCCCGAGCAGGACAGCGACATTCATGGCCCTCTTGCAGCGGAGGGGCGGCGCGTGGGCGATTGTCGAGGAAGCGTTTCTGCCGACCGACGTTGTTTGGGAAGAATGGGAAACGACCCATAAGCTGCCGCGCGCGCTGTTTTTGGGCGAATAGGCAGCCGGCCCGCGGGGTGGCGAAATTCGGCTGCGATCTGCTATATGATGCTGGTTCATTGAGGAGCCGGCCCCCGTGTCTCGTCTGTTCTTTGGCTTAACGATGCTTGCGGTCTTGGCGGCGGCGTTCACGCTCGCCGGCTGCGGCCGCAAAGGTCCGCTCGATCCGCCACCGGCGGCCGCGGTGACCGGCGATCAGGCGGCACCCAAGCCGGCAACCGGCGACAAGACTGCGCCGCTCGGTCCCGATGGCAGGCCGATCTCGGCGAGCGAGCCGAACAAACGTTTCTTCCTCGACGGCATCCTCAACTAGCGTTCACGCCGATGCACCACTTCGACTATCGCGGCGGCGTGCTGAGCGCCGAGGCGGTCCGTCTCGACGCGCTGGCGCAAAGCGTGGGCACGCCGTTCTACTGCTATTCGACCGCAACGCTTGAGCGCCATTACCGGGTGTTCGCCGGCGCATTCGCCGATGTCGATGCGCTCGTTTGTTACGCAATGAAGGCGAACTCCAACCAGGCGGTGATCGCGACGCTTGCCAAGCTCGGCGCGGGCGCCGACGTGGTGTCGGGGGGCGAGCTCAAGCGCGCGCGACTTGCTGGCATTGCGCCCGAGAAGATCATGTTTTCCGGCATCGGCAAGACCGCCGACGAGCTCGCGCTTGCAGTCGACGAGAGTATCCTCTGCGTTAATATCGAATCCGAACCCGAGCTCGAGCTGCTGTCGGCGATCGCTTCATCGAAGGGCCGCACCGCGCCGATCTCGGTGCGCGTCAACCCCGATATCGATGCCAAGACGCACGCCAAGATCGCCACTGGCAAAGCCGAAAACAAGTTCGGCATCCCGATCGGCCGCGCGCGTGAGGTCTATGCCAACGCCTCCAAGCTACCGGGCGTCAAGGTTTCTGGCGTCGACATGCATATCGGCAGTCAGATCACAGATCTTGACCCCTTCGGCAACGCCTTTGCGCTGCTCGCCGACTTTGTGCGCGAACTGCGTGCCGACGGCCACACCGTCTCGCATGTCGATCTCGGCGGCGGTCTCGGCATTCCCTATCGCGATGATAACGAACCGCCGCCGCATCCGGAGGCCTACGCGGCGGTGGTCAAGCGCACGACTCGCGACCTCAATTGCAAGTTAATCTTCGAACCAGGCCGGCTCATCGTCGGCAACGCCGGTATTCTGGTGACGCGCGTGTTGTTCGTGAAGCGCGGTGAGGCCAAGACCTTTGTCGTGGTCGACGCCGGCATGAACGACCTGATCCGCCCGACGCTGTACAACGCGTATCATGAGCTCTGGCCGGTGCGGGAGCCGTCGGCCAATGCCGCGCGCATCCGCGCCGATGTGGTCGGCCCTGTCTGCGAGAGCGGCGATTTCCTCGCGCTCGACCGTGACCTGCCAGCGCCGAAGCCGGGCGACCTGCTGGCGGTGATGTCGGCCGGCGCCTACGGCGCGGTGCAGGCCGGCACCTACAATACGCGCGCGTTGGTGCCCGAAGTGCTGGTCAAAGATGACAAATGGGCGCTTGTCCGCCCACGTCTCGGCGTTGATACGCTGATCGCGCTCGACCGCCTGGCGCCGTGGCAGTGATTCCGCTTAACTACGGCTAGGCCGGGCGAATTTCGGGCCACGGGCGCGCCTCAATCTGTCCTGATAGTTGCCACGCAGGCCATTCCGGCTTTAGCCGCATGAACCCTTTCGTGGCCTAGGAATTGCCTGCGTGGTAACCTGACGGCACAGATTCTGCCGAGGCGAACGGAGCGATTTTGGGCGAATTGGATAAGTCTCAGTCCTCTAGCCCCCAAGAGGCGTCGGTTCGGGCTCTGCTGAGTCGCGCCGTTCAGCGGGCGCGTGGCAGCCTGCTCTGGGAGCGCCTGTGGCCGGCGTTCGTGTTGCTGTTGACGGCGCTCGGCCTCTTTCTCGCCTTTTCCTGGGCCGGCCTGTGGATCGCGCTGCCACCGCTCGGCCGCGCCATTGGGCTTGGCATCTTTGCCTTGATCACGCTCGTCGCCGCGGTACCGCTCATCCGCTTACGGGTACCGAGCCAATATGACGGCTTGCGCCGCCTCGATCGCGGCAGCGGCCTATCGCATCGGCCGGCCACAACCGTTGCCGACCGCATCGCCGCCAACACCCAGGACCCGGTGGCACAGGCGCTCTGGCGCGCGCACATCGAACGCGCGCTGATGTCCGCGCGACGCTTCAAGGCCGGCTGGCCGACGCCGAAGTTATCATTGCGCGATCCGGTGGCGCTGCGGGCACTCATAGTGCTGCTGGTCGTCACCACCTTCTTCGCCGCCGGCGACGAACGTTACAAGCGCGTGACCGCCGCTTTCGATTGGACCGGCGTGGTGACGCCGGCGAATTTCCGCATCGATGCCTGGGTCAATCCGCCGACCTATACCGGGCGGCCGCCGGTGATGTTGCCCGGCCTGCACCCGGGCGACACCGCGCAAGCCGATCAGCCGAGCACGGTCTCGGTGCCTGTCGGCAGTCAGCTTGTCATTCGCGCGACCGGCGGCGTGCATATTGAGATCATGCGCGCCGGCGGCCTCGACGTCGCACCCCCGGACGCCAAGGCGGCGGTGCCACAAGGCAGCGAGGAACAGCAGCTTGTCATCAAGGGCGACGGCTCGGCCACCGTACGTGGCGCGGGCCGGCCGCTCACCTGGAGCTTCACCGCGATTGCCGACACGGCGCCGAGCATTGAGCTCACCAAGGATCCGGAGCCGCAGGCGCGCGGCGCGCTGCGCCTCGACTACAAGATGAGCGACGACTACGGCGTGACCGACGCGCAGGCGAATTTCGCGCTCAATGACGAGGACGCCAAAGCCGGCAAGACACATCCGCTGTTCGGCGCGCCTAATTTCCCGCTCACACTGCCGCAAGGGCGCACCCGCAACGGCACGGCGCAGACTATTCACGACCTGTCCAGTCACCCCTGGGCCGGCGCCGAAGTGGTGATGACGCTGATCGCCCACGACGAAGCCGGCAATATCGGCAAGAGCTCCGAGCACGCGTTCACGCTGCCGCAGCGGCTGTTCGTGAAGCCGTTGCCGCGCGCTCTGATCGAGCAGCGCCGCCTATTGGCGCTTGACGCCAACACCAAGCCGCTGGTGCTGACGGCGCTCGATGCATTGATGATCGCGCCCGAGACGTTTACGCCGGAGTCGGGCGTCTATCTCGGCCTGCGCTCGATCTACAACGAACTCGACCATGCCAAGAGCGACGACCAACTCCGTGGGGTGGTGGCGCGGCTCTGGGACATGGCGACTCAGCTCGAAGACGGCAACATGTCGCAGGTGGAGCAGGCGCTGCGGCAGGCGCAGGAGGCACTCAAGCAGGCACTCGAGCGCGGCGCCAGCGATGAAGAGCTGAAGAAGTTGATGGACGACCTGCGCGCCGCTATGGACAAGTTCATGCAGGCGCTCGCCGAACAGATGAAGAAGAATCCCGAGCAGCTCGCCCGCCCGCTCGAACCCAACGCCAAGACGATCCGCCCGCAGGACCTACAATCGATGCTTGACCGGCTGGAGAATCTGGCGCGCTCCGGCAACAAGGAGGCGGCGCAGCGCTTGCTCGAGCAGCTGCAGTCGATGCTGGAAAACCTGCAGATGGCGCAGCCTAACGGCAACGCCGAGGAGAGCGACGACATGAGCTCGGCGCTCGACGAGCTGGGCGACATGGTCCGCAAACAACAGCAATTGCGCGACAAGACTTTCAAGCAGGGCCAGGATCTGCGCCGCAGCCGGCCGCCGCGCGACAAGAGCCAGCAGCAGCTTGGCGACCTGCGCCAGGACCAGCAGGCCTTGCGCGACCGGCTCAAGAAGCTGCTCGACCAGTTGCGGCAACACGGGCTGACGCCCGGACCGAAACAGCCCGGCCAGCAGGACGACCAGGGCAACGAGATGGATCAGCTCGGCGACGCCGGCGAAGCCATGGGCAACGCCGAGAGCGAGCTCGGCGAGGGCGACGCCGACAGCGCGGTCGAGAGCCAGGGCAAGGCGCTTGAGGCCTTGCGCAAAGGCGCGCAGTCGCTGGCGCAGGCCATGCAGAACAACGGCTATGGCCCCGGTCCGACCGGTGAGCCCGGGCGCGCCCAGGCGCGCGCGCAGAACGATACCGATCCGCTTGGCCGCCCCATGCGCGGACGCGACTACGACGACTCGACCGTCAAAGTGCCCGGCGAGATCGACGCCCAGCGTGCCCGCCGCATCCTAGACGAGCTGCGCAAGCGTTTCGGCGAGAGCTTCCGGCCGCAGCTGGAGCTCGACTATATCGAGCGTCTGCTCAAGGATTTCTGATCGCAGGCGGGGCTTCGTCCGCCGGGTGGCTGACCGGAATGCCGATGACCGCAAACAGCGGGGCGGTCCGCGGCAGATAGCGTACGACTTCTGCGCGGGCGCCGATGATTGCAACAGCGCCCGCGGACAGCAGCAGGATGCCTGCGATCCAATGCGACGATGGCTGTCTTGGCGTGCCGGAGTCGGCGTGCGCACGCTTTTCCGTTGAGTCCTCTTGTCCATCGACCGGCGGCGCTAGCGGCGGCGCTTCGACGAAAACGGCGGGTGTACCCACGGCGTCGCGCTCACCGCGCACGCCCGGGATATCGGACATGTGGCTGTAATCGGCGCCGACGAGCAACTGCCTTAGCCGGCTTTCTGCCGGCGCCGCGCTTGCCGCCCCGGCTTTGGCGAACCAGCGCGCCCCACAGCGCGAGCAGCGTACCTGACGTCCGGTCACGCCAAGCGAGGCCGGATCGATCTCATAAGTGGTGGCGCAGGCGGAACAGACGATGTGCATGGGCGCAACGGCTAAGTTTAGCAGGGCAAGCGTTAATGGGAGCAAAACTGTGGCGACCTGTGAAAGGAGGGTCAAGCCACGCCGGCCAACGCTGGCGGCGGCGCGATAATGCTGTAAAACCGCGGAAGATCGCCGCGGGCGGGCGAATCAGCGGCGGTCGAATCGGCCGCCTTGGAATTGGAGACGGGCGTGGTCCGCTTCGAGAATGTCGGCTTGCGCTACGGGCTGGGGCCGGAGGTCCTGCGCGACCTCTCGTTCCGCATCGAGCCGCATTCCTTTCAGTTCCTCACCGGGCCCTCCGGCGCCGGCAAAACCTCGTTATTGCGTCTCTTATTTCTCTCGCTCAAGCCGACGCGCGGCCTCATCACCCAGTTCGGCCATGACGTCGCCACGCTGTCGAAGGATGCCATCGCCACCTTGCGCCGGCGTATCGGAATCGTATTCCAGGATTTCCGCCTGCTTGACCACATGACGACCTACGAGAACGTCGCGCTGCCGCTCAGGGTCATGGGCCAGCCGGAGGCGAGCTATCGCGCCGAGGTCATCGAGCTGCTCAACTGGGTGGGCCTCGGCGAGCGGATCTGGGCGCTGCCGCCGGTGCTCTCGGGCGGCGAGAAGCAGCGCGCGGCGATCGCCCGCGCGGTCATCGCGCGACCGCAATTGCTGCTCGCCGACGAGCCGACCGGCAATGTCGATCCGAGCTTGGCGCAGCGTCTGCTGCGGCTGTTCGTCGAACTCAATAAATCCGGCACCTCGGTGGTGATCGCCACTCACGACATTGCCTTGATGGACCAATACGATGCACGCCGCCTCGTGCTGCACGAGGGTCGGCTGCACATTTACGACTGACGGGGACGTTGATGGCGGAACTGCATGCGGCCGAATTGCGCGGATTGCCGGAAAGCCCGCTGCCGCGCTTCGAGAGCGCCTTGGTGCCGCGCGATTCCATCGCTGGCCGCGCGCTGGTCGCGGTCGTGGCGATCATGACCTTCCTGGTCTCGCTTACCACCGGCGGCGTCATCCTGGTCAGCGGCGCGGCCACTGAATGGCAGGCGGATGTGGCGCGCGAGATGACCATCCAGATATTGCCGGCACCCGGTCGCGACGTCGACACGGCTGTCGATAAGGCGGCCACGCTCGCGCGCGACTACCCCGGCATCGCCGAGGTGCGGCCCTACAGCAAGGAAGAGGCGGCCAAGCTCTTGGAGCCTTGGCTCGGCAGCGGGCTCACGCTCGATGAACTGCCGGTGCCGCGCCTGATCGTGCTCAAGATCGCGCGCGGCGCCGCGCCCGACATCGCCGGTTTGCGCAAGCTGCTCGGCGAACAAGTGCCCGGCGCCATGCTCGACGATCACCGCGGCTGGATCGAGCGCATGCGCGCCATGGCCGGCAGCGCCGTCGCTGTCGGCATCGGCGTGCTTGGTCTGATGATCGTCGCGACCATGCTCTCGGTCACCTTCGCCACGCGCGGCGCCATGGCGGCCAACAAGCCGGTGATCGAGGTGCTGCATTTCGTCGGCGCCAGGAACAATTACATCGCGGGACATTTCCAGCGTCATTTCCTGCTGCTGGGCCTTCAAGGCGGGCTGATCGGCGGCGGTGTGGCGATCGTATTGTTCCTCATCGCCAACATTGTTAGCCGCTGGTTTGCCGGCAGCCCGGGCGGGGAGGAAACCGCCGCCTTGTTCGGCTCGTTCTCGATCAGTCTCACGGGCTACGCCGCGGTGGTCGGCCAGATCGTTCTGCTTGCTGCGGTGACGGCGCTGACTTCGCGTCACACCGTCAACCGCACGCTCGAAGGCATCGACTGAAATGTTCGCGGCGTTCGCCCGCTGGCTCGGCATCACCACCATGTTCGTTGGCGTGGTCGGCGTGGTCTTGCTGCTGACGGGCTTCTTCTGGTTTGTCGGCCAGATCGCCACCGATGAGATGCAGCTCGACCGCAAGGCTGACGGCATTGTGGTGCTGACAGGGGCGGCGGCACGCATTCCTGACGCTATCGAGCTTTTGGCGTCGGAGCGCGGCAAGCGACTCTTGATCACCGGTGTGCACTCCGCCACCACTTCGACGGAGATCGCGCGCGTGACGCCGCTCTATTCGAAATATATCAATTGCTGCATTGATCTTGATCGCACGGCGCTCAACACGTTCGGCAACGCGGTGGAGACCAAACGCTGGGCGCATAAGAACGGGTTCAACTCGCTGATCATCGTCACCTCAAATTGGCACATGCCGCGCGCGATGATCGAGATCAGCCATCAGCTGCCCGAGATCACGCTCATTCCCTATCCGGTGATCTCCGAGCACATGAAGAACGAAAGCTGGTGGCTTGACGGCGATACGGTGCGGCTGTTGATCGGCGAATATTTCAAATATCTGTTCGCGCTGGTGCGCTTCCGGCTCGATCCCGATACCGCGGTGTAGCGCATGATCCGCAAGAGTGGGAATCGCTTTTCGCAAGGGATTGTGCGCACAGGAGACGACACGTCGTGATCCTGCTGCGCTCGCTTCTCTTCAATGTGTTGTTCTATCTCAACACCGCAGTCTGGCTGGTGGCGGCGATCCCGACTTTTTTTATGCCGTATCGCGCGATCCTCGAAGTGGCCAAGGCCTGGGGGCGTCTCAGCCGCGAGATGCTGCGCATCGTCGCCGGCGTCGATTACGAAATCCGCGGCGCCGAGAAAATTCCGCACGGTGCAATCATTGTTGCGGCCAAACATCAATCGGCCTGGGAGACTTTCGCCCTGCTGCCGCTGTTCGACAATCCAACCTTTATCATCAAACGCGAACTGCAGTGGATTCCGATCTTCGGCTGGTTCACCATCAAGGGCCGCATGGTGCCGGTCGATCGCGGTGCCGGTTCGCGCACGCTGAGCAAGATGACCGAGCGCGCCCGTCTCGAGTTGTCGCAGAACCGTCAACTCATCATCTTTCCGGAGGGCACGCGGCGGCCGCCCGGCGCCGAGCCGCGCTACAAATATGGCGTGGCGCAGCTTTACGCCGCGGAAGGCGTGCCCTGCATCCCGATCGCGCTCAATTCCGGGCTGTTCTGGCCGCGGCGCTCGTTGCTGCGCTATCCGGGCAAGATCTTGGTCGAGGTGCTCGATCCGATTCCACCTGGTCTCGACAAGGATGCATTTTTCGACCGCCTGCAGAATGAGATTGAAACCGCGACAGCGCGGCTGATCGCGGAGGCGCAAACTACGCGTCCGCCTCGTGGACGCCTTTGAGCCGCTCGGCGAGAAGATGCAGGTCCTCGTCGCGATAGCCCTGCCGCTCGACCTCTTTCACCGCGTCGAGCACGTAGTCGCGGTTGTTGCCGGAGCGGCCGTGGCCTTGCCGCACGAAGTGCAATTGCTTGTCGAGCGGCAATCTTCCGGCATATTGGCGGTGACCACGGTCGACCATGTAGACAAGCGCCTGCACGCTTTGTTGCGGGTCGTCGTCAAGCCAGACCGCGCGCCACGCTTCGCGATAGACGAGTGTCACTTGTTCGCGCGAGCGCAGATAATCGACGGTGGCCGCGCGTTTGTCCGCTGCGACCCGGTAGGCGATGCCACGGCAATTGCCACCGCGGTCGAGCCCGAGCACCAGTCCCGGCCTCTCCGGCGTGCCGCGGTGCACGAAAGAATAGACACAAAGCGCGCGGTGCGCGCCGATAAGCCGCGCGTGCCGCCGCTCGAGGTGGTCGAAACCGGGCCGCCACATCAGCGATCCGTAGGCGAACACCCAAAGGTCCTCGCCGGTTTGCGTGCGGGCGCTGCTCATGCGAACAAAGGAGAGGTCAAGGCGTTGAAAGGTCCGGCAACGCGCGTTCGCCTAACAGGCGGCCGGTCGCGGCGCAACCGTGCGCGGGCGCAGAAGCGCCGGATTCATGGAGTGATTGAGCGCAATGGCTGACCCAATCCGTGCACGCCGCCGCAGGCGCCGTTACATCGTGCTTGTCGTTCTCGTGCTGGCACTGATTGGCGGCTGGAGCGCCTTCTGGCATTACGCCGCCCACAAGGCGCAGCAGGCACTCGAGGGATGGCGGGCGCGCGAGGCGCAATCCGGGCGCGTCTATCAGTGCGGCACGGAAAGCTCCGGCGGCTATCCCTTCCGCATCGAAGTCGAGTGCGACAGGGCCTCCGCCGTGTTTCGCAACGAGACGTCTTCGCTGGAGATCAAGACGGCCGGCATCTTGGTGGCGGCGCAAATTTACGATCCGACACTCATTATCAGCGAGTTCACCGGTCCGCTCAGCATCGCCGATCCAAGGCAGCCGCCGAAATTCGTCGCCACTTGGAAGCTCGGCCAAGCAAGTCTGCGCGGCGCGCCGAACGCGCCCAAGCGTCTATCCATGGTATTCGATCAGCCGGCGGTCGACCGCATGGAGGGCGCGGCTAAGCAGGCTTATCTTCGCGCCGAACATATCGAACTCCACGGCCGCATCGCCGAAGGTTCGGTCAATAGCAATCCGGTGGTGGAGGCGGTGCTGCGCTTAAAGCAAGCCTCCGCGCCCACCCTCTATCCTTGGACAGCGCCGCCGACCGACGCCGACATCCGTGTGCTGCTGCGCGGCCTGAAGGATTTCTCGCCCAAACCGTGGGCGACTCGCCTACGCGAAATCCAGGCGGCGAACGGCCGTATCGAGATCGAACAGGCGCGCGTGCAGCAGGGCGAAACGCTCGCGGTCGGCAATGGCGCGCTCAAGCTCAACCCGGACGGCCGCCTGCAGGGCGAGCTGCGCATGACGGTCGCCGGTCTCGAACCGTTCCTCAAATCGATTGGCGCCGAGCAGATGGTGCAGCGCTCGCCCGACGTGAACGCGCTTGCCGGCATGCTCAACCGCGTGGCGCCGGGGCTCGGCGACGTCGCGCGCAATCAGATGAGCACGAATATCGGAGCCGGTATCAATCTGCTCGGCCAGCAGACGACGCTCGAGGGCAAGCCGGCGGTGGTCTTGCCGCTGCGCTTCGATGACGGGGCGATGTTTCTGGGCCCGATCCCGATCGGTCGCGCGCCGGCGCTGTTTTAGTCGTCGGTCGCGTAGGGCTTCGGCAGCGGTGCGTGCGGCAGGCCGGGATGCGGTCGGCCGAAATCGGGCGCCGGCGAATCCTGACCGATGTCGACGATTCCTTTGCGGATCGCGCGCGTGCGCGTGAAATGCTCGAACAACGTCTCGCTGTCGCCGTTGCGGATGGCCTTGGTCAACAGCGCGATGTCCTCGTTGAAGCGGCCGAGCATTTCCAGGACCGCGTCCTTGTTGGCGAGGAACACGTCGCGCCACATGGTCGGATCGGACGCCGCGATGCGGGTGAAGTCGCGGAAGCCGCCGGCGGAAAATTTCAGCACTTCCGAGCGCGTCACCGTTTGCAACTCGTCGGCGGTGCCGACGATGGTGTAGGCGATGAGGTGTGGCAGATGGCTGGTGATGGCAAGCACCAGATCGTGGTGGTCGGGCGCCATGGTTTCGACATCGGCGCCGAGCAGACGCCAGAAGGCGGCGAGCTTTTCGACCGCCGCTTTGTCGGCGTCCTTGGGCGGCGTCAGGATGCACCAGCGATTGACGAAAAGCTCGGCAAAGCCGGCGTCCGGCCCGGAGTATTCCGTGCCGGCGACCGGATGCGCCGGCACGAAATGCGCGGTCTTCGGCAGATGCGGCGCCATGTCACGCACCACCGAACCCTTGACCGAGCCGACGTCGGAGACGATGGCACCAGGCGCGAGATGCGGCCCGATCTCTTGAGCCACCGCGCCGCAGGCGCCGACCGGGACGCAGACGATGACGAGGTCGGCGCCTTCCACCGCCGCGGCATTCGTCTCCACGACCTGATCGGCGAGGCCAAGCTCGGCGACACGCCGGCGGGTTTGCGGCGAGCGCGCGGTGGCGACGATCGAGCGCACGGCGCCCTGCGCCTTGGCGGCGCGCGCGATCGAGGAGCCGATCAGTCCGACCCCGATCAGCGCGAGACGGTTAAAGAGGGTCGGCGGCGCGCTCACGCCGCCGTCCCCACAAAGTCCTTCAGGGCCTGCACCACGAGCTTGTTCGCCTCCTCGGTGCCGACCGTCAGCCGCAAAGCATTGGGCAGCCCGTAGCCGGCGACGCGGCGCAGGATCAGCCCGCGCTTGGTGAGGAACGCGTCGGCATCGGCGGCAGTGCGGCCCTTCGTCTCCGGGAAATGGATGAGCACGAAGTTCGCCACGCTCGGCGTCACTTTGAGGCCGAGCGCCTCGATCTCCCGCGTCAGCCAGGCGAGCCAGCGGTTGTTGTGCGCGATCGATCGCTCCTGATGCACGGTGTCCTCGATGGCGGCGATGCCCGCCTTCATCGCCGGCGTGTTGACGTTGAACGGCCCGCGCACGCGGTTGAGCGCGTCGACGATGGCGGCAGGCCCGTAGAGCCAGCCGAGCCGCACCGCGGCGAGGCCGTGGATCTTTGAGAAGGTGCGGCACATGACGACGTTCTCGGAGGTCGCCACCAGCTCGATGCCGGCCTCGTAATCGTTGCGCTGCACGTATTCGGCATAGGCCGCGTCGAGCACGAGGATGACGTTGCCCGGCAGCTTCTGATGCAGCCGCTTGATCTCGTCGAACGGCACATAGGTGCCGGTCGGATTGTTGGGATTGGCGATGAAGACGATGCGCGTGCGCTCGCTCACCGCGGCGAGGATGGCATCGACGTCGGCCGTGTAATTCTTCTCCCGCACGGCGATCGGCTTGCCGCCGTGCCCGAGAATGTAGATCGGGTACATGAGGAAGCCGTGCTCGGTATAGATCGCCTCGTCGCCGTCGCGCAGATAGGCGTGGGTGAGGAGATTGAGCAGGTCGTCGGAGCCGGCACCGCAGACGATGCGCGCCGGATCGAGGCCGAAGGCGCGGCCGATCGCCGTACGCAATTCGGTCACCGCGCCGTCCGGATAATCTTCAAGATGCTCCGCGGCCGCCTTATAGGCGGCAATTGCCCGCGGGCTCGGCCCCAACGGGCTCTCGTTGGAGGAGAGCTTGTACACCTTGGCGACGCCGGGCGCGCTGCTCTTGCCCGGCACGTAGGGCGCGATGTCGAGCACGCCGGGGCGTGGTTGTGGTCGGGTCATTGGCAGGCCTGGGTTCAGGACTTTTCGGCGGCAACCGTATAGCGGGTTGCGTGGCTGCCGACGAGGGCCGAGGAGCGGATGCTGGCGTCGGCCTTAACCAGAGCCTTGCCGATGGTGTCGAGCGTAACCCCCTTGGGCAGCGTGATCAGCAAGGCGGCGCCGTCGAAGGCGCGGTCGGGCACCGCGATGAAGTCGGCAAGCGTGGAGAGCGCCTGCGCGGCGTTCGCGCCCCAGCCGGCTACGCGCACGCTCCACACCGCAGCCTCGGTCGCCATGGCTTCGGGCGCCACGCGCGAGACGACGAATACCGGCAAGCCGGCTGGATGATCGGCACGTTCGACAAAGGGCAACCGCGCGATGATCTTCGGCGCGGCATCGAATTCGAGCGCGCTCCACCAGGCGCCGGCGCCGGCCACCGCGGTTGCCGGCACGAGGCCGAGATCGCCGCTGGATTCGGACACCGCAGCGACCACGCCGGCGGCGCCCATATGTGGAATGAAAGGTACGGTAAAGCCGAAATGGAAACGGGCGGAGTCGCGCATCAAAGCGTCGCCAGCCGAAAGATCGGCATGGATGGAGAAGGGCGCCTGCACATAGGTGAAGGTCGCGATGATCACGCGCCAGATGCTTTCGACGGTGTCGAGCGGCAGGATGCCTTTGTGACGTTCGACCAGCCGACGCATCATCTCGGCCTCGCGCGCGGGGCGAAACGCCGAACCGGTTTCCTGGCTCTTCTTGGCCGCGATCAGGCGGTTGATGATCTCGCCGCGCTCCATCAACAGGCGATGCATCGCCTCGTCGATGCGGTCGATCTCCTTGCGCAGATCAGCCAAATTCGGCGTTTGGGATGCCTTTGCCATGGCGGCATTGATAGGGGGGGCAGAAGTCGAAATCAAACTCGACGTGTCGGACCATGCAGCAGCGGTTTTGGCCCTTCTTACCCCGGCTCCTTGACGCCAAGACGGTCCCGGACTAAGTCTTTTTCACATTCGTGGTCATTTGAGCCGGCCGGCTTGCAGCCACGTTAAATAACTCGCTAAACAGGCCGGGGACAGTTCCGATCCCGGCCGAACACCAGTTCAGGCCGGTTTTTTTATGGTCCGATGTTGGTGTCGCTCATTCTGAACGGAACCGGTGTCGCGATGGTCAATGTGGAGACGCTAAGCAACGAGACGGCACGAAGCGAAGGCCGCGGGCAGGAGGCGGATTATCCGACTTCGTCGGAGGTTGTCCGCTTCGGCACCGACAGGCCGCTGCAGCTCGACGCCGGCGTGACGCTGGCGCCGTTCCAGATCGCCTACAAGACCTACGGCACCCTTAATACGTCTCGCTCCAACGCGGTGCTGGTGTGCCACGCGCTGACCGGCGACCAGCACGTAGCGAGCGAACATCCGGTCACCGGCAAGGGCGGCTGGTGGGAGACCATGGTTGGTCCCGCCAAGCCGATCGACACCGAGCGCTACTTCGTCATCTGTCCGAACGTGATCGGCGCCTGCATGGGCACCACTGGCCCGTCCTCGACCAATCCGGCGACCGGCAAACCATGGGGCCTCGATTTTCCCGTCATCACCATTCGCGACATGGTGCGCGCGCAGGCGATGCTGCTCGACCATCTCGGCATCGAATCCCTGTTCTCGGTCGCCGGCGGCTCGATGGGCGGCATGCAGGTGCTGCAATGGGCGGCGAGCTATCCGCACCGCGTGTTCTCGGCATTGCCGATTGCCTGCTCAACGCGGCATTCGGCGCAGAACATCGCCTTCCATGAAGTGGGCCGTCAGGCGATCATGGCCGATCCGGAATGGCGCGGCGGACGCTATCTTTTGGAAGGCACCAATCCGCGCCGCGGACTCGCGGTCGCCCGCATGGGCGCGCACATCACTTACCTGTCCGATGCCGCGCTGCATCGCAAGTTCGGCCGCAAATTCCAGGACCGCTCCAATCCGACGTTCTCGTTCGACGCCGATTTCGAGGTCGAGTCCTATCTGCGCCATCAGGGCATTTCCTTTGTCGAGCGCTTCGACGCCAACTCCTATCTTTATCTTACGCGCGCCATGGATTATTTCGACCTCGCCGCCGACTACGACGGCCTCGTCGCCAACGCCTTCAGGAATTCGCCGACGCGCTTCTGCGTGATCTCGTTTACCAGCGACTGGCTATTCCCGACCTCGGAGTCACGGGCCATCGTGCATGCGCTCAATGCCGCCAGTGCGCGCGTCTCGTTTGCCGAGATCGAAACCGACAAGGGCCACGATGCCTTCCTGCTCGAGGAGCCGGAATTGTTCGCCATCGTGCGCGGCTTCCTTGATGGCGCCGGCAAGGCGCGCGGGTTACCAGGCAAGTGAGCTCACCCATGCTGTCGCGCACCGATCCCAAGCTCACGGTATCCAACATCGCGCGCACGCCCGGCGGTGCCCGCGTCGATCTCGTCCTGGTCGCAGAAATGGTCGAGCACGGTGCCAAAGTGCTCGACGTCGGCTGTGGCGACGGCGAGTTGCTCAAGCTCTTGGCGGACAGCCGCGGCGTCGACGGCCGCGGTATCGAGCTGTCGCGCGAGGGCGTCAACGAATGTGTGGCCAAGGGCCTCGCGGTGATCCAGGGCGATGCCGATACCGACTTGGGCGACTATCCGGATGATGCCTTCGACTACGTAATCCTGTCGCAGACGCTGCAGGCGACGCGGCATCCGCGCGTCGTGCTCGAGCACATGCTGCGCATCGGCCGGCGCGCGATCGTGTCATTTCCGAACTTCGGCCATTGGCAAGTGCGGCTGCAACTTCTGTTCGCCGGCCACATGCCGCAGACCGAAATGCTGCCTTATAGCTGGTACGACACGCCCAACATCCATCACTGCACGATCAAGGATTTCCGCCAGCTCTGCACCGCGATCGGGGTGAAGATGGAGCGCGCGGTCGCGCTCAACGCTTGGGGGTCGCCGCTGCGGCTGAATGCGCCGTGGTGGTTCTGGAATCTATTCGGCGAGCAGGCGGTGTTCCTGCTCAGCCGCAAGAGCTGAGCTGCGCTTCATTCGCGGATTTCCTGCACCGCGTCGCCGACGGCGATCTCGCCGCCCACAGTCACCTGCGCGTAGATGCCGCAATCACTGTGATCAAAGCGTTGCAGAAGGGTCTGCGGGATGGACAAATCGCGGATGCCGGTTGCCGGATCGACGTTGGTTGCCGCGCAGCGCTGGATGCGTTTGACCACCTTCAGCCGCGCGTCGCCGATGGCGATCTCTCGCCCGAGCAGATCGAATTCGTGCCAGGCCGGCCACCCGGTCACATAGAGGTTGCCGCGGAAGCGCAAAGGATCGACCGGTGCACCCACCAAGTTTTCGACGGCCGCGACCGAGGCAAGGTTGATGATCGACACGACTTTGGCTGCCACGTCCGAGAAGCTGTGGTCTTCGCCGAACAGCACCTTGGGCGGGCCGCGCAATTCGTCGGCACAATAGCTGGCGAAAAACCGCTCGATCGCTTGGCGTCCCTCTGCGGTGCGTAGATCGCCGCGCACCACCTCGCGGCCCTCGGCCTCGATCACGAGCGTGTGGCTTGCCTCGTCGAAATCGGTCTGCAACGCCGCCAGGCGCTCGTTGCGCATCAGCATGAGAAATCGCTGCTTGGGGAAATAGGCCGGCGCTGCCGGGTCAAAGCCCGACGGGCCATTTTCGATGGCGTAGAGCCGGTCCGCCGGCAGGGTCCGGCCGGGTGTCAGCCGAGTCTTGCGCAGCGATTGCGGCGACAGGCCCTTCACCGGATAGCGGTAGATCGATTGAAGGATAGGCTGGTCGGGCATGAAATTCTTAACGATAGGGAGGGTTTCCGCTGAGCTATATCAAGCCGGCCGGGTCTTCACACTGCAATAAACGCTCCCAATATAAGCCCCAAGGCGAGCCGCCTGCGGGGGCTCGCCTTTCGTCCGGTGCCGCCATGGGCCGAGGGAGTTGAGACATGAATTTTGAGAAATACACCGACCGCGCCCGCGGTTTCGTGCAATCCGCCCAGTCGCTCGCCCTTCGCGAGGGCCACCAACAATTCTCCCCCGAACATCTGCTCAAGGTTCTGCTCGACGACCCGGAAGGGCTGGCGGCGGGCCTGATCGACCGTTCCGGCGGCAACTCACGCCAGGCTTTGCAGGCGATCGAAGCGTCGCTCGCTAGGCGACCCAAGGTGTCGGGCGGCGGCGGCGGTCAGGTCTATCTCGACCCGGCGCTGGCGCGGGTTTTCGATGCCGCGGAAAAAGCCGGCGAGAAGGCGGGCGACAGCTTCGTCACCGTTGAGCGGCTGCTCTTGGCGTTGGCCATCGAGAAGGACAGCGAGGCCGGCAAGATCCTCAAGGCCGCTGGCGTCACACCGCAGAATTTGAATTCCGCGATCGAGGCGCTGCGCAAGGGCCGCACCGCCGACTCGGCTTCGGCCGAGAACGCCTATGACGCGCTGAAGAAATATGCCCGCGATCTGACGCAGGCCGCGCGCGAGGGTAAAATCGATCCGGTGATCGGCCGTGACGAAGAGATTCGCCGCACCATCCAAGTGCTCTCCCGCCGCACCAAGAACAATCCGGTGCTGATCGGCGAGCCCGGCGTCGGCAAGACCGCGATTGTCGAGGGTCTTGCCCAGCGCATCGTCAACGGTGACGTGCCGGAAAGCCTGCAGGACAAGAAGCTCTTGGCACTCGATATGGGTGCGCTCATCGCCGGCGCCAAATATCGCGGCGAATTCGAGGAACGGCTGAAGGCGGTGCTACAGGAGGTGACCGGGGCCGCCGGTCAGTACATCCTGTTCATCGACGAGATGCACACGCTGGTCGGCGCCGGCAAGGCCGACGGAGCCATGGACGCGTCCAACCTGCTTAAGCCGGCGCTGGCGCGTGGCGAGCTGCACTGCATCGGCGCCACCACGCTCGACGAATACAAGAAGCACGTGGAGAAAGATGCCGCGCTCGCCCGGCGCTTCCAGCCGATTTATGTGTCGGAGCCCACGGTCGAGGACACCATCTCGATCCTGCGCGGTCTCAAGGACAAGTACGAGCAGCATCATGGCGTGCGCATCGCGGACGGCGCCATCGTCGCTGCAGCGACCTTGTCCAATCGTTACATTACCGACCGCTTCCTGCCCGACAAGGCGATCGACCTCGTTGACGAAGCGGCGGCGCGGCTGAAGATGCAGGTCGATTCCAAGCCGGAAGAGCTCGATTCCATCGACCGCGAGATCGTGCGGCTGAAGATCGAGCAGGAAGCGCTGAAGAAAGAAAGCGATGCCGGCTCCAAGGACCGGTTGAAGAACCTGGAGAAGGAGCTCGCCGCGCTCGAAAAGCAGTCGGCCGATCTCACCAGCCGCTGGAAGTCGGAAAAGGAAAAGCTTGGTTCGGCCGCGGAACTTAAGAAGAAGCTTGACGACGCGCGCAACGAACTCGCGCAAGCGCAGCGGCGCGGCGAATATCAGCGCGCCGGCGAACTCGCTTACGGCCGCATTCCGGAACTGGAGAAGAAACTCAAGGACGTCGAGACGAGCGAAAGCAAGACCGCCATGGTCGAGGAGACCGTGACTGCCGATCATATCGCGCAGGTGGTGTCGCGCTGGACCGGCGTGCCGGTCGACAAGATGCTGGAAGGAGAGAAGGAAAAGCTGCTGCGCATGGAAGACGAGCTTGCCAAGCGCGTGGTCGGTCAGGCGGAAGCCGTACATGCGGTGGCGACCGCGGTGCGCCGCGCGCGCGCCGGCCTGCAAGACCCGCACCGGCCGATCGGTTCGTTCATGTTTCTGGGGCCAACCGGCGTCGGCAAGACCGAGCTGACCAAGGCGCTCGCCGAATATCTGTTCGACGATGAGAATGCGCTCATCCGCATCGATATGTCGGAATACATGGAGAAGCATGCGGTCGCCCGTCTGATCGGTGCGCCGCCGGGTTATGTCGGCTATGAGGAGGGTGGCGCGCTCACCGAGGCGGTGCGGCGGCGGCCCTATCAGGTCGTGCTGTTCGATGAAATCGAGAAGGCGCATCCCGACGTATTCAACGTCCTCTTGCAGGTGCTCGACGACGGCCGTCTGACCGACGGGCAAGGCCATACCGTCGACTTCCGCAACACGCTGATCGTGATGACCTCGAACCTCGGCGCCGAATTCCTGGTCAACCAACCGGAGGGCCAGGACACTGATGCGGTCAAAGACCAGGTGATGGCGGTGGTGCGCGCGGCCTTTCGTCCGGAATTCTTGAACCGCATCGACGAGATCATCCTGTTCCATCGCCTCAAGAAGGCGGAGATGGGCCGCATCGTCGACATTCAGGTCGCGCGGCTGCAGCGGCTGCTCGACGAGCGCAAGATCGTGCTCAAGCTCGAGCCAAGCGCGCGCGATTGGCTCGCCGAGAAGGGCTGGGACCCGGCCTATGGCGCGCGACCGTTGAAGCGCGTGATCCAGAAATCGGTGCAGGACCCGCTCGCCGAGATGATTTTGGCCGGCAAGATCAAGGACGGCGAGACGGTGGTTGTATCCGGCGACAAGCTGGGCTTGACCTTCAACGGCAAGATGGCGGCAGCGGCGTAAGAACACACCTTAATGAACGACATGGCCGGGTCGACCCCGGCCATGTCGTATTTAAATCGCGAACTGAGCTATTTCACGCCCGAGGCATTGGCGACGACACGCGAAGCCTTGCGCGCCAGGATGCTGTCGAGTCGGTCGCGCTCCTGGTCGAAAGCGGCGAGCGTCGTACCGTGCAATTCGCGCCCGCGCGGCAGCTTAACGCGCATCGGATCCACGAAGCGTCCGTTGATGCGGATCTCGAAATGTAAGTGAGCGCCGGTCGATAGGCCGGTCGAGCCGACGAAGCCGATCACCTGGCCTTGCCGCACGCGGCCGCCTTCTTCAACGCCGCGGGCAAAGGCGCTCATGTGACCGTAGGCGGTCTCGTAGCCGTTATTATGCCGGATCAGAATGAATTTGCCGTAGCCGGATTCCCAGCCTTCTTTTTCGATCACGCCGTTGCCGGCGGCATAGATCGGCGTACCGGTTTCGGCGGCCCAGTCGACGCCTGTATGCATTTTGACGTAGCCGAGTAGCGGGTGGCGGCGGAGGCCGAAGCCTGAACGCATGATCCCGGCCAGCACCGGCTTGCGCACCAGGAATTTCTTCGCGCTCTTGCCGTCCTCGTCGTAGTAGTCGGTCAGCCCGTCATCGGGCGACTGGAAACGGTAGAGCTTCTTGGTTTCGCCGCCGGTGGTCAGCGCCGCGAACAGCACGTCATTGTGAGTGTCGGGCGCCGAGGTGGTCTCGTCGTTGCCCGCATAGAGCAGCTCGAAGGAATCGCCAGGTTGCACCTTGCGCTCGAAATCGACATCGAAGGAGTAGATGCGTATGAGGTCGTCGATGATCGGACGTGGAACGTTGTTGCGCAGCGCGGTTTCATAGACGCTCTGATAGAGCGTCACACCGCCAGCAACATTCTCATTGCTCGTGTCCTCGGCGGCCTCCGATACCTCGCTGTCGACGTTTTTGGGATCGACCGACACGTATTTGCCGGTATCGGAGAGTGCCGCGACCGCATCGATTACGCTGTCGTCGGCCACGATCACGCGCACCGGCTGCGGGCGCTGATCGTTGGCGGCCGAAGACAGCAGCACGCGAACCTTCTGGCCTTCTTTGATGCCGCCATCGCGACCATAAGATCCGAGCATCCTGGTGATGGCGTCGATCTCTTCGGGAGTGGCGCCGAAATCGCGCAAGATGCTGGCGACCGTTTCGCCCTTCTTGACCAGCACGATGCGCTCGTTGAACGGATTGCCACCCGTGGCCTGACTGGCGGTCTTCGGCAGCAGCGTGATGTTCTCGGGCACGATGCGCGCTTCGAAGCCGGCATAAGGGTCGGCGCCGTTGGTGACGCCGGCATAAGCGAGTTTGATTTCGGTGGGGGCGACCGGGTCGTTATTGCCGCTCTTCGCGCTCCAGGCCGCCGCTTCGCGGACGCTCGCCTTGATCTCATCCGCAGGTGTCACAAGTCCGATCTTGAGCCGCGACAACATCGGGTCGAGGTCTCGCATTACAAACGCGACCTCGGCGTCTGGCTCAGGCGCTGCCGCTTCGGCAGGGGGAAGATCGTTGCCCGGCGCGGACTCCGCCAGCAGCCGCTGCGGATTGTAAGGTGGGATGTTGGTGGAGAGGTCGGACACAGTGAGCGAGAGATTGCCAGCGATGCGCACAAAGGGACGCACCCGCACGACCTCGTGATTACCGACGCGCGACACCGTTGAAACGCGGATCACCTGGCGGGTAAAGCTCGGTTCTTCCGCCGTCGGCAGCCGATCGCTCTTGCGCACGGCGCCGGCGCGGTCGTTGGCCAATCCCAAGGCGCCGCGCAGCGCGACCTCCACCCGCTCCGGCAGCGATGCAAAATTGGTTTCGCCATCGAGCGAAGTAAAAACGGCGCCACCCATAAGAGCGGCGCCGCAAAGCGCGGTCAGGATGGTGCCGGCAAACCACTGCACGGAGACGCGGCGGCGGTCGACAAAGCCGTTGGCGCCGCCGTCGACCGAAAGCGGTGGTTCGTCGCCAAGTTCTATGACCTCGGCTTGCTTTGATCGATAGGCGCCGTGCGATCGTGACTGGATCAAGCTCGCCGTCCCCTGCGCTTCGCGACCAAGATGGCCGAACGCAACGTACCCTCCCACTCGCCGCCGCAGGCCCCAAAATGGGACCTAAACGATGCCGTTTGAAGTTTGCCCCGTCAACGACGGAGCCGGTGAGCAGGTATTTGGAGGAAGCGGAAGCTGAGAGTCGCCCCGCCGTTACGTTTCCATCCCTCGAACTGACCGCTAAGGACGGACCAGGAATATGGCTTCAGTGCGGCGCGGCAGACCCCTAATGCCCCCTCGTAGACAGGAGATTGACGTCTATATGCGGTGCACGTCTGCCGCAAAAACCTTTGCGGGAAACACTGAAAACATCCCTTTATTGGTTGACAGCGCGCGGGGGCCAAGCCTATATAAGCCCTCCGGCGCGCCGTCCGCTCACGGCGCGATTGCGCGCCTGTGAAGCTCCTCACTGGAACAGTGAAACAGCATCCGACGGTTTCGGATGCGTGGAGTTTCGCCGGCCCTCGGTTCACCGAGGGCGGGGACCGCCATGGTCCCCGGCTGTTTGACAAGTGAATCGGAAGAAAGAGAAACGTGGACGGCGAGGTCCTTGCGGGCCGCTGCCATGCGGAGAAGCGATTCTCTGCGGGCTGGCGGCTTCGGAAGAGACTTCGGCGGTCTTTACGTTTCAAGGTACATCGCTGACTCGTTTGCGATTTGGGCTCACGCCCGAACGTGCAAACGATCACGGTGGTACCTCGTCAAGCGCAAACGACCAGCCGGGAAAAGTTCTCATCCAACTTGAGAGTTTGATCCTGGCTCAGAGCGAACGCTGGCGGCAGGCCTAACACATGCAAGTCGAGCGGGCGTAGCAATACGTCAGCGGCAGACGGGAGAGTAACACGTGGGAACGCGCCCTTCGGTTCGGAATAACCCAGGGAAACTTGGACTAATACCGGATACGCCCTAACGGGGAAAGATTCATCGCCGAAGGAACGGCCCGCGTCCGATTAGCTAGTTGGTGAGGTAACGGCTCACCAAGGCAACGATCGGTAGCTGGTCTAAGAGGATGATCAGCCTCACTGGGACTGAGACACGGCCCAGACTCCTACGGGAGGCAGCAGTGGGGAATATTGGACAATGGGCGCAAGCCTGATCCAGCCATGCCGCGTGGATGATGAAGGCCCTAGG
>Ga0335079_10000028_pt1 | contig 183645 bp, 171 predicted proteins | sample Lox_Sample_33_FD_206719 | JGI IMG/M metagenome (GOLD analysis project Ga0335079, IMG submission 206719) | Soil microbial communities from Loxahatchee National Wildlife Refuge, Florida, United States - Lox_Sample_3.3 | ecosystem: Environmental > Terrestrial > Soil > Wetlands | place: USA... | reverse complement strand
GCGTTCGGTTTACGCCCGAGGCGTAGATCTTCAATCGTTTTCGATTTGACGCCGCCTTTCTCCGCCATGGGGGCGTGCGCAAACCACTCATATTGGGCGCGCCATAGCCGCGCGGTGCACAAGATAGCAAATTCCGAAAGGCGAGGCGGCAACGCCGTTCCATAGCGGCAATGAGCGCCAAGTTTTTGCGCAAGTTCTCCGAATTCCGGCGCGTGCATCCACGCAGCAAAAGGGCCGCGAGGCGTGATCGATGCTCCTCGCGGTCCTGCGCGCAGACTGGCCAGCAAAGCACGTTGCGCGTCAGTCATGCGAGATTCGTCAATAAGGGCGAGGCGCGGCGCCGGACGTTTGGCTGGCATAATTTGGTCCTTGAAAATTTGCGGGGCAGGAGCGGGAAGAGGATTGGGATCATTATAACCGAAAATAGACCGTGCCCATGGGGAGCCTCCGCGGCGCAAATCGCCGAACGAGAGGGGCTGGACCGGTTATTCCACCACCGCCGTTACTTTGATTAGCCCGCGTCCAGTCATATGGAGTGCTTGTGCGGCTGCCAGCGACAAATCGAGCACGCGGCCCTTTGTAAACGGCCCCCGGTCATTGACGACGACAACCACACTGCGCTGCGACTTCGGATCAGTAATGCGCAAACGCGTGCCAAATGGGAGGCTGCGGTGCGCTGCGGTAAATTTCTTGGGGTCATACCGCTCGCCACATGCTGTTTTGCCGGAGTAATCCGTACTGTAAAAGGCGGCAACACCGGAAAATTGGCGGACGCTTTGAGCGGACGCGCCGTTAGAAGCGAAGCAGAAAACTGCCGCCAGGCCCGCGACTGTGAATTTGGTGAAGGTCATCCGCTCCATCCCGCCAAGCAATCAATCGGTTTGTTATGGCGAAGTTCTGACAAAAAAAAGACCGTCTGCTTATTCCACAAAATATCTCGACGAGTTGAGGGTTTCATGAAAAGATTCAAGAATTATGAAGGCCGCGATGTTACTTTTGCGGTACCCTCCGAAATACCGCGTGCGCTTCGCGGTTGTTTTTTACGTCCTTCAATACGCTCCATCGTCATGTCCGCCCGCATACGACATTCCTCGTGCAGTTTTTCAAGCTCTTCATCGCTGAGGTCTTCAATCGCCGCAAACTTGTTTTCCGCGCCCTTCATCGCAAGCACGAGTTCTGACAGCTTGAGCTGAATTGCCAATGTGTCGCGGTTTTGTGTGTTTTGGATCAGGAACACCATCAGGAAAGTGACGATTGTGGTGCCAGTGTTGATCACCAGTTGCCAGGTGTCGCTATAACTAAAGAGAGGTCCGGTTATAGCCCATGCAATAACCACCATAAGTGCGAGAAGAAATGCAACTGGCTGACCGGTCCATTGCGAAGTCGCGTGCGCCAATTCAGAAAATGTTTGCGTCGGCAGCAGCACATGATTTGTAGGACTCAGGCGATGGCTGTTTTTTATCGTCATAAATTTGTGTCCTGTCTCGGAATCATCGGAACCAGCTCGCCAACGCGTGGGCAGGTTCCAATGTTCCAAGGACATTGCTGCACCAACCGGGACCGGAAGGCGGCAAATCTCTCTATTTCAGCTTTGGCAGGGATTGTTTTAGGCGGCTGATAGAGGCCCATGGGTCCGTGCTCTGGCGCGAAAGACGCTGTACCAAATTCTGCACGGTGAATTGGCTGGCGGATTTCAAGCCGGCCAATTCGGACCAGTCGATCGGGACCGATACCGGCGCGCCGGCGCGCGCTCGGGTGGAGTAAGGCGCGACCGCCGTGGCTTCACGGCTGTTGCGCAGATAGTCAACGAAGATCCGTTTATTGCGTTTGGCCTTGGCGGCAGTCGAGACGTATCGGCCCGGCTCATCAGCTTCCATTGCTTCGGCGACAGTCTTGGTGAAGACTTTCACCTGTTCCCAGGGTGTGGGATTGATTGGAAGCACGACGTGCAGGCCCTTGCCGCCGGACGTCTTGAGGAAGCTTTTAAGCTTTATGCTATGAAGCCGTTCACGCACATCCCGGGCGGCGGCGACGACGTCTTTCCAGGCGGTGCCGGGCCCCGGATCGAGATCAAAGACAAGCCGATCCGCGCGTTCTCGATCATCTATAGTCGTGCCGCGCGTATGAATTTCCAGCACACCGCCTTGGACCAGGGCAATCAGGCCGTCGAGATCGTCTACGGAAATAATCTTGTCGCCTTTTTCCGCAACGAGGTGAAGGTACTCGGTCGGAATGCCGGCGCGCGCGTGTTTTTGGAAGAAGCATTGGCCGGAAGCCCCTTCCGGGCACCGTACCAATGCTATTGGCCGTCTAACCAGATGCGGCCGCATCCATTTCCAGATCTGAACATAGAAGTCCGCTAGGTCGCGTTTGGTGATACCGACATCATCCCAGTAGACTCGGTCAGGGTGTGTCAGGCGCACGCCCGCAACGCTGACACCATTTTTCTTGATTGACGCGCTACGTTTCACATTTTCCGTCCGACTTGCAACGGCAACCGTCCTTTCTCGCACGACGTCTTTGGCCGCCTTGTCTTCGCGCACGCCCTGAAATGATGCTTGCCTCACACGGTCGCCATGGGTCCAGCCGTGAAAGTCGACTTCGACCACCATTTTTGGCTCAACCCAGACAGGTTTGCGCGCCCCTCGCTCTTCCGCCGGTGTCGTTTCGAACGGCGGCTTGACCGTCTTTATGGCCTTGAGCTTGCGAAAAAGAGACCGAGCGGTTTCGTGACTGAAGCCGGTGCCAGTGCGGCCTGCGTAGTGCAACTTGCCGCGCTCATAGAACCCAAGCACCAGCGCACCGACTGCATGGGCGTCGGCAGTTGAGGGGACCATGCCCGCCACCACCAACTCCTGCCGGTCCGAACATTTGGTTTTGATCCAGTCGTGGCCGCGGCCTGAGTGATATGGAGCGTCAGCAAGTTTCGATACGATACCCTCCAGCCCCATCTTGCAGGCGTGCCGAAGAAGGATCGATCCCGGCTCAGTCAGCGATTCACTCATCCGCAATGGGCCTCGCGGCGGCTGTCGCTTGAGAAGCCGTGCCAGCGCGTCCTTCCGCGATACGAGAGGCAATGGCCTCAGGTCGATGCCGTCAAGGTACAGAAGATCGAATGCATAGAACACCATCCGGTCATGACGGGTTTCCTTGAGGTCTTGTTGCAGCAGTGAAAAGCTGGAAATGCCGTCGCTGCCTTCGGTCACCAACTCGCCGTCTATCATCGCGTTTTTTGCAGGAAGCTTTGCAATCGTGGCTGCGATCGTTGGAAATTTCTTGGTCCAGTCGAGGCCCTTGCGGGTGAGTAGCTTTGCCTTACCCTTGTCGAGCCGAGCCTGAATGCGGTACCCGTCGAACTTGATTTCGTGCACCCAGTTATCGCTGTCGGTTGGTTTGTCCGAGAGTGTGGCTAGGCACGGCGCAACGAAATTGGGGAGCGCAGCAGCGCGCCCGCCGGCGAGCGGGCGAGTACCAGTCCGGCGTAGGGGCTTGAGTGCGGCGGCAGGCGCACGCTTGTGTCCCGTACCAACCTTGGACGGAACCGCTTTAGACCTGTTGCTTCGCCATTCCCTCTTTGGGTCGTCAGCAATCTCTTCCATCGTGCGTCCTGTCGCGGCCGAAAGAGGCATTTCCTCCAGGATGTCTTCATCGCCGGCGGAGCGTTCGGCGTCGTCGTGCTGCTTGATCAGAAGCCAATTGTCGCGCTTTTCGCCCGGCCGGCGATGCATGCGCACCAGGTGCCAGCCCCCGCGGAGTTTTTCGCCGTCGAGCGTAAACGCGAGATGGCCTTTGGCGAGGCCCTTGTGCGGATCGTCTTCCGGCTGCCAAACGCCACGGTCCCAAATCATGACCGTGCCACCGCCATATTCGCCTTGCGGGATCGTACCTTCGAATTTGTTGTAGGCGATCGGGTGATCCTCGACCTGCACTGCCAGCCGCTTCTCGTCCGGCACAAGGCTGGGGCCGCGCGTCACCGCCCAGCTCTTCATAACGCCGTCGAGTTCGAGACGCAGGTCATAATGGAGACGCCGCGCAGCATGTTTCTGAATGACATATGCGTGGCCGCGTCTGCGCCCGACCTTGCCCTTCGGTTCGGTGGTCACAGCAAAATGACGCTTGGTCTGATAAGTCTTTAGCCCCGATCTCTTGCGCCCGCGCATAATCGTGACAGTCCCACCTTTTGGGATCATGCGCTAGCTTGCCTGTTTCACTTCTGGCGGCGCAGGCGCACGGGCTTCGCTGCTATCAGCGATCTACGGAGTAGTCCGGATATCCGTCAGAACCAGGCTAGCAAACCTATTCCCCGCCGCTTGCAAGGATCGCCCGCGTGGTCTCGTCGGGGCCGAAATCTTCCGCGCTGTTGACGTGCAGTAATTCGGCCAAACGTGTTCGCGCGCGATTGACGCGCGATTTTATTGTGCCGACTGCACAACCGCAGATTCCTGCGGCTTCTTCGTACGAGAACCCGGAAGCGCCCACCAGGATCAATGCCTCGCGTTGGTCGGAGGGCAGTTGCGCAAGCGCTTCACGGAACTCGCGGAATTCCACGTGACCATATTGATCGGGCTGCGACTTCAGCGACTCCGCATGATGACCGTCGCTGTCCTCGACTTCGCGTCGACGCTTACGATATTCCGAACGGAAATGATTGCGCAGGATGGTGAACAGCCAGGCCGACATATTGGTGCCGGGCTGAAAGGAGTCGATGTTTGCAAGCGCACGCAGCAGCGTCTCTTGCACCAAATCGTCGGCTCGATCCACGTTCCCGCACAACGAGATCGCGAATGCGCGGAGGCTTGGCACCGCACCGAGAACGGCTTTGCGAACCGACTCGTCCATCGACATTATTGCGGGTCCTTTTTTCCGCTAGAATCGAGACGATTGATAAGGTCGTTAAACCGATCAGGCACACCTTGGTTCACCACCTCGTCGTACATGGCGCGCAATTGCTGGCCCAGCCGCGCTTGCACATCCCGGCCGAGCTTGGCGGGTTTTGCAGTGAGTTTCTTGTTTCGCGTCGCTGCCGCTTCCATCGGAGTTTGCTGGCCCACGGGCTTTCGTTCATTCATCGTTACAACCCCAAAACTTCCGAGCCCGGGCGGGCGCCGGTTGTCCCCTTGGTTCAGAGAAAAACCCGTTACCCCGCAGATGGTTCCCCACGAACGGAACTTTTTTGCGGCAGGGACGTTGGGGCGCTATAGGTTGGCCGGAACAAGGGGCGTCCACGATCGGCCCACATGTGCAATTCGGGAGGGATTCTTGTCGACATCACAAGCAGTTGCCCAACATTTGCCATATCTTCGTCGGTACGCGCGTGCGTTGTCTGGGAGCCAAGTCTCCGGAGACGCCTACGTGGCCGCTACTCTCGAGGCCCTGATCCAAGATCCGAAGGTGCTGGATGCCGGCGTGTCGACGCGGATCGCGCTCTACCGACTTTTCACGAAAATCTGGAATTCTGTTGCGCTCAATGGCAAGTCATCGGGTGGTGGCGCAAGTCAACCAGTCGAGCGTCATCTCGCGCAAATTCCTCCGAAGCCGCGCCAGGCATTTCTACTGGTCGCTCTCGAGGGATTGTCCGAAGACGATGCCGCAAAGGTGCTGGATATCGATGCGCCGACTCTACGCGAACTTGTCGAGGAGTCGGGCCGCGAGCTGGCAGCCGAGATCGCTACCGATGTACTGATCATCGAAGACGAAACATTTATCGCGCTGGACCTGGAAGGGTTGGTCGAGGGTCTGGGCCACCGCGTTCTCGGGGTTGCACGCACGCATGCGGAGGCGGTGGCGCTTGCAAAGGCCAAGCGTCCCGGAATCATCCTCGCGGACATTCAGCTTGCCGACGGAAGCTCAGGTCTTGATGCGGTGAACGAAATGTTGCGGTCGTTCGAGGTGCCGGTCATTTTCATTACGGCCTACCCGGAGCGCTTTCTTACCGGCGAGCGCCCCGAACCCGCCTTCCTGATCGCCAAACCGTTCCAGCCATCGACAGTGTCGGCGGTGTTAAGCCAGGCACTATTTTTTGAGCGCAATGCAAGACGGCGGGAGCGGCGCGCCAGCTAGTGTCAGCTTGGAATTACGGCCACCGCAGCTGGACGTTGCGGTTCCAACAGCGCACAACAAGTAGAACCGCTTGCGGCCGTCTGGTTTGGTGGCGCGGCACCGGAATCCCGCCAAATTGCAAAGATTGCCCATTTCGGCGCAACAGTTTGCATGCCACAGCGTTAGATTCTGCGGATTTATGCAACCACGATACGATGTGACCTCTTTCGTTGACTCCAAATCCGATGAACGCCTTGATAAGAAAGGCGCCTAACGCCCAGTTGCGCCATGCGCCGCGAGGCAAAAAATGAGTACAGTGGTGCGCAACATGTCCGGCGCGCAAGAAACCGAACTGGCAAGGCTCGAGAAAGAACACCGCCAACTGCAAGACCAGGTCAGCGCGCAGGCCTGGGAGCTGAGCCTGTTACGGTCACGTTTTGCACGATATGAAACAGCGCTACGCGGCTCACGCGTAACCGTTTATACGCAAGACCGCGATCTTCGTTATACCTCGATCAGTAACCCAATGCTGGGTCGCTCCGTCGAAGACATTCTGGGCCACACCGATGCGGAGATTATGACTTCCGACGGAAGCGCTGCTCTGGTTGCTGTTAAACGTGAGGTTCTCGCGACGGGAGAGACCAAACGAGCGGAATTGCCGGTCGAAGACGCGCCCGGAATGCGCTGGCATGATTTGCATATTGAGCCGCTACGTAACGAAGCCGGCGATGTTGTCGGCCTGACTTGTGCGTCCGTCGATGTGACGGAACGCAAGGAAGGTGAAGCTCATTTACGACTGCTGCTCCGCGAGCTGACGCATCGGTCGAAAAACCTGTTGGCGGTGATTCAGGCAATGGCACGGCAGACGGCTCGCCATGCCGGTTCCGTCGAGAGCTTTCTGACCCAATTTGGCGCCCGATTACAGGCGCTCGCTGCATCGCACGATCTTCTTGTGCGTGAGAGCTGGTACGGGGCTTCTCTTGACGAGCTGATACGTTCGCAACTTGCTGGCTATCTCGATGCGCCGGTAAATCAAGTGTCGATCGAAGGGCCGGCGCTCGCGCTGAAGCCTGAAGCGGCACAAAATCTCGGCTTGGCGCTACACGAACTGGTGGTCAATGCTGCCAAATTCGGAGCGTTGTCTGTGCCGAGCGGGCGGGTGTCCATAATCTGGACGCGGCGCGACGATCAGGACGGCAACGCGGTCGATCTGGACTGGATAGAACAGCTTGGCCCCAAGGTGAAAATCAGACGGAAGAAGGGCTTTGGCAGCATGGTTATTGAGCGCAACCTTGTTCGTGCGCTCGATGCAAAAGTAAATTTGGAATTCGACCCCAATGGGCTGCGCTGTCATATTGCGATCCCGGCAAGCCAGATTCTCGCCTTGCGTTGAGCACCGGGAACATAATTCATCGGTCGCCGTTTCTGTCACTCTCAATGAGCACATGGTTTGGCCGTGCCAAGCCGACTGCAACAGGGGAAACGGCGATGCGTGGATTTATTTCATATGTCCTTGCAGGGCTCGTCGTAATTGTCGCGATGGACGCTATGGCGCCTCCGGCGGGGCTCGGTCTGGCGATAGGGACATGGCCTTCCATGGATCGGAGCATGGACGAGCAGGTCGTTGACCGCGCTCACAAAGGAGACCGCCTGCAGGTGCCGACAGTAAACGGTGGTCGAGTGTCTCCGTCGAGCACGCCTGCAATGTTGGTTGGGTGTGAACCGGTCTTTAGTTCTCTGTCGGCCAGTTCTCGCGCCAATTTCGCCGGCCGCTGTGTTGCCTGATGAATTGGCCGCGGGGCTGCTCGATCATTAATTCGGGCAACCGATCATTGGAACTTGTGTAATCCTCCGACGTTGACAGCTACCATTGATTGAAAGGAGCTTCATATGCACAGGCCATTGAGCGTTCTTGCCGCATTGGCGGTTGCGGCGGCGGTGGCAGCACCTCCAGTTGCGATGGCGCAAGCCGAGAGGGTCAAGGCTGGGACTCTCACTTGCGATATTTCCGGCGGCATTGGTTTGATCATTACATCGCATAAAGACGTGACCTGCATGTTCACACCGTCTCAGCCCGGACCGCGTGAGGTGTATGTCGGCGGGATCAACAAGTTCGGTCTCGACCTTGGCGCTACAGCCGGGGGAGAAATGGTATGGGCGGTTTACGCGCCAACCACTCGCCGCTTTGGCGCGCTGGCCGGTCAGTATGGCGGAGCGAGCGCCGAGGCGACGGTCGGTGCCGGGCTTGGCGCCAACGTACTTGTCGGTGGCTCCGATCGTACGATCGCGCTGCAACCAGTGTCAGTGCAGGGGCAGGCGGGTCTTAACGTAGCGGCCGGTGTGGCCGAACTCACATTGCGCCCGGCACGTTAGCGCAAATTTTGTATTGTCAAACTGCGGCCGTCTCGTCGAGGGGCGGCCGCGCTTTTTCCGGGTAGCTCTGGTCAGCCGAAGGAAAACGCGTCGTGGTACGCGCCCTGTACCTGGCCGCCGGGTACCGGGCCGCCGCCTGGTACGTGTACCATGGTGCCGACGACAGCACAGGTCGCGCCATGCAGACCGTGACGCGGAATAGCCATTGGCGTGAGTTGCTCCCACGTATCGGTTTTCGGATCGTAAGCCTCGTTGGTGCCAAAGACCTTGCCGGTAGCCTCGCCACCGAAGACAACGATTTTCCCGTTGATATACACGCACGACGGCCCGCTGCGCGGCGTCGGAAGTGGCGCACGAAATGTCCAACTATCGGTCTTCGGATCGTAGACAGCATTGAGCCCGGTGTTGAAATCGTAAGAATCCATGCGCCCGGCGATGGCGTGGATTTTGCCGTCAACGACTGCGACTCCCATGTGGTCTCGTTGGCCGACGAAAGGCTGTGTGCCGGTCGAACCGCGCATGCCGCCGAGGATAGTATATTTGTCGGTGGAGGGGTCGTAGATTTCGTGCCACTCCACCGAACGCACATCCCGTCCGCCGAGCAAGTGGATCTTGCCGTCGAGGACGATCGCCGACATTGCACCGCGCGGTCGGCTGAGACCTGCGATCGAGGCCCACTGGTCGGTTGCGGTGTCGTAGACAAAACATTTTGAATGCGGGCAGCGGTTCTGCTCGATGAAGCCGCCAAACGTATAAATCTTAGTGCCGATCGAGACGCCCGCCACATGATTACACGGCAGGGGGAAGGATGCCTTCAGCGACCAGGTGCCGGCCTTCGGGTCGAACACTTGGTGGAAATTTTGGTCGACGCGATGCTTAGCGTAGCCGGCAATAGAGTGGATCTTTCCCTGGCATTCGATCACCGCGTGCTCGCCGGTCGGGATCGGCATGCGCGGCTGTTCGATCCATTTACCTGGATTGGCGGCTTTGGGGGCAACGCTGGTCATATAGCGTTGCTTCTCGACGGTCTTCGGAATGTCGGTGATCGACTTGTCATTCAAACCGAGAAAGAGCGGAAGTTCTTGTTCTGCTGCCATGGTGGACCTCAACTGACGTAATCCGGGACGGCGTCCTTCAATAATTTGCGGGTGAGCTCTACGCCCTCACGGGCGACATCGTAAGGCGAACGGGCCCATTGATCAGGATTAGGCGCTTCGTAACTCAGGTAGCCGGTATAGCCCTTCTCCGCCAGGAGCCCGAGCATCTCGCGCCATTTCACCACGCCCTTGCCAGGTGGAAGCCGATCTGTCGGCCGCCGCACGCCTGTGACCGGGCTCGGTGACAGATCGCTGTACTGGAAGCAGTAGATCTTCTCGGCCGGCACTTTTTCAAACCCGCGGCCGCCGGCGCCACTGCGCGTGAAATGATACGCATCGATCAGGTAGCCGCAATTTGGCTTATCCGCGCCTTCGATCAGTTCAGTCAGGACGTCTAGGCTGTTGAGCACGTCGTGCTGCGAATTGAATTCGATCGCGAGCTTGAGTTTATATTCGGCTGCGATATCTCCGGCATCCTTGAGATACCCGATTGCATCCTTGATCGTCCCATTTATTTGGCCCGGCGCGCTCATCAGAGTGTCGCATCCAAGTGCCACCGCGTTCTCGCAAGATTCGTGGAAAACCTGAAAGAGTCGCTTGCTCTCTTCACCAGTGGCAAACAGCCAGCCATATTCGACTCCCAGCACACCACAGGGAATCCCGCTGTTCTTGATAAGGTCGATGACCTGCGCGTTGCTCATACCGGTATCAAAGCAGCGTTTGAAATCGGTTCTGCGGAGCTCGACTGCGTCATAACCCGACTGTTTTGCCGCATCGAGCGCGGTGGCAAGTGGAGTGGTGTCGATCGTCCACATATGCAGGGCAAGACGTCCAAACCTTTGCGGCATTCCTTCGGTGCTCCCTTCTCGCTACTTACCTTCGTATTGCAGGATGTATAGGCCGGCATTGGTGTCGGTGAGATACATCACGCCGTTTGTATCAACGAAGATGTCGCAGGATTGAATGACCCTGGCGGGGTTCGGACGCTGATCGACGATTCTTTCCGGTGGTGGCGGAACGAAAAATCCAACCTCTCTCGGTCGAAATGGATCGTGCACATCGTAAATCCGCAAACCCGCATTGTGATAAGTCGCAAAAATGAGATCTTCGGTCTGCATCGAGCCAGGGCGGTTCTCATGTAAATTGTGCGGTCCGAATTTTGCGCCTTTGGCGCAGAAGTCTTCATCTGCGGGCGTCGGTAGCGTTGCAATCGAAACCGGATTTGTTGGCTCACGTACGTCAATCAACCAAGTGTAGGCCAATCCGTTTGCGCAATTGGCCGAAGTCGCTTCGTCAGCGAGGACAAGAAGCTTGCGTTTCGGCAACGGCAATGGCGTATGCGCCCCGCCGCCGAACGGCGGCGCGTAATTGCGGTGGCTGAGCAATTTCGGATTCAGCGGATCGCTCAAATCGTGAATGGTGTAACCGCCGTCGCGCCACGCCGCGTAACCGGTATTTCCTGCGCTGATAAGATGATGCAGCGCCGTGCGCTTGCCGAACGAAGCCGGCGGGGTTTCGCCGCCGGCCCGGTTCATGCCGGGCAACCACCAGCGCCCCGCGAGTTGCGGCCGCGTGGGATCCGACACGTCGATGACCGCGAGAACGTGATCGATAAACCCCTCGAAGTGCACTGACACATAGGCATAGCGGCCACCGACCCACCATGTGCGGTGCGCCCCGAAACCAGGCATATCCAGGAATGCGATTTCGCGCGGACTTGCCGGATTGGACACGTCAAAAACGCGCAAGCCGGCCGCGAACGGCTGTTCGGTCTGCACCGAGTCGATCAGCGATTTGGCGTAATAGTCCTGCTGCGTTGCGTATTGCTGCATCGCCCAGATATTGGGGCCGTTGACGGCAAGCAGGATATCGCCGTGAATTTGCAAATGGTGCGACCGGGTGTTTTTCGGCGCGGCGACGAAAGCCACGGTTTTTGGATCGCGCGGGTCGCGCACGTCGATGACCGAATAGCCATCGCTGAACATATGTCCGACGAAAGCGTGGCCCTTGCGCAGGATGACCTGGACGCCATCGGGCCTGCCGCCCTGATCGCAGCGCGACAAGAAGCGGACGTTGGATGCAGCACTGCCTGCGGGTAAATTCATCACGCGGCTCGTAAATTTCGAGGCCCGGCCGACTCGCGCCAACCGGGCCCCATTAGATATATTGCCGGTTCAGGCCGGCTTATTTGCTGCCGATACCGGCTTGCGCATCGTCATGAAGACGCCGGCAAGCACTAGGACGATCCCGATCCAGGTCAAGATCGGATAGTACCCGATCTTGCCTGCGGCCGTTGCCTTGGCCACAAGCTGCTGACAGGTGTCGTTGGTATAGAACAGGCACGCCAGCGTACTGGAGATCTGACTGGCGGCCAGATAGAAGTAGAGCCACCAGCTTAGCGACAGCAACAGGCATACCGCGCCGCTCAGCGTGAGCCAGAACGCATTGTCCGCTTCAATGACGCGCCGCGTTGGCGGGGCGATTTCATCAAGGCCTTTCTGCTTCGCCTCCGGGCCAAGCTGGGTGACCGATGCCGCAGCGATTAGCAGCAGAATCGCCAAGCAAACAAATACGGTCATGAGCCCGTAGGTCTGCTGTATCAGCAAGATCGACGGCATGATGAATGCTGTCGCTAGACGACCAACGCCGGCGGCCCAGCCGAAACCGGAGGCGCGCGCGTTTGTCGGAAACACCTCCGACGCGAAGATTTGCATGGAGTTGCCGGCTACCTGAATGAAAAACACCATGACGAAACCGGCCACCATCAATTCCATCGGCGCGCCCGCACTGGCGAACACGATTGCCATGATGGCGGCGCCGATAAACGCGCAGACCGACGTGATCTTGCGGCCCCATTTGTCGAGCGCATACATCATGAACAGGCTGGCGCACGGCACGGCAAAGTTCATGGCAAGGGTATACTGGAGCGACTTGGTGATCGTGAAACCCTTTGCGTTCATCATGTTCGGCAACCATGCGCCGAGCCCGATAGCGACACCGAAGAACGCGGTGAAGCAGATCATGCCGGCAATGACGCGCGTAGGGAACATCCGGAAGACGACAGCAAAGGGGTCGCTCTTGGTGTTACTGGCCGCATCGGTAGAGAGCGCACTCAGGCTCGGCACGCTCTGAATTTCGAGCCGCTTAAGCACGTCGAGCGCTTCCTGACCGCGTCCATGCGTCGCGAGATAGCGTGGTGATTCCGGTAGCGTGAAACGGAAAACCCACACAATCAGCGCGCCGACGCCGATAATGACCCATGTGCTCCGCCAGACGGTATCGGCTGATTCTGGAAATATTGTAGTCCCCAGCAAAAGCACCAGTGCCGTGCCGATTGGCCAGACACAGGCGCCGCCGATGAAATGCACAATGGCGAGCATGCGTCCGCGAATTCGTTTGGGCGAGTATTCGCCGGCATAAGCGAACGCAAGCGGCTGTTCCGCGCCAAGGCCGAGGCCGGCAATGAAGCGGCATATGACAAGCGTAGTGACGGACGGTGCGAATGCACCGAGGATCGTGAACAGACCAAACAGCAGCAGGTTGAACTGATAAATGAAGCGGCGGCCGAACCGGTCGCTGAACTGGCCCTGGCCCGCAGTGCCGATGAACATGCCGAAAATGGTCGCGCTGCCCACCAACGCAACCTCTGCGCCGCTCGCGAACTTCGACGACAGGATGTAGGGCACGAGCGAGCCGAAAATCGTAAAGTCGATGACGTCAAAGAAGTATCCCGCCGCGATCAACGCGATCACTCTGCGGTGCAATGGCGATATCTTCGCTTCGTCGAGCGCGTTGCCGACGTATGCCTCAATGGTTTGAGCCACGGCGTTTCCTCCCTTTAGCGTTTTTCATTAATTACCCAGCAGCCGCTATCAGGATGAGCCACAATTCGGTCGTTGGCCAGTCCCATTCCGCGCCGGTGGCCGACCCGCAATGGGTCCGGGCCTTCTGCGATTTCGCGGAGTGAAAAGGATGCGTTGGCTGGGGAACTAGGATTCGAACCTAGATTCTCGGAGTCAGAGTCCGATGTTCTACCGTTGAACTATTCCCCAATGGGGCTTGGGGCCGAATTTGGCCCGTCGGCAGCCATCCAGAAGCCCCATGACATGGGGCAATTCGGTCAATTTGACAAGGTCCGCGCGGCGATAGCGCTGATTACTCGGCGCGCCGCGGCCGCGTCGCAACCGTAACAATTGCAATAAGGCTGAATGCTGCTACGGCGAGAAATACAAAGCGCGGATTTCCGTGATCCATGATTGCGCCGAAAATAAACGGCGAAATGATGCCGCCGATATTGAAGCCAGTCGTGACGAAACCGAATACCTTGCCGAACGACCCCGCCGGAGTGACGGCGCGCACGATCATGTCGCGCGACGGCATGATCACACCGGAGAAAAAGCCGGTCAAAGACATGGCCGCTATGAGAGCTGCGGTGCCGAGGTCAATTTGGGCGATTAATGCAGTGAAAACCGCCATTGCACCAAGGCCGACGGCCGCCACAATTCCGTGGCGCGTTGTGCGGCCGACAAGAAGACCGCCCGTCAAGACTCCGATAGCTGACAGCAGCAAATTGCCGGTCAAGGCCGCATTCGCAGTGGCGACCGGAGTTCCATAGAGCGCGCCCAACGCGACCACGGAATAGTTGTAGAGCCCGCCGCTTATCATTGCGAGCAACACGAAGAAGACGAGATTGAGCAGGATCGGCGTTGACAATAGCAGCCGCCAGCCGGTGGTCGCGTCATCGGTGCTGCGTCGTGCCGAGGCGGAACCTATCCGAACGGAGGAAAAATCGCGCATCGCGAGCAGAATTGAAGCAACCACAGCACCAAGCGCGCCCGCGCCGATGAAAGCGCCGCGCCAGCCCCATTGGCTTTGCATAATGAGCAAGCTCGCAGGCGCGACCGCCGAACCAAGCATGCCGGCGAAGGTATGCACCGAAAACGCCTGTCCTATTCGGTCGGACGGCACGTGATGCGAGAGCAGCGAATAGTCGGCGGGGTGATAGACGGTATTGCCAACGCCGGCGAGAGCGAACATCGCCACCAGAACCCAAAATGAATCGATAAGACCAACGAGAATAAAAGCCGCGGCGCCAATTAGGAGGCCAGCAACCAAAAGTGCGCGTGCACCAATTCTGTCGACCAGAAATCCCGCGGGTGTTTGAAGAGTTGCCGTTACAATATTGAACACGGCGAATGCCAACCCGATTTCGGTGTAGCTAACGGCATATTCGGCCCGCACGAACGGCAAAAGCGGTGCCAGCAAGATAATGTAGTAGTGCGAGACAAAATGCGCTGCACTCACTGCGCCCACCACGCGAACGTAAGACGGCTGGCTGGCGCCGCCGAGGATCTCAGTCGCTTGGCTCATGCCGCAGGAACTCCGCAGGGGGGCCGGACTATGCCTCGGGCGACTTTGCTAATCCAATGCATTTCCAGTGGGCCGCCCATGTGACTGGGGTATGCGCCTACGCTCCTTAAGACCGGATAAAAAAGTTCGCACGGCACAAGAATCTGTGAGGTGAAGCGGCCTCCAGCGGTGTTAGACTTGCATAAAGGCCGGCTACTGACGGGTTCCCGGCCAGGGATGGAAGAGCGAGGGCTCCATGATTGCAATCACGGTAAATGGAAAGGCGTATTCGCTGGACGTCGAGGCGGAAACGCCGCTGCTTTGGGTCATCCGCGACGAGCTTGGGATGACGGGTACGAAATTCGGCTGCGGCATCGCGCAATGCGGCGCCTGCACCGTTCACGTGGACGGCGAGGCCGTCCGCTCTTGCAGCATTCAAGTCGGTGATGTGGCCAACAAGAACGTCACGACAATCGAGGGCCTGTCTTCGGACGCAAAGCACCCCGTCCAGCAGGCATGGCTTGCCGAGGACGTGCCGCAATGCGGCTACTGCCAATCCGGGCAGATCATGGCGGCGGTGGCGTTCCTGAAGGAGCACCGAAAACCGACCGATGCCGATATCGACGCTAACCTCACCAATATCTGTCGCTGCGGAACCTACGTTCGCATCCGCAGCGCGATCCATCGTGCCGCAGCGCTGATGAAGACGTGAGGGACCGGCCATGAATCAGATTATGAACGCCTCCATAAACCGCCGTCATTTTGTCATCGCCTCGGTCTCTGCCGCCGGCGGTCTCGCCATCAGCGTGGCCTTTCCGGGTCTTGCCGACGCCGCCAGCATCGGCGTGCAAGCATGGGGTCCGGAGACCGCACCGAACGAGGTCAACGCTTTCCTCGCGATCGATCCGGACGGGAGTATCCTGATCCGCTCGCCGCATCAGGAGATGGGACAGGGCGCTATCACGGCATTACCAATGATCGTCGCCGAGGAGCTCGAATGCGACTGGTCGAAGGTGAAAGTCGAATACGCTTCGCCTGCGCGAAACCTGCGCGAAAAGAATGTCTACGGTGAAATGACGACCGTCGGCAGCCGCGGTGTCCGCACGTCGTGGCAAATGCTGCTGCAGGCAGGCGCCAGCGCTCGCGAACGGTTGATCACAGCAGCGGCGCACCGCTGGAACGTCCCAGCCTCTGAATGCGAGGCGGCGAACAGCAAGGTCACGCACAAAGCAACGGGCCGAAGCTTTGACTACGGCGCGCTTGCTGCGGATGCGGGAAGAATCAGCCTCGACAAGGAACCGGCGATCCGGACGCCCGATCAGTTCAAGCTGATCGGTAAAAAGATCGCTCGCCTCGACACGCCGCTCAAGATCAACGGGTCGGCCAAGTTTGCCATCGATACGCAAGTCCCGGGGATGGTCTATGCGGCGGTCGCTGCTTGCCCAGTATTTGGGGGCAAGCTTAAGAGCGTGGATGAGACCCCGGCAAAAGGTCGCCGCGGCGTATTGCAGGTCGTCAGACTTGACGATGCCGTCGCCGTTGTAGCGGATCGATTCTGGCGGGCCAAAGAAGCCTTGGCTTTGCTCAAGCCAGAATGGGACGTCGGCGAGGCTGGCAATACTGATAGCGCGCAGTTCGCGAAGCTCTATCGAGACACCCTCGATGGCGCGATGGTGAGCGCTCGCAATGACGGGAACGTCGAAGACGCGTTCGGCAAGGGCGGCAAGATCGTCGAGGCGGTATACGAAGCGCCGCATCTCGCGCATGCCACCATGGAGCCGCTGAACGCGACGGTGCGTCTCGAGGCCGACAAGCTCGAAGTTTGGCTCGGCTCGCAGACGCCGATGGGCACCATCCGGCAGGCCGCGGCTGCTTCCGGCCTCAAGCCGGAGCAGATCGTCATACACAATTGCTTCCTCGGTGGCGGCTTCGGGCGCCGCTCGATCAACGACGAGATGCGCCAGGCCATTTTGGTTGCCAAAGTTGTCGGCAAGCCGGTGAAGCTGGTGTGGACGCGCGAAGAAGATATGACGCACGATCGCTACCGGCCGCAAGCCGCAGTGCGCATGAAAGCAGCGTTGGGCGCGGATGGAATGCCGACGGCGTTTGACGCTAAGATTGCCGTCGGTTCGATTCTGCGCTCAACCGGCATCAACAAGGTCGAGAGCGGTATCGAGGCGCAGGCGGTCGAGGGCTTCGCAAATATTCCTTACGCGATTCCAAGCGTGCGCGTCGGCTGCATGCTCAAGAACACTCACGTGCCGGTGATGTTCTGGCGGTCGGTCGGCTCCTCGCAGAATGCATTCTTCGTCGAAGGCTACATCGACGAGCTGGCGCAAGCGGCGGGGCAGGACCCCTACAAGTTCCGCCGGGCGTTATTGGCGGGCAAACCCGACTTCCTTGGCGTGCTCGACACAATCGCGGAGAAAAGCGACTGGGGTAAGCCGCTCGGGCAGGGACGCGGTCGCGGCATCGCGATCCATGAATGCTACGGATCGATCATTGGTCAGGTTGCCGAGGTGACCGTCAGCCCGAAGGGCGAAGTCAAGGTCGACCGTGTGGTTGCCGCCGTGGATTGCGGTCATGTGGTCAATCCCGGGATCGTCGAAGCACAAATCCAGAGCGGTGTGATCTACGGCCTCTCAGCGGCGCTTTATGGCGAGATCACGATCAAGCAGGGGCGAGTCGAGCAGGCCAATTTCGACGAATATCAAGTCGTGCGCTTGGCCGACACGCCGAAGATCGATGTTTATCTCGCATTGTCGGGTGGCAAAAAATGGGGCGGGATCGGCGAACCTGGCACGGCGGCGACCGCTCCTGCGATTGCCAATGCCGTGTTCGCGGCTACCGGCACGCGCGTCCGGTCCATGCCGCTCAAGAACGTAAAGCTGCCAGGCCCTGTGTGACCGCGGTAATTTTGGCGGGGCCATCGGAAACGGTGGCCCCGTCGGGTTTTTCAGCGCGCTTGCCTTGCCTTGGCGTCCTGAATCGCCTGCCAGATACGCGCGGGCGTCATCGGCATTTCCAGGTGGTGAATGCCGTAGTCCGAAAGCGCATCGATCACCGCGTTGGCGACAGACGGTAGGCCGCCGGACGTGCCAGCCTCGCCACAGCCCTTGGCTCCCAGCGGGTTGCTTTTGGTCGGTACCGGGTGGCTCATGACGCTTATCATCGGTGCGTCATGGGCGCGCGGCATGGCGTAGTCCATGAACGAGCCGGTCATTAATTGGCCGTCGGAATCATAAACCGCCTGCTCAAGCAATGCCTGCCCTAGACCCTGAACGACACCGCCTTGAATCTGGCCCTCGACCAGAAGCGGGTTGACGACAGTGCCAAGATCATTGACGGCGGAGTAACGCGCCACGTTTGTCGCACCAGTTTCCGGATCAACCTCGACCTCGGCTACGTGACAACCGTTCGGGAAGGCAGAAGGGACGGGGTCCTTCACGACATGATCGACGTCGAGCGAAGTCGGTGTCCCATCCGGAGGTTTGAGGCCGGCACGCAATCGCGCTGCCAATTCGAGGAGACCGATCGATCGATCGGTGCCCGCGATGATAAAACGACCTGCTTTGAATTCGATGTCGCCAACCGACGCTTCCAGCACGTGCGAGGCGATCTGCTTCCCGCGCTCGATCACGATTGCCGCGGATTCGGACAAGGCTGTGCCTACGAACATGACAGACCTCGATCCACCGCTACCGCCGCCGAAAACCATGCGATCGCTATCGCCTTCGACCATTCGGATGCGTTCAAATGGCACGCCGAGAAGATCCGTCAGAATCTGTGCATATGTCGTCGCGTGACCCATTCCAAAGTCGAGCGTGCCGGCGACGATGGTGACCGAGTCGTCGGCCTCAAAATGGATCGCACCGAGCTCCTTTCCGGGCGCCGCGGTGACTTCGAGATAGCAACCTATGCCAAGCCCGCGCAGCAAGCCGCGCTTCTTGCTTTCACGTTTGCGTTTCTTAAACCCGGCGTAGTCGGCGGCGTTCAGCGCTTGCTTGAGCACGCCAAGAAAGTCACCGCAATCGTACGTCATGTCTGACGCAGCTTTAAATGGCAAATCGCTCTTGCGGATCATATTGCGCCTGCGCAGATCGATGCGGTCGATGCCGAGTTGCGTAGCGGCGAGGTCAAGCGCGCGCTCGACGTAATAGTTGCCTTCAGGCCGACCCGCGCCGCGGTAGGCGGATACAAAGTTTGTGTTAGTGAAGACGCATTTCGTCGCCACTTCGATGAGCGGCGTGCGATAAACGCTAGCGATGTTCTTGACTTGATTGCCGGTCGGCAAAAGCGGCCCGAATTGAGCGAGGTAGCCGCCCATGTCGCCATAGCCGGTAAGACGAATTGCCAAGATATGCGCGTTCTCATCGAACGCTATTTCCATAACCATATCCTGCGCGCGGCCGTGATGATCGGATACGAAGCTGCCGGATCGATCGTCGGTCCACTTCACCGGCCGACCCAACGAACGGGCCCCGTGCAGGATGCAGACGTATTCAGGATAGACCGCGGCCTTCATGCCGAACGAGCCCCCGACCTGTCCGGTCACCACGCGTACCTTGTCAGATGGCGCGCTCAAAATATCCATGAGCGACGTCTTCATGCCGTGGACGCCCTGACTCGTGGAATAGAGTGTCCATTTGCCGCCGGTCGCGTCGTACTCACCGATCGCCGCGCGCGGCTCCATAGCGTTGACCACCATGCGCTGGTTGGAAGTTTCGAGCCGTGTCACGTGTTTGGCCCTTGCAAAGGCCTCGGCTACTTTGGCGGCATCGCCATAGTGATAGTCCAGTGCGGTATTGTTCGGGACGGCATCGAAAACGAGTGGAGCGCCAGGTTTCACCGCGTCCGCAGGCTTGAGCACGACCGGCAAGACCGCGATGTCGGTCGCTACCGCTTCGGCGGCATCCTTTGCCTGCGCAACCGTCTCGGCAATTACGCACGCGACCGGGTCGCCCACAAAGCGGACCTTGTCGCTCGCCAGTGCCGGTCGTGGTGTATAACGGATCGGCGATCCATCCCGGCTCTTGAGCGGCAAGTTGCATTTGAGAGGGCCATATGAGGAAAGGTCGGCCGCCGTATAAACCGCGCGCACGCCTGGCATTGCCTTTGCGGCGGCGGTGTCGATTGATTTAATGACACCATGCGCGTCGCGACTGCGGACCATCACAGCGTAAAGTTGGCCGGGCCGGCTGAGATCATCCGTGTAGCAGCCTTCGCCACGCACCAATTTGGGGTCTTCACTACGGCGCACTGGTTGACCGACGCCGAATTTGGTCAGCGAAAGTGCGGTTTCGGTGGTTCGATCATCCATTCGGAAAACGTTCTCGTTCTCGTGTTGTCAATTAAAGCAGACCGAATGCTTGCACAAGAATAGCTTTCGGGACGGAGGGTTGCGCGAGGCGTGGACACTGATACACTTTTCATGATCGACAAAACATGGCCACAACTGCGACGCGCCGGACAAGGCGGCTTGCGGGGTGGTAGGAAGGTTTCGACAGCATGAGCGGCGAGGCCGGGGACGTCCCAGGCCTCGACCCTGCTATCAACCCGGCGCCGCTCGCGCGGCCCAGGTGGGGTCGGCGGTCGCCTGAGCATCCGGATGCCCGCTTTGGCAGCGACCGGGGCGGGGCGACCTATGCTGCGCTCGATCTTGGCACCAATAATTGCAGGCTTCTGGTGGCGCGGCCGTCCGGCGAGGGCTTCCGGGTCGTCGATGCGTTTTCTCGTATCGTCCGGCTCGGCGAAGGGGTTTCATCGTCAGGCCGCCTGAGCGAAGCTGCCATTACCCGTGCGATTGGGGCCTTGGCGATTTGCCGGAACAAGATGAAGAACAAAGGCGTCACGCGGGCGCGTCTCATTGCCACAGAAGCGTGTCGTGCCGCGCAGAATGGTGCGCAATTTCTTGATCGCGTTGCGGAGGAGTTAGGCCTTGCGCTCGAAGTGATTGATCGCGAGACGGAAGCGCAACTCGCCGCAACTGGCTGTACTCCGTTGATTGATCCGCAAGCCGATGGCGCGATTTTATTCGATATTGGGGGCGGATCATCTGAGGTCGTGCGGCTTGCCCGTTCGCAAAGGGGCTGCGGGGGACCACCGTTGCCACAAATTCGCGGGTGGATCTCTGTGCCGCACGGTGTTGTAACTCTCGCGGAGCGCTACGGTGGCATCACGGTGACCCGCGAAAGTTACGAAGCGATGGTATCTGAAGTTGCGGCGTTGATCGCGCCATTCGTGCGGGAACACGGCGGAGAAGGAACTGCCGGTATCCATATGCTCGGGACTTCGGGTACGGTGACAACAATTGCCGGCGTGCATCTCAATCTCAAGCGTTACGATCGTAACCGCGTTGATGGTTGCTGGATGAGCGCGCAGCAAATCAACGCAGTGATCGAGTGCCTGCTTGCCATGAGTTACGAGGACCGCGTGGCAAGCCCTTGCATAGGCGCCGAACGCGCCGATCTGGTCCTTGCTGGTTGTGCGATTCTCGAAGCGATCCAGCGCGCGTTCCCCTGTCCACGCCTCCGCGTTGCCGATCGAGGCCTGCGGGAAGGCATGCTTGTCCAGATGATGCGTGAGGATGGCGCCTGGGGCGGCGGCAATCAGGCGGCGATATCGTGACCGTGCGTGGCAAGAGTGCTGGCTCGCGCCAAAAAAAGATTCGAGTTCGGGGCGGCAAGGGCCGTTCGGTGTCTTCGCGCCTATGGGTGGAGCGTCAGCTTAACGATCCTTATGTCGCGCGCGCCAAGCGGGAGGGCATGCGCTCGCGGGCGGCGTATAAGTTGATCGAGATCGACGACAAGGCACGCTTTCTCAAGAAAGGGGCGCGCGTTATTGACCTCGGCGCAGCACCTGGAGGTTGGAGCCAGGTTGCTGCCGAACGGGTCGGATCGCCCGAGTACGGCATGGTGATTGCTATTGATCTTTCGCCGATGGAGCCGACACCGGGAGTGAACTTCATCAACCAGGACTTTCTCGATCACGCAGCGCCCGACAAGTTGAAAGAGATGATAGGTGGTCGTGCCAATGTCGTCCTTTCCGATATGGCGGCGAATGCGACCGGTCACGCCCGCACCGATCACCTGAAGATAATGGCGTTGGTGGAAGCCGCCGCTGAATTCGCCCGCGAGGTGCTCGCTCCCGGCGGCACCTTCCTTGCGAAGGTGCTGCAAGGCGGTACCGAGGCGGCGCTACTGACCTCGCTCAAGCGCGATTATAAAAGCGTCAAGCATGTGAAGCCCCCGGCAAGCCGCACAGATTCGGCCGAGCTATACTTGTTGGCCACGGGATTTCGTGGCGCTGTCGGCTATTAGCCGGCGCGTTGATCTGAGGTCTCCACCGGGGTCGGAAGCCTGTCGGCCATTTCCGCTCCGGCTTCCGGGGATAGTCGAGCAAATATCAATACCGAGAGTGCTGAAATCGCCGCCACCGCAAGAAAAGCCGGTGGGAAATCTTGGGCTTGCAGCGGGCCGTTACCTCTAAGGTGGAGGGTGAGTTCCACCGCCATTGCGCCGACTGCGACACCGGTCGAAACCGCCAATTGTTGCCCCACACTGACCAGTGCGGTCGCTCTGCCGATACGGTTGGGCTCAACATCGGCGTAGGCGATCGTGTTGATGCTCGTGAACTGCAACGAGCGAAAGAATCCACCGACAAATAGCAGAACCACCATCAAGGCAATGGGCGTGGTTGCTGTGAAGCCGGCGCAGACGGCAAGAAAAGCCGAACTGATGATGGAGTTAACGACAAGGATGGTCCGGAAGCCGAAACGTCGCAAAATGGTTGCGGCTGCCCACTTCATTCCCATGGCACCAAGTGCAGTCGCGAAAGTGATCATGCCGGATTGAAATGGCGTCATGCCGAAGCCGATCTGCAGCATGAGCGGCAGCAAAAAGGGCAATGCACCGAGCCCGAGACGAAAAATAAATCCGCCGACGACACTCGCAAAAAATGTTGGCAGTCTGAAAAGTGAGAGGTCGAGCGCAGGATTTTCCGTATGGCGTGCGTGCGCGAGATACGCTGCGATAAAACACGCGCCGCCTAAGACCAGCCCGGCGACAACGGTCCAGGGCAGAAAGTTAAGCCCGAGCACCGAGAGCCCGAAAGCCATGCCGCCAATGCCAAGACCCGCGAGGACCATGCCAACCACATCGAAACGCTCGTGTGTCTCGGCGCGCACATCCGGAATGTAGCGTGTGGCAAAGAGTATGCCGAGAAGACCTATCGGCACGTTGATGATGAAAATCCAATGCCAGGTCGCGTAAGTAGTAATGAAGCCTCCGATCGGCGGACCAAGCACCGGCCCAATCAGGGCCGGTGTGGTTACCCAGGCCATTGCGCCCACCAGCTCACGCTTGCTGATCGTGCGAACCACCACCATACGCCCAACCGGGGTCATCATTGCGCCGCCCATTCCCTGAACGATTCGGGCGATTACGAAGTCAGTAAGCGAGCCTGATAGCGCGCAACCAAGTGACCCCAGCACAAACACAGCGATAGCCGCGCTGAACACCGTGCGTGCGCCGAACCGATCGGCGGTCCAGCCGCTCGCCGGGATGAAAATCGCCAACGACAGCAAATAGGAGGTGACTGCAAGTTTAAGCGCCAGCGGATTTGTGCCGATATCTGCTGCGATCGCTGGTAGCGAAGTGGCGATCACGGTTGAATCCATGTTTTCCATGAACAACGCGACCGCGATAATCAGCGGGACGATGCGGTCACGGGGCATGGATGATCCGGCGGGGCGTAGGCGTCATCGAAACAGGGCTCTTGAAGCGTAAAGCGGTGGCGGAAGGAAGGCTCCTTCACGTTTACGAGTTCATAACAGCCATCCGCGATTGCCCTAGGAATCGGCATCATCCCGTGCTATCGACCCACGCCAACCCAAAAGCGGGCCGTGACGCAGGGCGAGGAAGCCCTTGCAACGGGCTTTTTAACCCCGTTCCGGCCGGTCCGATGCCTTTTTGGGCGAGACGGAGTTGGCGATGGCCGCAAAAAACAATGCAAGTCCGCGCGAGGGGCTCACATTCGACGACGTGCTGATTAAGCCCGGTCTGTCGGAAGTGCTACCTGCGGACGTCGATATCCGCTCGCGTATCACGCGCTCGATCCCGGTCAATATCCCCATCATTGCGTCGGCGATGGACACCGTGACCGAGGCTGAAATGGCGATCGCTATGGCGCAGGCCGGTGGCATCGGCGTGCTCCACCGCAACATGGAGCCGGACGAGCAGGCGGCTCAGGTTCGCCAAGTCAAAAAGTTCGAATCGGGCATGGTCGTGAACCCGCTCACCATCGAACCGGATGCGACGCTTCAGCAGGCACTCGATCTAATGAAGGATAACCGCATTTCGGGCATCCCTGTCGTTGAACGCGCTGGGAACTCGCAGCCTGGCAAGCTGGTCGGCATCCTCACAAACCGCGACGTGCGCTTTGCAACCGATCCGCGCCAGAAGGTCGCCGAGTTGATGACAAAGAAGCTCGTCACGGTGCGCGAGGGCGTGAGCCAGGACGAAGCCAAACGTATGCTTCATCAGCACCGAATTGAGAAACTACTCGTGGTGGACGCGCAGTATCGCTGCGTCGGGCTTATCACCGTAAAGGATATGGAGAAGGCTGTAGCCAATCCTAATGCCTGCAAGGACGAGCAGGGTCGACTGCGCGTAGCTGCGGCAACGACGGTCGGCGACAAAGGCTTTGCGCGCACGGAGGCACTGATCGCGGCGGGAGTCGACCTCGTTGTGGTCGACACGGCACATGGCCACTCAAAGTATGTGCTCGACGCAGTCACGCGCATCAAGCGTCAGTCAAACAAAGTTCAAGTGGTTGCCGGCAACATCGCGACCTCGGAAGGCGCGAAGGCGTTGATCGACTCCGGCGCCGATGCCATCAAGGTCGGCATCGGGCCCGGCTCGATTTGCACGACGCGCATCGTTGCCGGTGTCGGCGTGCCACAGCTGACGGCCATCATTGATTGCGTCGATGCGGCGAAATCGGCTGGAACGCCAGTGATCGCCGACGGCGGCATCAAGTATTCCGGTGATCTGGCCAAAGCGATCTCGGCCGGCGCCGATTGCGCCATGGTTGGCTCGCTGTTGGCTGGTACTGACGAAACCCCGGGCGAAGTTTTTCTCTATCAGGGACGCTCCTACAAAACCTATCGTGGCATGGGCTCCGTCGGCGCGATGTCGCGCGGCTCAGCCGACCGCTACTTCCAGCAGGATATTAAAGACACCCTCAAGCTGGTGCCGGAAGGCGTCGAGGGCCAGGTGCCTTACAAGGGCGCGGCCGCGACCGTGCTGCATCAGTTAACCGGTGGCCTTCGCGCTGCCATGGGTTATGTCGGTGCCAAGAACCTCGACGAACTGCATGCGAAGGCGGAATTTGTTCGCATTACCGGCGCGGGTCTTCGCGAAAGTCACGTGCATGATGTGACGATCACGCGCGAAAGTCCGAACTATCCCAGCCGTGTGTAGTTGTCCTTATTCCGGACAGAGGGTGAAAGAGCTATTTGATGTCAATCCAATTCGTCCTTCTGCCATTGTTTGTGGAAGTGCTACTTACCTTCGGCGTGATGTTCGGAATGATGTATTTCCGTACCTCGTCGCTTCAGCGCGGTGAGACGCGCTTTGCGGATATTGCTTTACGTGAGCCCAATTGGCCGGTGCGCGCCACGAAATTCGCTTACGCGTTCGCCAACCAGTTCGAACTGCCGGTTCTCTTTTACGTGCTGACGATTCTCGAAATCATTACTCATAGTGCCGATCTTCTCTATGTTCTTCTCGCATGGGTCTTCGTCGCGATGCGCGTGTTGCAGGCCGTGGTTCATGTGACCAACAACAACGTCCGCGTTCGCGGCGCGTTCTATGGTGTGGGTGCGCTTGTGTTGTTCATCATGTGGATGATTTACATCGTGCGTATCGTAATCGCGTTGCCATGACGCCGGCGGGACGCCTTGCTGCCGCCATCGACGTTTTTGCCGCGATTGAAAAAGAGCGCCGGCCGGCGGGCGATGCCCTAAAAGCTTGGGGGCTTACCCATCGTTTTGCCGGCTCTGGCGACCGCGCCGCCATTGCGGGGCTGGTCTACGATGCACTGCGTCGGCGTTCGTCGAGTGCCTTTGTCATGGGCGCCGATACGCCACGCGCAATCCTCCTGGGGATGCTCAAGCGCGAGCGTGGGCTTGCCGTTGAGGCGATCAACAGACTTGCCGATGGCTCGCAATATGCACCTGGGGCACTGAGTTCTGATGAGTACAGACGGCTCGAGATCGCCGATATCAGCGGTGCGCCACCACATGTCCTCGGTGACTACCCAGAATGGCTTGAACCGTATTTTTCGCGCGCGTTTGGCGACGATCGTGCGGAGGAAGGGGCGGCACTTTCCTCGCGTGCGCCCCTGGATCTGCGGGTCAACACGCTCAAGGCTGAACGCGACGCCACTGCGGAGATGCTGTCCGACCTAAAGCCCGAGCCGACCCGCTGGTCGCCGTGGGGCTTACGTATTCGTCTTACAGCGGACGCCAAAAGTCCTGCGGTCCATGCCGAGCCAGCCTTCGTCAAGGGTTTGTGCGAGATTCAGGATGAAGGATCGCAGTTGGCGGCGCTGTTCGGAGACGCCAAACCGGGCGAGCAGGTGGTCGATCTCTGCGCCGGTGCGGGCGGCAAGACATTGGCGCTAGCGGCGATGATGCAGAACAAGGGCCAGATCTATGCAACCGATGATGACAAACGGCGGCTTGCTCCCATTCATGACCGCCTAAAGCGTTCCGGCGCGCGCAATGTTCAGGTGCGGACGCCCAAATCGATCGGCGGGGAAATTGACGATCTGGCCGGACATGCGGATCTCGTTCTGATCGATGCGCCATGCACGGGAACGGGAGCTTGGCGTCGCAATCCGGATGCCAAATGGCGGATGCGGCCGGGAGCTTTGGAGGAACGCCAAAAGGAGCAGGCCGAAATCCTCGAACGCGCCATCCCACTGCTCAAATTAAATGGGCGCATCGCCTACGTGACCTGCTCGGTGCTGGAGGAGGAAAATGATGCGCAAGTACGCAATTTCCTCGCGCGGCACGCTGAATTTTCACCGCGACCGCCGGCGGGCATCATTCAGTCTCTTGGGGAGCGGGCCTTTATGTTCGGCAAGGCGGCTCGGCTGTCTGAAAATGGGGTTTTGATGACTCCGCGGACGACGGAGACCGATGGCTTTTTCGTCTCGGTCCTGCAACGTGGCGGGTAAGGTTTCAGTATACGTTTGGTAATAAAGTGCAAACGGAATTCCCCGATTGCGCCCCAATCCGGGCCTACTTTTTCCGCGATGATTCAGTGATTGTGGGACTGCGGCGCTCTTTTTTCGAGGTTTATTGATGCTGGTGGCCAGGCGCGATCCGCCATTTCATGTGGACGCCAACGATGAGACGCGCCCGAATAATTCGGGCACCTATCCCGCGCGGAAAGCATCGGGACTGACTCGGTTCGTGACTGCCATTCAGATGTTCGGCTCACTCTTGGCGGTTCCGGTCGGCATTGCTAGTGGCTATTCGTTCTACCGCGCCAATTTCTCTCCCGAGACAACTTGCCAAGGGCTCCGTAGCGGCATTGTCGCCATGCTCGACAAGAACGTGGACGCCGCAACCCGGCGCATTCTTGTTCGCCGCGACGTGGAGACCTTCGAGAAGACTTGCGGCTCGGTCGATCCCGACGCGACCGCCGCTTTCAAGACACTGCTCGCCGTCGAAATGACCGCGGCTCCCGTTGCGGTGGCGCCGCCGGCTCCGAAAGCCCAAAAAGTAGAAGCAGTGCCGAAGGAGCCCGTGCGCAAGGTCGAGCCACGGCCGCAAGCGCCAGCTAAACAGCCCGTCATGGCTGCGACTCCTGTTGCCGCGGAGCCTGTGCGTCGGGAGCCCGACATATCGGATGCCCAATGGCTTGATGCGGTTCGCCAGGCTCTCGTGACCCACAAAGAGTCGGTATCGGCGCCAGTGCTCGATAGCGCGAGGCCGCAACCGGCGCCGGCGGCGGTGGCGCGACCGGCTTCGCCAGATCCCGTCTTGGCGGCGCCGTCTGCACCTTCTCCGACACCGGTCGTTAAGCCGTCGGCGGCGCCTTCACTGCCGCCAGCGGTCTCTATCGCGCCGTCACCGGGTGCTGCGCAGGCGATCGACGATCATCCTGTCCCGCCGGGGTCGATCCCGGATTCCATCCCGCCCACAAATGCCGATATTGCCAAGTCTGATGAGCAGAGCCGCTCACGCATCGGAAAATGGATTTCCACAATTCCATTGCTGGGCCCAGTAGTAGACAACGCGCGACACTGAGCCAACTGTCAGCCGCGATTGAATTTTCCGAGTGTGTCCGCGGCCGACGTCGTGCCGCAAGGTCGGGCTTGACCCGGCAGCGCAAAGCCCGCAAAAAGCCACCCCGAACGGCCAATGCACGCCCGATTCCGGACACGTTCGGGACACGTCGCCGTCCATGCACGACAAAGTTCTGATCGTCGATTTCGGCTCCCAGGTCACGCAGCTCATTGCGCGCCGCGTGAGGGAGGAAAAGGTCTATTCCGAGATCGTGCCTTATCAGAAGGCCGAGGCAGCATTTCGTGAAATGAAGCCAAAGGCGGTGATCCTGTCGGGCGGACCCGCATCGGTCCTCGACAAAGATGCGCCGCTGGCACCCAAGTCGATATACGAATCGGGTGTACCGGTTCTGGGTATTTGCTACGGCGAGCAGGCAATGGCGCAACAGCTCGGTGGCAAGGTTGAGGGTGGGCATCATCGCGAATTCGGTCGCGCCGAAGTGACTGTCACCGATGAAGCGCCGTTGTTCGAAGGCGTGTGGCGCAAGGGCGAGAAGTATCCGGTCTGGATGAGCCACGGTGACCGCGTAACGAAACTGCCAGAAGGCTTTCGTGTTCTCGGCACTTCATCCAACGCTCCGATCGCCATTATAGGTGACGACAAGCGCAAGTTCTACGCAACCCAGTTCCACCTGGAAGTGGTGCATACGCCACACGGGGCAGCGATCCTGCGCAATTTCGTGCGCAAGATTGCCGGCCTCAGCGGCGATTGGACAATGCGCGCCTTCAAGGAAGAGGCAATCGAGAAAATTCGCAAACGGGTCGGGAAGGGCCGCGTAATTTGCGGATTGTCTGGCGGTGTCGACAGTGCGGTCGCCGCGGTATTGATCCACGAGGCCATCGGCAATCAAGTTACTTGCGTGCTCGTCGATCACGGACTGATGCGGCTCGGCGAAGCGCAAAAAGTCATCGCGATGTTCCGCGATAGCTACAATATTCCATTGGTGCACGTCGATGCGTCCGAGAAATTCCTCAAGGCGCTTGAAGGAATCGAGGACCCGGAGATTAAGCGCAAGACCATCGGCAAACTGTTCATCGACGTGTTCGAGGCGGAGGCAAAGAAAATCGGCGGTGCGGAATTTCTCGCTCAGGGCACCCTCTATCCGGACGTGATCGAGAGCGTGTCGTTTACTGGCGGTCCTTCGGTGACAATCAAATCGCACCACAATGTCGGTGGGCTGCCGGAACGCATGCACATGCAGCTGGTGGAGCCCTTGCGCGAACTGTTCAAGGATGAGGTGAGGGCTCTGGGTCGTGAACTTGGTCTTCCCGAGGCTTTTGTTGGCCGTCACCCGTTTCCCGGCCCCGGTCTTGCCATCCGCTGCCCGGGAGCGATCACAAAGGAGAAACTCGACATCCTGCGGCTTGCCGATGAAATTTACATCGAGGAAATCCGCCGCAGCGGCCAGTATGACGATATCTGGCAGGCATTTGCGGTGTTGCTGCCGGTGAAAACTGTCGGTGTCATGGGTGATTTTCGCACCTACGAATATGTCGTTGGTTTGCGCGCCGTCACTTCAACTGATGGGATGACCGCAGACTTTTATCCGTTTGACATGAAGTTCTTAGGTGCGGTCGCTACACGTATCATCAACGAGGTGAAGGGCGTCAACCGCGTCGTTTACGACGTGACCTCGAAGCCGCCGGGTACGATCGAGTGGGAATAATAGTACGTCCCGAAAAATGAGGACCGGCTTTCTGGCCAGACCGGCATTCATGGAAATATTGCGATGACTGTCACCATCTATGGGATCAAGAACTGCGACACCATGAAGAAAGCGCGCGCGTGGCTCGACAAACACCACGTCGAATACACCTTCCATGACTACAAGACAGCGGGGATTGAACGCGAGCGCCTTGAGCGATGGGCCAAAAAAGTCGGCTGGGAGATTTTGCTCAATCGCGCCGGGACGACATTCAAAAAGTTGCCCGATAAAGACAAGGCGGGTTTGTCCGAGACGAAAGCGATCGCCTTGATGCTCAAGCAGCCCTCGATGATCAAGCGCCCTGTGCTCGACGCCGGTGGCGGCAAGTTGCTCGTCGGGTTCAAGCCCGAGCAATACGCTGCGGCAATGGGTTAGATCGACCCCTTGATCCGGCAGCCTTTCCCTGCCACATGCGCCCCATGAACAAGCCTTTAACTACCTCCGATTCGATCGGTGTGACGCCGCTTGCTGCCGAAGTCGACCGCCGCCGCACGTTCGCAATTATTTCCCATCCGGACGCTGGCAAAACCACGCTGACCGAGAAGTTGCTGCTGTTCGGCGGCGCCATCAATCTCGCCGGTCAAGTGAAAGCCAAGCGAGATCGCCGCTCGACCCGCTCCGATTGGATGGCTATCGAGCGTGAACGCGGTATTTCGGTTGTCACCTCGGTGATGACCTTCGATTACGACGGCCGGGTCTTCAACCTGCTCGACACGCCGGGTCACGAGGATTTCTCGGAAGATACCTATCGCACGCTGACCGCGGTCGACTCGGCGGTGATGGTTATCGATGCCGCAAAGGGCATCGAGGATCGTACGCGCAAGCTATTCGAAGTCTGCCGGCTCCGGGACATCCCGATCGTGACATTCATCAACAAGATGGATCGCGAGAGCCGCGATCCGTTTGAGCTGCTTGATGAGATCGAAAAAACGCTGGCGCTCGATACCTCGCCGCTGACCTGGCCTATTGGTCGTGGCCGCGATTTCGCGGGGACCTATGATCTTGCCACTGGCGAGATGCGGCTTGTCAGCGAGGATGGGAAAACAGTTGAGCGCCAACCGCTCGATCTGGCGGCGCTTGCCGCCAAAAATTCGATGCTCGACGTCAATGCGATTTCGGAGGAATTGGCCTTGGTCAAGGACGCCTGCCGAACGTTCGATTTCGAGTCTTTCCGGGAAGGTCATCTTACGCCGGTCTTCTTTGGTTCGGCACTCAAGAATTTCGGCGTCAAGGATTTGCTCGATGCATTGGCCTCATTTGCCCCGGCGCCGCGTGCGCAGGCTTCCAACGTGCGCACGGTGGATGCGCACGAAAATTCCATGACGGCCTTTGTCTTCAAGATTCAGGCCAATATGGACCCCAACCACCGTGATCGTATTGCGTTCGCGCGTCTTTGTTCGGGGAAACTGCGTCGTGGCATGAAGGCAAAACTCACGCGCACTGCCAAACCGCTGACGCTTTCCACCCCGCAATTTTTTTTCGCACAGGATCGGGCGCTCGCTGAAGAAGCCTACGCCGGTGATGTGGTCGGTATTCCCAATCACGGTACGCTGCGGATCGGTGACACACTGACGGAGGGGGAGGATATCGCGTTCCTCGGCGTTCCCAATTTTGCGCCGGAAATATTACGCAGGGTAAAGCTTGGCGACCCAATGAAGGCCAAGAAGTTGAAAGAAGCGCTTCAACAGATGGCAGAGGAAGGGGTGGTGCAGGTCTTCCGCCCCCTTGACGGTGCGCCGGCGTTGGTTGGAGTCGTTGGTCCTTTGCAACTCGACGTTTTGAAAGTGCGGCTATCGGAAGAATATGGGTTGGAGATCAGCTTCGAGCAGCCGGAATTCCAACTTGCGCGATGGATCACCTCGGCTGAGACCGGAAAGCTCGAAGATTTCGTGCAAGCCAACTATTCAAGCTGCGCCGAAGATCTCGATGGCGACAAGGTTTTTATGGCGCGCAATCAATTCATTCTCGACTACACGCGTGAACGCGCGTCCGGCATTTCCTTCACTGACATCAAAGACGTGAAGGACAAAGCAGCCTAGTTCAGTTTCACGTTCGCTGCCTTGATGATCGGTGCCCAGCGGGCGATCTCGCCGTCCATGCGGGCGCGCAACTGCTCCGGTGAAGAGCCGACCGGCTCCATTAATTGTGCTGCCAGTTTTTCGCGCACCGCCGGCTGCCTGATGATCTCGGCGACGTCTTTGCTGATCCTGTCAACGACCGACTTTGGTGTGCCGCCGGGAGCAATCAGCCCATTCCAGGCGTCGGCCTCAACGTCAATGCCGGCTTCCTTCAGGGTCGGCACGTCCGGCAAATAAGGCGAGCGCCTAGCGGTGGATACCGCGAGAATTTTTACCGCGCCCGATGTGGCCTGTGGTGTCACCGATATTGCAGGAAGGCAAGTCATCTGCGCATCGTTGCGTATTACAGCAGTAATCGCCTGTGGCGAACTGGTATAGGGCACATGCACCAGTTCGGCGCCGGCCTTGATCGCGATCGCTTCCATCGCAAGGTGCGAAAGTGAGCCGTTTCCGATTGAAGCGAAGTTGTATTTTCCGGGATTATTCTTCAGTAGCGTGACGAGCTCGGCGACAGAATTGACCCCCAGGTTCGGATTGACGGTGAGAACACTCGGCTGGGTTATCAGCTGAGTCACTGGTGCAATGTCCTTTCCGGGGTCGTAGGGCAATCTCGAGAACAGCAGGGTATTGATGGCCAGCGGGCCGCCGATGCTTACCCCGAGTATTGAGCCATCGGGCCCGGCCTTTGCGACAAAATCCGTTCCGAGATTGCCACTCGCGCCGGGCTTGTCCTCCACGATGAATGTGCTCGCGGGATATTTCTGTTGCAGGCCATCGGCGACGAGGCGCGCGACGATGTCGGGGGTCGATCCCGGACCGAAGGGCACCACGATGCGCACCGTTTTTGTCGGCCACTCCTGCGCCACGACAGGCGTGGCGGCCGCCAGCAATAGCAAGAGCGCACCCACAAGGCGTTTCCGCAAGCGATATGTCGAGGTTGTCATCTAGGATATGTATTGAGCGAGGGGAGCTTGCATTGATTGTCATGATCCTCTACTGCGGCAGCCAGCTGACATGAGTGTAGCATGGGCTTAGGTATTCTCGTTTTCGGCCTGGCGATTTTTCTTGGCGCGCATCTCTTCGTTTCATTCCGCGATGCGCGCGCGGATGTCATCGCGCGGGTAGGGCTACATGCATATCGCGGGCTATTTGCGATCGTTTCCGTTGTCGGCCTGGTATTGATCATCTGGGGCTACGGGCAATACCGGGCGCATGAATGGGTTCAAATATGGTCGCCACCCCCGTTCATGCGGCACATCACTATCGGGCTGATGTTGTTCTCGGTGATCTTTGTCGTCGCTGCCTTTGTGCCGAGTCATATTAAGACCCGTCTCAAACATCCGATGCTTGCCGGCGTAAAGACTTGGGCTCTCGCTCATTTGCTTTCCAATGGCGATCTTGGCTCGATCCTGCTGTTCGGCGCGTTTCTCGCTTGGGGTGTCTATGCCCGTATCGCTGCCAAACGGCGTGGCGATATCGGTCCCTCGATCACCCCGGTAGGCTGGACCAACGATGCGATCGTGGTTGGACTCGGTGTCATTGTTTATCTGGCGCTTGGTTACGCGTTCCATCCGGCCGTGATCGGTGTGCCGGTGTTTGGAAAGTAAGAAAGTAAAAAGTAAAATGTCGGTCCAGGATGAAATCCGGCGGCTTACTGCCCCTGACATCGGTGCGCGCAAGGGCGGAGAGCCGATCGTTTGCTTGACGTCGTACCACGCCCATACTGCGCGCATCGTGGATGCGCACTGCGATGTTATTCTGGTTGGCGATTCGCTCGGCATGGTAATGCACGGCCTCGAGACCACCGTTCCAGTCACCCTTGAAATGATGATCTTGCAGGGGCACGCGGTGATGCGCGGGTCGAAACGCGCGCTCGTGGTCGTGGACATGCCGTTTGCTTCCTATGAAGCATCGAAAGAACAAGCCTTCATGAACGCGGCGCGCGTGCTCAAGGAAACAGGCTGCGGAGCAATCAAGGTCGAAGGCGGTAAACGAATGGCGGAAACGATCCGCTTTCTCTCCGATCGTGGCGTGCCGGTAATGGCCCATGTTGGATTGACACCTCAGGCGATTAACACGATAGGTTCGTTCCGGGCACAGGGCCGCGACGAAGCCGATTGGGTGCGCATAGAGGAAGATACAATCTCCGTGGCGCAAGCGGGCGCGTTTTCGGTGGTGATCGAGGCGGTGGCAGAGCCGCTCGCACGTAAGCTGACAGCCGCAGTGCCGATCCCGACAATCGGTATTGGCGCGAGCGTCGCCTGTGACGGGCAGATCCTCGTGCTGGAGGACATGCTCGGCCTGTCGCCGCGGGTGCCGAAATTCGTCAAGCGTTACGGTTCGCTTGGCCCTGGCATTGAGAAAGCGGTCGCCGACTATGCTGCCGAGGTTCGCTCGCGCGCTTTTCCGGGCCCGGAGCACGTCTATCCGATGAAAACCAAGAAGGGCTAATGCCCTGAAATATTAGTGTTTGCTGGCTTTGGCTTTGCCTTAGGCACGCCACATCGCTAGTTTACGGCGCAATTCGGCCCAGGGTGGGCCATGGACGGGTTGGAACCATCGTGGCCGATATCTTTCATGAAGTAGATGAAGAAGTCAGGCGGGAGCAGCTCAAGAAGCTGTGGGATCGCTACAGCATCTATCTGATCGCGCTCGCCGTCCTGATTGTCGCCGGCATCGGCGCATGGCGCGGCTATGAATATTGGGTTGCCAAAAGAGCCGCTGCCGCCGGTACAGCTTTCGAGGCCGCAGTGGCCTTAAGCGCGGATGGCAAATATGCCGAGGCGGAATCTGCGTTCGCCAAGGTGGCGACGGAGGCGCCCGAGGGATATCGCGTGCTTGCGCGCATGCGCACAGCCGGTGCGCTCGCCCAGATCAAGCCTGCCGACGCGGTGAAGGCCTATGACGAACTTTCCGCCGATGCATCGCTCGGAACGATCTGGCAAGATCTCGCCGCCATACGCGCCGGTTTGTTGCTTGTCGATACGGCACCATTGGCGGACATGCGCAGACGGCTCGATCCGCTCGCCGAGCCGGCACGCAGCTTCCGTCACACTGCTCGCGAACTTTTGGCGCTGTCGGCATGGCGTAACCACGACCTTTCTGCGGCCAAACGTTACCTGGACATGATCGCGACCGATGCGGATTCACCATTAGGCACACGGGCGCGTGCCGACGTTTTGTCCGGACTAATCGCAGCCGAAGGCAAGAGTTGAGGAAGGGCATGCGAACGATTCAACGGGTCATGCTGTTGGGCGCTCTCGTTGCGTTTTTGCCTGCGCTGGCAGCGTGCTCGTCAGGTTTTGACCCTGACAAGCTCGACATCTTCGGCCTTAATGAAAAGAAGAAGCTTCCAGGCGAACGCAAGGAAGTATTTCCTGGCGGTGTTCCAGGCGTGTCACAAGGGATTCCACCCGAATATATGAAGGGCAACCAGCCGCCAGCCGACGCTGCGGCGGCACCCGGAGCTGAGCCAGACAAGAAAACAGCCGCGGTTGAGCCGGAACCAAAGCCAAAGCCGAAGCCGAAGCGTCCGCCTAAACCACCGACGCAGGTGACCGTTCAGCCAGCGCCGCAACAGCAGCCGGCACCATGGCCGCAGGACCAACAGCCGGCGCAGCAGCAGAGTCAGGCCCCTGCGCCTTGGCCTACGTCGCCGCAACCCGGCACCTTCTCGCGCTGACGCACGTATTGTCGGCGAACGGCTGTCTCCGCTTGACGTGAAGACAATCCTCGCCGCAAACACGTGTTTGATTTTTTGAGTGACCGCCGTATCAGGCTTGGCAGCGCTATCGAATGACGTTCACGATTGCCATTATTGGCCGGCCTAACGTCGGTAAATCAACCTTGTTCAATCGGTTGGTCGGCAGGCGCCTGGCTTTGGTCGATGATCGGCCCGGCGTTACGCGCGATCGGCGCGAGGGACAGGGCCGGCTGGGCGATATTGAGTTTACGGTGATCGATACAGCGGGCCTTGAGCAGGCTTCGCCCGAAAGCCTGTCGGGGCGCATGCGGGCCCAGACCGCGACTGCGATCGAGCAGGCCGATGCGATTTTCTTCATGATCGACGTGCGGGCAGGGCCGATGCCGGTCGATCAGGAATTCGCTGCCCTCGTTCGGAAATCGGGCAAGCCGACCGTTCTCATCGCTAACAAGAGCGAGGGAAAGGAGTCGGAAGCGCGTCGGCTCGAAGCCTACGAGCTCGGGCTTGGTGAGCCTGTCGCCATATCGGCTGAGCATAACGAGGGAATGTCCGATCTCTACGACGCATTGCGGGCGGCACTGCCCGAGCAAACTGCATCCGCGACTAAAGCGGAGGTCGGGCCGTCCGATCAGCCGATCCGCGTTGCTATTGTCGGCCGGCCGAACGCGGGCAAATCGACGTTGATCAACCGGCTGATTGGAGAGGAACGCCTGCTCACCGGACCGGAGGCTGGTATTACCCGTGATTCCATTGCGGTCGATCTCGCATGGCGGGGCCGCAGTTTCCGTCTCTACGATACTGCCGGACTACGCCGCCGCTCGCGTGTCGAGGAAAAGCTGGAAAAGCTTTCGGTCGCCGACGCGCTCAATGCCGTGCGCTTTGCGGAAGTCGTCGTGGTGCTGCTTGATGTGGAAAATGCTTTCGAGGAACAGGATCAGCGCATCGCCGATCTGGTGGAGCAGGAGGGTCGCGCCATCGTTATCGCCGTGAACAAATGGGATTTGAAGGAGAAGACAGCCGGTGCCATCGGCAAGCTGCGCGAACAGGCTGACGAAAAACTGACACAGCTCAAGGGGGTTCCGCTGGTGGCGGTTTCCGGTCTTACCGGCGAGGGTCTCGACCGCCTGATCCAAGCTGTCATCGATGCTTTTGAGATTTGGAACAAACGTATCCCCACCAGCGCACTAAATCGCTGGTTCGAACACGCGACCAGCGCGCATCCGCCGCCGGCAGTGTCGGGGCGTTCGTTGCGTCTCAACTACATTACTCAAGCCAAGAGCCGGCCGCCGAGTTTTGTCGTGTTTTGCACGCGTGCCGATGCCGTGCCGGACGCCTACAAACGCTATTTGCTGAACTCGCTGCGCGAGACATTCGATCTGCCAGGCACGCCGATCCGCCTGGCTTTGCGCGAGAAGGACAATCCGTTCAAGGGACGGGCGAAAAGAAAGCATTGAGCGGATCAGGCGGGTGGCCTGAAATCCATGAATTTCTTCTCACGGAAATTGTAGATCTTCCCGGTTTCTGTGCAGTCCGCCAGGCAAAGAGGCACGATCGCCTTGGCGACCTCCTCCGGCGCGGGCACCGTTAGTGGATCAATGCCGGGGAAAGCGCCGGCATACATGCGCGTGCGGGTGGGGCCGGGCGCAAATAAATTGGCGCGCACGGGTGTGGTCGCACATTCGGCGGCATAAGTCCGCACAAGCACTTCCAACGCCGCCTTTGAGGCCGCGTAGGGACCCCAATAGGCTCTGCCCATGTGGGCAACGCCCGAGGTGAGGAAAACAGCTCGGCCTGCCCGCGAGCGCTGAAGCAATGCGTCCATGCAGCGAATAAGCTGCCAATTGGCGGTGACATTGACCGCAAAAAGATTGTCCCAATCCTTCGACTCGATATGGGCAAGCGGCGAGAGCGCGCCCAGAATGCCGGCATTGCCGATCAGGACATCCAGCCGCTGGTAACGTTCATTGAGGGCAAGCGCCAGCCGTGCGATGCCGTCGCTATCTTTCATATCGAGCGGCACGAGAGTGGCGGAGCCACCAGCCGCCTTGATCTTATCGTCAAGCTCTTCCAGCCCGCCGACCGTGCGTGCGACGGCGACCACATGCGCGCCGGCTTGCGCAAGTTCGAGCGCAAGCGCAGCGCCAATGCCGCGCGAGGCGCCTGTAACCAGCGCAATACGATCAAAAAGGGGCTTGGCCATAACCGAATGACGATGAAGGGCGGGCTAGATTGCTTCCGCCAGCAGGGACAATTGCCGTGGACTTGCCTCTTGCGCGGCGAGATCGGTGAGAGGCGTCGGATAATCGCCGGTGAAGCAGTGGTCTGTAAACTGTGGGCGCGCTGGATCACGTCCTTCGAAGCCCATGGCGCGATAGATGCCGTCGACCGACAGGAACGCCAGCGAGTCTGCGCCGATGAACTTTCGCATGCTATCGAGGTCGTGGGTGGCGGCGAGCAACTTGTCGCGCTCAGGCGTATCGATGCCGTAGTAGTCCGGGTGAGTAATCGGCGGCGAAGCGATGCGGAAATGCACCTCCTTGGCGCCGGCATCGCGCATCATCTGCACAATCTTTTTCGATGTTGTGCCACGCACGATCGAGTCGTCGACCAGAACAATACGTTTGCCCGCAACCACCGCACGGTTGGCAGAATGCTTGAGGCGAACCCCCTGATCGCGGATCGATTGGGTCGGCTGAATGAAGGTACGGCCGACATAATGATTTCGAATGATACCCAGTTCGTAGGGAATACCGGCCTCTTGGGCGAACCCGATCGCCGCCGGCACACCAGAATCCGGCACCGGCACGATCACGTCGGCCTGTGCCGGAGCTTCGCGCGCGAGCTGCGCGCCCATGGTTTTGCGCACGTCGTACACGTTGCGGCCACCGACAATAGAGTCGGGCCGGGAGAAGTAGATGTATTCAAAGATACAGGGGCGGGCTGCCATCGGCGGGAAAGGCTTGTGCGACTGCGCGCCTTCCTCATCAAAAATGACGACCTCGCCGTTTTCCACGTCGCGCACGTACTGCGCGCCGATTATGTCGAGTGCGCACGTTTCGGAAGCAAGGATCGGGCAGCCGTCAAGTTTGCCGACCACCAGCGGACGGATTCCGAGCGGATCGCGCGCGCCCACCAACTTTTTGTTGGTGAGGCCAACGAACGCATACGCGCCTTCAAGCTGCCGCAAGCCTTCGATGAACCGGTCCACGAAGCGGTTGCGCCGCGCTCGCGCAACGAGATGCAGGATCACTTCAGTGTCGGTGGTCGACTGCATCATGGCGCCCTCGTGGACGAGGTCGCGTCGAAGCTTGATGCCGTTGGTGAGATTGCCGTTGTGGCCAATGGCGAAACCGCCGGCATTGAGTTCGGCAAAGAGAGGCTGCACGTTGCGGATAATCGTTTCGCCCGTGGTCGAATAGCGCACATGGCCTATGGCCGACGTGCCGGGCAGCCGATCAATGACCTCGCGCCGGGCGAAGGCATCGCCGACAAGCCCGAGGCGCCGTTCTGAGTGGAAACGCTTGCCATCGAAGGAGACGATGCCCGCGGCTTCCTGGCCGCGGTGCTGAAGAGCGTGAAGTCCGAGCGCTGTAATCGCCGCCGCGTCAGGGTGGCCAAAGATTCCGAACACTCCGCATTCTTCACGCAGGCGGTCGGCGTTGGGATCGAACTCCGCATCGGCCGTAGAAAAAGGGTCCTGAGGGGAGTTGCGCATCGCTATCGCGTTCCGCCTGCCTGGGGTTGCGTCAGTTCCGACCGCTGGTCGGGATTGGTGTCAGGCGCATCCTGATCATCTGGCTTCGGCTTTTTCAGTCTCTTTAAGATGGTGCTTTCGGGGTCATCCGGCAACATGGACATCAGCCATTGTCCAGTGTTTTGCAGCACCAATTTTGATTTGGCGCCGCGGACCCATTCCGGCTGGCTTCGATCGGGCACCAACCAAGCGAAAAACAGGAACGCAACCACGACGATGATCAGGCCGCGGCCGAGCCCGAAGAGGAAACCGAGCGTGCGATCGAGGGCACCGACCCGGCTGTCCAGGACCATGTCAGAGATGCGAGCGGTGATAATTGTGACGATAAGCAAGCTGCCTAGAAATACACCGCCGGCCGAAACGCCGGCAGCTACCATATCGCTGTTGAAATACTGTTTTGCGATGGGCAGCACACGGGAATAGGAATAAAGCGTAACCAGCGCTGCGACGCCCCATGCGCCTATCGACAGGATTTCGCGCATGAAGCCGCGGATCATCGCGAGCAACCCCGAGATCAACATGACCGCCAGCAAAATGATGTCGAGCAGCGTGATCGGCATCGAAAGTTCATGAGCTCCGCGAGTTTCGGCGTTTCACGTCGCGCAGGACAGTCGACCGGCGTGACGAATCCGGGGCAGCCATAGCGGCTCCGGACCAGGGCAGCAATGTCGACCCTAAGTAATTGATTCTAAGCCCATTTCTGCGCTTGCGGTGGGGCGCTTGATGAAGCAGCTAGCCGGTTTCGACGGGCCGTATATAGCGAGGCCTCACGGCTCCGTCACTGGTTTTGTCCACCGGTTCTGGCTGCCATGCCCGCTTTACCTCTGGCCGCAATGTCGGCCACGAGAGTGGCGAGGCTTGCGACGTCCATAACCCTGAACCCCGGCTCGGTGGTATCTGCGCGCGCCGCTTCCGGCGCGACGGCCCGGTTGAAGCCAAGCTTGGCGGCCTCCTTCAGGCGCGCGGCACCCTGCGCCACCGGTCGTACAGCGCCGGAGAGCGAGACCTCGCCGAAGTAGACCGCATCTGCGGGCAACGCCGCGTTGGCGAGCGAGGAAACGAGCGCGGCTGCTGCGGCGAGATCGCCAGCCGGTTCCTGGATTCGCATGCCGCCGGCAACGTTAAGGTAAACGTCATGCCCTCCGAGACGAACGCCGCAATGTGCCTCCAATACAGCCAGCACCATGGACAGCCGACTTGGATCCCAGCCGACAACCGCACGTCGGGGCGTACCGAGCGATGTAGGCGCCACCAGTGCCTGTATTTCGACCAGCAGCGGTCTCGTTCCTTCTATTCCGGCGAACACGGCCGTACCCGGCTGCCCGAGATCGCGTTCCGAAAGAAATAGCTCGGACGGGTTGGGGACTTCGCGCAAACCAGAACCGGTCATTTCAAAGACGCCAATTTCATCGGTTGGACCGAACCTGTTTTTGACGGCACGCAGGATGCGAAATTGGTGTGAGCCCTCGCCTTCAAAAGAAAGAACGGCATCAACCATGTGTTCGACGACCCGGGGACCGGCGATCTGACCATCCTTGGTGACGTGGCCAACGAGAATGATTGCCGCGCCGGATCTCTTCGCAAAGCGGATCAACGCCTGGGCTGAACCGCGCACCTGGGTCACCGTGCCAGGCGCAGATTCGACCGTGTCGGTCCACATGGTCTGAATAGAGTCGATGACGATCAGACGCGGTGCCTTGCCTTCGGACAGCGTGGCGATGATGTCTTCGACCGCAGTTTCGGCTGCAAGCTCAACCGCACTTTCGCGCAGGCCCAGACGCTCGGCGCGCAGGCGCACCTGCGCCACGGCTTCTTCTCCCGAGATGTAGACCGTCCGGTGACCCGCGCGGGCGAGCGATGCGGTCGCCTGTATCAGCAGCGTCGACTTACCGATGCCGGGATCGCCGCCGACCAATAGCACCGAACCTCTTACGAAGCCCCCGCCGGTGACACGATCGAATTCGGCAATTCCTGAAGGAAGCCGCGGAGCCTCCTGGGCATCGCCTGCAAGTGGTTCGAGCGCAAAAAGACGCCCTTTGCCGGGCTTACGGCCAGGGCCGGCTGGCCGCTCGGCTCCCTCCGCGCTGAGGGTGTTCCATTCACCGCAAGCCTCGCATTTTCCCTGCCAGCGGCTGAAAGCGGCGCCGCAGTTCTGGCAAACGAAAGTCAGGTTGCGTTTCGACATGGCGGCGAATCGTCAACAAAAGAAGTCCTTTGGACGTTAAAACGTCCATGAGAACAATACAAGAACATTTTTTAAAAACTACCTAATTTTCAGTCATTTCGGGGGAATTATTCACGCCGGTCGATAAGCCCGGTGGTAGCGACGTCCGAGGCTGGTGAGGACCTCATAGCCAATGGTGCCGGCCGCTGCGGCTAAATCATCGACGCCGATCTCACTTCCGATCAAGGTCACTAGATCACCTCGCCTGATCGGATGATCGGCCAGCGCGGTGATGTCGATCGCAAGAAGGTCCATAGAAACACGGCCAGCCAGCGGGCAGCGCGTTCCGGCAACAATGGCGTGAGCGCCCGGTGCCCCATCGGTCGCGCTCGCGGCGCGCGGATAACCGTCTGCATAGCCGACTGCAACCACAGCAACGCGGCTTGCCTGTTTGGCTGTCCAGGTTGCGTTGTAGCCGATGGTGTCTCCCTTGGGGACCGTACGCACTTGGACGACGCGCGCCTGCAATCCGATGACCGTGCGCATCGGATTGCGATGACTGGGAGTCGGGTTGACGCCAAAAAGCGCGGCACCAGGGCGGACCATGTCGCAATGAGCGCTGCTGCCGAGAAATATTCCGGATGAATTAGCGAGCGAGCCGGGAATGCCGCGGTAGAGAAGGCGAACTTCGCGAAATAGTTTCATTTGGCGTTCGTTGAGCGGATGCTCGGGCTGCTCGGCGCAGACGAGGTGGCTCATCAGCAACGTAATGCCATGATTTTCCGCGCGAATACGCGGTGCCAGGGCCGCAGCCTCGTCGGCGGAAATGCCGAGCCTGTTCATGCCGGTATCGACATGCAGCGCCGCGCCGCCGTGCCATTGGTGCGCAGAGCAAAATGCATCCCATTCCGCGAGTTCAACCAGGCTGCCAATCACGGGGCGCGCACGAATGTCGGGGTAGGCCTGCACCGTGCCGGGTAATAGGCCATTGAGGACATAGATGGCTGGCTCAGACGCCACGGCACGGACGCGCCGCGCTTCGCCAAGGTCTGCGACAAAGAAAGTCTTGCAGCCCGCACTCGTGAGCGCGCGGGCGACCGGTTCGATGCCGCAGCCGTAGCCGTCGGCTTTAATTACAGCCGCGCATTCCGATGGCATGGCGCGGCGAACAAGCTCCTGCCAGTTGGCAACGATCGCGGACAAGTCGATCGTGAGGATCCCGCCTGCCTCTTGAACAGGCGCGCCGGATTCCATGAATTGCCCGCCGTGTTCTGCCGGGAAGGAGGGTTGCAAGGCGGTTTCGGCTTCGGACATGGTGTTGGGGTTTAGCCGCCCAGGGGCCGCCAGTCCATGCGACATCCCTTATCCTCTAGATACGCTCGGGTACACGGCCCTCACGGGCGAGAGAGGAGAAACGGGTCACTGCCGCATCGAATTGCAGTTCGACCGTTCCGGTTGGCCCGTGACGTTGCTTGCCGATGATGACTTCCGCCTTGCCGTGGACCTTGTCGGCATCCGCCAGCCATTCGGCAAACTTTTCACGATTGGATTCCAGCGGTTTGCGCATCTGATGGTAATATTCCTCGCGGTAGACGAACAAAACCACGTCCGCGTCCTGCTCGATCGAGCCGGATTCACGCAAATCCGAGAGCTGCGGCCGCTTGTCATCGCGGCTTTCCACCTGGCGAGACAGCTGTGAGAGCGCCAGCACCGGCACGTTAAGTTCCTTCGCCAACGCCTTGAGTTTGGTGGTGATCTCGGTGATTTCCTGCACGCGATTTTCGGCCGAACGGCGGGTCGAGCCTTGCAGGAGTTGCAAATAATCGATGATCAGCAGATCGAGGCCGCGCTGGCGTTTGAGCCGTCGTGCGCGAGCGGCGAGTTGGGCAACCGAAAGACCGCCGGTCTCATCCACGTAAAGAGGAATGTGTTGTAACTCGATGGAGTAATCCTTGATCCTCTCGAAATCACTCTCGCTGATGCCCCCGCGCCGGATTTGATTGGACGGAATCCCGGTCTGCTCGGCGATGATGCGGGTGGCCAGTTGCTCGGCCGACATTTCCAGCGAGAAGAAACCGACGATACCGCCGTTGACGGTTACCGTGTGGCCGTCCGGTTTGACCTCACCGCGCCACGCCTTGGCGATGTTGTAGCCGATGTTGGTGGCGAGGGCGGTTTTGCCCATGCCTGGTCGGCCGGCGAGGATAATCAGGTCGGATTGCTGCAAACCACCCATCATGCGGTCCAGGTCATCGAGTCCGGTTGCGGTGCCGGATAGCTTTCCGTCGCGCTGAAAAGCGTGCGCAGCCATGTCGATGGCGGTCGTGAGCGCCTGGGCGAAACGCTGAAAACCGCCATCGTATCGCCCGGTCTCGGCAAGTTCGTAGAGTCTTCGTTCCGCATCCTCGATTTGGTTGCGCGGAGAGAAATCGACGGGAGCGTCATAGGCGACGTTGACCATATCCTCCCCGACCTGAATCAGGGCGCGGCGGATCGACAGGTCATAAACAGTATGGCCGTAGTCCTCCGCGTTGATGATCGTCGTTGCCTCGGCGGCAAGCCGCGCCAAATATTGGCTGACGGTGAGGCCGCCGATGTCAACGCTGGCGTCAAGAAAAGTCTTCAGCGTGACCGGTGTCGCCAGCTTGCCTGCGCGGATCAGATCGCGCGCCAGTTGATAGACCTTCTGATGGATTGGCTCGAAGAAATGCACGGGCTCCAGAAAGTCGGAAACCCGGTAAAAAGCCTCGTTGTTAACGAGGATGGCGCCCAACAGCGCCTGTTCCGCCTCGATATTGTGCGGAGCGGAACGATAGAGCGGGGCAGGTTCTTCGACCTGCTTGCGGGCTGTCGAATCGGCGATGGCCATGGATGTCGGTGCTTACCCGGAAATTGTGGCATAGCACGCGGTTTATGTTTGAAATGGTCTTCGCGTACGGTTGTCCCGCAATTCACAAGCTCCATTGAGCGGTGGGAAAGGCCGGTTTTTTCTTGACCGCGACGTTGCTTACGCGGACTTGCGCGCGCGCCGCTACTCGCCGGCGAGCCGTAGCGGCGGCCGGCGCCTGCTCTCGGCGGCTGCGAGGCGGCGTTCCTCGCTCATAATGTAGTCCCGCGTGATCGGCACCACGCCCTGCCGCTTGGTAAGCTGAATTTGCATCACCATCATGTTCTGCTCGCGGAACGTCATTTCCGAGGCGGCGAGGTAGAATTCCCACATCCGCACGAAACGCGGCTCGTAAATGCGTTCCGCGTCCTCGCGGTGGGCAATGAAGCGCTCGCGCCAGGCCTTTAGGGTCTCTGCGTAGTGCATCCGAAGGATTTCGATGTCCGTGACGAGCAGGCCGGCGCGTTCGATCACCGGCAATACCTCCGAGAGCGCCGGAATGTAGCCCCCTGGGAAAATATATTTTGCGATCCAGGGATTGGTGACGTTGGGACCTTCCGAGCGACCGATCGAATGCAGGACCATCACGCCGTCGTCACTAAGCAGTTCGGCGCATTTGCCGAAGAAAGTCTCGTAGTGGCTGACACCGACATGCTCGAACATGCCAACGGAAACGATGCGGTCAAAGGGTCCGCGCACGTCGCGATAGTCCTTAAGCAGAAAGCGGGCGCGATCGCTCAGGCCCTTTTCCGCCGCGCGCTCATTGGCAATGGCGTGCTGCTCCTGCGACAGCGTTATGCCGGTGACGTCGGCGCCGCCCAGCTCGGCGAGATAGAGACCAAGTCCACCCCAGCCGCAGCCGATGTCGAGAACGCGCTGGTTGTGATCAAGTTTCAGCTTTGCGGCGAGGTGCCGTTTTTTGGCCAGTTGCGCGTCGTCGAGCGAGGTACCCGGCGTTCCGAAATAAGCGCAACTGTACTGCCGGTCCGCGTCAAGAAAGAGCGAGTAGAGCCGCCCATCAAGATCATAATGATGAGCAACGTTGCGGCGGGCCCGCCGCCGCGGATTGAATTGAGCAAGGCGCCGGGCAACGTAGCGCACGAGCCATTGCGGCCGCGCCCAAGTTGGAACTTCTATTCCTTGCCCGAGGACAACTGCGAGCACGTCGGCGATCGTGCCCTGTTCGACGACCAGCGTGCCATCCATATAGGCTTCGCCAAATTTGAGCTCAGGATCGAGCAGAATTCCGAGTTCTGCCGCCCATGTCGTAAAGCGCACCGCCACAGGTGCACCCGTGCCATCGCCGAATATGAAGGTATTTCCGCGCGCGGTGGTGAGCCTAAACGTCCCCCGCCGGATAAATGCACCAAGCAGAATTTGAAGCAACCGATCCATCGGCCGCATCCGTTACCCACACCCGCGCGCTTCCGGCGAACCTCTCGCGTGGAAAACGCCGCAGACGCACAAACGTTCGGATATAGGTATTTAATCAAAGTTCCTGCACGGCGGCAATCCTGCAAAGCGCAGGACGGCTATCCGTTCCGGCGGGTCACAATTCCAAAATAATCCGCTATCAGGTACCAGTTCTGGTGAGCAGTTGGGCGGCAAGAAAAGCGCGGGAAAGTTGATGGAGCCGAAATCGCCACGTTACGGCATCCGCCTACTGATGGGGACGTGGGCACTTTGTTTAGCGGCTGACGCCGGAGCGCAGGAAAACCTCGATCGGGGCAAAAGTGCTGCCCAGCTGTTCGCCTCGGATTGCGTGCTTTGTCACAAATCGCCGCAAGGATTGGTAAAATCTGGAGGATTTGGGCTCGAAAACTTCTTGCGCGAACACTATACGGCCAGCCGCGAGTCCGCGTCCGCTATTGCCGGTTATCTGAGATCGGTCGCCAGTGCACCTGCAGGGCCTGGACGTGCTTCTAAACGCGCGGCCAAAGGCGATGAAAGGACCCAGACCGAAAAGAAGGCGGGGGGCAAGCCTAGCGGGCCCCAGGGCTCTGAAAAGCCTGACGCAGCGGGCGACCCAAAATCAATCGGGCCAAAGTCTTCAGAACCCACCCCTGCCCAAATTATGGCTCCTGAGCCGAAGTCGGTTGAATCAAGACCAAGCGCGCCTGCGGCAAGAGAGTCAAAGCCCGCCATAGAAGGTGCCAAGCCCGAGTAGCCGCAACAACGGCCGGGCGCTACTTACGCCTCCTTGGATTTCTTCTTTTTTCTGCCTCTGCCGGCGTTGGTAGGCGTGTCCTCAGCATCGGCGCCGGGGGCCGCCGGTTCGCCCTCAGGCCCCTCGTCGCCGATGCGAGCTTTGTCCGCCTCCGGCTCGAACATCGCTTGCGCTGCTGCCTTCGCAGCGGCGGCTTCCTCTTCCGCCTCAGTGCGTCGCAACGTGACGTCTTCACCGCGTGCGATACGCTCAGCTTCGTCAGCGCTACGTGCGACCGTTACGGTAATTGCGACCTCGACTTCCGGGTGAAGGGCAAGTGGCACTGTATATTGGCCAATTGTCTTGATCGGCGCGTTGAGTACGATTTGCGAACGCCCGATCTCTGCGCTGTCGGCTTTGAGTAGCGCGACGATGTCGCGGCTCGATACTGAACCGAATAATTGTCCGGCCTCGCTTGCCTGCCGAAGGACCACATAGGTTTTGCCGTCAAGCTTGCTACCGAGCTTACCAGCCTCGCCCTTCATTTCGAGATTTCGCGTTTGGAGCTCGGATTTCATCTCTTCGAATCGCCTCTTGTTGTCGGCTGTGGCGCGCAGCGCCTTGCCGCGCGGCAACAAGAAGTTACGGGCGAATCCGTCTCTAACGCGAACGACGTCGCCCATTTGTCCGAGCTTTCCGATACGCTCGAGCAGGATCACTTCCATTGTCTTTACTCCTTAATGAATCCTGATTGTTGGTGATGGCTTTCGCTTCACGAGAGGGCAGGTGGCCGGCGATTGCGCGCGACACGTCCTCGTATATCTATCGCTGAGTCCAGCACCCCAAGTATGCAGAGTGCCAATACCACCCAGCCGATCAATAGTACGGCGAGATACGTGCCAGTAAGCAAGAAGGCGCGTGCGTTCATGCCTTGCGTAATCGCATGCAGTACGGCAAAGCCGAGCACTCCGTAAGCCATTAGCAAGCTCGCGGATACCACGCGGGCGATGATGCCGATCAGACCTCCTCCAAAGCTAAGTGCGATTGCGATTGCAAGTACGATCGCCAATAGGGGCGGAAAGTGCATAGCTGAAAGCTGTGGCCAAGGTCGCGCCAGCCGACCGGAGAATTCGACAACGCGGCCGGCAAGCCAGAGATTGGCAAGATTGGTAAGTGTGGCGAGGACGGCTGCTGTGGCCGGGATTATTGCAACGAGGAAATTGATAAAACGCTCGGGATCAGCGCCGCCCGGCAGCGCCAAGGGTGTATCGATTGATGCACCGTTCGGGAGTCTTAGCATACGCACGAGCGCGTCGTGCAGACCAGCGCGGAAGCTCTCACCGTCGGTGCCTAAGTTCGGGATGGCGACGATGACGACGAGTGCGGCGAGAATTGCCGCCCAAACCACAAGTCGTCCGGTAGGGTACCATTCGAGCGTTTGTTGGTGACTGTTGTCACTTGTGGCGCGGGCGAGCATAGCGAGATACCCAAGGAACCAGCCGGGAAAGCCGGCCCCAGCAAGAAACGCAAACAGAAAAACGACGCCGAAAACGATTCCGAGAGTCGATGCGCCGGTCAGCGCTGCGGCGAGCGCGACCCAGTGGCCCCAACCCAGCCCTGTTATCATGATCGGTAGCGGTGCGAGATAAAACAGCGGGATTGATAGTAACGTTCCTGAGATAACGGAGGCGAACAACAACGCTGCGGCGAGGCCGGCGCCGATCGCAACGAACGCGTTGTTCATCATCATCTTCGTCATGAGCTGTCCCGCTCCTTTCGAGCGGTTAGGGGCGCAAACGTGACCAGCGCCCCAACCATCGGCTTCCGGATGTCGCCGGAAGCCTCATTATGAACCTTACTGTATCACGTAAGGCAGCAGACCGAGAAAGCGCGCGCGCTTGATCGCCTGCGCGAGCTCACGCTGTTTCTTCGCCGAAACCGCGGTGATGCGGCTCGGGACGATCTTGCCCCGCTCCGAGACGTAACGCTGCAACAGCTTGACGTCCTTGTAGTCGATCTTGGGCGCGTTGGCGCCGGAGAACGGGCACGTCTTGCGACGGCGGAAAAAGGGACGGCGTGCCCCGCCGGCTTGCGATCCAAATGCCATGAGCTATTCCTCCACCGCGTTGACGTCGACGCCCTCGATGTCGTCGCCGCCCTCGTCGCGCCGCGAGCGGCGCTCGCCGCGTCCACCCCCGCGCTCGTCGCGGTCGCGATCCGACTTGCGCATCATCGCCGAGGGGCCTTCCTCGTGCGCCTCGACGCGAATGGTCAGGTAACGCAGCACATCTTCGTTGAGCCGCTCCTGGCGCTCGATCTCGTTGAGCGCGGCCGGCGGCGCGTCGACATTGAGCAGCGTCATGTGCGCCTTGCGGTTCTTGCGGATGCGATAGGTGAGGGACTTCAAGCCCCAATACTCGTTCTTCGTGACCTTGCCACCCATCTGCCCGATGACACCGGAGAGCTGCGTGGTCAATTCCTCGACCTGCTGCGCGCTCAGGTCCTGACGCGCGAGGTAGACGTGTTCGTACAACGGCATGAAAAGCCTTTCCCTAATCCAAGTTCCCTATCCTCGATCCCGGTGCAAAGCCCCTCGAGCCCTTCGGGGAAAGGCTCGAATGCTCAGAAGGCGGAAGCACGGGACGCCAGACCGAAGGGGTCCTACCGGCTATGAGTGCGACCAGCCGGCCGTCCGTTCAGCTTCCAACCAGGATCAACGGAGCGCGCGGTTTATAGGGGTTTTTCGCAAAAACGCAAGCCAAACAAGCTTGGGCGCAATTGGGCTGGCCCCGCCAGCAAGGATCACGCGGCGTGTGGTCCGGAGTCGCTGCTTTGCAGGAGATCAGCGAGTTGCACCGCCAGATCCGCACCCTCGCGTAGCAGGCGGGCGACATCGCCATTCTGCTCGCCAGTCCGGCGGATCCTTTCGAGAGCCGCGAGCAGCCGGTCGAGGTTTTGCGCCAGGAATTGCTGACGATAGACCGGATCGGTGCGCGCCCGGTTGAGTTCGTCCTCGGTGACTAGGTCGCTCATGGCCCGACTCTTGGCCCGCTCATGCCCGCAATTGCGTGCTATTGGCCTTTGAAAGACAGACCTAAATCGTAGCGGACGGAGATTGTCGCTCCGTTACCACCGGCGGCGAAACTTGACAGAACCGGGTATCGAGGTGTCTCTCGGCCCGATTTCGACGCATCGGCAACCATAACGGACAAAACATGGCGGTCGCTTTTGTGTTTCCGGGGCAGGGCAGCCAGGCCGTCGGAATGGGTAAGACGCTGGCCGCGAATTTCACGGCTGCCCGGCAGGTCTTCGAAGATGTCGACGCCGCCCTCGGCGGCAAGCTCAGCACCATCATCTTCGAAGGACCCGCGGAAACACTGACGCTCACCGAGAATGCACAGCCCGCGCTGATGGCGGTTTCGCTTGCTGCCCTGCGCGTGCTGGAGAGCGAAGCCGGACTTAACTTGGCGCGAGATGCGCAATACGTTGCCGGCCATTCGCTCGGTGAGTATTCGGCGCTGGCTGCAGCCGGCGCCGTTAGCGTTGCGGACGCGGCGCGGCTTTTGCGCACGCGCGGACAGGCCATGCAGAAAGCGGTACCTGTTGGCGCCGGCGCGATGGCGGCACTGATTGGTCTCGAATTCGACGCGGCATCGGCGGTTGCGAAAGAAGCAGCGCAAGGCGAAATCTGCCAGGCTGCTAACGATAACGGCGCCGGTCAGGTGGTTGTCTCTGGCAGCAAGGCGGCGGTCGAGCGTGCCGTGGAAATTGCCAAAACCAAAGGCGCCAAACGAGCGATGCTCTTGCCGGTATCCGCGCCGTTCCATTGCGCGCTGATGCAGCCGGCCGCCGATGTCATGGCGCAAGCGTTGGCGCAAGTGTCCATCAAACCGCCGTCGGTGCCGCTCGTCGCCAATGTGCTGGCCAAGGCCATAAGAGAGCCCGCCGAAATTGTGCGAGCGCTCGTTGCGCAAGTCACAGGCACTGTGCGCTGGCGCGAGTCGGTCGCGTATATGGCGAATGCCGGCGTCACACAGTTCTATGAGGTTGGTGCCGGCAAGGTGCTCAGCGGATTGATCAAGCGTCTTGCGGAGGGTGCCACCGTCAGCGCGGTCGGAAATTCAGAGGACGTTGCTGCCTTCAAGGCGGGGAGGAACGCATGATGTTCGACTTGACGGGCAAGACCGCGCTGGTCACAGGCGCGAGCGGGGCGATCGGCGGTGCGATCGCGCGCGCGCTGCACGCGCAAGGTGCGACCGTTGCAATTTCCGGCACGCGTAAAGATGCGCTTGATGGTTTGGCCGCTGCATTGCGCGACCGGGTCCACGTTTTGCCCTGTGATCTTGCGGACACGGATGCGGTCGAAGCATTGGTGCCGAGCGCAGAAGAGAAAATGGAGAAGCTCGACATTCTGGTCGCCAACGCCGGCGTTAACCGCGACAATCTGTTCGTGCAATTGCGCGACGAAGATTGGGACCAGGTGATAGCAGTCAATCTGACATCCACGTTCCGGCTCGCGCGTGCGGCGGTATCACGTATGATGCGCCGCCGTTGGGGCCGCGTGATCGCAATTTCGTCCGTCGTCGGATTTACCGGTAACCCGGGACAGGGGAACTATTCTGCGTCGAAAGCGGGCGTGGTCGGCATGATAAAGTCGATTGCCGCCGAATATGCCAAGCGCAACGTTACCGCCAATTGCATTGCGCCAGGTCTGATTGCCTCGGCTATGACCGAGAAGCTGAACGAAAAACAGCGGGAGGCGATTTTCGCGCGCATTCCTGCTGCCAAGCTCGGCACCCCCGAGGACGTGGCAGCGGCTGCGGTTTTTCTCGCCTCGAACGAAGCGGCTTACGTCAACGGGCAGACCATCCACGTCAATGGCGGTATGGCCATGATTTGACGGAATCGTCCCCAAATCGCGGGACCCGGTTCGCAAGAGTTGACGCGCCAATGGGAGGCGGAAATCGCGGATTTTCAGGGCTTGCTCGCTTCGCTCTCACGCGCTAGTCAACGTATTTGAAGTATGGTAACCGGACTTCGGCCCGGCTGGGGCGGCTAATCGCGGAAAGTCGGAAGTGATATTCCGCAACCTTTCATCGCCGTCAGACACGACGAGGCCATACCGCGATGGTTGCGATCTGACTCCGGAACGCAGCCCAATCTAAAAAGCACGAGGTTGGAACGATGAGTGACATTGGCGAGCGGGTCAAAAAGATCGTCGTGGAGCACCTGGGCGTAGAGCCGGACAAGGTGACCGATCAAGCGAGTTTCATCGACGATCTTGGCGCCGACAGTCTCGACACCGTCGAGCTCGTGATGGCTTTTGAAGAGGAATTCGGCTGCGAGATTCCCGACGATGCTGCCGAAACCATCTTGACCGTAGGCGACGCGGTCAAATTTCTCGAAAAGAACGCCAAAAGCTGAGCAGGCGCGTTACGCCGCTGCTCGACCGCTTCGCTCGTCATTGCCTGGTGGGCTGGTGCGCACTGCAGCGGCGCGGATGATTTCGCTCGGAGCCGGCCATGAGACGTGTCGTTGTCACGGGGATGGGAATGCTTACGCCGCTCGGTTGCGGCGTGGAGCCGACTTGGGCGCGTTTGCTCAAAGGCGAGAGCGGCGCCAAGAAGATCGACACCTTCGACGTCTCTGACATCGCCTGCAAGATCGCCTGCATGATCCCACGCGGCGATGGCTCGAATGCCACTTATAATCCCGATCAGTGGATGGAGCCGAAGGAGCAGCGCAAAGTCGACGAGTTCATCATCTTTGCGATGTGCGCGGCTCGCCAGGCGCTCGACGATGCCGGTTGGCATCCGAAGAGTTACGAAGAGCAGACCACCAGTGGCGTTCTTATTGGGTCCGGTATCGGCGGAATCGAAGGCATCGCGGAGACGGCAGTTTTGCTCCATGAGAAGGGGCCCCGCCGGGTATCGCCGTTCTTCATCCCGGGCCGCATCATCAATCTTGCATCCGGCATCGTATCGATCGCATTTGGCTTGAAGGGACCGAACCATGCGGTCGTTACCGCCTGCTCGACCGGATCGCATGCCATCGGCGATGCCGCCCGCCTCGTCGCCCTTGGCGACGCCGAAGTGATGGTCGCCGGCGGGGCAGAGTCGCCGGTCAACCGCATATCGCTTGCCGGGTTCTCGGCTTTGCGCGCTCTCTCAACCAACTTTAACGACGATCCGATCCGGGCTTCGCGCCCTTATGACAAGGACCGGGATGGCTTCGTCATGGGTGAAGGCGCCGGTGTAGTTGTCCTGGAAGCGCTCGACCACGCCAAGGCGCGCGGCGCGAAAATATACGCCGAGCTTGTCGGCTATGGCTTGTCGGGCGACGCCCACCATATCACCGCGCCCGCGCCTGACGGCGACGGAGCGCTGCGTTGCATGAGTGCCGCTATAAAACGCGCCGGAATTTCAGCCGGCGACATCGACTACATCAATGCGCATGGCACCTCGACGCCGCTCGGTGATGAAATCGAACTTGGCGCCGTGCAAAAGCTGGTTGGTAACGCTGCCGGCCGCATGTCAATGTCATCGACAAAATCCTGTATCGGTCACCTGCTCGGTGCGGCTGGTGCGGTCGAGGCGATCTTCTCCGTGCTTGCGATTCGCGATCAGGTTGCGCCCCCCACGATCAACCTCGATAATCCCTCGGTCGACACGCCGATCGACTTGGTCCCGCACCAGGCGCGCAAACGTGATGTCGACACCACGTTGTCGAACTCTTTCGGGTTTGGTGGAACTAACGCCTCATTGATTTTCCGCCGTTACGCTGCCTAGGAGTCTGCTCAGACGAGCGCCCCAAGCTTTCGCCATAATTTTTTCTAACGTGCGAAAGCGGTTGATATCTTTCCCCCGCTGCGGCGGGACGATGCGACGAGGGTAAGGTGCCGGTGCCTACAGCGGGAGCGGGTTATTGAGCGACAGCAGCAGTTCACGAGCCGGCAAGCCGCCACGCAGCCCGCGCGCGGCGCTTGAGCCTGAAAGGGTGCCCCTTCCGAGCCGCCATTCGCGGCGGGTACGCCATCCGATCATAGTGATCGGAAACGCGGTCTTCACCATCCTCGTGGTGATCTCGATCGCGGTCGGTACGGTGCTGTTCTTCGGCAAGCAGCGATTCGAAGCCGCTGGTCCCCTATCCGAGGATAAGGTCGTCAATATTCCCCGCGGACTTGGAATTCGCGACATTTCCGACTTGTTGCAGCGCGAAGGCGTCATAGATCAGCCTTATGTCTTTATGGGCGCCGTGATTGTGCTCAAGGCGCGCGGCGAGCTTAAGTATGGAGAATACCAGTTCACAAAACAGTCTAGCGTTGCCGATGTTGTCGACACCATCGTCGAAGGCAAGGTGATCCAGCATGCATTCACGGTCCCCGAAGGCCTGACGTCCGAACAAATCGTTGCGCGTCTTCTGGAGAATGAGACGCTGACGGGCCAGATCAAGGACATCCCGCGCGAAGGGACGCTGCTTCCGGAAACCTACAGGTTCACACGCGGTATGACGCGCGAGCAGATCATCCAGCGAATGCAACAGGCGCACCGGCGCGTGTTGCAAGAGGTGTGGGAGCACCGGCTGCAGGATCTGCCGGTCAAGACACCAGAGCAGTTGGTTACGCTCGCCTCGATCGTGGAAAAGGAAACCGGCAAACCGGACGAGCGCACGCGGGTCGCCGCGGTTTTCGTCAACCGGCTCAAGACGAGAATGCGTCTTCAGTCGGACCCGACAATCATCTACGGGCTGACCGGGGGTAAAGGATCGCTGGGCCGCCCAATCCTGAGAAGCGAGATCGAACAGCCGACGCCATACAACACCTACGTGATCGATGGTCTGCCTCCGGGGCCCATCGCCAATCCCGGCCGCGCTTCGCTCGAAGCGGCGGCAAATCCCGCACGAACCAGGGAGCTCTATTTCGTTGCTGATGGCACCGGCGGCCACGTTTTTTCGGACAGTTACGCAGAGCACCAGAAAAACGTCGCGCGCTTGCGCGGCATCGAACACAGCAATGGCACCGGCTCCGTGCCGACTGGCTCGGCGCCCTCAGCGAACGACGCACCGAGTGGCGGCAAGCCTTAGGCTTGTGACCTCGAGCGCTCGCGGCTAAGGTCGCCGCGCTTTTCGGACAGGCAACAATACGAGACGAACGCCCATGGCTCTGTCGAGCATGACCGGATTTGCTCGCGGGCACGGGGTCACCGGCTCCTACGCCTGGAGCTGGGAAATCAAATCAGTGAACGCCAAGGGACTCGACGTACGGTTCCGGCTGCCAATGGGCTGGGACGCCGTCGAGGTGCCGGCACGCGCGCGCGCTGCCGAAAAGCTGTCGCGCGGCACCGTCTATGCAAATCTCGTCGTGGAGCGCAAAGGGGTGCAGCCGACAGTGAAGGTCAACGAGCCGGTGCTCGCTTCGGTCATATCGACGCTCAAGGGTCTTTCCGGCAAGGTGGATGCGGCGCCCGCGAGTCTCGATGGGATTCTGTCTCTCAAGGGCGTCATCGAAGTCACCGAGGAAGACGAACGCGAAGAGGACCATCGCGCCGCTGAAGCCACGATCGTTGCGGCCTTCGAGCATGCACTGGGTGCACTGGTCGCCATGCGCAACGGGGAGGGTGCGACGCTTGGCCGGCTGCTCGCGGCGAGGCTCGATGAAATCGCGGCGCTCGCGGTGCGCGCCGAGAAGGCGCCCGGACGCAAGCCGGAGGCGATCAAGGCGCGGCTGGCGGAGCAGGTTGCGACGCTGCTGTCGGCGTCGGAGCGCTTCGATTCCGACCGGCTGTACCAGGAAGCCGTCCTGCTGGCCGCCAAAGCCGACATTCGCGAAGAGCTTGACCGGCTTGCCTCGCACGTGGCGCAAGCGAAAAAACTCCTCGCCGATGGTGGCGCGATCGGGCGCAAGCTCGATTTTCTGGCTCAGGAACTGCACCGCGAATCGAATACGCTCACGGCCAAGGCCAATGACGTCGACCTGACCAATATCGGGCTTGAGCTCAAGAGCGTGGTCGAGCAATTCCGCGAGCAGGTGCAGAACCTGGAGTGATCGATGGCGCAACAGCGGCAACAGGACACCATCGCCCGCCGGGGGCTGATGCTGGTGCTGTCGTCGCCCTCGGGCGCCGGCAAGACCACGCTGTCGCGCAAGTTGCTTGAAGAGGATAAAGGCGTCGCTCTGTCAGTGTCGGTGACGACGCGCAAAATGCGGCCGGGCGAGAAAGACGGGCACGACTATCATTTTATCGATCGCAAGCGCTTCGACGCCATGGTGGAAAAGAACGAGCTTCTGGAATGGGCCGAAGTGTTCGACAACTATTACGGCACGCCGGCCAGACCGGTGATGGATGCGCTCGTTGCCGGCCGCGATGTTTTGTTCGATATCGACTGGCAGGGTACCCAGCAACTACGTGACCAGGCGCGCAACGATATGGCGAGCGTGTTCGTTTTGCCGCCGTCAATTCCGGAACTGGAACGGCGCCTGCACACGCGTGCGCAGGACGACTACGAAACCATTCATCGCCGCATGGCGAAAGCCGCCGACGAAATGAGTCATTGGGCCGAGTATGACTACGTGGTGATCAACCGCGATTTTGCTCAAGCCTTTGCCGAGGTGAAAGCGATTCTCGCCGCAGAGCGGCTCAAGCGCGCGCGGCAGCCTGGGCTGTATGATTTCGTCCGCGGTTTGCAGGCGAAGCTTTAGGCCGTCAGCACGACCCGCCCGACGATTTTCCCGGCCCGCAGATCATCGAGCGTTGCCGACGCCTGGTCGAGCGGTCGCTCGGCGATCGGGGGCGGTGCGATTTTCCTGGCGCGCACCAGATCGATCAGTTCGCGTGCCTCGGCCAGTGTGCCGGTGGTGGTGCCTTCGATCGTCATCGCCTTGAGCGGAAACATGGCGACCGCGGTCGAATAGGCACCGCCGATGAGACCGGTCACGACGACCTTGCCGCCCTTCGCCAGCACGCCGGTGGCGAAGTTCAACGATGCCTCGGAACCGGCAAAATCGCAGGCGGCGTAGACCCCGCCGCTCGCCTTCAACAGCGCCTTGCGGGCGTTCGGGTCGGACGGATCGAATGCCTCTGCGGCGCCCGCGGCCAGCGCCGCCGCGCGCTTATTGGGGTCGATGTCGGCGACAAGCGGCGCAGCACCGTACATGGCGCGCGCGAGCGCAAGACCCATCAGCCCGACGCCACCGAGGCCAACGAGCAACAGCGGTGCGCGGTCCGCGCGGTCGGCCAGCCGCTTGAGCGCGGCATAGGCCGTCAGCCCCGAGCACATCAGCGCGCCGGCATATCCCGCCGGCAGCGGTGTATAATCAATCAGGTAACGCGAATGCGGCACCAGCACGTGCGTCGCAAAGCCGCCATCGACAGTAATCCCGAGATGACGCAGGGCAACGCAGATATTCTCGTCACCGACTTTACAGGCGGCGCATTGTCCGCAACCGATCCAGGGATAAACCGCGACTTTTGCGCCGGATTTCACATCGGCGTCCGGCCCAGCGCTTTCAATTTTGCCGGCGATTTCGTGACCGAGCGTGAAAGGCAACGTGCGCCCGGCGCGGACGTCGAGTTTTCTGTCGCCACCGAGTGCAAAGTAGCCATCCTGCATGTGCAGATCGGAATGACAGACGCCGCACCGTTCAATCCGAACCAGCACCTCGGAACCTTTTGGTTGGGGCGCATCGACGACCGTTTCGCACAACGGCGCGCCATAGGCGGTCAAGGATTGGCGGTGCATCTGTGTCATTTGGTTCTCCGCCGGCGCATGTGCGTGAAAATGGTCATCCAGTATTCCGCGGCATCATCTGTCGCCAGCAAAAATTCTCGCCAGGGCGACAAATCCGTCGACCGGAATTTCCTCGGCGCGGGCCGTCGGCTCGATACCGGCTGTCGCCAGGAGTGCAGCGGCGTCAACCCCAAGCGTCTTCAGGCTCTGGCGCAGCATCTTGCGGCGCTGGCCGAAGGCGGCTTCGGTCACCCGTTGCAGTGCGATCGGGTCGCAGGCAAGCGGTACCTGCCGAGGCGTAAGCCGAACCACAGAGGACGTCACCTTTGGCGGCGGAACGAAAGCCGACCGGGCCACATCGAATAGGATTTTTGCGTCTGTGCGCCACCCAGCCAATACCGACAGACGCCCGTAGGATTTCCCCCCCGGTACGGCGACAATACGTTCGGCGACTTCACGCTGGAACATCAGCAGCAACGAGTCGTACCAGGGTGGCCAAGGTTCGACGGTCAGCCAGCCAACCAGCAGGGCAGTGGCGATATTGTACGGCAGGTTTGCCACGACGCGGGCGCGTTCCGGTCCGAGTTGCTCTCGCGGATCGATGTTAAGCGCATCACCGGCCACGATCTCAAGCCGGCCCGGATAACGAGCGGCAATTTCTTCCAGCGCGGCGACGGCGCGTCGATCGCGTTCGATAGCGACGATGCGGCGAGCACCAAGCGCCAGCAGGGCCCGGGTGAGACCGCCAGGACCTGGCCCGATTTCGACGACGGTGATGTTTTCGAGAGGTTCGGCGGCGCGGGCGATGCGTGCGGTCAGATTGAGATCGAACAGGAAGTTCTGGCCAAGCGACCGTTTCGGCTTAAGACCGTGGCGGCGGATGACCTCGCGAAGCGGCGGCAGGTCATCGATCTGCGGCATTACTTTACGGCCGCCAGCGCCGGAGAGGTCGTCGACAAACGGGCTGCAAGTGCGAGCGCCGCCAGAAGGCTCGACGGGTCGGCGATGCCCTTACCGGCAATATCGAACGCGGTACCGTGGTCCGGTGACGTGCGCACGAACGGCAGGCCGAGCGTTACGTTCACTGCATGATCGAATGCCAGTGTCTTGATCGGGATTAGAGCCTGGTCGTGATACATGCAAAGCGCCACGTCATAAGTGGCGCGTGCGCGCTCATGAAATAGCGAATCTGCCGGCAGTGGCCCGACTGCATCGATGCCCTCAGCCTGTAGTCGCTTCACCGCGGGCGCCACGATTGCTTCATCCTCCGCTCCAATTGCACCGTCTTCGCCGGCATGCGGGTTGAGACCGGCGACCGCAATGCGCGGACGCAAGATGCCAAAGCGTGCGGTAAGATCGCGTGCCACGATCCGTCCGGTCTCCATAACCAGATCGGATGTGAGTTGAGCAACAACGTCCTTGAATGGAAGGTGGATCGTCACCGGCACAACGGCAAGCTCGGGAGACCACAACATCATCACGGGACGCGCGGCCTTGCCGGTCGCTTCGTGCGTCAGTTTTGCGAGGAATTCTGTGTGGCCGGGCTCGGCAAACCCCGAGCGATAAAGCACATTCTTCGCCACAGGATTGGTAACGATCGCGGCAGCATTTCCCGCCAGCACGTCTGCGACAGCGCGACGGATCGAGGTAATCGCCGCCGGTGCGCTCGAGGCGTCAGGCTTCCCGGGTTCGGCGGTTACCGCAATGTCGAGAGGCACAATGGGCAGGGCGCGCGAAAAAGTGCCGCTCGCTTGCGCCGGCGTGACGGCGCTCAGCGCAATCTCGATTCCGAGCAACCGGGCGCGCCGCCTGATAAATTCCGGATCAGCGACAAGATAGAAAGGCGGCAACCGGAGTTCGACGCGACGCGTCCATAAATGAATCGTCAAATCGGAGCCAATGCCGGCCGGCTCGCCCAGTGTCAAAGCCAGCGGAAGAGCGGCAGGCGCGATCATTTGTTGTTCTTGTATTCGATCATCGCCGACTTGCGGAGTTCTTCGAGAAATTTTTTGGATTCGGTTTCAAAGCGCTTGACGAAAAGCTTCTCGCGCACCTCGCGCTTGAGCGGCGACTCGGTCGTGCTTTCTTTCTTCCCGCATACCGCAAACATCTGAAGACCCTGAGCTGTCGTTTCGGGCGCGGTCAAGTGGCCGAGTTGAATGTTGCCGAGTACATCCCGCAACTGTGGTGTGAGGTCGGATGAGTTTCTGGTAATGGGATCGCGTACCGCGACGTCGCGCAGTCCGCGCGCCATGGCCAAGCCTTCGTTACAAGAGACGAACCGGCTGCGCAGATTTTCCGCCTCGTTGCGCTTAAGCGCGATCGCAGCCTCGTTTGAGCCGCGCGCGACCACGATAACCACCGGGTAGAGCGTGTACACATAACCGACTGCCGAGGCTGCCGCTTCGCCTTCGTTGCGTTCCTTGAGTGCATTGGCGATATCGCTATCGCCGATCTGAAGCGAGGAAGAATACTTCCCGCGGATGAGCTGCTGCCATGTCAGCTCGGCGCGGATACGCGCCTTGACGGTGTTGGGTGAAATGCCGGCGCGTTCCAGGACCTGACCGAACTGGGCGGCAGTGATGTGTTGCCGCGTGGCCATTCCTTCGAAGGCGTTATCGACCTCGGCGTCCGAAACCTCGAACGCGTAGACCTTAGCCCGCGAGATTTTGAGCCGGTCGTCGATCAAGTCCTGGATGATTTTCTGGCGCTCGGGAGTTTGGTGGGTTGAACTGAACTCCAGCTTTGTGCGCTGCTGAATATCGTATTCCGTAATTGGCAAGCCGTTGGCCACAACGACAACTTGCGCACCCGCAGTCGTGGCGGTGGCGAGCAACAGGGCGACAAGAGTGCACATCGCCCACCGGCGGCACGTTCGGCCGCTCACGCTTGTTGTTGGCATCCTGCTATCCACTTTGGAACCCGGCGACGTCTAAGGTGATGTCGACCGGCCGACGCTCTGCCCCGTCGACGTGCCGCCCAATGTGCGCAGGCCGATGTTCAGCATGACCGTATGATTGGCTGTAACGTTTCCACTGTAAGTATAATTTGTAACGTAGTTGAGGCCGAGAATGAGGCAATCATCCACATAGCCCAGGCCGACGCGGGTCTGGTCGAATTTTCCGGCATTGATGTCGTAACGTGCGCCTCCAAGCAGGACCCAGTTGGCGTCGAGCTTGAGCGAGCCGGTGCCGAGTATTCCTTCCTCGCGGTTGAGGATGCCCAACAGCGGCTGTGGCGCATAGTCGCCGTAGAGGATGCTCCCGCTCCACCGGTCGAAATTCGCGCGAGCCTCAAGCTCGATCCGCTGCGGCGTGAAGTTGTCGTTGTTGAAGCGGAAGCGCGATGTAAACGAGTAAATGTTGTTCGGCTGATACGTAAGCCGAGCGACGTAATCCGAATTCGTCGTGTCGAGGCCGCTATTGAGACCGGTGTTCGTGGTGCCACCCAAGGCAAACGAGTTTTGTCCGAACAAGCTGTAAGACTGACCAAACAAGGCACTCACAGAGCCGGCCTGGTTGAACTGCGCGGTGTATTGCATGCCGTAGTTGGCCCGGCCGCCGCCTTCGACGCGGTCCCATCCGGAATACTTATCAACCCGGAACAGATTGCTGTCATCGAACATCAGGCTCTGGGCATCTTCGGTCGGCCAACGTCCGATCTGTTGCTCGTTGGGCCGTACGATAACCTGTGCAATCGGCTCCACTGTCTGCGTGCCCCATGACTGCACGTTAATGAACGGATACCGGTATTCCAGACCCACAGTCGGCATGCCACGAACCAGATTGGTATCTCCGGTGTCGATATAATTGGACACGCCCGGTTGGTTATTGATCTGCATCGAGCCTGCGTCGACCCGCACCGAAGCGAAGGGCGTAAAGACCTGTCCGAACTGGTCGGTGATGCTGCGCCGCCACTCCAACTCGGCCGAGAAGCGGCTATAGGTGCCGGGAACGCCGCGCAGCAGGCAACTGGTGGTGTTTTTGATCGCAGGGTTGGCGGTTTGTGTACAGGTGCCGTTGATGAGCGCACTTGCGGTGACCGGATCGAAATCGGCCTGGTTGCGCGTCAGGCTGGTGAAGTTAATCCGGTAGCCAAGTTCACCGCCGAGAATTGGACGATCGAAGACGTAGTTGTAATCGATAACCGGGTGGATAACCGGGATCTGGGTTTGCACGTCCGATTGCGAGAAACCGAGATAATAGATGGTGCGGGCATCGAAATAGCTGCGATTGCCCTTGCCGTCGAGAAAGAGCTGGGAGACTGCCGCATCGTTGGGGTTGTTCGTGAATGGATCGATGGAGTGATAGCGCGAAAGGCGCGGGTTGTAGTCTTGCAGGAATGTCTGGTCGGACAGAAGTGTGCCGTCCCAACCCCAGACCCAATTGTTGTTGAGCGCGAAGAGGCCGCTGCTTTCCAGGCTCCCACGCCAATCCCGGTAGCCGGGTGTCGTGGTTCCATCGCTGCGAATGAAATAATTTTTGTCGAGCTGGTATATGCCGGCGGCGCGGATCGAGTAGGCGCCATCCATCAATCGCTGCCGGAATTCTCCTTGCAAAAGCGGTCCCTGTTTGGTGGTGATCATCGGCGCAAAGGTGGCGTCATAGTCAGGCGCGAGGGCCCAGTAGTAGGGCACTTCAGCCGCGGCGCCATAGACCGAACTCCCCGAAAGTGCCGGTACCAGAAATCCGGTCTTGCGCTTGACGGTCGGATCGGGCGCGGAAAAGTAAGGCATCCAGGCGATCGGCCGGCCAAAGAATTCGAGGCGCGCATCCTCGAAATACATCATCTTCTCGCCCTGATCGTGGATGATGCGGGCGGCCTTCACCTGCCAGAGCGGTGGCTTCTTTGGGTCATCCTTGCAAGGAAGACAGGCCGTGTAGACGCCGTTGTGAAAGATGGTGTAGTTGCCGCTCGTCCGTTCGGCGCGCGTTGCGGCCATGCGCGTCTGATCGGGTGCATCGAGCCGCAATGAATCAACGAAGCCGTCGCGGTAATCGTCCGACAGGTCCATGATCTCGCCGTAGGTGACCTTGCCGTCCTGTTCGGTCAGGCGAACATTTCCTTCGGCGTGCAGACGCTTCGTTTTCTGATCGTAGATGACCCGGTTGGCTTCAAGCGTGGAGTCGCCGTAATAAATTTGCACGTTGCCAACTGCGGCAACCCGATAGTTAGCATAGTCGTAGTCGATCTCGTTCGCTTGAACGAGCATCTGCTTTTGCCCGGACTTTTCACGCTCGAGTGCGGCCTTCGATTTTTTCTGCGGAAGCGGGCGTTGAGGGAATTGCAGCTCCTGCTGCGCGGACGCAGGGACAGACGTAATCAATCCGCCACAAGCCAACAGGCCGAGGACGGCGGCAAAAGCTGCGACGCCGCGGCGATACGGCCGCGGTGCTGATGGACGAGCGGTTACCGGCCCCGCCATCACCCGTCCTCCTGGTACAACAACGCAATAAACCCCGTCACGCCGCCGACGAGCGCAGGCAGCCAAGCCGCTGCCACAGGGTGCATCAGCTCAGCCTTGCTCAAATCCTCGGTCACTTTCGACAAAACGTAAAGCAAAAACCCCGCCGCCACGCCACTTAAAACCATCTTTTGGACGCCGCCAAAACGGAAAAACCGTAGACTTACGGCGGCGGCAAGGAGAACCATGGCGACGAGCAAAAATGGACGCGCCAGAAGCTTCTGAAACTGCAATCTATAGCCTGCGGCAACCAGGCCGGCATGCTCTGCGATCTGGATATACTGGGGAAGTTCCCAAAACGGCACCGTTTCGGGGGTGGCAAAACTTTCCCTTACTTGTTCGGGCGTGAGACTGGTCTTGAGGCGATATTCCGCTTGGCTGACCGGCAAAACGCCGAGCGCGTAGACTTGGGCGTCGCGCAATACCCAGACGCCAGGTTGCAGCGCCGCCGAGCGCGCCTCGATGCGCTGCTTGAACCGGCCATCCAGGTCGGAAGCGAATATTGAAACTCCGTTGAGATTAATGCCCTGATCGCGGCTGCTGACGGCGTTTATGATCGCCTGCCCCTCATCGGTGCGCTGGCTGACCCAGAAGGTGCCGCCTTGTCTCGGCACATTTTGCCCAAATAGCTCGGATTCAAAACGCTTTGAGCGTTCCTGCAGGATCGCCGACACTGGATTGTAGAGCGTCGTCGCAGCGATGCCGAAAACGAACGCCACAGCGATGGCCGGCGTAACGAACTGCCAGGCGGACAACCCGGCGGACCTGGCGATCACCAGTTCGAGGCGCCGCGACAAATTCAGAAAACACGACATCGCCCCGATCAGGATGCAGAACGGCAAAATACGTTCAACCACCTGCGGTACGCGGTAAAGCGAGGTCTTTGCGACCAGCGTCGCCGACACGTTCGGAATGTCACCGGCCCGGCGCATCATCTCGATGTAGTCGATGAGCATAACCAGCACGAATATCCCGGCGAAAACCACCAGCACTGCGGTGAGAAAGCGCAGTCCGAAATATCTCCCCAGTGTTCCAACAAATATCGGCATGGCGTCAGGGCGTGGCGAAACGCTGGCTGAGGCGCTCTGTGAGCGCCGCAAGCCAGTCGGTGATGAAAGCAGGCGGCTCCAGGATGAGGCCGCGGCGAATAACGTAGAATCCGAGGCCGAATGCGGCGGCCAGCGCCAGATATTGCAGCGACAACATCCAGGGAGCGGTGGCACCGAAGACGGTGGAAGCGAATCCGATCAGGCGCAGCAGTGCGACGCCGCCGATCGCGCCAAGCATCGACATAGTGCGGCTCTGCCGTGTGGTGCGCGGCGCGCCGAGATAGGCATAGGCGATCACCACGAAAGCAAGCGGATAAAATGGCGCCAGTAACCGGTCATGCAACTCGGCGCGGAACTGATCAGGCTGCTCGAGAAAGAACTGGTCCTTAGGATCGGGAAAAAGCAGCTGCCAGAGATAGCGCTCGCGGATCGAATACCTTACCGCCTGCGCGCCGCCCGCGAACTGAGAGAGATCGAAAGCATAGCGGTCGAACACCACCATGGCCGGGTCACGTTGGCCGGACTCGCGGCGCTGCACGATCCCCTTTTGGAGAACCAGGTAGGTGCCGCTGCTGTTATCGAGCAGTTCGCCGACCTCGGAAAGGACGGTGATGCGTTCGTTTGCATTGCGTCGGTCGTCGAGGAAAATTCCCGCAAGCTGCCCGTTTGCGCGCCGTTCGCGAATATGGATGGTGACGCCGTTTTCGATCGCAGTGAAGCGTCCAGGCTGCACGATGTTGCTCACGACATTGGCGCGGACTTCCGTCAGCCAATCGCGCAGCATCCGCAAACCTTTGGGAGCAAAATACGCACTGATCGCGGCGACCAGCACCGACACTACGATTGCCGCGGCCATGAAGGCGCGAAACACGACCCACGGCGGCATGCCGGCCGCGTTCATCACGATGATTTCGGAATCGTTGGACATCTTGTTGAGCACGTGGGCGACCGCGATAAGCAACGCGATCGGCGCAATCACCAGAACGAGCAACGGTATGATCAGGCCGGTGATGCCAATGAAAACCAGAATGCTCTGACCCTGGCTGGTCATGATGTCGATGTCGCGCAGTGCCTGAGTAACCCAGATCACGGCGGTCAAACTGACAAGCACGATCAGAAACGCACTCAAGGTCGTGCGAAAAATATATCGGCTAATCGACCCCATCCGCGGCTTCGTCCCCTGAGCCGGCATAAACCGGACCCCGCGTTCGGCTCCCCACCGCACGCGAAGTGCATTCAGCTTAAAACTCAACCCCCGTCAGCTTTACCTTGATGGCGCGACAAAATGGCCGGGCAAAGGCAAAGCCGTTGAACATGCACAACAAAATGTAAATGTGGCAACCGGCCAACAAAGCGTATTCTGGCCCTTGGAAGGTAGTCAAATACCGTGAAATCGGACCCCGTTTTTGGGATGGGAATCCCTTGTTATCTTTGGGAAAACGCCCGGAATCGACACTATTGGGGCTTTGCAGAGCCGCCGCGGGCGCGCCATAAGGCCCTAGGGCCCTCCGGCTATGGGCCAAACGCAAGGATCGTCCCTCAATGACCGATGCCCTCAGACTTGGATTTGGCCCTTTTACCGTTCCCGCCAAGGGCGTCCTCATCGTGTTCTGCGACGAGGGGCTGAAGTTCGGCCCGGCCACCCGCAAGGCGCTCGGGCCGGCGGCCGGGTTGGTGGCGCAGGCGGCAAAGGCAGAGCGCTTTAACGGCAAGAAAAACGCAACGCTGGAACTGGCGGTCCCTACCGGGCTGAAGGCTGTACGTCTTGTCGTTATCGGCCTTGGCAAAACGGGCGAACTCAAGCCCAAGGATTTCCTCCGGCTCGGCGGTCTCGCCATGGGCAAGCTGCCGAACTCGGCCAGCGATGCCACCGTCCTCGCCGAGTTGGCGGGGGGCGCCATGAAGCCTGAGCAGGCTGCCGACCTCGCGCAAGGCATGCGCCTGCGCGCCTATGCCTTTGACCGGTACAAGACGAAACGCAAAGACGATGAAAAGCCGCCGGCGACGCGCAGCGTGACGGTTGCCGTCGGCGATGTCGCAGCCGCGCGCAAGACCTTTGAACCACGCGCGGCGATTTCTGACGGTGTGCTGCTCGCGCGCGATCTGGTGAACGAGCCTGCGAACGTTCTCTATCCGGAAGAGTTTGCGCGCCGTGCGGGCGCGTTGAAGAAGCTCCGCGTTGCGGTGGAAGTCCTTGACCTGAAGGCCATGAAGAAACTTGGCATGAACGCGTTGCTCGGCGTTGGCCAGGGTTCGGCGCGGGAAAGCCGCGTCGTGATCATGCGATGGAACGGCGGCAAGGCGGGCGAAGCACCCGTTGCCTTCATCGGCAAAGGCGTATGTTTCGACACGGGCGGTATATCGATCAAGCCCGCCGCCGGCATGGAAGACATGAAGGGTGACATGGCGGGCGCCGCTTGCGTTGTTGGACTGATGCATGCGCTCGCTGCGCGCAAGGCGCGGGTCAATGCGGTCGGCATCATCGGCTTGGTCGAAAACATGCCGGACGGGAATGCGCAACGGCCGGGAGATATCGTCAAGTCGATGTCGGGGCAGACGATCGAAATCATCAATACGGATGCCGAAGGCCGCCTCGTGCTCGCTGATGTGATCTGGTACGCAGCGCAGCGATTCAAGCCCAAATTCATGGTCGATCTGGCCACGTTGACGGGCGCCATTATCGTTGCGCTCGGTCAGGAATATGCCGGGATGTTTGCGAACAACGATCAACTTGCGGAGCGTTTGACCAAGGCCGGCATTGAAACCGGTGAATTGGTCTGGCGCATGCCGCTCGCGCCCGAATACGACAAGATGATCGATTCAAAATTTGCCGACATGAAAAATACCGGCGGCAGCCGGTGGGGCGGGGCGATCACGGCTGCGCAATTCATCAAACGGTTTGTCGATGACAAGGTACCGTGGGCCCATCTCGATATCGCCGGCACCGGGTTTGACTCGCGCCAGACCGACCTCAACAAAAGCTGGGGTTCGGGGTGGGGCGTAAGGCTGCTCGATCGGCTGGTGGCCGATCACTACGAAAAATAGCGCGATGACCGAGGTCCTTTTTTACCACCTGCACCGCCAGAAACTGGAAGGCGTCTTGCCAGCGCTCCTGGAAAAGTCGCTCGAACGCGGCTGGAAGGTGGTCGTGCAAGGATCGTCCGAGGAGCGCATCGAGGCGCTTGATGCACATCTGTGGACTTACCGTGATGACGGCTTTCTGCCGCACGGCACCTGGCGCGAGGCGGAATCCGCTCAGCAGCCGGTGTTGCTTACACTCAATGACGGCAATCCCAATGCGGCCACCGTGCGCTTTCTGATCGACGGAGCGCCGATGCCGGCCGACCCGCAGAATTACCAACGCATCGTGCTTTTGTTCGACGGAGAGGACGAAGACGCAGTGACGGCAGCCCGGGCGCAGTGGTCGGCAGCCAAGGACAGGGGATTGGAAGCCACGTATTGGCAGACAGACGAGCAGGGGCGGTGGACCAAAAAGGCATGACTTGAAATGACCAGGCCAATGGATCACAGGCCAATGGCCCACTTAGGTGCTAACCCATTGGGCGACCGATACTTGCGGCCCGCCACGGTGATGACGCAAAATGCGTTTTAAGGGACAAGCATAAAATCAAACTGGAATCAGCCGTTTGCCGCGCCAACACGCCAATTTCACCATTGCGCTTGCCTGCGCCGCGGCGCTCGCCGTCACCGGATGCAAGAATACGTCGGGAGTTTTCGAGGATCAGAACGAGGGTGGCTGGTTTAGTAAGCCGATCTTCAGCAAGCCCGACTGGGCCATGGCGCCCAATACCGTAAATCTCGGTCCGCAAGGGCCGGTCACCCCGGAAGACATGGTGAGCGCCGAAGGGCTCTGCGCAGCATCAGCTGCGGCTGTCGCGCAAGGGGCCGAGGCGCCTCCGGCTGCGCCGGAATCGCAGCCGCCCGCTGATCGTGCCGTCGGTTCGGTCGCCGGTGATCTTGCTGGCGCGCCGATGCCGGCGGCTGCGCCGGCATCCGCAGCCCCCAAATCAGGTCTGCAAAGGTTAGAGCCCGCCTCGGGACCGCCGCCGGTGGCGGGCGGGATTGCTCTTGGCATGACCGAATGTCAGGCCGTGCAGCGCGCGGGCGCGCCGAACAATGTCGCCATCAGTACAGGGGAGAAAGGCGAGCGAAAGGTCGTTATCACTTATATAAGCGGGCCTTGGCCTGGCATCTATACCTTTGCCGGCGGCCGGTTGAAGGTTGTCGAGCGTGCGCCCGAGCAGCCAAAACCGGCGGCGCCAAAGAAATCCCCGAAGAAAAAGCCGCCGCCGAAAACGGCCAATGTGCAGTAATTCTAGCCGAGTGTGCGCAGCGCGCCGTCACCGGTTTCACGTTGATAAATGATCAAGTCGAAGCTCGGCGTGCGCTCGTTCCCGACGACGGCGCTCAGTAGTGCGTGTGCTTGCCCGCGGTGGTGAGTTTGGTGATTGAAAAAATGGTCGAGCGCGGGAGCAAGCACCTGCTCGATATCCTGCGGGTTGACGACGGTGCGATAGCGGATCGTTTTGGCGAGATCCTGCTCGTTCAAGCTCCCGATATAGTGGCGGATACTCGCATCTTCCGTACGCCGGGCCGACCGCAACTGTGTGAAATCCTCATAGAGAATCGCGTTCAGGCCGGGCGGGGTTTCGCCCTTGCCGGTGAAACGGCGCATCCAGATGCGATCACCGACCAAAAGATGGTTGAGGGTGCCATGCAACGATCTGAAAAAGGCGCCGCGGTTGGCACGATAATCCGTATCCGCGACCTGAGCGGCCGCGTCATAGAGGCGCTCGTTGCACCAGGAATTGTAGCCGGCGAACATCCGGTAGCGGGTCAGCATGCTGCGCTCCCTGCGATTGGACCCGGCCCGGCGGGCGACCTTGCCGCCTGACGGGGCCGCCGGTATAAGCCGCGCGGCCCAACTTCTCCAATGAAACTACCTAAAGTCTCCAATTAGTATCAGTGAAGGAAGACCTGAATGGCGATCGAGCGCACCTTTTCGATCCTCAAGCCTGATGCGACAGAGCGCAATTTGACCGGCGCCGTCAACGCGATCATCGAAAAGGCGGGTCTGCGTATTGTCGCGCAGAAGCGTGTGCGTATTTCGCGCGAGCAGGCGGAGAAATTCTACGCCGTCCACCGCGAGCGGCCGTTTTTTCGAGACCTCGTCGATTTCATGACCTCCGGCCCGGTTGTGGTGCAGGTCCTGGAAGGCGACAACGCGATCGCGAAATACCGTGAAGTCATGGGTGCGACCGATCCCGCCAAGGCTGCCGCCGGAACCATCCGCAAGACGCATGCAAAGTCGATCGGCGAAAATTCGGTGCATGGGTCGGATGCCCCGGACACGGCCGTGCGGGAAATTGCGCAGTTTTTCGCGGAAAACGAAATCGTCGGCTAGGGCCGGCGTTTACGCAAAAAATCACCATCTAGATCGTTTTTCGCGTCGAAATGTCGCGGAAATGGCGGGTTTTTGGCACACGACACTGACGTTTTCATCTGATATTTATATAAAAGTTATACCATGTTTATGCGGGCCGAGTTGATTGGCTCGCAGTGCGAACCGCATTATGCAGGGGCGGGAATGGCCGAAACGTCTCCAAAGCGCGTTCTGGAGTCCTGGTCGGCGCTGGTCGGGCTGTCGGGTTCGTCGTACCTCGCCTTTCTGGAAGAACTCAGTCTCGAATTGGCGGAATACTCTGAATCATTGCAGTGGCCGCTGCTGATCATCGGCGCCATGGGAACGGGCAGCGTGCTGCTCAGTTCGTGGAAAGTAAGCCGGCAAAAGGCCTGGCGACGCGCCCACGGACTCTCGGGCGGCGTCAATTGATCAGGTCTCAATCAAAAACCGGCGTGCGTGAGGCGCCCGCACCGGACCGCGCCGAGGCACGCCATGAGTGAGATTCTCAGCGGCTTTTCCGACTACACGCAGCCGCATTTCTGGATTTCGGTCGTTGAGATCATCTGGATCAATGTTTTGCTGTCGGGCGACAACGCGATTGTTATCGCGCTTGCCTGCCGCAGTCTGCCACCGAAGCAGCGGTTTGGCGGCATGGTCATCGGTACGGGGGTTGCCCTCACGATGCGGTTGGTCTTTGCCACCGTGGTCTCGTCGCTGATGCTCTTGCCCTACATCAAGATTGTCGGTGGCGCAGCCTTGCTTTGGATCGCAGTAAAACTGCTCACTCCGGACGAACCAGATCAGAATACGGCCGCGGCCGATGACCTGTGGCGTGCGGTCAAGATTATCGCGCTTGCTGATATTGTGATGAGTCTCGACAACGTCATTGCTGTTGCTGCCGCTGCAAACGGCAACACCGCGTTGCTGGTGTTTGGCCTTGGCATCAGCATTCCGGCGATCGTTGCCGGCGCCACGGTCATCATGGCCATGCTCAATTATTTTCCGCTCATCATTTGGGGTGGGGCGGCAGTGCTTGGCTGGATCGCCGGCGACGTCATCGCCACGGATCCGATTGTGGTTGAGAACACCGGCCCGAATGCGCCAATCCCACACGAAAAATTCCGGCTGTATTGTTCAATCCTGGGGGCGGTCGGGGTCGTGCTCGGTGGCCGCATGCTGCGGGCACGGCGCGATCAGCTGGTCTAACGCCTGGTATCTGTCGCCAAGAGCCCAAAATGGTCCGGTTTCGGGCCGTTTTTGCTGTTTCTTTGCGGGTTTCGAAACTAGCCAAGCCTCGTATTGGTCCTGTAGATTGCCCTCCGGCCGGCAAATCATTCGAAAATGGCCCTTGGCCGGGGCGATAAAAACGACCTTGGGGGATTCGCGTGGAAGCTCTTACCGACAGCATGACGCAGCCGTCGTTCTGGCTCGCGGTGCTGCAAGTCATCTGGATCAACACTCTTTTGTCTGGCGACAACGCCGTGGTGATTGCGCTCGCCTGCCGCGGGCTGCCGCCGCGCGAACGCTTGTGGGGCATGGTGATTGGTGCCGGCTTTGCTTCGGTGCTCCTGATTACTTTCACCGTCGTCGTCGCCAAACTGCTTACGCTTCCCTATCTGAAACTTGTCGGCTCGATCGCGCTGGTATGGATTGCGATTAAGCTTCTCGCTCCGCAAGGCCATGATTCCGAAGACACGCCCGAAGCCGCAGAAGATTTGTGGCGCGCCGTGCGCATTGTCGTGATCGCGGATATCATCATGAGCCTCGACAATGTCGTTGCGGTCGCCGCTGTCGCAAAAGGTCACTACATACTCCTGACCATCGGGCTCGCAGTCAGCATTCCGATGGTCATAGCGGGCAGCGCGATTATTCTCGCCTTACTCGAACGCTATCCGGTCCTGGTTTGGGGTGGTGCCGCGATTCTCGGTTGGGTTGCGGGAGACATCTTCGCGAGCGATCCTGTCGTGCAGAATGTGTTCAGCGGGGTCTCCGAGGAGCACCTCGAACTCGTGTCGCAAATTATCGGCTGTGCACTGGTCGTGACGTGGGGCTATGTCTGGCGGCGGCGGCATCATGTCTCGCTGGAAGAGGCGTGAACGGCCGCGCGATATGAGGCGCGATGAACAAAACCGTCCGGCTCGAGAGCGCAAAACGGATCGGTTATTCCGCATGCCCGCATGATTGCCCGTCGACCTGCGCGCTGGAGGTCGAGCTTCTGGACGCGCGCACGATCGGTCGCGTGCATGGCGCGAAGGATAACGACTACACCGCGGGTGTGATCTGCGCGAAGGTCGCACGCTACGCCGAGCGCGAACACCATGCGCAGCGGCTATTGCATCCGTTGCGACGCAAGGGCGCGAAAGCGTCCGGCGAATTCGAGCGCATATCGTGGGATGACGCGCTCGATCTCGTGGCTGAAAAATTCCTGCAGGCCGAGCGGCGTCACGGATCCGAAAGTGTCTGGCCCTATTACTACGCCGGCACCATGGGTCTGGTCATGCGCGACGGCATCAACCGCCTACGCCACGCCAAGAAATATTCCGGTTTTCATTCGACGATCTGCGTCAATCCCGCCTACGCCGGCTTCGCCGCCGGGGTCGGGCGCATCGCCGGAGTCGACCCGCGCGAAATGGCGAAATCCGACCTTGTCGTGATCTGGGGCACCAACGCCGTCAACACGCAGGTCAATGTCATGACCCATGCCGTGCGCGCGCGCAAAGAACGCGGCGCAAGGATCGCGGCGGTCGATATCTACATGAACGACACGATGGAGCACGCCGACTTGCCGGTGCTGGTGAAGCCGGGAACCGACGGCGCGCTCGCATGCGCGGTCATGCATTGCCTTTTCCGTGACGGCAAAGCCGATTGGGATTATCTGGAGAAGTACACGGACGCTCCACGCGAACTCGAAGTGCACCTGCGCACGCGCGATTCCGCCTGGGCCTCCGCCATTACAGGCGCGCCGGTCGAGACCATCGAGGAATTCGCGCGGCTGATTGGCGGCAACAAGCGCTCTTTCTTCCGGCTCGGCTATGGCTTCTCGCGCTCGCGCAACGGCGCAGCCAACATGCACGCGGCAAGCTGCATTCCGGCGGTCACGGGCGCCTGGCAATATGAAGGCGGTGGAGCTTTTCATATCAGCGCGGACATATTCCAACTCAACAAGACGTTGATCGAAGGACTCGACGCGTGGGACCACTCCATCCGCATGCTCGATCAATCACGCATCGGCGCAATTTTGACGGGCGAGCGAGACGTGTTGCAGGGCGGTGGCCCCGTTCACGCGCTCATCATCCAGAACACCAATCCGGTATCGGTCGCGCCCGACCAAAACAAGGTCAAGCGCGGCTTCGCACGCGACGACCTGTTCGTCTGCGTGCACGAGCAATTCATGACAGAAACGGCGCAGATGGCGGACGTGGTGCTCCCGGCAACCACTTTCTTGGAACACGACGATATTTATCGCGGCGGCGGCCATCAATATATCATCCTGGGACCCAAGCTGGTCGAACCGCCGGGCGAATGCCGCAACAACCATGAAGTGATCTGTGCGCTGGCCGGACGCCTCGGCGCCGAGCACCGCGGTTTCCGGATGAGCGCGCGCGAATTGATCGACCAGATGTTGCAAGTCTCAAAGCGGGGTACGCTCGCCGAGCTTGAGGCCAATCGCTGGCTCGATTGCCAACCCTCTTTCCGCCAGTCGCATTATCTGGACGGGTTTCCGTGGCCCGATGGCAAGTTCCGGTTCAAGCCTGATTGGGACAATGTGCCATTCCGCAGCCCCTACAAGAGCGGACCGATCGCGGACATGCCAAAGCTGCCGGATCACTGGACCGCGATCGAGCAGGCGGACGATGCACATCCCTTCCGGCTGGCGACATCGCCGGCGCGCGGCTTTCTCAACTCGACATTCAACGAGACGCCGACCTCGCTCGCGCAGGAGCAGCGGCCGACCGTAATGATCCATCCCCATGACGCGCGCGACTACGGTATCGGGGAGGGTGACTACGTGGTGCTTGGCAATAGGCGCGGCGAGGTCCGTCTGCACGCAAAACTTTTCGCGGGGGTGCGCCGGGGGGTCCTGATCGCGGAATCAATCTGGCCGAATTCGGCCTATGCGGACGGCTGCGGCATAAACAGCATCACCGGCGCCGACCCGATAGCGCCTTATGGCGGCGCCGCCTTCCACGACAACCGGGTCTGGATACGACAAGCGCGCGGGGAATAATCCCGCGCGCTTTTCAAACCTGCCGCCTTAAGAAGTCGCTTTTAAAGTTTTTCTTTAAGTTCGTTTCAGGGCGCCTTTTTAGAGCTCCTTGCCGATCATCCGGTCGACCGAATATGGGCCGCCGCCCCGGATCGCGATGGCAAGCAGGACGGTACCCAAGAGAAGCACGTATTCGAACCCACCCTGGCCCACTGCGAATCCCTTGCTCACATGCACGACTAGGAAGGCGATCCCCATCTCGATTGCGAGCGCGGCCGCAAAAAATCGCGTGAAAAGCCCGACGATGATGCAAACGGCGCCAACCGTTTCAAGAAACATTGCCGCGCCGGCGAAAGCGCCGCCCGGAACGAGGCTGTTTTTTGTCATCATACCGCTGACGCCCGCAAAGCCCGGGCCGGTGATCTTGCCCCAACCATGCATAAACATAATGTAGCCAATAACGACGCGGACCAGCGTGTATGTGATGTCCCGCCAGTTCGCATAGAAATCAGCAAGACCCGGATAGATAAGCTTCGCCTCTCCCCTCGTGGTCATGTCGTCTCCCCTTTGTTTTCATACCGCTCGCCGGCGGCACCACCCATGCACAAATAACTATAACACCTGACGAAGCAGGGTATTCAATGGCCTGTGCGCTGCAGCGAAAGAATATTCAATTCGGATCCGGTACCAGACTTTCGGTATCGGGGACCGGAACGCCATCGATCAGGCAGTGGCCGTCAACGACTTGCACGCGGCCTTCCGCCACAAGCTTGAGTGCCAAAGGATAGATGCGGTGCTCGGTCTTGAGCACGCGCATGGCGAGGGCTTCCTCGCTGTCAGTGGCGTGCACGCCGATCGCCCCTTGCACGATGATCGGTCCGGAATCCATTTCCGGTACCACAAAATGCACAGTGGCGCCGTGGCGTTTTGCACCAGCTTCGAGCGCGCGTCTGTGGGTATCGAGCCCCTTGAATGCCGGCAACAGGGCAGGGTGGATGTTGAGAATGCGCCACTGCCATTTCTTGACAAAATCGGCGGTGAGTAGCCGCATGAAGCCCGCGAGACAAACCAGATCGATGCGCTGCCTTTCGAGTGTCGCCTGCACCGCATGTTCAAATCCGGCCCGGTCATTACCGAATTTCGTATGGTCGACGACCTCGCTCGCAATACCGGCCGCGTGAGCAACCAAAAGGCCTCCGGCGTCTGGCCGGTTGGAAACGACCAGTACGATTTCGGCCGGATAATTTTTGTCCTTTGCGGCTTCAATGAGCGCCGCCATATTTGAGCCGCGGCCGGAGATGAGCACGGCGACGCGCTTGCGGCTCATGAATCACCCAAGATTGAGTTTGCCTTCATAAACGACGCGGACGTTGGCGGTGGTCCTGGTAATGGAGCCAAGCGTTACGATGGTCTCGCCGGCACGGGTAAGGGCCTTGCTGACTGCGTCTGCCTCTTGACGTGATACGACAACGATCATGCCGATACCGCAGTTGAACGTTCGTAGCATTTCATTTTGCGCAATGCCGCCTTCGCTCGCGAGCCAGCGAAACACCGAAGGAACCGGCACGCGCGTCAAATCAATGCGTGCGCCGAACCCCTTGGGCAAAATTCTGGGGATGTTGTCGGGAAAGCCGCCGCCTGTGATATGCGCCAGACCTTTCACTGCTGTGGTTTCGCGTATCGCGGCAAGGCATGCTTTCACGTAAATACGCGTGGGCGTCAGGACCGCTTCACCGAGGCTTTGGCCGGCCGCAAACGGCGCCGGTGCCGTCCATGGCAGCCCGGTTTTTTCGACGACCTTGCGTACCAGCGAATAGCCATTTGAATGTACGCCTGATGACGCAAGCCCGATAATGACGTCACCTTCGGCTATGTCGCCGCGTGGGAGCAAAGCGTTGCGCTCAACCGCGCCGACTGCGAAGCCGGCGAGATCGTAGTCGTCACCTCGATATACGCCCGGCATTTCGGCGGTCTCGCCGCCGATCAATGCACAGCCGGCCTCGCGGCAGCCGACGCTGATCCCTGCCACCACGGCTGCGCCGACCTCCGGTTCCAACTTTCCACAGGCGTAGTAATCCAGAAAGAAGAGGGGTTCAGCGCCTTGCACGACCAGGTCGTTCACACTCATGGCGACCAGATCGATACCGATCGTGTCGTGACGGCCGGTCTCCACCGCAACTTTAAGCTTGGTGCCGACGCCATCGGTCGCCGCGACGAGAATCGGATCGCGATAGCCCGTACGCTTGAGATCGAACACTCCGCCGAATCCCCCGATTTCGGCATCCGCTCCGGGGCGGGCAGTGCCGCGAACCAGTGGCTTGATCAGCTCCACCATCCGGTTGCCGGCATCGATATCAACACCGGCTTGCGCGTACGTGAGACCGCGCTGTTTTTCTGCCATGATGGATCCTCGTCCGCGCCGGGTCGTACGTTGGAATCGCAAGTCGCGCAATGGTCCAAGCACCGTTATACTCCGCCGGTGAAATTGGCGTGTTTCCGGCATTTGGGGCCGGACCAAAGTCACGAGCCGGGTTTGCCTTGAGTATTCCAAATCTCATTACGCTGGGGCGCATTCTGCTTGTGCCGGTCGTGGTTTGGGCGATCGCCGCCGGCGAGCAATATATCTGGATCGCCTTCGTGCTATTTCTGGCAGCGGGCGTCAGCGACGCCGTCGACGGCTACCTTGCCAAGCGGTTCAACATGACGACCGAGCTGGGTGCCTACCTCGACCCGCTCGCCGACAAGGCCCTGATCGTTTCCATCTATCTCACCCTGGGTATCAAAGGATTGATTCCGGGCTGGCTGGTCATTCTGGTGGTGTCGCGGGATATCATGATTGTCGGCGCGGTAATGCTGTCCTGGCTGGTCGGCATACCCGTCAAGGTCAAGCCGCTGCTTGTGTCCAAGCTCAATACCGTCGCGCAGATCGTATTTGCCTGCGTGGTACTCGGTACGGTTGGCTTCGGCTACGCGTTGCCGACACTGACCTGGCTACTCATGGTGCTGGTCGCGGCGTTGACCTTACTGTCTGTCGCCGCGTACGTGGCCGAGTGGGTGCGCCACATAAATTCCACGGCCGCAAAACTATGAGCCGCCGGCCCGCATCCCGGGTGCGTGGCGGCTCTGCGATAGAGAGCGATGTATTCCAGCGCCAGCTCCTCTTCTGGCTGGCGGCGCTGTTGCTGTTCGTGCTGGCTTTGTGGCTGCTCAGCGAGATCCTGTTGCCGTTCGTTGCGGGTCTTGCGATTGCCTATTTGCTCACACCCTTGACCGATCGTCTTGAGCGTGCCGGCGTCAATCGCTTGGCGGCCGCGCTGTTGATCATAACGGTCGTGGTGCTGGCGCTGATCTACATCATTCTCCTGGTTGCGCCGATTCTGGGAGGTCAACTGTCATCGTTTATCGAAAGCGTTCCCGGCAACGTGGCAAAGTTGCAAGGATTGTTGAGCGATCCGAGCCGGGCTTGGGTTCAAAAATTGCTCGGCACCGGCTTCAACGTCGATAAATCAATGAGCGATCTGATGACGCAGGGTGTCGGCTGGCTGACAGCCTTCCTGCATTCACTGTGGTCGGGAGGGCGGGCGCTGGTTTCCGTGTTTTCGCTCGTCGTGGTAACGCCGGTTGTCGCTTTCTATCTGATGTACGACTGGCATCGCATGCTCGGGACGGTCGACAGCTGGATCCCGGTCGGGCAGCGTGACACCGTGCGCGCGCTCGCCCGCGAGATCGACGCGGCGATTTCCGGTTTTCTGCGAGGACAAACCGGGGTGTGCCTGATCCTCGGCTCCTTCTATGCCGTGGCGCTGACGCTGACCGGCCTCAATTTCGGTCTGCTGATCGGCCTCATTTCCGGGCTCATTACTTTCGTCCCATATGTTGGCTCGATGACCGGGCTCATACTTTCGCTCGGTGTCGCGGTGGCGCAGTTCTGGCCCCAGTACGGATCGATCCTGATGGTGCTCGGCATTTTCTTGGTCGGCCAGTTTCTCGAAGGCTACGTGTTGTCGCCGAAGCTTGTCGGCGAGAGCGTCGGATTACATCCGGTCTGGCTGATCTTCGCGTTGCTCGCCTTCGGCTATCTGTTCGGCTTCGTCGGACTTTTGGTCGCCGTGCCGCTCGCCGCCACGATCGGCGTGCTGGTGCGCTTTGCGCTGCGCCAATACCTTGAAAGTTCGTTTTACACCGGCAAGAACTCGGATTGATAGATGAGCGGTTCGTTAGCTCCGCGGCAGCTCGCGCTTGCCCTTGATCATTCCGTCAGCTTTGCCCGCGAGGACTTTCTCAGCGGCCCGTCAAACCTTGCCGCCTCCACATTGATCGAACACTGGCCGGACTGGCCGGACCGGATCGTCGCCCTCGTCGGCCCCGAAGGTTCCGGCAAAAGTCATCTTGCAGCGATCTGGGCGGAGGCGGCCGGCGCACGCGTCTTGTCGGCGAAGCTGTTGTCCGTCACCGATGTGCCATCGTCGCTCGCGACCGGTGCACTGGTTATCGAAGATCTGGAAGCCGCCGGCCTCGACGAGCAGGCGCTGTTTCATCTCATCAACCTGGCGCGAGAAGAAGATTCCTTTGTCCTCTTCACGGGCCGCCTGCCGGTGGCGGGCTTTCCGGTCACAATTCGTGACCTTGCGTCACGACTGCGCGCGGTGCCGACGGTGATGCTTGCGCCCCCCGACGACGCGCTCTTGCGATCGCTTCTGATCAAGCTCGCCGCGGATCGTCAGCTGGCGTTTGATGAGCCTTTGGTGAACTATCTCGTCAATCGTATCGAGCGCTCGTTCGCGGCGGCGCGCGCCGCCGTGCAAAAGCTCGACGATGAAGCGATGCGCCAGCACCGTCCTGTGACAAGGGCGCTTGCCGCCGAGCTGTTTCGCACTCCTTAACGCCGATGTGCCATACTTGACGGGATGGCTCGCGAGGGTGCGAACTGTCATCCAGCGGCCACTTTTTTCCGGTACGGGTCTTGATCCTCGAGTTTATTTGCAATGGCAGACCGCGCGCAAGCTACTGTTCTTGTTGACGAAATCGACCAATCCGTCAGCACCGCGCCGGCGTCTGTCCCCGCAGAGGCTCCCGCTTTAAGGGCGAGCCCGGAACGGTTCATCAACCGCGAGCTGTCGTGGCTCCATTTCAATCGGCGCGTTCTGGACGAGGCGGCCAACGAGCATCATCCCTTGCTCGAACGTGTACGGTTCCTGTCAATTTCCGCCAACAATCTTGACGAATTTTTCATGGTGCGCGTCGCCGGCCTCAAGGGCCAGGTGCGGCAAGGAATTCAGACGTTGAGTCCGGATGGACTGACCCCGTCCGAGCAGCTGACGCGGATCGGAGATGCAGTCTCTCAACTTGCCAGCGATCAGCAGAAGCGCTGGCTCGAACTGCGGCCGGCCCTTGCCGCCGCAAACGTGATGCTGGTGGAGGGATCGGACGTCAAGAAAGCGGAACGCAACTGGCTGGAAGAGCATTTTCTCACGCACGTGTTTCCGCTTCTGACGCCGCTCGCGATCGATCCTGCGCATCCATTCCCGTTCATTCCAAATCTGGCCTTCTCAATCGCATTGCAGCTGGCGCGCACGAAAGACGGCAAGGCGATGAACGCTCTCATACGGATGCCGCAAAGGATCGAGCGCTTCATCAGGCTCCCCAATGGTGCCGACCACGTTATCCGGCTGATCACGCTCGAGGAAGCAACCGTGCTGTTCATCGGCCGGTTGTTTCCCGGATACACGGTGAAGGGGCAGGGGGCATTCCGTGCCATCCGCGATTCAGAAGTGGAAATCGAAGAAGAGGCCGAAGACCTGGTGCGGCTGTTCGAAACCGCGCTCAAGCAGCGGCGGCGCGGGTCGGTGATCCGGCTGGAGCTTGACGCGTCGATGCCGGCCGAGCTGTGCAGCTTCGTGCAGCGTGCACTCGCGGTAGCCGACGATGAAGTGTTCAGGGTCGACGGTGTGCTCGCGCTCAACGATCTCAACCAGCTCACGAAGCTTGACCGGCCTGATCTCGAATTCGTTCCTTACAATCCGCGGTATCCGGAACGCATCCGCGATCACGGGGGCGACTGCTTCGCCGCCATCCGGCAAAAAGATCTCATCGTCCATCATCCTTATGAATCTTTCGACGTCGTGGTTCAGTTCCTGCAACAGGCCGCGCGCGATCCCAACGTGGTCGCAATCAAGCAAACGCTCTACCGGACGTCGGCCGAATCGCCGATCGTAAAGCAACTGGTAGAAGCAGCCGAAGCCGGCAAATCCGTTACGGCGCTGGTTGAACTCAAGGCTCGCTTCGACGAGGAGGCGAATATCCGGTGGGCGCGCGACCTCGAGCGCGCCGGTGTGCAGGTCGTGTACGGATTCATCGAGTTGAAGACGCACGCCAAGTTATCGTTGGTCGTGCGCCGCGAGGCGGGCGAACTCGCGACATACGTGCATGTCGGCACCGGCAACTATCATCCGGTCACCGCGCGCATCTACACCGATCTGTCGTTCTTTACCGCGGACGCGGTCATCGGCCGCGATGTCGCGCGCATATTCAACTACATTACGGGCTACGCCGAGCCCGCCGAACTGGAGCGCATGGCGATTTCGCCGATCAACCTGCGCAAGCGCATCCTCGACCACATCGCACAGGAGATCGTGCACGCAAAGGCCGGCCGGCCGGCGTCGATCTGGATGAAGATGAACGCGCTGGTCGACCCGGGGATCATCGACGCGCTTTATGACGCCTCGGCTGCGGGCGTTTCGGTTGACCTGATCGTGCGCGGCATCTGCTGCCTGCGGCCAGGGGTCGCGGGCCTGTCGGAAAATATACGCGTCAAGTCCATCGTCGGACGCTTCCTCGAGCACGGCCGCATTTATTGCTTCGGTGCCGGGCACCCACTGCCGCACGCGAAGTCCGCAATTTACATTTCGTCGGCGGATATGATGCCGCGCAATCTCGACCGACGCGTCGAAGTCCTGTGCCCGATTCTCAATGCGACCGTGCACGAGCAGGTTCTCGGCCAAATTATGGTGGCCAATTTCAAGGACAACGAGCAAAGCTGGAAGCTCTTGCCGGATGGTAGTTCCACGCGCATAAAGGCCGCGCCGGGCGAAGAACCCTTCAACGCCCATAAATACTTCATGACAAATCCGAGCCTGTCTGGCCGTGGAAAATCGCTCAAGGAATCGCCGCCGCGCAGCCTTATACGCCGCCTCGTCGAAGGGGCGTAAGCGGTCCCCGGCCATCGTCACGTCGGCCAAGGGGCGTCTTGATCACGGCCCGCCGATTGCCGTCATCGATATTGGCTCGAACTCGATTCGCCTCGTCATTTACGAGGGACTGACCCGCTCCCCGACACCCATCTTCAACGAGAAGGTGCTGGCCGGCCTCGGGCGCCAGGTCCAGTCGACCGGCCTGTTGCCCATGGACGCCATCGATACGGCCTTCGACGCGCTGCGGCGGTTTCGCGCCTTGTGCGACATTTTGCACGTGCGACGCATCTGGGCGATCGCCACGGCCGCCTGCCGCGATGCGCGCAACGGCCGCGCATTCATTTCCGAGGCCGAACGCATCTGCCGCACCAAGATCACGATCCTATCGGGCAAACGCGAAGCGTATCTCACCGCGCTGGGGATCGTATCGGGAATCCACAAGCCGGACGGAATCGTCGGAGATCTTGGCGGCGGTTCGCTCGAACTGGTCGACGTGCACGGCGCGCGCGTGCGTGGCGGCGTGACGCTGCCGCTGGGCGGGCTGGCGCTTCAGGATATCACCGGCAAGTCGCTCAAGAAGGCGGAGAAATATGTCGAGGAGGCTTTCGAAAACCTCGACGTGCTGCATGACGGCGAGGACCGCACGTTCTATGCGGTCGGCGGCACCTGGCGCGCGCTGGCGCGGCTGCACATGTGGCAGACCGGCTATCCATTCCACGTGATGCACAACTACCGTATCTCCGCGCGCGAGGCGCAGGAATTCTCCCGGCTTGTGCATCATGTCGATACCGACACGCTGTCGAAGATCGAAGTCGTCAACGCCGCCCGCCGGCCGCTGCTCGCCTACGCAGCCCTGGTGATGGAAAACCTGGTCCGCAGCATCAGGCCGAAGCAGGTCATCATCTCCGTGCTCGGCGTGCGCGAGGGTCTTTTGTACTCGCTCCTCAATGAACGCGAACGCGCGCGCGATCCGCTCATCTCGGCGGCAGCCGATCTCAACGTGTTGCGCTCGCGTTCGCCGCGTCACGGCGAGGAGCTGATCGCCTGGACCGACCGGTTCATGGCCTCATCCGGGCTTGAGGAAACCTCTGCTGAACGGCGCCTGCGCCATGCCGCCTGCCTGCTGGGAGATATCGGCTGGCGCGCGCACCCGGATTATCGCGGCGAGCAGTCGATGAACATCATCGCGCACGGTGCGTTCGTGGCCATCGACCATCCGGGCCGCGCCTACCTCGCCCTGTCGGTCTATTTCCGCCATGCCGGTCTGAGCGAGGAGGAATTGTCGCCGCGGCTGCGCGAACTCGCCACCACGCGTATGCTCGACCGTGCGCGCGTGCTGGGCGCCGCCATGCGGGTTGCCTATATCCTCACGGCCGGGCAGAGCGGGGTGCTGCCAAAAACGCCGATGCAGGTCAAACGCGGCAAGCTTACGCTCAAGCTGCCCGGTTCCTACGGCGAACTGGTGAGCGACCGGCTGGCGGGCCGGCTGCGGCAGCTGGCGCGGCTTATCGGCCGCGAGCCGATGATCGAGACATAGTCCTCAGTTCGGCCGCCCATCTTTTTCGACGGTCACCACTTTGCCCTTGTCGACGGCGAGGGCGAGCCGGCCGTGCTTGAGCGCCAGCGCCTTTTCGCCGAACAGTTCGCGCCGCCAGCCTTTCATGGCCGGAACGTCGGCGTCATCGTCGGCGGCAATGCGATCAAGATCGTCGACGGTGGCGATGACCTTGGCGGCGACGCTGTGGCGTTCCGCGGTCATGCGCAACAGCACCTTGAGCAGTTCGACGGTGGCGGCGCCGTTTGTCGCGGGGCGGAAGCGATCGAGGCGCGGCAGCGTCTTGTGATCCCGCTCGAGGCCGCGCATGACGGCCTCGATGATCTGTTCGCCCCAGCGCGACCGTTCAAAGCCCTTCGGCAGCGAGCGCAGGTTCGCCAGCCGCTCAAGCGTGGTGGGCGCCTGCACCGCGATATCGCCGAGCACGTCGTCTTTTATGACGCGCCCGCGCGGTACATCGCGGCTTTGCGCTTCGCGCTCGCGCCAAGCGGCGATCTCGATCAGCACCGCCAGTTCCTTCGGCTTGCGCACGCGGCTCTTGAGCCGCTCCCATGCGCGTTCCGGATCGGCCCGGTAGGTTTCCGGCGAGGTGAGCACGTCCATCTCCGCCTCGACCCAGTTGTTGCGCCCGCGCTTGTCGAGATCGGCCGCCAGTTTCGTATAGACGTCGCGCAGATGGGTAACATCGGACAGGGCATAGGCGACCTGAGCGTCACTGAGCGGGCGGCGGGTCCAGTCGGTAAACCGGTGCGATTTGTCGAGCGTGTCGCCGGTGATGCGTTGGACTAGCTGGTCGTACGATATCGAGTCGCCGTAGCCGAGCACCATAGCGGCGACCTGGGTGTCGACGATCGGATGCGGGATCGTCTTCGCCATGTTCCAGACGATTTCGATGTCCTGGCGCGCGGCGTGAAAGACCTTGACGATCTTTTCGTTGGCCATGAGCGCAAAGAACGGCGCGAGATCGATTCCCGTCGCCAAGGCGTCGATGACCACCGCTTCCTCAGGCGAGGCCATCTGCGCCACGCACAGCAGTGGGTAGTACGTGGTCTCGCGCAGGAATTCGGTATCGACGGTGACGAACGGATGCCGCGCCATGCGCGCACAGACGGCCGCCAGATCGTCGCTGGTCGCTATCAGATCCATCGTAGGGGCGAACCTAACCCGATCCGGCTGCATCGTGGCAACCCTGCTCGCGCGTCATCCAGAACAATCGATAAAGGTTTTAGCGATAAAGGCTTTGCTAAAAGAGCGTACGACATGTCTAGAGACCACGCACGCGCGGCATCTGGATAAACTCCCACGGGCTCGGCATAGCGCCGACCGGGACCTCGATCAGCGTGGGCTCGCGCCGCGCAAACGATTCCTTGAGCGCCTGACGCAACTCTTCGGGACTGCGCGCGCGCCGTCCGGCGGCGCCGAAGCTTTCTGCGTATTTGACGAAATCGGGATTCGCAAGGTCGCAGGCGATCAGCCGGTTGCCGAACTGCTCCTGCTGGATACGGCGCACGTTGCCGAACGCGCCGTCGGAGAAAATCACCGCGACCAGCGGGATTCCGTGGCGGATGGCGGTGGCGAGCTCGTTGCCGGTATAGAGAAACCCGCCGTCGCCATTGATCGAGAGCACCGGCACGTCCGGCCGTGCATGCTGTGCCCCGAGCGCGGTGGCATAGCCCCAGCCGAGATTATCCTGATAGCCGGGCGACAGAAACGTGCGCGGCCTGTAGACCGGAAAGGCAAGGCGCGCGGCAAAACCGATCTGCGTGACTTCATCGACGAGGATGCCGTCCTCGGCGAGTTCGGCCCGGATCGCCTCGAGAAAGGCGAGTTGCGGCGCAAGCTTCGCCAGCCGCGCGCGCACCTTCGCCTGGCGCCCCAGCATCTCGTCGTGGCGCGATGCGCGGCGGCTGTTAAGTTTGCCAAGTGTGTCGATCAGGCGCCGCAGGATCGGCGCCGCGTCGCCAACGAGCGCCACTTTCGGCTTGTGCAGCCGGGCGGGCTGCTCGGGGTCGGAGTCGACGCGAATGATGTGCAGGGCCTTGTCGATCCCCCATTGCGTGATCGGGTTGAGCAGCCGCGTGCCGACCGCGAGAACGGCATCGGCTTCCGCCCACAGGTCGTGGCCGAGTGGCAGCGTGACGCTCAGGGGATTGCGCGAATCGAGCACGCCGCGCCCGCGCCGATAGCCGAGCACGGGCGCTTGCAACATCTCGGAGAGCATAGCTACTTCGGACGCGGCGTCCTGCGCGCCGCCTCCGGTGACGATCAGCACGCGTCTCGCCTTGCCGAGAATTCTTGCCGCCGCGCGCAGCTTGTCGTCATCGATTCTTGGAGCTTGCGCGGGGGAGGGCTTCGCGATGGCCGGGACAAGGCCTCGTTTGCCCCAGACGTCGATCGCGCATTCGATCGCGGCCGGACCTGGACGGCCGCGCCGCATCGAGGCGATCGCTTTCGCGATCTTGCCGGAGGCTTCAGAGGGCCCCTCGATGTGCGACGAATGATCGACCAGACGCGCGATGATGCCGGCCTGGTCGCGAATTTCGTGCAGATGGCCCTGACCTTTGCCGATGGTCGTTTCGGGGATTTGCCCGATCAGTGCCAACACCGGCGCGTTCATGCCGTAGGCGGTCAGGAGCGCGGCGCCGGAATTGAGTAGGCCGGGGCCCGGCACTACTACGTAGGTTTGCGGCTTGCCGGTCGCGAGCGCCGCACCCAGGGCCATATACGCCGCACCTTGCTCGTGGCGGGTATGCACGAGGCGCAGATGATCGCCGGTGCGCTGAAACGCGTCGAACAGGTGGTCGTTGTGGATGCCGGGCAGGGCATAGATGGTGTCGAGCCCATGGCCGATGAGGGTGGCTACCGCGGCCTCGGCGGTCGACATTTCGGCACCGGCCGGTTTTTTCTTCGCTTTGATTTTGGCTTTCGACTTGGCTCTGGCTTTGGGCATACGCACGGTCCGGCTACTCCGGAGGAGAGTGTGCAGACGACGAGCAGGCGTGTCGAGCCGCCCACATTGGCCGGCCGGTCCCTTGCCTTGACAAAGCCGACCCCCCATGCGCTTTTCGCCCGCCCCACAGTCAGAACTCAAATCGTCCCCGAATGAGCAAGGAATCGATGCATCGCTATCGTTCACATACCTGCGGCGCGCTTCGCGACGGCGATATCGGCAACACGGTCCGGCTGTCCGGATGGTGCCACCGCATCCGCGATCATGGCGGGGTGCTGTTCATCGATCTGCGCGACCATTACGGGCTCACGCAGGTCGTGGCCGATCCTGACAGCAAGGCGTTCAAGGTGGCCGAGACGCTGCGTTCGGAATGGGTCGTGCGCATTGACGGCAAGGTTCGCCGGCGCCCCGGCGGCACCGAGAATCCGGAATTGCCGACGGGGCAGGTCGAAGTTTACATCGACGAGATCGAGATTCTCGGCCCCGCCGCCGAATTGCCGATGCCAGTTTTCGGCGAGCAGGATTATCCGGAAGAGATCAGGCTTAAGTACCGCTTCCTTGACCTTCGCCGCGACCATCTCCACGCCAACATCATGTTGCGCGGTAAAGTGATCGATTCGATCCGGCGGCGGATGAAGGAGAGCGGCTTTTTCGAATTCCAGACCCCGATCCTCACGGCGTCCTCGCCGGAGGGCGCGCGCGACTATCTGGTGCCGTCGCGGCTGCATCCGGGAAAATTCTACGCGTTGCCGCAGGCTCCGCAGCAGTTCAAGCAGCTGATCATGATCGCGGGCTTCGACCGCTACTTCCAGATCGCGCCATGCTTTCGCGACGAGGACGCGCGCGCCGATCGCTCGCCCGGCGAATTCTACCAGCTCGATCTTGAGATGAGTTTCGTCACCCAGCAAGACGTCTTTGACGCCGTCGAACCGGTCATTCGCGGTGTGTTCGAGGAATTTGCCAACGGCAAGCCGGTCACACCCAGGTTTCCGCTCATCCCTTACGCCGAGGCGCTGCGCAAATATGGCAGCGACAAGCCCGACCTGCGCAATCCGATCGTCATGCAGGATGTGAGCGAGGCGTTCCGCGACTCCGGCTTCAAGATTTTTGCCAACATCCTGGCGAAAGATTCTTCGGCCCAGGTTTGGGCAATTCCGGCGCCGAAAGGCGGCAACCGCGCCTTCTGCGACCGCATGAATTCCTGGGCGCAAGGCGAAGGCCAGCCCGGCCTCGGTTATATTTTCTGGCGCGAGGGCGAGGAGAGCGGCGCCGGGCCGCTCGCCAAGAACATCGGGCCGGAACGAACAAAAAAAATCGCCGATCAGCTCAAGCTCGGCGTGGGTGATGCGTGTTTCTTTGTCGCCGGCAAGCCAAAGGATTTCGTGAAGTTTGCCGGTCCCGCGCGCGCCAAGATCGGCGAGGAGCTTGGCCTTGTAGCCAAGGATCGCTTCGAGTTCTGCTGGATCGTCGACTTCCCGATGTACGAGTGGAACGAAGAGGAAAAGAAAATCGATTTCTCCCACAATCCCTTCTCGATGCCGAATTTGGCCGTGGAGGAATTCCTCGCGCTCGACCCGAAAGATAACGACAAGCTCTTGTCGATCAAGGCGATCCAGTACGACATCGTCTGCAATGGCGTGGAATTATCATCGGGCGCGATCCGCAATCACCGGCCGGAGGTCATGAAGAAAGCCTTCGCCATCGCCGGCTATTCGGAAGACGTCCTGGAAAAGAAATTCGGCGGTATGCTGCACGCCCTTTCCCTTGGCGCGCCGCCGCATGGCGGGATCGCCCCCGGCATCGATCGCATCGTCATGCTGCTCGCCGGTGAGGAGAATCTGCGCGAGGTTGTGCTGTTTCCGATGAACCAGCGCGCCGAGGACCTGTTGATGGGGGCGCCATCCGAGGTCACGCCAAAACAGCTCAAGGAGCTGAACATCCGGCTCGATTTGCCGAAGAAGTGAGGTCTTTGTTTCCCGGGCGCAGCGCGCGCTGCAGCGCGTCCGGGACACCCATCGTGTGCTCACCTGGGCGGAAATCTCCGCCAGGCCTGTGCTTGATTCACTGCTCGATTTGCTATTGGATTTAGTTCTCGTTCGAGAGACGGCCAAGCCGCGCACGCAAAGCCGCAAGAACGACAATCAAAAAAGTCGACCCACTCGGGGAGGAAATCATGTCCGAGATCGAGCGGCGCGCCCTCATCAAGGGCGCGGCCCTAAGTGCGCTCGCGTTCAGTGTCGGCGGCAAGCAGGTTTTGCTCTCGCCGCGCCAGGCGCATGCCGAAAATATCCCGCTCCGCACGCTGACGCCGGAGCAGGCCGAAATTCTCGAGGCTCTTGGTGAAACCCTGGTGCCAGGCGCGCAAGCCGCCGGCATTGCCAATTTCGTCGACCAGCAGCTCTCAATTCCTCCCGAGGAGGCGCTGCTGGAAGCGCGCATTCTCAATGTCCGGCCGCCTTACGCGAATTTCTATCGTGCGGCGCTCGGCGCAATCGACCGCGCCAGCCTTGCCAACAACGACAAGCGCGGTTTTGCGCGGATCAGCGACTCCGAACGCCGCGAATTTGTCGACCAGATGCGCCAGAACAAAGTTGCCGGGTGGCAAGGGCCGCCGGGACCTTTCGTCTATCTGGTGACGCGTAGCGACGCCGTCGATGTGGTCTACGGCACCATGGACGGTTATGCCGCGCTTGGCGTGCCTTACATGGCCCACATCGCCCCGACGAAGAGGTGGTGACATGGCAACACTCGAAAAAGTCGATGTCGTCATCGTCGGCGCCGGCGCGTCCGGTTCGGTATTTGCGTCGGCGCTTTCAAAGGCCGGCAAGAAAGTCGTCCTGCTGGAGTCGGGTCCCGATTGGCAGTCGTCGGATCTGATCAGTTCGGATTTCTGGGGTCGGCGCGTCAAACCAGCCGGCATCCCGTTCCTGCTCGAGGGCAAAAACCCCTACGGCTACGCTTATCAGGCAGGGTGGGGCGTCGGCGGCGCCGCGCTGCACTATTTCGCGAATTTTCCCCGATACTTGCCGAACGATTTTAAAGTCAAAAGCGAGCACAATCGCGGTCTCGATTGGCCGATCAACTACGGCGACCTCGCGCCTTATTACGACAAGGTCGCGCAGGAAATCGGCGTTTCCGGCGACGCCAAGGCTGAAGAAATCTGGCGGCCCAAGGGCGAGCCCTATCCGATGCCGCCGATGAAGACCTTCCGCAACGGCCAAGTCTGGGTGAAAGGTCTGGAGTCGGTCGGCATCCGCACGGTGCCGGCGGCGGTCGGCATGAACTCGACCGATTTTAAGGGCCGCCCGGCCTGCATCTACGACGGCTGGTGTCACGTGGGGTGCCCGATCGGCGCGCTCGCAAATCCGGTCGTGACTTACCTGACGGATGCCCGCAAGGCAGGTGCCGAGGTGCGCGCACTGTCCACGGTGACGCGCGTGCTCACCAACGATGCCGGCGACAGGGTGACCGGGGTCGAATACTACGACGCCAAAAGGGAAAAGCAGATGCAGCCGGCGAGCGTCGTCATCCTCGCCGCCTGGGCGGCGCAGAACCCGCGCCTGATGCTCAATTCATCGACCGACAAGCACCCGAAGGGGCTCGCCAATTCGAGCGGCCTGCTCGGCAAATACATGATGGCGCATTATGCCTCCGGCACCTGGGCGCTGTTCGACGAAGACGTCGAGCCGCACATGGGGACCGTCGGCGCGCAATACATGTCGTATGACCGCTATGACAAGACCAGCAAGAAGGGCGCGTTCGGCAGCACCTATATTGTCTGCGGGACCGCACTCAAGACGTCGGATCTCGGTGGCTTCGCCAATGCGCGGCTCGATCTGTTCGGTCAGCCGCTCGCCGATTTCATGCAGCGTGCCAAGCGCGGCATCACGCGCCTCACCGCCTTCGGCGAGGAGATGCCGAATATCGAAAACCGGATCGAGCTTGCCGATGGCAAGGACGAGTTCGGCATGCCGCTCGCCAAAATCGTGCATAGTTTCGATCAGGACGCGGTGGCGCTGTGGAACGCCAACTTCGAGGAAGGTCTCACCATCGCGAAGGCGACCGGCGCCAAGGAATTCTGGTCGGCGCGTGGCAATCAGCCGACCATCCATCTGTTTGGCGGCACCATCATGGGAAGTGGGGCGGGTGACTCAGTCACCAATAGCTACGGCCAGACTCATGAGATCGGCAATCTATGGGTCGCGGGCCCGGGCCTGTTTCCGACCGAAGGCGCTTCAAATCCGACCTATACGATCTTTGCGGTGTCGCAACGCGGTGCCGAGCAACTTGTTTCGAAGTGGGGAACTGTGGCGGGGTAGCCTGGCGGGAACCCGGCATTGGGTCCCGCGCTTGCGCAGGGACGAGCGGAGGTCGCTCCCCCGGACCGATCTTATATCCCGGCGCAGTGCGGGTGATGCCGCGCGTTGATCCGGAAGCAGTTCCCATGACTGTCGCGGCCTGCAGGATTTTGCTAGGCGACGGCGGCGTGTTTTCCTGACAGAGTTTGCCGCACCTCAAAGCCTTCAAACTTCGGATGCTCGATATAGAGTGAGCCCGTGCTTTCATTGCCCGCGCGGGCGTGTGCCGCGCGGAATTCCTCGGACTTGGTCCAGGCTTCAAAAGCCGTCTTGCTTTGCCAAACGGTGTGCGAGGCGTAGAGCGTGTAATTTTCGGCCTCTGGGCCCCTCAGCAAATGGAATTCGACAAAACCGGCCATCCGATCGAGATAGGATTCACGGCTGGCCCAAACTTTTTCGAACGCCTCTTCCGAACCTTTTTTTACCTGGAAACGATTCATGGCGATAAACATTGGTCACCCCTGGCTCGATGCTGGACATTACTTGTGACAGTGCGAGCAGGTAGCCAACAGCGACGTACCTGCTTTTATGAACTTGCTCGTTTGCCCGGCCCCTATGATTTCATCCTCTTGAAATAGTCGTCACCGAAGCGGACTTTCAGCGAAGCCTTGAATGTGATTCCCGGTTGCGGAAAGGCCACGATCTGCTGCGTGAGTTCATTGGGATAAGCGGTCATGTAGCGCGAATATTGTTCATTCAGCAGATTCTCGATTGAGAAGGCCGCCAACACATCGGGATTAATCTGATAGCCGGCATAAAAGTTGATGAGGTTATAGGAGCCCGTGGGAGGAAACACGGGACGCCCGGTGCTGTCGACCGGGATGTCCTGGACTTGTTTGGCGGCGACAGCCTGCCAGCGCAGCGCGAGATTCAATTTGCGGTCAAAAAGACGAGCGCCGATCGTGGTTGTCATGAAATCCGGCGGTATTTTGGCGAGCGGTTGACCATCGTCGAGATTGGTGCCGCGCACATGACTTCCCGCAAGTCCGGCAAACCACCAGCCCGCATCGTACATCGTTTCAAACTCTCCGCCCTGCAGCCTTGCATTGGCGACATTCTGGTATTGCTCGCAAAACCCGGGGGCAAGCGGCGGTCCGAACGGATTGATGAAAATCGGCGCGAAACAAGGCATACCGCTCTGCCCGATTGAGAGATGCGGTACCGTGGTCAGTTCTATGAAATTGTCGACATCGTTGCGATAAACATTGAATTTTCCGCGGAATGAATCGTTTTTGGTGAAAATATTATCGTAACGCAAATTGAGTCCCACTTCCTTGGTTTTTCCAACTTCCGGCTGCAAGCCGGGATTGGCCAGGAATGGAAATTCTGGAAAAACCGGGTGGATGCCGGCAACCAGTGTCTCCGTGACGGCCGGTGCACGGTAGCCTTCGGCGTAAGTTACGTAGGGTTGAAGACCCGGAACCGGCGTGATGCCGACGGTGATCTTTGGCGACACGCGATTGCCATTCGATTCAAAGCCTCCGCCCTCGAGCCGGTATTGGTCGTAACGCGCAGCACCGATGATTTCGAGCCAGGTCGAATAATTGCTCTTGATCTGGACGAAGCCTCCGGAGACGGTTCGTTCGCCGGAAGGGGTAAACACTGTACCGAAGCCACTGGTATTGACGACGTCGCGGAAGCTATCGATCCCGTAGGTAACGGCATTGCGGAACGGGCCGATGTCAAAGCGCGAGGTATTATGGAGATCGCCGCCGGTCGTATTGATTGTGAAATTGCGGCTATCCCCGATGTTGCCTTCGACACCGAAGGCCGTGCTTAGCCCGTCGATCTTGCTCTGGTCCGTGATGGTTCGTGTCCAGTAAACATTGCCGTCGAAATCAAACAGGCGGTCGTCAGGACGCGAATAGGTCCAGCGCGCATTCGCGATCTGGTTCTGGACATGCGTCGCATAGATCGATGTCGTTTCGAGCGTCCCGAATGGCGGCCCGAAATTGAAGAAGAACGGCTGGCCGGTGTCGTAGTTCGTATTGTAATTGAGGAAATTGAGCTTGATCTGGTGGCCATCGGCGGGACGCAGGGTCGTTTTCACGATCCCGCTCCAGTCCTGACTATTGGTGTTTACGATTTCGGTGCCGTCCCCGTCCTTGTAGTTCGACTTCGACCGGGCGACGGCGCCGATCATGAAATCGAAATTGGGATTGGCACGCGTGGCGGCAAACACCGAGCCGGAACCTTGCAGCCTGTTCGAGCCGATTTCGCCTCTCGTCAATGTGCCCCAAGTCTGACCTGGTCGTAGAATATCGTCCACATCTTTGGTGTTGAACGACACCACTCCGCCGATCGCACCTGAGCCGTAGATGTTGGCCACAGGGCCGCGCACCACCTCTGCGCTGCCGATCATTTCCGGATCGAGATAGAATACGCCGTCTGCATTGTGGCCAGTGCGTTGGAAGTTTTGCCGCGCGCCATCGATGACAACCGCGACGCGTCCGAAGTCCTGCAAACCGCGAATGTTCACCGCCGTGCCGGGGTCGTCCGCGCGTTCCTGCACCCAAACGCCGGGTACGCCAAACAGGATGTCGGAAGGCTTGCTCGGCATGAGCTGCTCGAGCTGTTGCGGACCAACCGTGCTTACGGCCGCCAGCGACTCCGACGTTCGCTCCGGCGTTTTAGTCGCGAGCACGGTTACCGCGTCCAACGCGATGACGCTTTGCGCACGTGCCGGCGCCGGAGCGCCGCCGATTATTAATCCAATCGATGAGACCCCTAATAGGAGCGCCTCCGCGCTCCGATGCCGAATAGCCATTCCAGTTCCCCAACCCAAGCCTGTTTCAGGATTTGCGGCGGGCTGGCGGGTGCAACGCACCTCGGCTGGCTGGCTGTGCTGCGGTTTCGCAGCGGCAAGTTGCTTTTGTAATCGCTCTGTAATACTTAGGTCAAGACAAGAAATACTAAGTTATCATGGTTCTAATCTATGAATAGAAATCGGATATCCAGTTTAAAATTGTTCAAATCAAGAAGAAATGAGGAACTACACACTATGAATACTAGCTAGGTGGGGGCCATGAATACTGCGGGCGACGAAGACAAGCAAAGCAACAGGGATGCCAGCGCGAGTACTGAACGTGGCGAGCGAAGAATTCCTTTACGTGAGAACCGTATCGACAGCCGCGATCTGTTCTTGGAAGCGCGCGAAATCACGATCGTGCATGGCGACGAAATCTACCGTTTGCGGCTGACTGCGCAAAACAAGCTCATCATGACCAAATGAAATCTCGAAAAAAAACGCATCGAGTCCTGCGCGGTTGGTTTCGGCAGCTGACGGCCGCAGCATGCCTCAGTCTGATCGCTGGATTTCCGGTGCATGCCGGTGACATAAGCCGCATCGTTTCGATCGGCGGAGCGGTCACGGAAATTCTCTACGACCTGGGTAAAGAGCAGAATATCGTTGGCATCGATACAACGAGCCTCTATCCGCCGCGCGCGGCAACCGAGAAGCCAAGCGTCGGCTATATGCGTCAGTTGTCGGCCGAAGGCGTGCTCGGGCTCAGGCCGACGCTGATTCTTGCAATCGAAAATTCCGGCCCGAAAGATACGATGGCCGTTCTCGACGCAGCGCACGTCCCGCTTGTCGTCGTACCCGATAACTATTCGGAGCAGGGCATTATCGAAAAGATTCGTGTCATCGCGAAGGCGGCCGCCGCCTCTGACCGTGCCGATTGCTTGATCAATGAGGTTAATGCCGATCTCGCCGCTCTCGCGAGACTCAAGACCGGCATCGCTGCGACAAAACGCGTGATGTTCATCTTGTCTTTCGCGAACGGCCGTGCCCTGGTGGCCGGACGCAACACAGCTGCCGACGGCATTATTCGAATGGCCGGCGCGCAAAATGCAGTCGAAGAATACGAGGGGTACAAACCGGTCACCGATGAAGCTGTCATTGCGGCAAAGCCGGGTGTCGTCCTGACGATGCAGCGAAATGGGCCGGGCGTCGTCACGGCAAATGATGTTTTCTCGCACGCGGCGTTCGCCGCGACCCCCGCTGCGGCAGACCGCAGTTTTATTTCGATGGAAGGACTGTATTTGCTCGGATTTGGCCCGCGCTCCGCGCGCGCCGCCCGGGATCTCGCAACAGCGCTCTATCCTCAGCTGAAATCCGAAGCCTTACCATCCGAGCGGATATCGTCATCTCGCTCCTTGTGCCGAGAGTGAGTGCAACATTGATGACGGGCCGGCCGACGCGCTCGCACGGGGCCTGGCTGCGCTCGACGGCGTCCGCGCGTATTTTGATCGGAGGGTTGCTGATCATCTTGTTTGGCATTGTCGTGGTTTCTGCGACAATCGGAGCGGCCGGCATTCCGTTAACTCGAATTGCGGCTGTCTTCGGCTTTGCAGCCGACCACGCGGATCGGGCGACGGTCGAACGCGACACGCTGGTTTTGTGGTCGATCCGTCTCCCTCGCATCGCGATGACGATGATGATCGGTGCGCTGCTGGCGGCGAGCGGCGTAATCATGCAGGGGCTGTTCCGCAATCCGCTAGCTGATCCGGCACTGGTCGGCGTTTCGAGCGGCGGAGCCTTGGCCGCCGCGGCGATGATCGTGACCGGTGATCGGCTGCTGCCGGGGGCTCAGGCCGTACTGCCGTTCGAGCTTCTTCCAATCGGGGCTTTTGTCGGTTCACTCCTGACCACATGGGTTCTTCATCGCATTGCGACGCGGGAGAACCGCACATCGGTCGCGATATTCCTGCTTGGCGGCATTGCAATCGCTGCGCTCGCAAATGCGGGCATTGGTTTACTTGTGTTCGCCGCTGATGACAGGCAGTTGCGCGATGTCACATTCTGGATGCTCGGTTCGCTTGGCGGGGCGACTTGGATGAAGGCGGCGATCATCGCGCCATTTCTTGCCGCTCTCCTGATTGCAATTCCGGTTGTTGCCCACGGTCTCGACCTGCTTGTACTGGGCGAGGCGGAGGCCTTTTACATGGGAATCAGGGTCGAACAGCTGAAGCGGCTTTCGATTGTGCTGGTCTCGGCGATGACGGGTGCCGCCGTCGCCTTCGTGGGCGTCATAGGTTTTGTCGGCATTATCGTGCCGCATCTGTTGCGTCTTGCCATTGGTCCTGGGCACCGCCGGCTTTTGCCGGCATCCGTCTGCGCTGGCGCCATATTGCTTCTGACCGCGGATACCTGCGCGCGCACGATAATCGCGCCGGCAGAAATTCCGATTGGCATTCTCACTGCGGTCATTGGAGCACCGTTCTTTCTGATGCTTCTGCTGCGGCAAAGAGGACTTGTCGGACCATGACGACGGCCATCGAGACGTCAGGACTCTGTGTTCGGGCCGGTGCGAAATCGCTGGTCGATCACGTATCGCTGTCCGTCGCGCGGGGTGAGACGGTTGCCCTGGTCGGCCCGAATGGCGCGGGAAAATCAACGCTGCTGCGAGCGCTTGGCGGCGAAATAACTCCGGCCTCGGGCATTGTCACTCTGAAGGGACGAAACCTCAACACCTGGAGTTCGCGTGATCTGGCGTTTAATCGCTTTGTCCTGTCGCAGAATGTCAGTGTGGCGTTTCCGTTTTTGGTTCACGAAATTGTTCGCATGGGTGCGGGCGAACAAGGAGGGGCAGCCGTCGACACGCTGGTCGAATTGGCGCTGGCCGAGGTCGATCTTGAGGATTTCCACGATCGTATTATCGGCACTTTATCCGGAGGCGAGCAGCAGCGCGTTCACTTCGCGCGTGTGATGGTTCAGTTGGCGTGCGGCGAGAAAAGATACGGACCGGGAATTTTGCTGCTGGACGAGCCCACGGCTAGCCTGGATCTTTGTCATCAGCTCGACATCGTGGCTGCTGTTCAATCTCGTGCGCGGAATGGCACCACCGTCATTGCAATCTTGCATGACCTCAATCTGGCGACGCTTCTGGCCAATCGTGTGGCGGTTCTTGCCGCCGGCCGGATCATGGCGGATGGTCCGCCAGTGGAAACCGTCAACGACAGGATCCTCCGCGAAATATTTGGGGTTGTATCTGCGGCCTGTCGAATACCCGACAACGCCGCGCCTTTCGTTCTGCCTCACGCCGCCCGGAAATACGACCATTCCGCGATCGGTCCCTTGACGTTTGATTGATCGGACCGCGATGCGTCACTTCTCCGGCAAGGGGATGAACTCAATTTCGTCACCCGGCACCTTGCCGAAATGGCCGGCTTTCCATTCGGCCTTGGCCTGTTCGATGCGGTCCTTCCGCGACGACACGAAATTCCACCAGATGTGACGTGGGCCATCCATCGGTGCGCCGCCGACAATGACGAAGTGCGCGTCGGTCGATGCTTTGATCGTTACGGTGTCGCCGGGCTTGAACACCAGCAGGCGGCCGGCCTCGAATTTGTCGCCGGAAATATCGACGACGCCGTCAATCACATAGATCGCACGTTCCTCGTGGCCCGCATCGAGCGGCACCGTCGTGCCGGCTTTGAGATGAACGTCGCCAAAAATGGTTTCATGTACTGTCGGAACCGGCGAGGACGCGCCATAGAGCGACCCGACCACCACACGCACGCTCTTCCCATTCTCCTTGATGACAGGGAATTCGGCCGTCTCATGATGGGCAAAGCCCGCATCCATCTCTTCTTTCGCCACCGGCAACGCAACCCACATCTGCAATCCGTGAATCGGCTCGTGGTCGACCCGCCGCTCGGGCCGCGTTCGTTCGGAATGGACAATGCCGCGCCCCGCGGTCATCCAGTTCACTTCGCCCGGCTTGATCGCCACTGCGGTGCCAAGACTGTCGCGATGCATGATTTCTCCATCAAACAGATAGGTGACGGTGGCAAGGCCGATATGCGGATGCGGCCGCACGTCGAGCCCGTTGCCGGCGCGGAATTCGGCCGGCCCAAAATGATCGAAGAAGATGAAAGGCCCCACCATACGTGTGCGCGCCGAAGGCAGCGCGCGGCGCACCGCGAAGTCACCGAGGTCGACCGTACGCGGCACGATTACCTGCGCAATGGCGTCGCACTGATGCGCATCGCCGGCGTCCGGGTCTTTGCCGGGGAAAAAACTCATGGCCACACTCCTTAGTTCGATGCGCGCGCCGCGAACAGACGTAACGCATTGCCGCTGGCGATGCGTTGGGCCTGCTCGGCGGGCAGCTGCGCGAGCCACCTGCGATACTCCTTGAATATAGTATCGTAACCGAACCAGCGCTCGTTGATCCACGTATCGGAACCGAACAGGAAGCGGTCGGAATACCGGTCGAACAGGTCGCGCCATTCGGCGCTCAACTTTCCATCTCCGCCCGTGATACCGCTGCGATAGGACAGTTCACCCCACAGCGTGTCCTTGTGCTGATCGAACAGTTCCGCAATGCGCGCCGACGGCACCGAAAACCCCGTGTGGGCCCAGATGATCCGCGCCTTGGGATTGTGGCGGAACAGGATGAGCAATGCCTCTTCATCGCAATGGGCGTGAAGGTAAAGGTTTCGCTCAACCGAGAAATCCACCATCTTCCTGACCCAATCGGACTCCGCCGATTTTCCGTAAATGTGGAATTCGCCGATGCCGCGATAGTAGCCGCGTGCGTACTCGCTCTTGATGAGCTCGAAGATTGCCGGATCGTTGAACCATGTCTGAATGTCGTTGCGCACCCGGTAGGGCCGGATGAATGGCACGACCTTGAGCTCAGGCCACTGTGCGTCCATCAGTTCGTGCGTACCTTTGTTGGGCCGGCTGGTGGCGACAATGCCGCTGATGCCGTTACGGCGAAAGACTTCGCGGACCTGATCGAGCGAATAGAACGGGCGGGGCTCCTGGTTGTAGTGGAGATGGGCATCGAAGATCTCGAGCCGCTCTTGCGCGCGGGCTGCGCCGAGCCCGATTACCGCGGCGGTAAATGCCGCTCCCCATATTGGGCAATATTTCATCTCAGCTCCCGGCATTTGAATTGGCACGCGATTGGCACATTAACCCGACGGTAACTATAGGCGCGCGCGTGACACAATTCCCGCCAGAGTTGGGCTTGCCGGACCTTAAGCTTAAGGTGGTTTTTACGGCGCCATGGCTCACTATCCGGGCACCAGGACGGGGTCGCTGGCCGGAGGCGAGATGGAGTTTGTTGTGCGCGCAGTCTCGCGCCGGAACATTGTTGCCATGATCATCGGCGTCGTGCTCGCCGTTGTTCCTCTGATCGGCTTTAATTTCTGGCTTGAAGGCCTGATCAACCGGCAGGGCGAAGCGGAAGTTGGCACCGCCGCCCGGCGCGCCATCGCGCTCGCCGAAGCGCGCGTCAGAGACACCGTAGGGGCGCTTGATAGCCTCGCGGCGCGCGGTGTCGATTCCTGCGAACCCGCGCAGGTTGAAGCAATGCGTTTTGCCGCATTCATGACCATTCCGGTCAAGGAAGTCGCGGTAGTCGGTCCCGACGCCGAGACATTGTGTACCCACCTCGGTTTGCCGCTTGGCGAACGCACAATGCTCTCATCGGAACTGCTGGTCGGCGCGGCCGGTTACTGGTTCGACATCATCAAGCTGGCCACCGGCGAGCGCATGGTGCGGTTGCGCCGCCAGGTCGGCGCCAGTCCCAACGCGGTTGCCGCTTTAGTGCCGACAACGCTGTTCCTCCCTCAGGTCTCGACCCGGGGCGGGCCATTCAGCGGCTACGCGCGCATTGCGACCCGTCAAGGCACGGTTATCGGAGAAATCGGGGAACGGCCGAAAGAGATTGTCGGGCCGAATTTTGTGGCCAATACAAAATCCGACATGTTCGGATTTGACGTCGAGATCGTGAACTCGCGCACACGCATCGTCGCCGAACATGCCGACCTCAAATGGCTAGGCCTCATCGCAGCCGGGGTCATCATGCTGACCGTGACCGGCTTTGCAGTGCTCATCCCGCGGCGAACTCCGCGCAACCCAATCGCGGATATCAGGCGCGCACTCGAGTCCGGTGAATTCGTGCCGTACTACCAGCCCATTGTCGACATCCGGACCGGCCAGCTGCGCGGTGCGGAAGTTCTGGTGCGTTGGCGCAAGCCGGATGGCACATTGGTTCTGCCGGGCGCATTCATTCCACTGATGGAATCGAGCGACCTGATTCACGCGCTGACCCGCAACTTGATGCAAAAAGTTAGCACCGAAGCGGGCCCGGTCATCGGTCGGCGTTCTGATTTGAAGATTTCGTTTAATTTCGCCGGCAAGCTCTTCAGCGAGCCGACGATCGTGAAGGATGTGCGCGATATCTTTGCCAGTTCGCCAATCAAGTTTTCGCAGGTGGTCCTGGAAGTGACAGAGCGCGACCCCATCGAGAACTTTACGGAAACCCGGCAGATCATCGCTGCCTTGCAAGGGCTTGGCGTGCGTATCGCGATCGATGATGTCGGCACTGGCCACAGCGGGCTTTCGTATATGCTCAAGCTCGGCGTCGATATCATCAAGATCGACAAGATATTCGTCGACGCGATCGGCACCGACCGCAACTCGACGACCATTGTCGAAACCCTGGTCGATCTCGCGCGCAACATGCGCATGGAAGTGGTGGCCGAAGGCGTGGAGAATTTCGAGCAGGTCATGCACTTGCGTGCGCTGGGTGTGCGCCTCGCGCAAGGATACGTGTTTGCGCCGCCGCTGCCGGGAAGTTCGTTTCTTCAACTGGTCGAAGCCATCAACCCGCTTCAGCCTGCGTCGATGGATTCGACAGCGATTGCTGGCCAACGAGCGAAGGCGTCGGCATAAGAGGTTCTCGACACAATGAAAAAGGGCGGCCTTGCGGCCGCCCAAGTTAAAACGCCACGCGGGAGGAACCTCGTCAGGGTCGGCTTTCTAAGTTTGCCGGCCCACGTGACCGTATGTCGTATCCGTGTCGCGAATTCGTCATGAACGCGCTGATTCGTCAATTGAATTTTTTCAATGTGTGACCCGCTGGTCCGGGACTCGATTACCAGCAACGGCGAATCGACCGGCTAGGCCGCCGTCAATTCTCTTTCGACCGCGGCAATAACAAGCGGATCGGTTGGCTCGACCGCCGAGCTAAAGCCAGCTTTCAGGTAGCCATCGTGCCCGACCAGGTATTTGTGGAAATTCCAGCGCGGTCCTTCGAGCGGGCGCTCGGCCAACGCCCACTTGTAGAACGGATGAGCGTCCTTGCCTTTGACGGTCACCTTTTCCGTGATGGGGAAGGTGACATGATATTGACCTTGCGCGGTGGCGTGGATGTCGTTGACCCCACCGGGCTCCTGTCCGCCGAAATCGTTGGACGGCACGCCAAGAACGATCAGCCCCTTGTCGCGAAAGCGGGTCCACAGTGCCTGCAAGCCGGCATATTGGGGAGTGTAACCGCAGAGCGAGGCCGTATTGACCACCAGCATGGGATGACCTGCGTATGACGACAGAAGTATCTCTCCGCCATCCAGACCCTTGAAGGTGAATGCATAGGCGCTGGCCCGGCTCATGGCAGCCGCAATGGCGCGATGTGGGGCGAAGCCAACCAAAGCGCAGACCCCGGCGGACAGCAGATGGCGGCGACCGATCATGGCCGCATTATAGCGGCTCGCACGCGGATTTTGCGCAAAAATATGTGAGCCGGGCGTGACGCCAAAACAGGCTCGTGGTTGCGGCTATGCCGCCTCGAAGCGCATCGACGTCTCGAAAGACGTCCCGCAGGCTTCGCATTGCCACAGGTGCCGCACCCGGCAGCCATCGACACATTCGGACCACTCGGGAATGTAAATGCGCTCGCCGCATTGGGCGCACTCGATCACAGGACGCGAGCGCACGAATCTTGCGACATCGCGAGACATTTCCATGGGGACTCCTCCCGATACAAAACCACGCGGCCCCACACCCGTTATTTTTTAACTTAGTGCAAAAGCCGCGCTCGAATGAAGCAGTGACGCTGCCATACCATGCACGCGGCTCGTGAACTTTTTGCGGCAGAAACATCAACGTCGAATCACAATCTCTTGCTCTCGCGCGCGTCAAAAAGTCTTTTGCACTGCATCACAGTGTCACGCCGAATTTCGCGAGGACCCAGATCGTTCCGAGATAAAGGACGAAGGTGAGAGCGCAACAGACAGCAAGTGTTACCCAAAATCCCGTTCCGTGGCGCAGCATTGCCGGCATCACCAGGAACATCGGCAGCGTCGGCAGGACGTACCAGAAGGTCGATTGCGCGTGCGCTGCGATGCGTTCAGCGTCGCTGGTATCATGCCACAGCCAGAGAATCCCAAGGATCGAAACCAACGGCAACGAAACGATGAGTGCGCCAAGGCTCGGCGAACGGCGGGCCACTTCAGAAACGATGGCTATGATGACGCCGGAAAGTGCGGCTTTGACGGTGAGGTAAAGCATAAAAGGCTCCGATAGGGATGGAACGCGCGCGGCGCTGGCGGCAGAATAGGGGATCTCTGGCGGTATCAGGCCCAAGGAGGCTCCACCGGTGAGCCAGAAGACCCTCGCGAAGCCGCGCACGAAAACCAAGCCGAAAACACAGCGGCCACCGCTTTGGAAGGTCGTCCTGCTCAACGACGATTATACGCCGCGTGAATTCGTCGTGCTGGTGCTCAAGGCTGTTTTCCGGATGAACGAAAGCCACGCATATAAAGTGATGATGACGGCGCACCAGAGAGGTGCCTGCGTGATCGCGGTTTATACCCGCGACGTGGCCGAGACCAAGGCAAAAGAGGCAACCGAAATGGGCCGCTCCAAAGGCTATCCGCTGTTTTTTACGACCGAGAAAGAAGAGTAGGGCGACGCGGCGCTATGGCGCCATACCGCGTCCGGGACACACATTTCGCAGCTTTTAACGGCAAATCTCACCGATAACCATCCAGTTTAACATTAACGTCAGGTCGTGCTCCGAAAGCCATGCACGAATTGGTATTCTGGTCCGGAAAATCGGATTGGAGCCGGCTCATGGCCGAAAAACGAAAGAGCGAGCGCTCGCGCACTTTTTTTGGCGCCGTCATTGCGTTCAATCAGCGCAAATCCACCATGAACTGCAATGTGCGGAATTTCTCGCCGGCGGGCGCGCGGGTTGCGTTCGCCAATACCGCGACCGTTCCCGACCAGTTTGATCTGACGATCGGTCACAAGGCGCGTTCGTTCAGGGCGCGCATGGTGTGGCGTGGCGTCGACGAAGCGGGCGTCGCGTTCTTAAGTGAATACGAGCAGGACAACAGGCCGGTTCCGAGCGAGTTTGCCCGGCGTCTGCGCGAGAGCGAAGCCGAAAAAGCCGCATTACGCCGGCGCATCGCGCAGCTGACAGAGAGCAACTGCGCATAAAGGCGTGCGCAGGCGGTCGCAACTTCACCCCCTGATCTGGACGCGTCGCGGACGGCGAGCCATTCGATTCGCTCGTGGTGCGCCGCGCCGGACAGACGCCCGTTTCGGTGCGGATTAGTCGTCGTCTTGCGGTCGTGCCGCTGCCAATGTCGCTGGAGCCGAGGGAACCGGCACACTTGCCGTGGCCTCAGGCACAACGATTGGCGTCAAGCGCGTCGGCTGGGCCAATGCCGTCGGCTGTGTTGCCGTTGGTAGCGTTAAAGGCGCGATCAGCGTTCCTGCGGCCTGCATCAGGCTCGGCCAAAGCGCGGCCTGCTTCTTATTCTGCGCGTAGAAGAACAGCCCGCCGAGCACGAGCACGATCAAGACCAGGATGACCAACGTATTCACGGTGGTGTCCGGATTGCCGCGCCGCCGGCGTGCCGGTTTGCGCGTTACCCGTTTCGGGGCCGCTTTTCGCTTCTTCGCCATGTCGTGGAGCTCCCTCGATGGTGTGGCCAACTCACGGCACCAACCCTCAATGTCGCATACACACCAGCTCCGTGGCCGAGCGGCCGCGGCGCGCAATAGCAAAAACCGAATCACCGCAAGAACGTTAGCCGATTCGGGCGTTCGATGGGTGAATCCGCCGGATATCTCGCTGGCTTTGGGTACGATATCTGGATGCTCAACTTGGCATCCGGATCACGCTGTGGTCAGATTGCCATGGGACTCATGTCGCAGCGTGTATTGATAACGGCGGGCGCGGCCGGCATCGGCCGCGAGTTTGCGCGTGCCTTTACGGCAAACGGCGCCAAGGTCTTCGTCTGTGACGTCGACGACAAGGCGCTTGCCACCATCGCAAAGGAAATCTCAGGCCTCACCGTCCGGCGCTGCGATGTGTCGAGCCGCGCCGAAATCGAGCGTATGGTGCCGGAGGCCGTCGCGGCTCTGGACGGGCTCGACGTGCTCATCAACAACGCCGGCATTGCGGGACTGACGCTGCCGATCGCCGAATACCCGCCGGACGACTGGGACAAGGTCGTTGCCGTCAACCTCACTGCGATGTTCGACGTGACGCGGCTCGCTATCCCGCACCTGAAGAAGTCGAAGGCGGGCTGCATTATCAACATGTCATCGATTGCCGGGCGCTACGGCTTCCCCAACCGCAGTCCTTATGCCGCCACCAAATGGGGCGTGATCGGGCTGACCAAGACCTTGGCCATGGAACTCGGCGAATGGGGTATCCGTGCCAATGCAATCGCGCCCGGCGCGGTCGAGGGCGAGCGCATCGTGCGCGTTTTCCAGGGCCGTGCGCAGATCAGCGGCCGGTCCCTGGACGAAGTGAAGGCCGACGCGCTGGCGGCCGCGTCGATCAAAACTATGATCGACCCGAAGGACATCGCCCAGCTGGCTGTGTTCCTCGCCTCCGATGCGGCAAAGTCGATCTCTGGACAGGTGATCCCGATCGACAACGACCGGCAGAAGGCGTGACAAGGCCCGAAGTGATCATCACTTGATCTTGCCGAGGCAGTCTTTCAGCTTGTCGATCTCCGTCTGAATAACCCCACCTAGGTTTCCTTCATTGGCCAAGGCGGTGCGTGGGGAAAAATTATCGCGCAAGGTCTGTTCGCGGCCTTTGCGCTGTTCGGCGAGGCCTTTTGTGTAGTCGGCCTGCAATTTTGTGGTCGCCCGCTTGTATTCCCTGATGCAGGCGTCCGCCGACGTGCACTGCGGGCATTGCTGGGCCCCCGCGGCGCTCGCAAAAAGCAGCATCATCGACAAGAAAACAGTACGCATGATTGCCCCGTTTAGGTCTGGTTCTGGTTCGAACGCGAATGGCGCCTTCCTATCGTGCGTTTTTTTGATGCCTAGTTGCAATCCCGCCGCGGCGCGGACTTGTTACGCCGTCACGGACGTGAGCACGGCGGCGTAATGGCAGAGCGCGGCGGTGAGCACAAAGCCGTGCCAGATCGCGTTCTGGAAGCGCAGGCTCCGCCAGGCGTGGAACACGACGCCGACCGTATAGAGCACACCGCCGGCCCCGATGAGCCAAAGCGTCACCGGCGCAAGCGCGGCGGTGATGGGCCCAAGCGTGAAAATGCCGCTCCAGCCCATCGCGAGATATAGCCCGACGGATGTGCGGTCGAAACGGCCCGGCCAAAGAAGCTTGAGCGCCATGCCGGCGAGCGCCGCGGCCCAAATGACGGCGAGGATAATGTCCGGGGCGACGCCACGCATCGGCAGCATGAACGCGGTATAGGTCGCCGCAATCAGGAGGTAGATCGCCGAATGATCTAGCCGGCGCAGCCACCATTTGAACGGCGAGACTGGCCACAGATTATACGCCGCGGAAAAACCGAGCATGGACAGGAGCCCGGTCAGGTAAATCGCTACGGCGGCGAACCGCGTCGTGTCGCTGCTCTGCACGACGATAACGAGGAGCACCGCGGCGCCGCCAATCGCCATGGCCACTCCAAGGAGATGGACGATCGCGTCGGCGAAGGTCTCGCCACGGTCGTAACGCCAGTCGAACTGAGAGGTCATGCCGCTCGCATAATTGTGCATTGCGGCAATGAGAGGGCCGCGGGGCATGGCGCAATGGCCAAGCGGATGATGCGGTGCTTATCTGGGTTACAGGGACCGGCGCGCGATTACGACGCCGAAGCAAAGTACAGTATCGCGACAACCGCCATGATGGTCAGCGCGCCAATGATCAATGTTTTCTGACTATATGCATCCTCGGCCACGTCATGAGGCTGATAGTCGCTGTTTGTCGACATCGGGTACCTATCCTGCGCTGCGAAAAGCCGACCACGAAGCGCGTAGAATAAATAATCGAATGTGGGGAAGGGTTCCTTGATCGAGATCAAAGGGAGTTTGGCGCTGTCAACCGCCATGATCAGTAACGGCCCGCGTTTACTCTTTGCCGCCATGCCCGGTCACGGATCACGCGGCATATCTGGACTCTAAACTCACTAAAAAAGCTCTCGATGCCACGTTTCTTTGCCTTGGCGTGTTCGGGATGGATACGCCATTCGCGCAGCGCTTCTTCCGATTCAAACTCGACAATCGTGACGCGCTCTCCATCTTCGGCCGCGAAGCCCTTGTGCGAGATGTAGCCCGGGATAGTCCTCGCCAGGTCGCTCATTTGCCTGGCCATAGGGCCGTATTCGTCCTGTGCGCCAGAATTGAGCCGTGAGCGAAACACCGTAACGATCATGCGGCGGATTCCCTTGAATGCGCGGCGTTGATCATGAAGCCGGACAACGCCGCATAGGTGCTGGCCCAGGCAGCGGCGACGTCGGGAGTCCACGAGGGGCCCAGACCTCTTTCGAGTGTCCACAACAGTGCGTCGCCGACCACGGGATAGTGGGTGGCCTGGGCGCCGTAGGCGACGTGACGCTTAGCCAACGCCGCCGCCGCCGGAAATATGGAGTCCATATTGTTGAGGCCATTGACTACGACCGCAAGCGTGGTCATCAGTTTTTTGCGCTGCTCGGTCAGGTCGTCGGGAAATAGCTTGCGCACTTGCGGTGCGATTTCGAAAAGGCGGCCGTAAAACATTTCAGCAGCCTTGTCAGCAATCGGGGCGACTTCGGCGAAGCTCTGCTGCACGAGCTTGATCTGAGCGGGGGTCATGGCTTGCTCCGGTTTTGTCTGTAGCCATGCACGGACGCAAACCGTACATCGCCAGTTTTTCGCGGAGGACGTTGCGATCAAATCAATTATAAAGCAAATGCATTATTACTATTATGATTATGCAGATAACTAAGCAAGGTTGGCTTTAAGGGAGTCAATCAATAATTCGACGGCGCGATCGAAACGTCCCGGTCCGGCATTGCGGATCAGCGTGACGGTGGCGGGCAGCGTGAAATCCGCAACGTTCAGAATGCGCAGTTTGCGGCGATGAAGACTGTTTTCGAATTGCCGGCGCGGCACAAGCCCCAAGCCGCCGCTGTGCGCGAGCAGCGACATTTGTAGGTCTTCGCCGAAGACCTCGGCCGCGATGTGGATCGGTAATTGCAGCCGGTCGAACGATTTGATCAAGGCAGCGCGGCAGCCGCAGCCGGGCGGATTCAGGAACCAGCTTTCGCTCGCAAGTTCGCGCAGCCGCCACGGCTTGCCATCGCGCTTTTTCAGTGACCCAGACCGAGTGACGACAACGACCTGCTCCGCGCCTAGCGCGATACGCGCCAGACCGTGCGGGATTGTATGGGCTTCCGTCAACAAACCGACCCCGCAATCAAGGGCACCGCTACGCACCTCCTCGATGAGATTGGTGGTCCAGTTTGAGCTCACCTGAAGCTTGATGCGCGGGAACGTCCGCCGCAGGGCATCGAGCGGGGTCGTCAGGACGATCTCGCCCAAGCCATGCGCGACTCCCGCTTTCAGATTGCCGTCCGGATCTGCCGCTTTCGTTGTGCAGGTCTGCAGCTCGGCCACAGCAGTCAGTACGCGCCGGCAGTGTTCAAGGACATGGCCTCCGAGAGCGGTCAGAACGGCCGGCTTGAGCGTCCGGTTGAATAGGGGCCCGTCACCGATCGTGGCCTCGAAATTCTGGATGCGCCGTGTGGTCGCCGGTTGCGTGAGATTGAGTCGCGCCGCTGCACGACTAACGGACCCCGTTTCGGCGACAGCCACAAAAGCCTCGACGTCTTGCAGGTTCATAAGCTTGGAGCATAATTCAAATAGGATTATGCGGGAAGTATGAAGTACAACCGGGACTTCATACTGGTACCGTTGCGCGCCAGTGTGAAGTCGGTGCTCCCATCACTTTTTCTTCTTCTTCGCTATGGCCTTTGGCTTCACCGCGGGCGGCGATGGTGGTGGCGGCGCATTCAACGCAGCCTCGCGATCGGCTGCTTCCTTGGCCAAACGAAGCGCCCGCAGCCGCTCGGTCTTGGCGCGCTCCGCTAGGCCGGCGGCTTTGTACTCGGCCATGGCGGTCGCGCCTTCGCGGGCCTGGACCTCCTTCTTCTGGAACGCGGCCTGAGCGCGTTCCATTTCCTTTGTGCTTTTCTGAGCGCTCACGAACACCCCGTCGTTGACCCGCAGGTATCGCACTTCATGCAAGTGCCGTTGCGCACCAGCGTGAAGTTGCCGCATTCGCCACAGGCTTCGCCTTCGTAGCCCTTGGCCCGCGCTTCGGCGCGTTTCTCGGCGGCCGCGGTCTTGGCGTGGATACGCGCATCGGTCTGGTTGATGTGCTCCAGCGCCTGCGCCGGTGAAAGCTTGGCCTCCGGCTCGGCCTTGAGCGCGGCGCTGCCGGCGATCTCGGCGCGCGCGCCGCCGACGGCGGCAAGCGCCGTGACATTGCCCCCGCCCGAAGCCGGCGTCGTCGAGACGCCGCGCACGACCGACAGACGATCGGTGCGCGAGCGCGTGAGGCCCTTGGACACGTAGTTGGTCGCGGGCTTTCCTTCTTCCACGCCCTTGCCGAGCGCGTCGAAACCGCCGGCCTCGCTCGGGTCCACGTGCGCGAGATCGAAACGCTCCAGGTAGGAGACGGCGAGCTCGCGGAACACGTAGTCGAGGATCGAAGTCGCGTATTTGATCGAGTCGTTGCCCTGCACCGGGCCCTGCGGCTCGAAACGGGTGAAGGTGAAGGCGTCGACATATTCCTCCAGCGGCACGCCGTATTGCAGGCCGAGCGACACCGCGATGGCGAAATTGTTGATGATGGAGCGCAGCGCCGCGCCTTCCTTGTGCATGTCGATGAAGATCTCGCCGAGGCGGCCATCGTCGTATTCGCCGGTGCGGAGATAGACCTTGTGGCCGCCGACGACCGCCTTCTGAGTGTAGCCTTTGCGGCGGTCGGGCATGCGCTCGCGCTCGCGCAGCACGGTGACGCGCTCGACGATCTTCTCGACGATTTTCTCGGCGAGGCCCGTGGCGCGCGCCGCGGCCGGACGCTCGATGAAGGCCTCGACGGTGTCGTCTTCGTCTTCCTCGTCGGCGATGAGCTGCGAATTAAGCGGCTGGCTGAGCTTGGAGCCGTCGCGGTAGAGCGCGTTGGCCTTGAGCGCCAGCTTCCAGGAGAGCAGATAGGCTTCCTTGCAGTCCTCGACCGTCGCGTCGTTCGGCATGTTGATGGTCTTGGAAATGGCGCCGGAAATGAAAGGCTGCGCCGCCGCCATCATGCGGATGTGGCTTTCCACCGAGAGATAGCGCTTGCCGGTGCGGCCGCACGGATTGGCGCAGTCGAATACCGGATAGTGCTCGGCCTTCAGATGCGGCGCGCCTTCCACCGTCATGGCGCCGCAGACGTGGATGTTGGCGGCCTCGATCTCGCGCTTGCCGAAGCCGAGCACGGCGAGGAGGTCGAAACTTGGCGAAGCGAGATCCTCGGCGCTGATGCCGAGGGTATCGCGGCAGAATTCCTCGCCCAGCGTCCATTTGTTGAAGGCGAACTTGATATCGAAAGCCGTCGGCAGCGCTTTCTCGACCTTGGCAATGGCTTCGTCGGTGAAGCCCTTGGCCTTCAGCGTGGTGTGGTTGATGGCGGGCGCCTGCGCCAGCGTGCCGTGGCCGACCGCGTAGGCCTCGATCTCGGCGATATCGGCTTCGGAATAGCCGAGCGTGCGCAGCGCTTCCGGCACCGCGCGGTTGATGATCTTGAAGTAACCGCCGCCGGCGAGCTTCTTGAACTTCACCAGCGCGAAATCAGGCTCGATGCCGGTGGTGTCGCAGTCCATCACCAGCCCGATGGTGCCGGTCGGCGCGATCACGGTCGCCTGCGCATTGCGGTAGCCATGCCGCTCGCCGAGCGCGAGCGCGCGATCCCAGGCGGCCTTGGCACGCGCGACGAGGGCCTGATCGGGGCAGGAGGCGTGATCGAGCGGTACCGGCGGCGTTGCCACTTTCTCGTAGCCGGTGCGCTCGTTGTAGGCGGCGCGGCGATGGTTGCGCATCACGCGCAGCATATGCTCGCGGTTTTTCTTGTAGCCGGGGAAGGGGCCCAGCTTCTCGGCCATTTCAGCCGAGGTCGCGTAGGACACGCCGGTCATGATGGCGGTGAGCGCGCCGCCGATGGCGCGACCCGCATCGGAATCGTAGGGAATGCCGGAGGTCATGAGCAGGCCGCCGATATTGGCGTAGCCAAGGCCCAGCGTGCGGAATTCGTAGGATCGCTCGGCGATCTCGCGCGAGGGGAATTGCGCCATCATCACCGAGATTTCCAGCACCACGGTCCACAGCCGCACCGCGTGCTCGTAACTCTCGACCTGGAATTTGCCGCTTGTCTCGTCGCGGAAGGTGAGCAGGTTCAGCGAGGCAAGATTGCAGGCGGTATCGTCGAGGAACATGTATTCCGAGCACGGATTGCTGGCGCGGATTTCGCCCGAGCCCGGGCAAGTGTGCCAGTCATTGACCGTGGTGTGATATTGCAGGCCGGGATCGGCCGACGCCCAAGCGGCGTAGCCTATCTTCTCCCACAACGCGCGCGCATCGAGCGTCTTCGCGATCTTGCCGTTCTTGCGATAGGTGAGGTCCCATTTGGCGTCGGCTTCGACGGCCTTGAGGAAGCCGTCGGTGACGCGCACCGAATTATTCGAATTCTGTCCGGAGACGGTGAGATAGGCCTCGCTGTCCCAATCGGTGTCGTAGGTCGGGAAATCGATATCCTTGTAGCCCTGGCGCGCGAACTGGATCACGCGCTTGATGTAGCTGTCCGGCACCATCGCCCGGCGCGCGAGCTTAATCTCGCGCTTGAGCGCGGGGTTCTTGTCCGGCGAGAAGCAATCATCGCCCGAGCCTTCGCAATTCACACACGCCTTGAGAACAGCCTTCAGATGCTTCTGGTTGATCTTGGAGCCGGTGACGAGCGCCGCGACCTTCTGCTCTTCGAGCACCTTCCAGTTGATGTAGGTTTCGATATCCGGGTGATCGACATCGACGATCACCATCTTGGCGGCGCGGCGCGTGGTGCCGCCTGACTTGATCGCGCCCGCGGCGCGGTCGCCGATTTTCAGAAACGACATCAGGCCGGACGATCGTCCACCACCCGAAAGCTTTTCGCCTTCGCCACGCAGCTTGGAGAAGTTCGAGCCGGTACCGGAGCCGTATTTGAACAGGCGCGCCTCGCGCACCCAGAGATCCATGATGCCGCCTTCGTTGACAAGGTCGTCACTCACCGACTGGATGAAGCAGGCGTGCGGCTGCGGATGCTCGTAAGCCGATTTGGATTTGGTCAGCTTGGCCGTGAATGGATCGATGTAATAGTGGCCCTGGCTCGGGCCGTCGATGCCGTAGGCCCAGTGCAGGCCGGTGTTGAACCACTGCGGCGAATTCGGCGCGCACATTTGCGCTGCCAGCATGTAGCGCAGCTCGTCAAGGAAGGCCTGCGCGTCGGTTTCGGATTCGAAATGTCCACCTTTCCAGCCCCAATAGGTCCAGGTGCCGGCAAGACGATCGAACACCTGTTTGGAACTCTGCTCACCGATGTAGCGTTCTTTCTCGGGGAGCGTGGCAAGCGCGTCCTCGTCGGCGACCGAGCGCCACAAGAACGAGGGCACCGAGTTTTCTTCGATCTTCTTTAGGCGGGCAGGGACACCGGCCTTGCGGAAGTATTTCTGCGCCAACACGTCGGCGGCGACCTGCGACCAGAATTCCGGTACCTCGACATTGTCGAGCTTGAAGACCACGGAGCCGTCGGGATTGCGGATCTCGCTGGTGGTATGCCGGAACTCGATGCCCGCGTACGCTGATTGTCCATCCTTGGTGTAGCGCCGTTCAATTCGCATGTGCTTCTAGCCCCAAATTTCCGGGCGGTTGACGACCGCCCTTTTGTTTCTGACGAACCTGTCCCGATCCGTCGCCGTCGCTCGCACTCGTTTGACCGATCCACCTCATCTAAGTCCGGCGCTTTGATCCGGCACCGGTTCGATCCAGGGTTTTTTGCCCCGGGTACAGAAAGTCCCTGTCCCAAACGCCGTGGTTCTGGCGTGGGTTGAGCTCGTCGACTGAAAGCCGTTCTGAGGGTCCGGAGGGAACCTGAAACTCAACGCCACCGACACACCAAAGCTAAGTGGACTCGCCGTACACGTCAACAACACATAGTGCCCAAATCTGAATCAAACACTAAATCTTGTGTCCAATGGATAACTTTGGGGACAACGGACCGCGAGAACGAAGCCAGTATTGGCCCAACCCGGACCGGCGAAAAGAGTTTTTCTCGGGGACGCCCGGTAGGTTTTTATGCCTTTCATCATGACAGAAAAAAGACTGGAAAACGGGACTTCCGTGCCGACCGGTAGCGGAGCCCGGCGCGGCTTCGGACGGGGACAAGCCCGGGAAAATTCGTTCGTTTGCGCGAGCGGAGTCGCTGATTCTCAAAATCCGCTCAGGGCCTTACGGCGTAGGTGTGGGAGGAAAGCACGGCCGGCGACGATACCCACGCCTGTGAATTTAACCTTGGCGCGCGGGAGGGCGGCAAAAAGGCGTTCGCATTGGCCGCTGATGAAAAAAGGCGGACCCCGATGGAGCCCGCCTTTTATCCCGGCACTGTCATTCCGAAATCTCAGCGGCGGAGCCGATTCTTAAGGCTATTCAGCGTCTGCGCTGATGAATTCCTGGGCAACATACCCGGAGCCTGTTCCAAAACGCAACATGCACTGCAACATGAACTCAACGCGCACCGATGCGCTTGTCATTTTTGGGAATCGCCTGCTCGCTTGTTCTGCTGCGCAGGCGTTTCGTCCTTCAAACTGATTTGGCGCGAGTGCGGCAGCGCCTCGGGATGCTCTTTTTGCAGGAATTCGACGAGCTTTTCCCGCACCTCGCAGCGTAGATCAAAGGTTTGCGCAGCGGAGCGGGCGCTCATCAGGCAGCGCAGCTCCATCGTACCCTGCGTGAAATCGGTAACCTGCAAAGCAGTAGTCTTTCCATCCCATTTGCCCGAACACTTGAGAATCTCGTTTAACTTCTCCCGGATAATGTCGACCGGCGCAGCGTAATCCACGTAAATGATCACGCTGCCGACCAGCGCCGACGTCTCGCGAGTCCAATTCTGAAATGGCTTTTCGATGAAGTAGGTCAGCGGCACGATCATGCGCCGTAAGTCCCAGAGTTTGACGACGACATAGGTCGACGTGATTTCCTCGATGGTGCCGTGCTCGTTCTCCACCACCACCGCATCGTAAAGGCGGATCGGTTGTGTCATCGCGAGCTGCACACCCGCCATCAGATTGCTCAGCACCGGCCGGGCGGCGAGACCGACGACGATGCCGGCGACGCCGGCGGAAGCGAAAAGACTCAAGCCATACTGCCGCACCGCCGGAAACGTCATCAGCGCTGCACCCAGCGTCAGCATCACCAGGAGCACATCGATCGAGCGCGCCAGCACGCGCACCTGCGTGTTGTGCTTGCGCGCCAGCAGATTGTCGTCGATGTCGAGGCGGAATCGCCGCAGGTATAAATCGGCTGCGATGTGCAGCGCGATGATTGCGGCCCAGCCAATCAGGCCGATCACCGCAATTCCCAGCAAGCGCGAGAGCAACTCCGCGATGTCGGGCCGCAGCGGTGCAACCGGAATGGCGATCATGACCGCGAGGATCAGCAAGGCAAGCCGGCTCAGACCACGCGTCTGGGTGAAAGTCGAAAAGAGATAAGGGTAGCGTCCGGCAAACGCCCGCCGCACCAGCTTGCGCGCCCATTGGTGCAGGGCGAGCGCAAGCAGCATCGCGATCCCGAGAACGAGCAACGCGACCACCGGGTCCGGCAGCCAGTCGAGCAGGTTCTTGATCCAGGTCAGCGCGGCTCGAAGCGAATCCATGCGGATCTCATTACATCCGGGGGAGAGCGCCGAATACGGGTTTCGTTCCTGGCGCCGGTGTTTTCCGTCGCTGGACAATGCGGCGATGAGGTGGCAAAACGCCCGCAGATCAGTCGTTTTTAACGCGCGGACGCAATGAAAAGCTTCCTGCTCAAGCTGTTTACCTGGTGGAATTCGCAGACATTCGGCACCCAGTTCTGGACTTGGATGTATGGCGAGCCCGTGGGCGACGACGAGTTCGGCAACCGCTACTATCGAACGGCCGGTGGCAAGATCGACAAGACGCTCGGCTTCGAACGCCGCTGGGTTATCTACAACGGCTATACCGAAGCCTCGACTGTTCCACCCGCCTGGCACGGCTGGCTGCACCACACCGTCGATACGCCGCCGACGAAGGAAAACTACAAACCGCGCGCGTGGCAAAAGCCGCACCGCCCGAATATGACGGGCACGCCGGGAGCGCTGCGGCCGCCGGGCTCGACGCTCGCCGCCGGTCGAAGACCGAAGGCAACGGGCGACTACAAGGCGTGGAGCCCCGATACGCGGGGCTAAGCCCGGACTCAGGATGGGTTTCCCGCCGCACGGAGCGGGCGAAATGCCGCCCTTCCACCGCCGTATTCCCCGTGTTAACCGGGCGATAGCGGCCGGCGTCAGGCGCCGGATGGGCAAAAAGCCGGGCTTTGATGGCGCGTCGCATCTCGTCACTTGTGTTGTTCGCAGTCGCCGCGGTGCTGGTGGCGCCGCCCGCATTCGCGCAATTCGGATCGATCTTCGGCGAGCCACCACCGCGTCCGCCGGCCGATGTGCCGAGCAGGCCGCCGAGCCGGACACCGCAACAACAACCGCCTTACTATTCGGGGCGCGATGAGCCGCCGACGCAGCCACTGCCGGCGCCGATGAGCCTGCCGCCGTCAAACCGGCCCGGCGCCGGCAACATACAATCGGAGCCCTTGGCGCCGCCGCCGGGCGGACTCATCGCGCCGCGGCCACCGCAAGATCAGGCGCCACAAGGAGTGCCGGTCGCTCCGGGTCAGGTGCCGGCGGCCTTGCCACCGGGTCCCAATTCTCCACGCAATGCGCCGCAACCGGCCAACACGGCGCCCCAGAGCGGCGATGCGGTTGTCGTCGCGCCGTCGCCGCAGCGCATCATCAATCCGACCGCGGTGTTCTCCGGACTCGACAAGATCACAGGCCGGATCATTTCGTTCGACGTTGCGATCAACGAGACGGTGCAATTCGGCGCGCTCCAGGTTACGCCGCGCGTATGCTACTCGCGGCCGCCGACCGAGACACCGAACACCGACGCTTTTGTCGAGGTCGACGAGGTGACGCTGCAGGGAGAGATCAAGCGCATCTTCACCGGGTGGATGTTCGCGGCGAGCCCCGGCCTTCACGCGGTCGAGCATCCGATCTACGACGTGTGGATCACTGACTGCAAAGGCGGGCAGGGCCCGAGTGTGGCGGAAGTGCCGGTGGAGGCGCCCAAGCCGCAGCCAACCCGTGCTCAGCCCCCTCCACCGCCGCAACAGCGACGCACGCCGCCGCCGCCAGCCCCGCCGCCACCGGTGCAACAGCGCCCACAACAGCCGCAGCAACAGCAACAACCATCGGGATTCTCCTTACCCTTCCCATTTCTACGATAGGGCGATGGACAGATCGGCTCGCCGCGAAAGCGCGAGCCCAAGCAACCGTATTGTGGAAGAGCTATCGCTCGCGTTGAATAATCGCGAGCGCCTCGACGCCGGCTAGTGGCCGTTCGCGCGCTACGGCCGCGAAGTCGGCCTCACCGGTCAGCGCCTCCTCGAGCAGGCGATGGTAGCGCCGCTTCGGTACTTCGACCGCGCCGAAAGTTTGCAGGTGCTCGGTGACATACTGCGTGTCGAGCAGCCGGTACCCGCCGGCCCTGAGCCGCGCGATCAAATGCACAAGCGCGATCTTGGACGCGTCGCGCGCGCGGTGAAACATGCTCTCGCCGAAGAAGGCGCGGCCGAGCGAGACGCCGTAAAGCCCGCCGACAAGGTCGTCACCGTCGTAGACCTCGACGGTGTGGCAATGACCGCGCTCGAACAGCGACCGGTAGATGCGGCGGATACGCGAATTGATCCAAGTGCGGGCACGATCCTGTTTGGGCTCCGCGCACCCCTCGATCACGGCGTCAAAATCACGATCGATGTGAACGGTCCACGGCGTTGCGCGGACCGAGCGCGCCAGCCGGGCCGGCACATGGAAGCCTTCGAGCGGGATGATCCCGCGCATGTCGGGCTCGATCCAATAGAGGGCCGGATCGTCCGCGCTCTCGGCCATCGGAAAGATGCCGCAGGCATAGGCCTTGAGCAGCACCTCCGGCGTGATCTCGATAAACGTGTTTTCGCGGTTGGCCATGGTCCGAGTCGTCGTAGCGCGATGATCTTACGGCAGTGCCGGCCGCAAGAGAAACAGCGCCCATAACTGTTGTTAACTCCTTTGACCGCGAAAAAGCGGCAGATTTCTGAAATATCATTGCCCCCTGCGGTGACGCGCGAATCGGCGTCACGGAGGCGGGAGGGGAACGGATGGGCAGGGACGACGCGCCGATTTCGGTTCTGGTGGTCGAGGACGAAGTCCTCATCAGCAATCTTGTCGCCGATGCCCTGACGGCCTTCGGGTTCCTCGTGCATGAGGTTACAACCGCCGACGAGGCGCTGCGTTACATCGATTCAGGCGCCGATGTCGACGTGTTGTTTACCGACGTCAATCTGCCGGGAAGCATGAATGGCGCTGAACTGGCGACGCGGGCACGGGAACGACGGCCGGAAATGCCGATCGTCTACGCCTCCGGGCGTTACAAGCTTTCCGAAATTTCTCCGCTGGTGCCCCGTTCGCTCTTCTTGACCAAGCCTTACGATCCCGGCGATGTCTGCGCATTGCTGACACGACTGACGAGCGGCCCTCCGCCATACTAGGGTTCCATTCCGCCCTGGGCGAGGAACTGCTCCAGCCAGTGGATGTGATAGTTGCCGTCGATAATATCCTTCTCGCGCACCAGCGCGCGAAAGAGCGGCAGCGTCGTCTCGATGCCATCCACCACCACTTCGTCGAGCGCACGCTTAAGCCGCATCAGGCATTCGGTGCGCGTCTTGCCGTGCACGATCAGCTTGCCGACGAGTGAATCGTAATAGGACGGGATGGTGTAACCTTGATAGACGGCGGAATCGATGCGCACTCCGAGCCCGCCAGGCGCATGATAGTGCAGGATCTTGCCTGGCGACGGACGGAAAGAGACCGGGTTCTCGGCGTTGATGCGGCATTCGATGGCGTGGCCCTGGAATTTCACGTCCGATTGCTTTAGGGCGAGATTGGTCCCGGCGGCAACGCGGATCTGCTCGAAGATGAGGTCGATGTCGGTGATCATCTCGGTCACCGGATGCTCAACCTGGATACGCGTGTTCATTTCGATGAAATAAAATTTGCCGTCCTCGTAGAGAAACTCGACCGTGCCGACACCGAGGTAGCCTATCTCGCGCATCGCCTTGGCGACCGTTTCACCGATCGCGTCGCGGGCGTTGGCATTGAGCGCGGGCGAGGGGCCTTCCTCCCAGACCTTCTGATGTCGGCGCTGCAACGAGCAATCGCGCTCGCCCAGGTGAATGGCATTGCCCTCGCCATCGCCGATCACCTGGATTTCGATATGGCGGGGGCGCTCCAGATATTTCTCGATGTAGACGGCGTCATCGCCGAATGCGGCCTTGGCCTCGCTGCGCGCGGTCGACAGCGCCAGCGAAAGCTCGCTCGCGCTGCGCGCGACCTTCATGCCGCGGCCGCCACCGCCGGCGGATGCCTTGATCAGCACGGGAAAGCCGATCTCGCTTGCGATTTTGTCTGCTTCCTGATCGGACCCGATCGCGCCCTCCGAACCAGGCACCACCGGAATACCGAGCGTCTTGGCGGTGCGCTTGGCCTCGATCTTGTCGCCCATCAGGCGAATATGCGCGGCCTTGGGACCGATGAACTGCACGCCGTGTTCCGCGAGAATTTCCGCAAAGCGCGCGTTCTCCGACAAAAATCCGTAACCGGGATGCACCGCGTCGGCGCCGGTGATCTCGCAGGCCGACAGGATGGAAGGAATGTTGAGGTAACTATCCTTCGCCGCCGGAGGCCCGATGCACACGCTCTCGTCCGCGAACCGCACATGCATCGCGTCGGCGTCGGCGGTGGAATGCACCGCCACCGTCGGAATGCCGAGCTCCTTGCAGGCGCGCAGCACCCGGAGTGCGATCTCGCCGCGATTGGCGATCAGGATTTTATCGAACATCGCCCGGCCTCATGCCTAGGAGTGCGCGGAACGCGCGCGTCTCGAAGCATGGGCCGCCCATCCGTCGAGATGGCCGCGTCGTGGCCTGCTCAGGATAAGGGCGGAAAAAGCTGTGCGCAAAACTTCATTCACTCGATGATCACCAACGGCTCGCCGAATTCCACCGGCTGGCCGTCCTCAAATAAAATTTGAATCACGGTGCCGCCGCGCGGAGCGGGAATCTGGTTCATGGTTTTCATGGCTTCCACGATCAGCAGGGTGTCGCCGGCTTTGACCTTGCTGCCGACATCGATGAAAGGCTTGGCCCCCGGCTCGGCTGCGGCGTAGGCAGTGCCGACCATGGGCGAGATCACGACGCCCGGATGTTTCGAAGGATCGATGGCCGAGACGGCAGCCTCCGCGCCAGGTTGCGGCGCGACCTCGACACGCACGGCGGCCGGCGCGGCCGCAGCAATTGCCGCCGCACGCGCCACGCGCACACGCTTGCCATCCTGTTCGATCTCGATTTCGGTCAATCCAGTCTCGTCCAAGAGCCGCGTCAGCTCATGGATCAGCTCGCGGTCGACGATCGTCTTCGGCGATTTTCCCACGCTCAACCCTTTTGCCTGGCGCCGAGCAGGCCGGCGACACCGGTTATCGCCAGCGCGTAACCGTCGATGCCAAAGCCGGCGATCACCGCCTTTGCGGCCTTCGAGATATACGAATTCTGACGGAAGCTTTCGCGGGCGTGGATATTGGTGACGTGTACTTCGATCACCGGCAGTCTAACGTTCACGGCGAGAAGCGCATCCATGATGGCGATCGATGTTGTGGTGTAGCCGGCCGCGTTGATGATGATGGCAGCCGCATCCTTGGCGTGCGCCTCCTGAATCCAGTCGACAAGCTCACCCTCCCGGTTCGATTGCCGGAACACAATGCCAAGCCCGAACCGTTTGGCGGTGTCACCGCAAAGTTTTTCGACGTCGGCAAGAGTCGCGCGCCCGTATTTTTCAGGCTCGCGGGTACCAAGCAGATTCATGTTGGGTCCGTTGAGGACGTAAATTGTCGTCGTTGCCATGGATCCCCGGCGTTCGCGCCTTGGCTCGATTGCGCGCGAAACTTTATAAGTGGCCCGGAGGATAAGGGGAAGCCCGAATGATCCTCAGTTTTGGCATTTGGCGCCATGCGCCTGGGTTTCGGCGGCCGCCCAATCGATCACCTCTTTGAGCGCTGTTAACCGTCTGCGGCCAGCGGCGCGCGCCTTGCCGAAGATGTCGATTTGGCGGTCCGCGCTCGTGCCATGGGCGGCGATGGCGTGCAGGTGCCCGATTTCCCGCGTGCAGCCCAGTGCCTCGATATCGCCGGCAATGAAATCGATCACCTGATCGAGCCACTGCATGAGTGTGAGAGGCGAGCGCGAGAACGGCTCGATGAAGGTTGCGCCGATGCCGTAGCGCTGGGCGTGCCACTTGTTCTCTTGCGTGATCGCACGGCCAACGCGGTCGAACCCGGCATTGAGCGCGCGATCGCGGTCGAGGGCGCGCACCAGGCAACGGAACAGGGCGGCGATGGCGATCGCGTCATCGAGCCGCGTGCAGCTATCGGCGACGCGGAGTTCGATGGTCGGATTGTTCAGTGAGGGCCTTATTGCCCACCAGATGTAGCTGGCGTCGGGAATGATCTTGGCCCAGGTGAGAGCGGCCACGAACTCGCGATAGTCGTCATTCGTGCGAAAGAGTTCCGGCAAGCCGGTGCGCGGCAGTTCATCGTAGGCCGCAAGCCGATAGCCGACAAGGCCGGTGAGGTGGCTTTGCCAGAACGGCGAAGAGGTCGAGAGTGCAAGCAACAGCGGGAGGTAAGGCGTCAGCCGCATGATCAAGTTGATGCGCGTGTCGACATCCGGTACCGCGACATGCACATGCATGCCGCACAGCATGTTGCGGTAACCGATCATCTGAAGGTCATCCATGATGGCGCCGTAGCGCGCCTTCGGGGTTACCATCTGCTCCGGCCAATACGCGAGCGGGAAGGTGCCCATTGCGGCGAGACCAAGTTTGTGTTCGGCGGCCAGCTGCCCAAGTGTGCTGCGGAAATGCGAGAGATGCTGCCGGGCCTCCTGCACGCTGGCACAGGGCGGTGTTGCCACCTCGATCTGCGATTGCAGCATTTCCGTCATGACCTGATCGCCGAGCTGCTTTTCCGCCAGCAAAATGAATTTCTTGTCCGCGCGGCGCACCGCATGGCGCGTTTTCGCGTCGAACACAAAGTATTCTTCTTCCATCCCGAGCGTATACATGCGCGCGACAACGGTCCCGACGGAACTTTGTTCCAGTGTCGATCGAATGCAAAAAAGCCGCCGCAGATTTCGCCGCGGCGGCCGGTGGTTACGGAATACTGCGGATGCTTCGTCCCTCAGCAGCTCGGTTTGCCGCAGCGTGAGGTGTTGACCTTTTCCTTGAGTGCATCGAGCCCCACGGCGCCGACCACGACATCCTCGCCGATCACATAACTTGGCGTGCCGTTAAGGCCGAGCGCCTCGGCGAGCTTGAAGCTTTCCTGCAACGTAGCTTTGACCTCGGGGCTGGCCAGGTCCTTGTCGAGGCGGCCCATGTCGAGACCGATATCCTTGGCCACGGCGAGTGCGCGTGCCTTGTCAGCCTGACCACGGCCACCAAGCAGCTTCTGATGGAATTCAAGATATTTCTTGCCGGTCTTGTCCTGCATGCGAACGGCAACGGCGACCTGTGCGGCCTCGACCGAGCCGGGGCCAAGGACCGGGAATTCCTTCAACACCACCTTGAGCTTGGGGTCGTCCTTGAGCAGCGTGAGCATGTCATCCATGGCACGCTTGCAGTAGCCGCAGTTGTAATCGAAGAATTCCACGAAAGTAACATTGCCGTTTGGATTGCCGAGCACCACCTGACGCGGCGAGGTGAACAGGTTCTCCGAATATTGCTTGACGGCTGCCTTATGTTTTTCGGCCTCCGCGGCGGTTTGCCGCTTTTCCAGCTCGGTCATCGCCTCCTGGATGACCTCCGGATGAGCGACCAGGTACTCGCGCACAATGCGTTCGATATCGCCGCGCTGGCTGGCGGAGAATTCGTCGGCACGTGAGGCTTGCGGCACGGCAATAGCCAGCAATGCCGCGCAGGCGGCGGCGATCAGACGCGGTCTCAATGTCATGAAATCATTCCTTATTGTTGGGCTTTGGCATTTGGTTTGACGTTTACAATGTCGTCGGCTTGCACCCACGCGGGCGATCCAATCGGCAGGCGTGTCTTGGCGCGCGAGGCAAGCTGGCGCGCGGTTTTCACATCACCGCGGTTAAACGCGGCCTGGGCCGATGCGAGGTCGGCATTGGCGAGATCGCCCTTGCGGCCATAGGCCACCGCGAGCTGCGAGTAAGCATCGGGCGTCTCGGGTTCGCGCACAATCGCCGTGCGAAGAAGACCGACGGCCTCTTCGGCCAGTTTTGGATTGCCCGTGGCGTTTAACGCTTGCGCGAGCATGATCTCGATCAATGGGTTGCTGTGCGATAGCTGCACGGCCTGGCGCAGTGGAGCAACAGCTTCGGCCGGGTGGCCACCCTCGAGCAACGCCTGACCCTTGAGTTCGTAAAAATACGGATTGTTCGGCTGCACCTGGATCAGCCCGTCAATCTGCACGAGCGCTTGGCGAAGATCGGAATTGCGGTAGGTCGAAATCGCCCGCGCATAGCGCGCTGGCAGGCTATGATCGTTTGGCGGATAGCGGCGCGCCACCGTGTCAGCCCGTTCGAGGAAGCCGGATAATTTCGCGCGCATCATGTCGTGACGTAGCTGCAGCTCAGGCGGATCCTTGCGGTCCCAATATGGGCTCTGCTTCGCGATCGTTTCCAGGGTGGCGACACGTTCTGCCGGCATCGGGTGCGTCTGCAAGTAAGGGTCGATGTAGCGCGAATTAAACAAAACTTCGTTGCTCAGGCGCTTGAACAGCTCGACCATCCCCTTGGGCGATTGCCCGGTCGCATTGAGGAATTTCACGCCGGCATGGTCGGCCTGGTCTTCCTGCGTCCGCACATAAGAAAGCACGGACCGCATGATTGCCGACTGCGGCGCCATTATCGCGGCCGCGCCAATGTCGGAGGCCCCGGCGGTTCCGCTGCGCGCACCGGCGACAAGCGCGCCGACACCGGCGAGCATCGCAATGATTGACGCTGTTTGCGCCGACGCGAGTTGCTCGCGCAGGCGCTGGAGATGGCCGCCCGCCAGGTGTCCGGTCTCGTGCGCGAACACACCGATGATTTCGTTCGGGGTCTTGGCGTCGAATAGCGCCCCCGCGTTGACGAAGATATGACGCCCGTCCATGACGAACGCGTTGAACGAGCGGTCGCTGAGCACAACGACTCGCACGTTTTGCTTGGCAAGGCCCGCGGCTTGCAAGATCGGCTGCGCGTAGTCGCGCAGGAGCTGTTCCATTTCGGCGTCGCGAATGACCGGCATGCCGCGCGTCGTGCTGTCTTGCGCACGCGCTGGCGCGAACACAGGCCCGCCTCCCGCCGCAGCGACCGCAATCGCCGTCAGGAAAGCAATGGTCTGAGCTGCTGGCGTCTTGCGCCACGTCCTGATAGGTGTGCCGTTCAAGGACATACCGATTTCGTTGCCGAATGGGCGTGAACCTAGTGACGCGCCCGGGGGCGGTCAACGCGGCTGGCGATCACGAGTGAGTCATGAAAGAGCCGCTGAATACGGCAACAGCGGGGCGGGGCGGCGGTGGCCGACGGGCCAAAAGCGATGCTTGAGGCGGCCAAACAGCTTTTGAAGCCATCCAGGCGCAGCGATGTGCCGCCATTCATCGTGATGGATGTCATGGCGGCCGCGGCGCAGCGCGAGGCACAGGGCGCTCACATCATTCATATGGAGGTTGGGCAGCCAGCCGCGCCCGCGCCCCAGACTGCAATCAAGGCCGCACAAGCCGCGCTCGCGCATGGGCGGATCGGCTATACGGAAACGCTGGGAATTCCATCGCTGCGGGCGCGCATCTCGCGGCACTATAAGGACACGTACGGCCTTGCGCTCGACCCAGCCCGCGCGGTGGTGACAACCGGCTCGTCTGGGGGTTTCATCCTGGCCTTCCTGTCACTGTTCGAGGCAGGCGACCGCGTGGCCTTGGCCAATCCCGGTTACCCGCCGTATCGCCACATCTTGTCGGCGCTCGGCTGCGAACCGGTGCTCATCGAAACGTCGGCCGAGACGCGCTGGGCACTGTCGGCCAAGGCGTTGATTGCCGCGCATCAGCGAGCACCGCTCAAGGGCGTCGTGATTGCAAGCCCGGCCAATCCGACCGGCACCATGATGGACGCCGACGCGTTGACGCGCTTGATCGCGGTTGCGGAATCGGAGGGCATCCGGGTGGTCTCCGACGAGATTTATCACGGGCTCGACTACGCGTTTGCCGCCGAGACAGCCGCGAATATTTCCGGGCGCGCGGTCGTGATCAATTCCTTCTCGAAATATTTCTGCATGACCGGTTGGCGTATCGGCTGGATGATCGTTCCGGAAGAACTGGTGCGTCCGGTTGAAAGACTGCAAGGCAACCTTGCGATTTCAGTGCCGACGCTTGCGCAAGTTGCCGCCGAGGCGGCTTTCGACGGCCGCCAGGAAATGGAAATGGTGAAACATAGTTATGAGGAAAACCGCCGCATACTCACTGAAGGATTGCCGAAAACGGGCCTCGACAAGTTTCTGCCGGTGGACGGCGCGTTCTATCTTTACGCGGATATTTCCCGGTTCTCCGACGATAGTCTCGATTTTGCAAAACGCATGTTGAATGAAGCGGGCGTCGCGGCAACGCCCGGGATCGACTTTGATCCGGTCAATGGCCGGCTCTTTTTGCGCTTCTGCTACGCTGGCTCGGCCGGTGAGATGCACGAGGCAGTCAAACGGATTGGTGGCTGGCTGAAGGGCTAAACGATCCGCTCATTCGACCGTCAGAACTCCACGTCCAATTCGACGACCTCGTCCGGCTCGGCCTTTGCAGCTCCGATCCACTCGCGCATCGACGGCATCGCCATGATTGTCGCGCAGTAGGCTGCGCAATCGCTATCGAGTTTCACGTCATAACTGAGGAAACGTGTGACGACCGGCGCAAACATCGCATCGGCCATGCAGGCGGAACTGCCAAAAAGGAAGGGCCCCTTGTCGGTGGCGAGGCACTCGCGCCAGATGCTGATGATGCGATCGATATCAGCCTGCGCGCCGGCCCAGACTTTGAATCCCGGATGGTGCGCTTTCAAATTCATCGGCAGTGCCGAACGCAGATTGGAAAAACCCGAATGCATTTCGCCGGAAATAGAGCGGCAACGGGCACGGGCCGCCAGCGATTTTGGCAACAGACTGGCCGACGGCAGGGCCTCGTTCAGATATTCGGCAATGGCAAGCGTGTCCCAGATCTTGATCCCGTTATGCGTGAGACAAGGCACCAGGAACGAAGGCGACAGCAGCAGGAGTTCCGCGCGCGTGGACGGATCGTCGCTGGCAACGGTTTGTTCCTCGAATTCGAGCCCCGCCAGCTTGCACAGCAGCCAGCCGCGAAGCGACCATGCGCCGTAATTCTTGCTTGCGATCGTCAGGGTAGCCTTGGCCATAGGACGGGGATGTCCCTTAATTCATCGTGGCCCGGCATCTGATAGCTTAGACGAAACCATTGCTCTTTCAATAGTTTCCCGTCCTGCAAAATTCGTGGGCAACGGAATTTTCCCCAATTTCCGGTGGCAGATATCTACGTCCGTGAATTTTATCTCGCAGTGCAACATAAAATGTTCTAGGCTTTGCAGACGGTTCGCCGGGACCGCCAGGGATTGAATGCTCTATCAGGCCTATCAGGCGCACGCCGACATTATGGTGCCGGTACGCCGCCTTGCCGGCATGGCGGCTAAATCAGTGGGGGAAAGGCTCAATGGCTCGGCACGCCCGACCATGTTGAGCAACCTGACCGCCGCCTATGAATTGATTGCTCGCGCCGGTCTCACGCACGAGCGCCCGCCTTACGGAATCGAAGGCGTGACGGTCGGAGACCGCCAGGTGGCGGTAACTGAGGAAGCAGCGGACGTAACACCGTTCGGCACGCTGTTGCATTTCAAGAAAGACACCACGGTCGCGCAACCGCGCGTGCTCCTTGTCGCGCCACTATCGGGGCACTTCGCCACACTGCTGCGCACGACCGTACGAACGATGTTGGCCGAGCATGACGTCTTCATTACGGATTGGCACAACGCGCGCGACGTCTCTGTTGAGGAAGGGCGTTTCGGATTCGATGATTACATAGCGCACTTGATCCGCTTTATCGAAGCGATCGGTCCGGGTACGCACGTTGTGGCCGTGTGCCAACCCTGCGTCGCCGCCCTGGTCGCAGCAAGTGTGATGGCGCAGTCCGACAATCCGGCACAGCCGCGCTCGATGACGCTCATGGCGGGGCCGATCGATACCCGGGTCAATCCAACGAAGGTCAACGCGCTCGCCAAATCGAAACCCATCGATTGGTTTGAACGGAATCTGATCGCGCGCGTGCCTGGCCGCTATGGCGGCGGTGGCCGGCAGGTCTATCCCGGGTTCGTGCAGCTGGCCGCTTTCATGAGCATGAACATCGACCGTCACATCAAGGCGCATCAGGAACTCTATGAGAATTTGGCTAATGGCGAGGTGGCGAAAGCGGCTCAAACCCAGGCATTTTACGATGAATATTTCGCAGTGCTCGATTTGACCGCCGAGTTTTACCTGGAAACGGTGCGGCTGGTATTTCAGGAGCACTCGTTGCCACTCGGCGCGCTCACCTATCAGAACCGCAAGGTCGAGCCGAGCGCCATCAAACGGACCGCGTTGTTTACAGTGGAGGGGGAGAAGGACGATATCTGCGCGGTCGGCCAGACCTTGGCGGCGCACGATCTCTGCTCGTCACTGCGGCCGTATCGCAAGCGCCACCACATGCAAGCCGGCGTTGGCCACTATGGCGTATTTTCCGGCAGGACCTGGCAGCAGCAGATCTATCCGATGGTCAAGAATGTCATCTTGCAGAGCGACTGAAATCGGCCGTCACGCTATCTCTTGAAGGCGCCGAGGATCGCGCGCATGCGCTCGGCGCTTGTAGCTTCCGAAGGGGTTGTATCGCGTTCCGGCGCGAGCCGGGCGTCGCAATCGACGTAATTCGACGAGACGATTTTTCCGGTGCGGTTATCGAAACGCCTCTCTTCGCAACGGCCTTTGTTGTCGGTCTCGACCACAATGGAAGCAACGCGGTGAGCCGCTTCGCCCCCTGCAGATTTGGGCAACGGCGCGATCTTCGTTGTGGCGTTGTTCGCCTGACGCTCGGCCGAGAAATAAGTGCCCGAGGTCACGAAAATCGCCAACAGCAATAGGCCGCTGAGCGCCGCCGACACCACAAGGCCACGGACGATGTCCTTGGGCGAAACGCTACGCTTAGCGGGACGCGGCTTGCGGGTTACTGGATCAATGCTCATGGCGCGGGTCGGTACGTGAATTAACATATTCAGTTTGTTGGAAAAATTTAGCTCAGTCAGGTTGAGAAAGCCTGAAAAAATAGACTCAATTTGAGCTAATCAGCAGCATGTGCTTGCCGCATCTTCCATTTTTGCTGACCAATTCCTACATGCGTGTACGTTCCAACAAACCCCGAAAATCCAATGTTCGATTTTACCTCATCGTCCGATGTCGGGGATATCGAGGCTGCGGCACCGTCCGCATCCGACAGCGAAATCCTCGACGCATATTCCAATTCCGTGACCTCCGTCGCCGATTCGATCGGGCCGACGGTGGTGCGCGTGGAAGTCCTTAACAACAAGGGTCACCCTGGTGGCGTCGGGTCCGGTGTGATTATCGCGCCGGACGGACTGGTGCTGACCAATTGCCATGTGGTCGAGGGTGCAAAGGAGGTCCGGCTCCAGGACGCAGAAGGCCGCGTGATGGAAGCCCAACGACTCGGCGAGGACCCCGACACCGATCTGGCGCTGCTGCGTGCCGGTTCGTTTCGTGACCTGCCAAGCGCCACGCTTGGAGATTCGAAGAAGCTCAGGCGCGGTCAGCTTGTGGTGGCGATCGGCAATCCGCTCGGCTTCGAATCGACCGTCACGGCGGGGGTGATATCCGCCCTCGGGCGTTCTCTGCGTTCGCGCAATGGACGCCTGATCGAGGACGTTATCCAGACCGATGCCGCGCTCAACCCGGGCAATTCCGGCGGGCCGCTCGTGTCCTCGAGAGGTGAGGTGATCGGCATCAACACCGCCGTGATCATGGGGGCGCAGGGCATCTGTTTTGCAGTCGCCAGCAACACGGCGCGGTTCGTGCTGGGCGAACTAATCCAGCATGGTCGCGTCCGCCGCGCTTATATCGGCGTATCGGCGCAAACGGCTGCGGTGCCAAGGCGACATGCGCGTGCCGCCCAAATCGACAACAGTTCGGGAGCGATGATCAATGCGCTTGAGCCAAACGGGCCGGCGGCCTTGGCCGGCCTGATGAGCCTGGACACGATTGTGCGCGCCGATGGTGAATCCGTCACCGGTGTGGACGATCTCATCAGGTTGCTCAACGGAGAGCGCATCGGGCGCCGTATCGCGATCGACGTACTGCGGCGTGGCTCGTTGCGTAGCTTCGAGGTAGCCCCGTTGGAGCGACCGTCAGCGCGCGCCGCCTGATAGACCTACTGCGGTTTCGGCGCGGTCTGCTTGGCGGCCTTCTTCCGGGCCGGTGGCTCGTAGTTGCCGCCCGCCATGCATTTCTTGATGAAGGTGTCGCGCTTGGCGCCCTGCAGCTGCTGGCTCTCGGCGCCGACCTTGCAAGTCTCCATCTTTTCCTGGGAGGTGACGGCTGCGGCGGGCGTCGCCGCCAGCATGACTGGGATGAAGGCAATGGCCATGTTTCGCAGCATCGTGTCGGCTCCTTTGGGATGTCGGTGCGGGATAGACGATCGTGCGGTTCTTGGCAAATTCAGGATCAGCGCAATGCCGCCGCGATGTTGCCACCATCAACGGTGGTGACGTTGGCAGTCGTTTTCAATTCGAGCGCCTGATGGAGAAAGGCCTGGGCTACATCTTCGGCAGTCACCTCGCGGTGGAGCAGGTTGCCGCTCATATATTCCTCTTCACTGATCCCGCGTGCCGTGGCGCGCTGCTTGATAAAATCCGCTGTGAGCAAGCCTGAGCGGATGCGGTCGGCGTTGACCGCATTGGCGCGGATACCGTTTGCCCCGTAGTCGAGCGCGTACTGGCGCATGAGAAACAGTGTGGCCGCCTTGGGCAGACCGTAGGGCCCAAAATCTGGCCCCGGGTTTACCGCCTGCTTAGAAACATTGAACAACAGGCAGCCGCCGACGTCTTGCTTGAGCATGATCTTCACCGCAGCCTGTGCGACTTTCTGGTGGGCGAAGAAGTTCAGTTCGAAGCTCTCACGCAGCAGTGCTTCATCGACTTCGCCGATCTTGCCCTGCCATGCCGCCCCGGCATTCGATACCACAATGTCGACGCCACCGAACGCGGCGACGACCTGTTCGAAGGCGATGCCAACCGATGTTGCATCGGTCACATCGCAAGCGACCGCAAGAGCTGCGCCGCCGATTGCCTTGGCGTTTTTCGCGGCAGCGGTGGCATCGATATCGAGCATTGCAACTTCTGCGCCGGCTTCGGCAAAGGCCCGGGCGGTCGCGGCGCCGATCGCGCCGCCGGCTCCGGTAATCACCGCAATCTGACCGGCAAGCGGCAGTGGCTTGCGCTGGCCTAGCTTCGCCAGTTCAAGCGGCCAGTATTCCACGTCGAAGATGTCGGCCTCGGAGATCGATTTGAACGAACCGATCGCTTCTGCACCGCCGATGCCCTCGGCTGCAGCTTCGGCAACGTCCGCGGCGATGCGCGCGTCTTTGGCGCTTAGCCCAAGTCCGAACAATCCAAGGCCCGGTACCAGCACCACACGGGGCAGGGGATCATGCATCGCGGCCCCATTGGCGCGCGCTTCTTGCCTAGTGAAATAGGCGGCATAGTCCGCCATGAAGGCCTGCGCGGATCGTTGAATGGCCGTCTTGAAATCATTGAGCTTGCCGGCTTCCGGCGCGGGTGCGATCAGCGGCCATGGTTTGGTACGTATGACATGATCGGGCGTGATCACCCCGGCACGTGCGTAGCGCGCCACGTCCTTTCCGCTCACATAATTCAGGATCGCGTTGCTGCTGCGAAACTCCAGAATCAACCGTTTGTGCGCGCCCTCGCCAAAGGCGTCGCGTAGCGCGCAGGCACCGCGAACAATCGGTGCCACATCGGGAACAGATGCTATTCGATCCGGCAACCTCGCACTCGCGAATTTCGCATTGCCCTTTTTGCGCAAGTAATCTTCTGCGAGTGTGACGAATTCGATCATGCGCTCGTAGGCCTCGCGCGCATCATTGCCAAACGTAAAAATGCCGTGCTTGTCGAGAATGAGACCCTCGACTTTGGGATCCTTCTCGAACACCTCGGCAGCTTTTTTTGCCAGCGCAAAGCCCGGCATGATGTAGGGAACGAAACCGAGGCGAGGGCCGAAAATTTCTCCACATAGGGCCGCGCTCTTTTCATGGTCGATCAGACTCAGCACCGCGGTCGCGTGGGTATGATCGACGAATTTGTGAGGGACGAACGCGTGCAGCAGAGTCTCCACCGACGGATTAGGCGCCTGCGGATCGATAAGACTGGCACGTTGTACTTGCACCATTTCCTCGTCCGGCATGTCGGTGCGCGCACGGAGCTTGCGCAGGGAGGCAAGCCGCACGGCGGGCATTCCAGCCGGCTCGATGTTTGCCATGTCCCAGCCGGAGCCTTTGACGCAAAGAACCTCTGCATCGTCGCCAAGCAAATCTCTGGTCCGCGTCTTTACAGAGGTGTTGCCGCCGCCATGCAGAACCAGTTTGGGCTCGCGGCCAAGCAGGCGTGTCGAATAAACACGCAACCCCAGATCCGCGCCTGCGCCGGCCTTTGTCCAATGATCGACCGCCGCCTTGGCGTCGCTGTCGACCCAAGCGGATCTCATCGTGCGGCTAGCTCTTGTCGCCGAGCAGGCGCTTGGCCCACCAGCCGCGCTTGGGCGCTGCCGACTCGTCGGATCCGGTGCTGGAAATGACCGGCGCCGTCGGCGATGTCGCTGAGGGCGGTTTCGGCGCACTTTCGGCGGCGAAAGGTGCCGGCTCGCGGATTGTCGAGCGGCGACGGGGCGTTTCCTGGGCGCTGGCGGAGGTTGCGGAATAGTCTGGCGGTGGGGGAGCAGGGCGCTCGTCCGCTGGCGGCGAATATTGTGCATTGGCAGTCGTTGCGGAGTACCCGGGTCTGCCGTCGTCGTAACTCGCCGGCCGATCAAGATCTTCGACCGCATGTTGCGGCCCGGGCTCACGCCCGTTTTCGCCGGAACGCAACGGCGCTTCACCATTGCGTTGCCGATTGCGACGACCGCCGCGGCGACCGCGCCGCCGCCGCCGCCGCCCGTCGCCCTCGCCGAATGCGCCGCCTTCCTGGCGCGGCTGTGGTTGGCCCGATCCATCCTCCTCGGGCGAACCCGCGTCGTGATCCTCGTGGGCGACAGAATGCTCGGGGATGGTGTCCTGAGTGAACTGTTGCGGACTTTCGCGTTGTTCGCCGCCGCGTCCGCGCCCGCCGCGTCCGCGCCGTCGCCGGCGTCGTCGGCCGCCTTCGCGCTCGGCGTCGGAGCGCGGTTCGGCTTCCGTTTCGGCCGCGGCAAACTCCGGCTCCTCGGCGAAATCGTCAGAGTCGACGACCTCATCTTCGACTTCCTCGACCGGCGCGGTCAGTTGTGGCTGTTGAGCGGCAAGCGCGCGGGCAGCTTCGGGCGTGTGCACCTGTTCGCCGCGGTCAATGACATAAGACTGTTGGCCCGTTACCGCTGGATCGGCTGACACCGTGATGACGATGCGGAAGCGTTCCTCCAACGCGCGCAAATGGGCACGTTTATGGTTGAGTACGTAAAGCGCAACCTCGGCCCGCGTGCGCACGATCAAATTATGCGTAGCGCCCTTGATCAACATTTCCTCGATTGCGCGCAACAACTGCAGCGAGACTGACGATACGGATCGGACATGACCGCTGCCGCCGCACACCGGGCACTTCTCGGTCGAACTTTCAAGGACCGAGGTGCGAATGCGCTGGCGCGACATTTCCAGCAGGCCAAAATGCGAAATGCGGCCCACCTGGATGCGCGCGCGGTCGTGCCGGAGCGCTTCCTTTAGCCGCCGTTCCACAGTGCGGTTGTTGCGACCCTCGTCCATATCGATGAAATCGATGACGATAAGTCCGGCGAGGTCGCGAAGGCGCAATTGCCGCGCGATCTCCTCCGCGGCCTCGCAATTGGTCTTGAGCGCGGTGTCCTCAATGTGGTGCTCGCGTGTGGCGCGACCGGAGTTGACGTCAATCGCCACCAGCGCTTCCGCCTGATTGATGACGATGTAGCCGCCGGAGCGCAGCTGCACCACGGGCGAAAACATGGCGTCGAGCTGGCTTTCAATGCCGTAGCGCGTAAACAGCGGCTGCGTGTCCTTGTAGAGTTTTACATTTTTGGCGTGGCTCGGCATCAGCATGCGCATGAAGTCACGCGCTTCCGCGAATCCCTCGTCGCCCGAAACGACGATTTCTTCGATGTCCTTGCCATAGAGGTCGCGGATCGATCGCTTGGTTAGCGAGCCTTCCTCATAAACCAGTTTTGGCGCCGTCGATTTGAGCGTGAGATCGCGCACCGTCTCCCACAGGCGCAGGAGGTATTCGAAATCACGTTTCACCTCGATCTTGGTGCGGCTGGCTCCCGCCGTCCGCAAAATCACCCCCATGCCTTCCGGGACTTCCAGTTCCTGTGCAATTTCCTTGAGCCGTGAACGATCTTCGGCGGAAGTAATCTTGCGGGAAATGCCGCCGCCGCGTGCCGTGTTTGGCATCAGCACGGAATAACGTCCGGCGAGCGAGAGATAAGTGGTCAGCGCCGCACCCTTCGTGCCGCGCTCTTCTTTGACGACTTGCACCAGCATGACTTGCCGGCGCTTGATCACTTCTTGAATCTTATATTGGCGACGGAAGCGTGGAAGTCGTTCCTGCACTTCTTCGAGGGCGTCGGCGCCGCCAACCGATTCGACAGCTTCTTCTTCATGATGCTCTTCACTGCCGCCGTTGGAGGATTCGCTGTGCGCCGAGTCAGCTGTGAACGCGCCCTCTGCCGCAGCGGAGGGCTGCTCGCCCTCGGCGGTTGCCTCGAGCGGGGCTTCGCCAGCCTCGGGGGTCGGCGGCTCGATCGACTCGTCACTGGAGTGAATTTCAGCGCCCTCAAGCGGTTGCTCTTCAGCCGCATGTTCCGGCGATGCCAGTTCGGATTCTTGCAACGCTGAAGCGATCCCGACGATCTCGCCAGGTCCAGGTTCACCCTGCGGGGTCTCCCCCGCTTCGCCAGCGAATTCCTCGGCGGCGAGCGGTTCGCTCTGCACGACATCGCGATTACGGTGCCGTTCCGCGCCACGATGCCGATGACGGCCGCGCCGTCCGGCACGATTCTCGGCGTCGGCGTCGGCCGCGCGTTGGTCGCGCTCTTCCTGTGCGATCAGCGCCTGCCGGTCGGCGACCGGGATTTGGTAATAGTCCGGATGGATTTCGGAGAACGCCAGAAACCCATGGCGATTGCCGCCATAATCTACGAAAGCCGCCTGCAAGGACGGTTCAACACGCGTAACCTTGGCGAGGTAGATGTTACCGCGGAGTTGCTTGCGGTTGGCGCTCTCGAAGTCGAATTCTTCGACGCGATTGCCGCGGAGTACGACGACCCGGGTCTCCTCGGGGTGGGTCGCGTCGATCAACATTTTGTCGGCCATTGGAAAATCTCACTGGGCTAGCAATGCCCGCGCGCTCGCGCGCCGAAGACAGCGCAACGCGATAAATCGGGACATTGGCCTGATTGGTGTGGAAGGAAAGGGCCGCGCGGCCGAAGTTAACGCCAGCGAGCACCGCCCTGATGGCGGCGCGCGGGCAATAAACCTCAAAATACCTTTGCTGCGTCAGTGGCAGCCTGAAACTTGCGACCCGTAGCGCTGCGGCCGCGCTTATGGGCGCGAACCGAGGTTTCTCGATACTCACGGTCAGGGTGCGGCCGGCCGTCTGGCCGAGCGCTGATCCGGGTGTCCTTCACAAGGGTTTCGGCTCTTTCGCTTGGCCGTCCGCCGACCTCCTCGAGGGGGCGGTACAGGACCTAAAGCGGCCGGGGCCCGAACGCGGCACAACCGGAACTCTAACCATCAGCAACAATCTACATACGGTGCAGAACCAGTACTGGCAAGCAAAGCTTTGAGGTTCGGCCACACTGGCGCACCGAAATGGGCCTATTGCTCAAGTTCCGTTAACCGTTGCACGCGTTTATGCGCTAAAAGAGGCTCTAAAGGGTCCGGATTCGTGACAGCCCGAGCGATTGCATTCGTCAGCGCGCTAGTCGGCACGATGGCCTGCGTCTCGTCCGCCGTCCTCGCCGAGGGCGTAACTGCGCGTGTCCGCGCCGTCGCGACAGAGTCGCCTGTGGTCGCAACGGACATTCGTATCGGCGGAGACGACAAGCAGACTCGATTCGTGGTCGATCTGAACCGGAAGATCGATGTCGCTGCCTTTACGCTCGCGGACCCTTATCGTGTCGTTGTCGATCTGCCGCAGATAACCTTCAACCTTCCTCCCAATGCTGGCGAGCAAGCACGCGGCCTGGTGAAGGCGTTTCGTTATGGGCTCATCATGCAAGGCGGATCGCGTATCGTCCTCGACACCAAGGGGCCGGTGCGTCTCGACAAGGCCTTTGTGTTGGATGCGGCGGAAAACCAGCCGGCGAGACTGGTGCTGGATCTCGTAGCGACCGATCGCGCTGCCTTTATGCGCAATATCGCGCTCGAAAATCGTTCGGCGCATGGTGCGCCCGCCCGGCCGAGCGAACCGCCGCCGAAAACTGACGGAGATCCGCGTCCGCTGATCGTTCTGGACCCCGGTCATGGCGGCATCGACAACGGCACCAAGGGCTCGGGCGGAGAACTTGAAAAAGATGTCGTCCTCGCTTTTGCGCAGACGCTGCGTGAAAAGCTCGAAACCAGCGGAAAATATCGCGTCGCGATGACACGCACCGATGACAGCTTCGTGCCACTTGGGGAACGGGTACGTTTTGCACGCTCGCGTAGCGCGGCTCTGTTCATCTCGGTTCATGCCGACGCCTTGCCGCGCAACGAGGGTCAGGCTGAGGGTGCGACCGTCTATACCCTTTCGGAAAATGCATCCGACGCGGAAGCGGCGCGGCTGGCCGAGGCAGAAAACAAAGCGGACGTCATTGCCGGCGTTGATCTCACGACCGAGCCTGACGACGTTGCCAACATCCTTGTCGATCTCGCGCAGCGCGAGACCAAGACATATTCCATGCAATTCGCGCGCACGGCAGTGGGTGAACTCAAGTCTGCCGCCCGACTGCACAAACACCCACTAAAGTCGGCGGGGTTTAAGGTTCTATTGGCACCCGATGTGCCTTCGGTGCTGGTGGAGCTTGGCTATATGTCGACCAAAGACGACCTCAAGCAGCTCACTTCGGCCGCTTGGCGAGCGCGCACGGCCCAGGCGCTGGCACAGGCAGTCGATAGCTTCTTTACGCCGCGGGTTGCTGGAGCCGGCGGGGGGCGTAACTGAGATGAGCGAACGGCCTCAGTTTCAACATAAAACCGGGCAAACACGGGGTTTCGCCGCGATTCTTACTGATGACGGCGGTGGCCTGGCGGGACTAATATGCTCGCCAGTCTTGCGGTTCGCTTTTTCTGCGGATGAAGCCAATAACCGGGCGCAAGGCAGGACCATTCGACCATGAGACTTTTATTACGCTTCTTCGGCTTTCTGTTTGCGGCAGGCACAATTCTATTTGTGGTGGGTGTAGCCGCGGCCGCTGGACTACTTTGGCATTTTTCCAAGGACTTGCCGGACTATTCGCAACTGCAAGATTATGAGCCGCCCGTAATGACACGGGTGCATGCGGCAGACGGCTCACTGGTCGCGGAATATGCGCGTGAGCGCCGTCTTTACATCCCGATTCAGGCGGTACCGAAGCTGGTGATTAACGCATTCCTCGCCGCCGAGGATAAGAACTTTTACGAGCACGGTGGCCTGGATTTCACTGGCATAGCCCGCGCCGCAGTCGTCTATCTTCAGAATTACGGGTCGAGCCGGCGTCCGCAGGGCGCCTCAACCATTACGCAACAGGTTGCCAAGAACTTCTTGCTGACAAACGAACTTTCGATGGCGCGCAAGGTCAAGGAAGCGCTGTTGGCGCTCAAGATTGAACGCACATACAGCAAGGACAAGATCCTCGAGCTGTACTTGAACGAAATCTATCTAGGCCTTGGTGCATATGGCATCGCAGCCGCGTCCCTCGTGTATTTCGATAAAGCGGTGAATGAACTCACCATTCCGGAGGCCGCCTATCTCGCGTCGCTGCCCAAAGCGCCAAGCAACTACCATCCGTTCCGCCAGCGTGAGCGCGCCCTTGAACGGCGTAATTGGGTGATCGACCGCATGGCCGAGGGAGGCTTCGTCAAGACCGCCGACGCCGAACAAGCCAAGCGTCTGCCGCTCGGCGTGACGTCAAAGGCAACCGGCGCCCATATATTTGCCGCCGAATATTTTGCCGAGGAAGTTCGCCGCGAACTCTATGAACGATACGGCGAGAAAAAATTATACGAAGGCGGACTCTCTGTTCGCACTTCGCTGGACACGAAATTGCAGGTGCTCGCGCGCAAAGTATTTACCGAAGGCTTGGTCCGCTATGATGAAACGCAAGGCTGGCGTGGTCCGGTTGCCAAGATCGACGTTGGTGGTGCCGACTGGGGCGTCAAACTGGCCGATGTGAAATCTCTGGCTGACGTGGCGCCTTGGCGATTGGCCGTTGTGCTTGAGGTTAGCGACCAGTCGGCTCGCATCGGACTGCAGCCCGGACGTGAACCCGGGGGCTATGTCAGCAAAGAGCGTACGATCGGAATATTGCCGCTTGAAGGTATGAAATGGGCGAAGACTGGCGGAAAGGCGGTCGGTAAAGTCGGCCAAGTCCTCAACGCCGGCGATGTTGTCTACGTGGAGCCCGCCAAGACCGAGGGCCAATTCGTCTTGCATCAGATACCGGAAGTATCCGGCGCGATGGTGGTGGAAGACCCATGGACCGGGCGCGTGCTCGCCATGGTTGGTGGCTTCTCTTTCGACCAGAGCCAGTTTAACCGCGCCACTCAAGCTTTGCGTCAGCCCGGCTCGTCTTTCAAACCCTTCGTCTATGCCGCCGCGCTTGACAATGGCTACACGCCGTCGACCATCGTTCTCGACGCCCCGCTTGAGATAGATCAGGGCCCTGGCATTGGTGTTTGGAGGCCTGAAAACTACGAAGGTAGTTTTAACGGTCCTTCGACGCTGCGTTACGGCATCGAGCACTCACGCAACGTCATGACAGTGCGTTTGGCGCAAGATATCGGGATGCCGTTGATTGCCGAATATGCAAAGCGCTTCGGCGTCTATGACGACTTGCCGCCCTATCTGTCCTTCGCTCTTGGCGCAGGCGAGACCACCTTGCTTCGTATGACGACAGCTTACGGGATGTTCGACAATGGCGGACGGCGCATCAAGCCCACATTGGTCGACCGTATCCAGGATCGTTATGGTCACACCGTCTATAAACACGACGAGAGGGAGTGCATTGGCTGTGACGGCAAGAAGTGGGAGAACCAGCCCGAGCCTTCATTGGTTGACCGTCGCCAGCAGGTGCTTGACCCGATGACTGCCTACCAGATCACTTCGATGATGGAGGGTGTCGTTCAGCGGGGCACCGCGGCGGGAGCCGGCTTCCAAAAGGAAGTCGGCAAACCGGTTGCTGGCAAAACCGGCACCACCAACGACGAAAAGGATGCATGGTTTATCGGCTTTACGCCGGACATCGTGGTCGGTGTCTATATGGGCTATGACAAGCCGCGCCATCTGGGTCGTGGTGCGACCGGAGGCCATCTTTCTGCGCCAATCGTCAAGGATTTCCTCAAGGTCGCTCTCGCCGACAAGCCGGCGGCACCGTTCCGCGTGCCCCCAGGCATCAAACTCGTCCGCGTCGACCTAAGGACCGGCACACGCGCCGGCCCGGGAACTGAACGGGCAATCCTGGAAGCCTTCAAGCCCGGCACGGCGCCTCCTGACAATTACTCGGTCGTCGGCGATGGGGGCGAGGGTGGAGGAGGACGGTCCTGGGGCGTAGGCGTCAGTCCTGACGCCGACCGTGCGGTTCGCTCGGGCACAGGCGGACTATATTGATCGTCTGCACCGCAGCGGTTGCGCCGGCCGGGCAGCATCGCTAAATCCACGTCACACGAATTCAAAACGCCGCTCTGGCGGCAATGGAAATCGCCATGCGTGCTGAAACGCAGAATTTGGTTGAGGAAATCAAGCAGTCAGTACGGCTGCTGAGGAGGCATCTTTGATGTCGATGCTGCGACGCGGCGCCTCGCCGAACTAAACAAAGAATCAGAAGATCCCAACCTCTGGAATGACCAGGCCCGCGCGCAACGTGTCATGCGCGAGCGCGATGCGCTTGACGATCAGCTCAAGGCTATCGGCCGCATCGAGCAGGAGCTTGAAGATCAACTCACGTTGATTGAACTTGGTGAGGCGGAGAAGGACGAAAAAACTATCACCGATGCGGAGACCGCGCTGAAGCGGCTCAAGACCGAGGTGGCAAGGCGCGAGTTGGAGGCGCTGTTGTCGGGCGAGGCCGACGCCAACGATTGCTACTTGGAAGTTCATGCTGGAGCCGGCGGTACTGAGAGCCAGGATTGGGCCAATATGCTCATGCGAATGTACGTGCGTTGGGCTGAAGCGCACGGTTACAAGGTCGAATGGATTGAGGAAAGCGAAGGCGAGGGCGCCGGCATCAAGTCTGCAACCGTGGTAGTCAAAGGTCACAATGCTTATGGCTGGTTGAAAAACGAAAACGGTGTCCACCGCCTAGTGCGCATTTCGCCCTTCGATTCAAACGCACGACGGCATACTTCGTTTGCCAGCGTCGTGGTGTTCCCGGTGGTGGACGACCGCATCAAGATCGAGATCAACGAGAATGATGTGCGCACCGATGTCATGCGTTCGGGCGGCGCCGGCGGCCAGCACGTCAACAAGACAGAGTCGGCCGTACGGCTCACCCACATCCCGACCAATATCGTGGTGAAGTGCCAGCAGGATCGTTCGCAGCACCGCAACCGGGCCATGGCGTGGGAGATGTTGCGCGCCAAGCTATTCGAAGCGGAAATGAAAAGACGTGAGGCCAAGGCCGAAGTCGACCAAGCCGCCAAGACCGATATCGGATGGGGCCACCAGATCCGTTCTTACGTGTTGCAGCCATATCAGATGGTGAAGGATCTGCGCACTGGCGTTTCCACTTCAAACACGACTGGCGTGCTTGATGGCGACCTCGATGAATTCATGCAAGCAGCGCTCGCACAAAAGGCGTTCGGTGGCGGGCCGGAACAAGTCGAGGATGTAGAGTAGCGCAGGCCTTTTCCCTAATGCCTACGCCTCTTAGACGTCGCCGAGCCTTAGTCCCGCGCGCAGGAATTTCTGCGGATCGACGGCCTCGCCGTTGATCCGCGTCTCATAGTGCAAGTGCGGGCCGGTGGAGCGGCCAGTTGATCCGATCTTGCCGACGATTTCGCCAATTCGCACAAGCTGTCCGATTTTCACGTTGATCTCGGACAAATGCCCATAGCGGGTCGCAAGGCCATTGCCGTGATTGATCTCCACCATATTCCCGTAGCCGCCTTCACGCCCGGCTATGGTCACGTTGCCGGTCGCCGTTGCGCGCACCGGTTCGCCGATTTCCCCGCGCAGATCGATGCCGGTATGGACGGCCGGACGGCCTAAAAACGGGTCCATGCGCATTCCGAACGGCGAACTCATGTCTACTTCACCAATGACAGGCTTGCGCACAGGCACGGCGACCAGCGAACGAGTGTAGCGGTCGATTTGCGCGCGCGCGACATTGATACGGTAGAGTTGGCGCTCGAAAGCGCTGGCGCCAGATTGTGGCGGCCTAAGCGGAACAAAAGGTCCGCCCATCGGTGCTTCGGTCGATGTGCGGCCGATACTAACTCCGAGGTCGGCCAGCACACTTTGCATTCTCCGTGCTCTAGTATCGATACGCTCTTCCAGATCGGTAAGCGTTGCGGTCTGCCTTTGCTCGACCTTGTCGAGGGACAATGAGATCCGCGCTAACATGCCATTAAGGCCAACGGCGGTCTCGCGCTCTGCAATACGTGTCGCGCTCGCCGGTAGCTCGCGCGATTGCAAGCGAGCTTCTCTATCGGGCGGTGCGACGAAAATCACGGTGTCGCTAATTGGCGAGGGACGTACCAGTCTTTCAGCCGCGTTTCCCGAAGGCGGCGCAATGCGCGCGGGTTTGACCGTACCCGTCGTCGACAGGTCGCCTGAGAGTGCCGAGCTGCGTTGCTCCAACGTGGCTTGCCGCTGGAGCAGGGCGTTGAGTTTTTTCTCGAACTGTTCCTGGTCGAGCAACTGGCGGCTCATGATGCGGTCGACCTGCGCACGCAATTCGGCAATTCGATCCTCGTAGGCAAATTGCATCTCGGCCTGCCGGCCAATCAGGCGCGTGAGGACATTGTCACGAAAGGCAAAATAGCTGCCGGTTGCAATCGACCATGCCGCCATGATGACAAGCGTGCCGACGACGATCCAGAACGCGACCGGACCGATGCGGATTTGGTGTCCCGCGTGTGTAAGCGTGTAACCGTCGAGACCCCGGTGCAGGTGTCGAGAGACGGCGGCGGCAGATTGCGCCCGTGGATGCGCGTGCCGGATATTTTGGTCGGCGGTCGAGTAATACGAAGGGGACGAATGCGACATCGACGCTCCACCGGGTTCGGCCGCGATCAAGCCGCAACCGGCGAGGTCGATATCAATCGGATATGGTTAAGAAAGGCGTAATCCCGGTAGGTTATGGTTATGATTCACTAGTAATCGCTAAGGATTAGTGGCCGCGGGCGACTGAGAGCACCTCTTCGGCGTGTCCCGGCACCCGGACTTTCGGCCAAATCCGAATGATGCGGCCGGCCGCGTCGATCAGGAAGGTCTTGCGAATGATGCCCATGTACTTGCGTCCATACATCGATTTCTCGCCCCACGCCCCATAAGCTGTGAGCATCCTTTTGGTTTCGTCGGACCCGAGTGCAATCGCGAGCTTATGCTTGGATATGAATTTGTCCTGTGCCTGCACGGGGTCGGCTGACACCCCCAGAATTGAGGTATTGGCCTTGGCGAATTCGGCGCGCAATCGGGTAAATGCAATCGCTTCCTTCGTGCAGCCGGGTGTGTCGGCCTTGGGATAGAAATAAAGGACGAGGTTTCTGCCGTTGAAGTCTTTCAGCGAGACTTTGCCTCCACCGGCGCGGGGCAGGGTAAAGGCCGGAGCCTTCGCACCCGCAACAGGGTCCCCCATGTGCCTTCCTTTCGTCGTTTTCGAGCGGTCATGTCGCAAATGCCATTTGCGTCGGAGGGGCGCAACGGGTTCTGCGGATATGGACCTTAAGCTGCCCCCAGTTATTGGTCTGGGTCCCATTAAAACACGCATGCTTTGTCAGACGCGAAGGACGCGACCGAGCGCATGACAGGTTCAGAGCACGAGCACGGAAACCGGGCCCACGCCGTCGCCGTGGGTCGCGCGCCGCGACGGCGGCGCATGGCGTATCGGCTTGGAGCCTGGCGGTGGAGCTGGAGCGCGCTGCATCGCGGGAGTTTCCGCTTTCTTCGCTCGCGGTTTGTAAAGCGGCTGCTCTGGGGTTCGGCGATCTGCCTCACGACCGTGACGCTCGCGGCGCTGGGTCTGTGGTGGCGCCTGTCCAGCGGCCCGATCGAGCTTGACTTAGCTACGCCCTGGTTGAAGGCGGCAATCGAGGAAAACTTCGGCGGCAATCGCAGTGTGGTCGTTGGAGGCACCCAGCTCGAGCGCGATGAACGAGGCCGTACATCTCTGCGCTTGCGGGACATCGTCGTTCGCGATGCTGACGGTACCATCGTTGCGAGTGCGCCCAAAGCGGAAGTCGGACTCTCGGGCAAGAGCCTCTTGATGGGGCGGCTGCGTGCTCAAAGCCTCAACCTCGTAGGCGCCGAGATGTCGGTACGAATTGAAACTGACGGCAGCCTTACCGTATTCGCCGGCGCCGACAAGCGACCAATAGCCACGGCGGCACCGGCCGCCGCTCCTTTGCCCTCTCGCGACGCGAGATCTGCGGCCGCGCCTCAAGGCGCTTTAAACGCAGAGTTTCAAAATCTCGCGGCCATCATGGCGCGGATTGACGCTGTCGGCGAGACAGGTCTTGATGGGCACGATCTGCGCGAACTTGGTCTCAAGAATGGAAATCTTGTTGTTGACGATCGGCGCAATGGAAAGCAATGGAAGTTTGATGGCATCAATGTGAGTCTGACGCGGCCCCGGCAGGGTGGCGTTGTTTTCCGGCTGGAATCCGACAACACCGAGCGTCCTTGGGTATTAAGCGCGGCGATGCGGCCGCTTTCCGACGGGGTGCGTGCGGTTGGCATCGAGGCGCGAAAGGTTTCGACCCGCGATATTCTGCTGGCATTGCGGATGAACACGGGCGAATTCGATGTCGACCTCCCGCTGTCGGCAAGTATTCGCGCCGAGATCTCGCCGGAAGGCACGCCGCAGATGGTGCAAGGTCAGCTCATTTCCGATGCTGGAACCATCGCAGAGCGGCAATACGACAGAATAAATCTGAACATCGACCACGCCGACTTTCGGTTCAATTGGGATGCGCGCCGGCGAAGCTTGATTGTGCCGTTCCAGATTCAATCGGGTGCTAATCAGTTTACCATGCGTGCCACGCTGGAGCCGGTGCCGGAGCAGGACGGAGTTTGGTTGCTCAACGTGGCGCGCGGAGACTCTGTGATCGATCCTGTCATACTGGCGCCCGGCGCAACACCAGACGATGAGGGGATAGCCATCAATCGCCTGTCAGCACGCGCACGCCTCGATACAAACCGCAAACGCATCGAGCTTGAGCAGGGCGATCTCAGCCGCATCGATACGCGCCCCTCGCATAATATCGGCATGGCCGTCACTGGAAGTCTGGACTATTCGGGGCCCGAGCCTTACGTCGCCTTTGGTGTTGCCGGCACGCGGATGCCTGTGTCGGCATTGAAGCGGCTTTGGCCATTTTTTGCCGCTGCCGAAGTTCGGGCATGGGTCGACGAGCATATCGCGGGCGGCATGGTCGAGCGCGTCGTTGTTGCCGGCAACGCGCCTCTGGCAGACTTCAAGCACAACGGACCGCCGATGCCGGACGACGGTCTGTCGGTCGATATCGAGACCAGCGGAACAACGGCGCGTCCCATCGCAAGTTTGCCGCCCATTCGCGACGCCGATCTCACCTTGCGCATTGTCGGCCGCAATGCCGTCGTCAGCCTCGGCCGCGGGACAGTCGAGGCGGCGCCGGGGCGAAAACTCAACATTGCCGGAGGTGTGTTCGAAGTGCCGGATACGCATCCCAAACCGGCACCGGCACGTGCGAATTTCCGTATCGACGGGGGCATGCCGGCCGCTGCCGCGCTGCTTTCGAGCGAGGGACTGCGCGATGAGGTTGGCATCACGCTTGATCCGGCATCGACGCGCGGCACGATTGCCGCCCAGGTTGCCGTGAAATTGGCAATCGCACGACCAATGCCGGAGGATGCTTCGAGCTATACGATCAATGCGGATCTCATCAACTTTGCTGCCGACAAAATGCTGCTCGGTCAGAAAGTCGAGGCCTCCACTCTCAAAGTCGCGGCAACAAGTGACGGGTTCCAGGTCAAAGGCGATGTCAAAATCAACGGCATGCCTGCAACGATCGACCTGCGCAAAAAGAAAGGCGACGCCAGCGCCGAACTGCGCATGCAGTCGACGATCGACGAGGCCGCCCGCCATCGGCTTGGCATGGATCTCGGCTCGGCAGTCACTGGCGCTATTCCCATCAAGGTCATCACTCGCGTCGGCGATAGCGTGAGCGATGAAGGCATGAGTGTGGAAGCCGATCTCACGCCAGTAAAGATCGACAATCTTTTGCCTGGGTGGGTGAAAGCCGCCGGCAGGCCGGCGCGCGCCACCTACACAATGGTAAAAAATAACAAGGCGGTTCGTTTCGATGATCTGAGCATCGACGGCTCAGGCGCGACCGTGCGCGGCTCGGTCGAATTCGACAGTACGAACGAACTTGTATCGGCAAACTTTCCTGTCTTCGCGATGTCCGATGGTGACAAGCTGACGCTGAAAGCCGACCGTGGCACCGACGGTGCACTGCGGGTAGCGATGCGCGGCGATATTTATGACGGCCGAAATTTCGTGAAGTCGTCTTTGGCCTCAACGGACAAGGGCAAACAAAAGCAGGACGATCTCGATCTCGATATCAAGGTCGGCACCGTCGCAGGCCATAACGGCGAGACTTTGCGTGGCCTTGACCTGAGATTATCTCGCCGGGGCGGCCGCATCCGCAGTTTTTCAATGACAAGCAAAATCGGACGCGACACCCCGCTCAACGGCGACCTTCGCGTGCGCGCGCGCGACAACCATCAAGTTATCTATTTTGAAACGGATGATGCCGGTTCGCTGTTCCGGTTTACCGATATGTATCCGCGCATGTTTGGCGGCCAAATGTGGGTCGCGCTCGACCCGCCGACCCAGGAACAAACGCCCCAGGTCGGAACGCTCTACATTCGCAGCTTTGCGGTGCGCGGGGAACCGGCGCTTGAAAGGGTGGTGTCGGGAGCGCCTGGCACCGCGGGGGCGAGCGGAGTCGACTTCAGCGAGATGCGCGCTGACTTTACCCGCTTTCCCGGAAAAATGTCGGTCCGAGATGGCGTTGTGCGCGGCCCGCTGGTCGGCGCCACGGTTGAAGGTAACATCGACTACACACGCGATGACGTGCATCTGCGCGGTACGTTCGTCCCCTTCTATGGCCTCAACAATATGTTCGGGCAAATTCCGATCGTCGGCCTGTTCCTCGGTGGCGGCAACAAGGAAGGCCTGCTCGGTATCAATTATGAAGCGGTTGGCCCGCCCGGTGCCCCGCGCATAACGGTCAATCCCGTCAGCGCGATAGCGCCCGGTCTGTTGCGCAAATTTATCCCGTCGCCGGGGTCATTCGATCCCAACTTCCTGCCGCCGACGCGGTGATCTATTTGCGTTTGAGCTGGAAGTGTCGTTTTTTTCCGAACGATAGAATATGTACGCCTTCGGGTGTTGCGTTGCCGTTCGAAAGAGTCATCTTCTCGTCAACGACGACCGTGCCATTCAATCTGATGCCGCCGCTTTTGATTTGGCGCCGCGCTTCACTTGTTGAAGCTACTGCGCCGGTCGCCACCGCGGCATTGAGAATACCGATACCGTTCTCGATTTCGACGGTCGGCAGTGTTTCCGCCGGCGCGCCTTCCTCGAAGGTTTTCCGGGCGGTCTCCGCGGCCTGATCGGCGGCTGCACGACCATGCACAAGCGCGGTTGCTTCAGTGGCGAGCACTTTCTTCGCCTCGTTGATCTCACTGTCTTTCAGCGCGGCCAGACGTGCGATTTCTCCGAGAGGTAGCACCGTGAAGAGCCTGAGAAAGCGAGCGACGTCGCCGTCCTCGGTATTGCGCCAGTATTGCCAATAGTCGTAGGGGCTCACCAGGTCGGCATTGAGCCACACCGCCCCGGCTGCCGTTTTTCCCATTTTCGCGCCGGAGGAGGTGGTGATCAGCGGCGCTGTAAGCGCAAACAGCTGCGCATTCTGCATACGACGCCCAAGGTCGATGCCGTTGACGATATTGCCCCACTGATCGGAACCGCCCATTTGCAGAATGCACTCATATCTCTTGTTGAGTTCGACGAAATCATAAGCCTGCAAGACCATATAATTGAATTCGAGGAACGAGAGTTCCTGCTGCCGATCGAGCCTTAGCTTCACCGAGTCAAAGGACAACATCCGGTTGACCGAGAAATGTCGGCCCACGTCGCGCAGGAAGTCGATATAGTTGAGCTTGTTCAGCCAGTCGGCATTATTGGCCATGACCGCGTTGCCGCCAGCCCCTTCGAATTTCAGGAACTTCGAAAAAATAGCGCGGATGCCTTTGAGATTTTCGTTGATCGCGTCATCGGTGAGAACGCGGCGGCTTTCGTCCTTGCCGGACGGATCGCCGACGCGCGTCGTGCCGCCACCCATCAGCGCGATTGGGCGATGCCCGGTTTGCTGTAGCCAGTACAACATCATGATCGGCAACAGCGAGCCGATGTGCAGCGAGGCCGCGGTGCAATCGAAGCCTATATAGGCGGTTATCGCGCCAGCCTTGGCTCGCGCATCCAGCGCCTCCGGCTCCGAGACCTGGTGGATGAAGCCGCGCTCGGCCAGAACCTTAAGAAAATCGGATTTGTAGGCGCTCATCGATCTACCCATTGATAGCGGCCCGGTATTCCGACTGACGCTGGGTCGCTGCCTGGTGGCGGGTGGTGTAACAGGTCCGGCGTCGGATTCAACCAACGCATGATCGCGGAACGTAACAACTGTTTCTGGCCAAGCTCATGCGCGACGAATAAAGGGGCAGCCCTCATTTTTTCCTTTTTAGAAACGCCGCACAAAATCCCGCATCGAATTCCCGGTAGTTGTTGGTAATCTCTTCGCCCTTGCGAATGGTGCGACGTGCGACGATGTGCCCGTTATGCCAATGGGTATTGGCGTTGTCGGAATGGTTCATGTGGTGGTCGTGGTCGCTGGTCAGCAGGATTTCGCCATCCACCCGGTATCCGTAGTTCCAGATGTAGTCGCGCGCGGGCTTGGGCAATTTTGCGAATTGCGTCGGTGAGTAAACCCGATCGAAACCATCGACGAACCGCCAGACCTTTGTGCCTTTGCGAATAACCTGGCCCGCAAAAACACCCAGTCCGTGGATGGCGCTTTTATCAAGGTAAGTCTTGACGAGAAGCATGATTTACAATGCGGACGGCGAATCCGCTTGCCACCAATTCTAACGCCAGACCTTCAAACCCCGCAAACCGGTCCAGTGCCGAATTTCACGCCGCCGGCTTGCGCTCGGTCTTTAGCCGCTTGTCGAGGTAGGCGCTGATCGAAGTAAGCAGCGCTTCTACCTTTCCGTCAAAGAAATGGTTGGCGCCTTGCACAACCTTTTGCTCGATCACGATGCCCTTCTGGGTCTTGAGCTTGTCCACCAGGGTGGTGACATCCTTGTGCGGCACGACGGCATCCTTGTCGCCATGAATAATCAGACCCGACGACGGGCAGGGCGCCAGGAACGAGAAGTCATAAAGGTTTGCGGGTGGGCATATCGAAATAAATCCCTCGATCTCCGGTCGGCGCATCAACAACTGCATGCCGATCCAGGCGCCGAATGAGAAACCTGCGATCCAGCAGCTCTTCGCCTCCGGATTGATGGTTTGCGCCCAGTCAAGCGCCGAAGCCGCGTCGGACAATTCGCCCTGGCCATGATCGAACGACCCCTGACTGCGCCCCACGCCACGAAAATTGAAGCGCAGCGCGGAAAATCCGCGATGAACGAAGGCGTAGTACAGCTGGTAAATGATCGGGTGGTTCATCGTCCCGCCGAACTGCGGGTGCGGATGAAGGATGATGGCGATTGGCGCGTTTTTCTGCCTTGCAGGATGATATCGCCCCTCAATGCGTCCGGCAGGGCCGGCGAAGATAATCTCGGGCATTGCTATTGTCCTCGAACCGGGCTTGCCAGCCTTGGCTGGTGGCATCTGGATATGTGCAGCCTCATGGAACTACTAAACTGGCCGTTTAGTTTAGAATTATTCTAATTATATGAATTCCGCTGTTCCCAGCCACAACACACGCTATAAGGGCCGGACGATTTCGGGCTTCTACCACGATCCCCGGGGCGAAAAGCAAGCTTTTTGCGGGATCTAAATGCAAGACGGTAATTAGGTATTGGCAAAAGCCATGGCCGAGCGAGCTTATTTCGATTGGAACGCCACCGCGCCTTTGCGGGCGGAGGCTCGCGATGCCATGCGCGAGGCTTTGGGGCACACCGGCAATGCCTCTTCAGTGCATGCAGAGGGACGCGCTGTCCGCCAGTTGGTGGAGGAGGCTCGTTCAAAAGTTGCGAAATTGGTCGGGGCGGAAGCCAGGAACGTCACGTTCACGAGCGGCGCCACCGAAGCGAACATGATGGCACTGACCGCCGCGATCGAGATCGGTGGCCGGAGGGCTTTGCGTGACCGTCTGTTCGTGTCGGCGATCGAACATCCTTCGGTGCGCAGCGGTGGACGTTTTGCTGCCGGGGATGTCGAAGAGTTGCCGGTCACCGGTAACGGCGTTGTCGATCTCGTCGCTCTTACAAACGCCCTTGAAAAGTCCGAACGTCCGTTGGTGTCGATCATGCTCGCCAACAATGAAACCGGCGTGATCCAGCCCATCGCACAAATCGCCGCGATCGTGCACGCGGCTTCCGGTGTGCTGCATGTGGATGCCGTACAGGGCGCCGGCCGAATCGACTGCAACGTTGCGACACTCGGCGCTGACCTTGTGAGCCTGTCCTCGCACAAACTCGGCGGTCCGCAGGGCTCTGGGGCATTGATCAGCTGCGGCGACATCCATATCGCCGAGCCTCTGATAAAAGGTGGCGGCCAGGAGCGGGGCCGGCGAGCGGGGACCGAGAATGTCGCCGCTATCGCTGGCTTCGGCGCGGCCTGCGCCGCTGTAAACCCGACCGAGGCGGAGCGAACCGCGCTTCTGCGCGATCGGCTGGAAGAAGGCATCGCGGCCGCGACGCCGGGTGCCGTGATATTCGGCAAGTCCGCGCCGCGCCTTCCGAACACGACGCTCTTCGCGGTGCCGGGTCTTAAGGCGGAGACTGCAGTAATTGCATTTGATCTCAATGGGATAGCGGTTTCGTCCGGCTCCGCCTGCTCCTCCGGCAAGGTTCAGGCCTCGCACGTGCTGAGCGCGATGGGTGTCGAGCCGGCAATGACCCGCAGCGCCGTGCGCGCGAGCATTGGTTGGAGCACCGGCGAGGCCGAGGTCGCTCAATTCCTGAAAACTTGGAAAACGCTTACGGGATCATTACTTAAGGAGAAACGTGGCATCGCCGCCTGAGCGGCGTGCGACACGCGACCCACATCGTCAACCATGGGAACCAGCGCACCAGAATAGCGCGAACACCATAACCGACAAATCCAACCCGCGGTCCTTGCAACCGTGAGCGGAGGGAAGAATGCCGGCCGTACAAGAGACCGTCGAACAGGTTCGCCGTATCGACGTTGATCAATACAAATACGGGTTCGTGACCGATATCGAATCCGAGAAGGCTCCCAAGGGTCTTTCGGAAGATACCGTTCGATTTATTTCGGCCAAGAAGAACGAGCCGCGATGGATGCTCGATTGGCGGCTGGAGGCTTTTAAGCGCTGGCTGACCTTGCGCGAGCCGACCTGGGCGCGCGTGAACTATCCGAAGATCGATTACCAGAATGCCTATTATTATTCGGCACCGAAGAAGAAGGCGCTGGCCTCGCTCGATGAGGTCGATCCCGAGATCCTCAAGACCTACGAGAAGCTGGGCATTCCGTTGCGCGAGCAGGAAATCCTTGCCGGCGTCGTGCGCCCCGAGGGGGAACGACGCGTGGCTGTGGACGCGGTGTTTGATTCCGTGTCAGTCGCCACAACCTTCAAGGAAGAGCTGAAAAAAGCCGGCGTGATCTTCCTGCCGATGTCGGAAGCGATCCGCGAACATCCCGAGCTGGTGAAAAAGTATCTTGGTTCGGTGGTGCCGACCTCCGACAATTTCTTCGCGACCCTGAATTCCGCCGTGTTCTCAGACGGCTCGTTCGTCTATGTGCCGCCGGGCGTGCGCTGCCCGATGGAGCTCTCTACCTATTTCCGCATCAATGAGGCAAATACGGGCCAGTTCGAGCGCACGCTGATCATCGCCGAAAAGGGCGCGTATGTCAGTTATCTCGAAGGCTGTACCGCGCCGATGCGCGATGAGAACCAGCTTCATGCCGCTGTGGTCGAACTGGTCGCGCTTGACGATGCTGAGATCAAATATTCGACCGTGCAGAACTGGTACCCCGGCGATGCCGATGGCAAAGGTGGCATCTTCAACTTCGTTACCAAGCGCGGCGACTGTCGCGGCGCGCGTTCGAAGATTTCCTGGACGCAGGTTGAGACCGGCTCGGCGATCACATGGAAATATCCGAGCTGCATCCTGCGCGGCGATCATTCGCGCGGCGAATTCTATTCAATCGCAATTTCGAACGGCCACCAGCAGGTCGACAGCGGCACCAAGATGCTCCATCTCGGCAAGAATACGACCAGCCGCATCATTTCCAAGGGTATCGCGGCTGGAAAATCGAATAACACCTATCGCGGACTCGTCTCCGCGCATCGCAAGGCCAAAGGTGCACGCAATTTCACTAATTGCGACTCGCTGCTGATAGGCCACGAATGCGGCGCACACACCGTGCCCTATATTGAGGCGAAGAATTCCTCGGCAATTTTCGAGCACGAGGCGACGACGTCGAAAATTTCCGAGGACATGCTGTTCTATTGCCGGCAGCGCGGAATGTCGGCGGAGGAGGCGACTGCGCTGGTGGTCAACGGTTTCGTCAAGGATGTGCTTCAGCAGTTGCCGATGGAATTTGCGGTAGAAGCGCAAAAACTGATTTCGATCTCTCTGGAAGGAAGCGTGGGTTAATCGAATGGCGTTTCTTGAAGTCAACAATCTGCATGTCGAGGTCGAGGACAAGAAGATCCTCAACGGCTTGACGTTGTCTGTCGACAAGGGCCAGGTCGCTGCCATCATGGGTCCGAATGGCTCCGGAAAGTCGACTCTCGCCTATGTGCTGGCCGGCAAGGATAACTACAAGGTCACCGAAGGCGACGTTTTGCTCGACGGGGAAAGCATTCTCGGTATGGCGCCCGACGAACGCGCGGCCAAAGGCATGTTTCTTGCGTTCCAGTATCCCGTGGAAGTCCCCGGCGTCGCCACGATGACGTTCCTGCGCACCGCGCTCAACGCTCAGCGCAAAACGCGCGGGCAGGACGAATTGTCAACGCCGGACTTTATGAAGCTGGTGCGCGACACAGCCGGCCATCTCGGTATTAGCCCGGACATGCTTCGACGTGCGGTCAATGTCGGCTTTTCAGGCGGCGAGAAGAAACGCAATGAAATTTTGCAGATGGCGGTGCTGCAGCCGCGGCTCGCGGTGCTCGACGAAACGGATTCCGGCCTTGATATCGACGCGCTCAAGATTGTCGCCGACGGTGTCAATCGGCTGCGCTCGCCCGACCGTTCGATGGTGGTGATAACGCACTATCAACGCCTGCTGAACTACATCGTGCCCGACGTCGTGCATGTGCTGGCCAAGGGCCGGGTGGCGAAGTCGGGTGGCAAAGAGCTCGCGCTTGAGCTGGAGGCCAAGGGGTATGCCCAATTTCAGGGCGAGGCGGCCTGATGAACGTCGACGCGCGCGCCACTAAAACCCCGGCCGAACTGGCGCTCAGCGCTGCCTTTGCGGCGGCACGCAACAAGCTGCCGGGCAAAGGTCCTGTCGCCGCGCTACGTGAGGATGCCTTCCGCCGTTTCGATGCCAGTGGCTTGCCGCATCGTCGCATCGAGGAGTGGAAATACACCGATCTGCGCGCGCTCATGCGCGAAGCCAAGCCTTTGGCGGAGCCCGCCAGGACGACAGGCAAAGTGGCAGGGCTCTCCGGTGTTGAGGCGAGCTGCATCGCCATCGTCAATGGCCGCTACGAGCCGGGTTGGAGCGATTTCAACTCGCACGATCCGGGCATAATGCTGACAGAGCTTTTCGCTTTTGCAGCCGAGGGAGCGACCTACCGTCTCGGCGATGTGCCTGGCAAGGACGATACCGCGCTTTCACTCAATACTGCCTTCATGACCGGTGGCGTTGTCCTGCGCGTCAAGAAAGGCGCCAGCATCGAAAAACCGATCCATATCGCTCATATATTCGCCGGCCGCTCGGGAGCAGCGGTGTATCCACGGGCCGTCGTGATCGTCGAGGCTGGCGCGCGGCTGACACTGATCGAAAGTTTTGATGGCCCCGACCGCGTCGACTATCAGGTCAATTCGGCGCTCGAGCTTGTTATCGGGGAGAGTGCGCATGTCGATCATATCAAGGTTGGTCGCGACGGGGACGCTGCGTTGCGAATTTCGACTTTGGGCGTGACGGTCGAGGGAAAAGCCGACTATCGGGATTTTGCCTTCACGACCGGTGGCGCCGTCGTGCGCAACCAGACCTTCGTACGGTTTGGCCGCGAAGGGACCCAAGCATCGATCAGCGGAGCGACGCTGATCAAGAATCGGCAACACGTCGACAATACCTTGGTCATCGAGCATGCGGCGAGCGGGTGCACCAGCCGTGAGCGATTCAGATCGGTTCTTGACGGCGAAAGCCACGGCGTCTTCCAGGGCAAGATCGTGGTCGAGCCGCGGGCACAAAAGACCGACGCCAAGATGGCGAGTCACGCATTGCTTCTGTCTGATGCGGCGGAAGCCGACAACAAGCCGGAACTGGAAATCTTCGCCGATGACGTGCAATGCGGGCATGGCGCGACCGCAGGGGCACTCGACAGCGGGCTCAAGTTCTACCTGATGTCGCGGGGCATTCCCGAGAAGCAGGCGGAGGCTTTGTTGATCCAGGCTTTCGTGGGCGAGGCGATCGAAGACATCGCACACGAAAATGTTCGTGAGGCGCTTGTGCAGGCATCAGTCAAATGGCTGGACGGGCGGGCATGACAATGCATCCTGCGGTGAGCAATGGATCCTATGATGTCGCCCGCATCCGCGAGGATTTTCCTGCGTTGGCGCTGCAGGTCTACGGCAAGCCGCTGGTCTATCTCGACAACGCCGCCTCGGCGCAAAAGCCAAAGCAAGTCCTCGACCAGCTACAGAGGGCTTACACCCAGCAATATGCCAACGTGCATCGCGGGCTTCATTATCTCGCCAACGAGGCGACCGAGGCTTACGAGGCGGCACGGGAGACCGTACGCGCTTTTCTTAATGCCGAGCGCAAGGAAGAAATCATCTTCACGCGAAACGCAACCGAAGCAATCAATCTCGTTGCCTATACCTTCGGCCGCGAGCGCATCAAGGCGGGCGATGAAATCGTGCTCTCGATCATGGAGCATCATTCCAATATCGTGCCCTGGCATTTTCTGCGCGAGCGTCAAGGCGCGGTGATCAAATGGGCGCCGATCGATGATGACGGAAATTTCCTCCTCGACGAATTTGAGAAGCTACTTACGCCTCGAACCAAGATGGTGGCGATTACCCACATGTCGAACGCACTTGGCACCATCGTGCCGGTGAAAGATGTTGTGCGGATTGCGCATGCACGTGGCATTCCGGTGCTGCTCGACGGAGCGCAGGCGGCTGTTCACATGGATGTCGACGTACGCGACATCGGGTGTGATTTCTATGTGTTTACCGGGCACAAGGTATACGGGCCGACGGGCATCGGCGCGCTCTACGGAAAGTATGAACATCTTGCCGCGATGCCGCCATTCAATGGCGGCGGCGAAATGATTCACGAGGTGTTTGAGGACCGAATTACTTACGGCCAGCCGCCCTACAAGTTCGAGGCCGGTACGCCGGCAATCGTGCAGGCCATTGGGCTTGCTGCTGCAATCGACTACGTCAATTCGGTTGGCAAGCCGCGCATTCGCAAGCACGAGAACGGATTGATCAAGTACGCGCACGAGCGGCTCGGCCAGATCAACTCGCTTCGCATTGTCGGCAATGCGCCGGACAAGGGGCCGATCGTGTCATTCGAGATGAAAGGCGCGCACCCGCACGACGTTGCAACCATCATCGACCGCGGGGGTGTCGCCGTGCGCGCCGGAACTCATTGCGTGATGCCGCTGCTGGCGCGGTACGGACTGACAGCCACCTGCCGGGCCTCGTTCGGCATGTATAATACGAAGGATGAGGTGGATACTCTCGCCGCCTCACTCGTCAAGGCGCAGGAATTCTTGCATGACCGATGATACGTCCGACAGTGCACCTGTGGCGGAGAAGGCTCCGGAAAATGCTGCGGTCGTCGGGTCACCGGCGCTGCCGCCCGACGAACTCAACAAGCTCACCGATGACATCATCGCGGGGCTTAAGACCGTCTATGACCCGGAAATACCGGCTGACATCTACGAGCTCGGTCTGATCTATAAAATCGATATCGGCGACGACCGAACCGTGAAAATCGACATGTCATTGACATCCCCCAATTGTCCGGCCGCGCAGGATCTGCCGGTCATGGTGGAGAATGCCGTATCGAGCGTGCCGGGTGTGAAAGAGACCAAAGTCGCGATCGTCTGGGAACCGCCCTGGGACCCGAGCCGGATGTCGGACGAGGCCCGTTTAGTGCTCAATATGTGGTGAGTTACATTTTTTGAACGAAGACACTAGATAAAGGCGAGAACAAGAGGACGGCCATGGCGACTGCGCGACCCCGACCCCAGGTGATGCGGCTCACCGATGCCGCCGCAATGCGCATCAAGGATGTGATGGCGCGAGCCACCAAACCGGTTGCCGGCGTACGCGTCGGTGTCAAGAATGGCGGTTGCGCGGGCCAAGAATACACCATGGAATACGCCGACGCGATCCGGCCCACCGACGAGGTCGTCGAGGATAAGGGCGTCAAGATTCTTATCGACCCGAAAGCGGTGCTGTTCCTGCTCGGTACCGAGATGGACTACAAGACCGAGAAATTGTCGGCCCAGTTTATTTTCAACAATCCGAACCAGACCAGCGCCTGCGGGTGTGGCGAGTCGGTGCAGCTCACCCCGGCGAAAGGCGCAGAGTAGCGCGATCAGGCCACTTGCGTGGCGGCATTGTCGGCGGCGACTTCCGGGTCCGTCTCACACATCACGCGGTTGCGGCCGTGACGCTTGGCGGCATAAAGGCATTCATCGGCACGCTCGATTAGCGACTGGGCATCGTCGCCATTGTGCAGTGAGGCAACCCCGATCGAAATCGTTACCCGGCCCAGATGCTCGCCGGTCGAACGCTTCATCAGTTCTTTCTCCATAACCGCGCGTCGAATGTGGTCGGCGACAGTGACTGCCGCGCGCAGAACCGTGTTCGGAAGAACGACGGCAAATTCCTCGCCGCCGTACCGTGCCGCGGTATCTTTACCCTTGACGTTGTGTTTGACGGACATCGCCACCAGACGCAAGACCTGGTCACCGGTCAGATGGCCGTAGCTGTCGTTGAAGTTTTTGAAGTGATCAATGTCGGTGAGCATCAGCGAAAGGGGTTCGTCCGTAGTAACCGCATGCGCAATGGCTTTCTCCAACGCAATATCGAAAAATTTTCTGTTGGCAAGTTGTGTCAGAGGATCAGTGAGGCTTTCGGTGCGAACCGCTTCGAGACTTTCCTGTAATTCGTCGATTTCCCGCTTTGAAGCGGAGAGGCGTTGCTCCAGTTGTCGGTTGGACACCTCCATCGTTTTCGTGGTCTGCACAAGGCTTTCGACAATCGCGCGCAGACCCTCGCGATCCTTTGATCGATCGAGTTGTTCGGTCGCGCCGACGAGGCTCTCGGTATAGCTGGTGGTGGAACCGACCGCGGCGTCGATCATCGCCATGACTTGTTCGATCTCGCCTTTGACCATACTGCCGACCTGGTCGATGCGTTCTGTCAGTCGCGCTGGCGACATGAAGTTTTCGTAGATGTGCGTCAGATCGGCTTCGGAAATTGTCCCCTTGGTCTTGAGGATCGCATTGACCTGCTGGTTCAGCGCCGGGTGATAACCTGTCGCGTAGGCGTACCAGATTTCATAATTTCGCGGAGTCGCGGCCTGGCGCAGCGCCTTCATTTGTCCGAGCGCAATGTCCGCGAACGCGATCGTGCGTTCGTAATCTTCGGCACGCCCGGTCATTGCCAATACCCCCCAGCTGCAAGCCTGTGCTTGCGGAGGACACATAAGGCGCCTCGTTGCGAACGTATGTGACGGAAGTGAATAGGGGGTAAATTTGGAACTTACGATGCAACTTGTAGTCGCGCAGGCCGCCCAGCTGTCAGGCTTTGACTGGCCGCAGCAAGAAAGCCGGCAAATGGCCGGTTTCCGTTTCTTCCGTTCGCGGAGGATGCGAGGGCAAGTTGCGGGCAGGCGTTTCTTTTTTTGCCCGATGCGCTGGTTTGCGGTCACGCTGCCGATGGCGCGGGCCGGTGGCGGGTGGTCGTTCGCTTTTTTGGGACGGCCCGCTCTGCGGCGTTTCGGTAGACGCCGGCTTGCCCATCCACGGGATCGTCTGGCCGATCAGACGCTCGATGGCGCCAACCGATTTGCTGTCGACCGGGGCGACGATGGTGATTGCCGTACCGCTTCGCCCGGCGCGCCCGGTGCGGCCGATGCGATGAACGTAGTCGTCCGGGTGATGCGGTACATCAAAATTGAATACGTGGCTGACTTCAGGAATATCGAGACCGCGCGCGGCGACGTCCGATGCGATCAACAACTCGACTTCACCGCGACGGAAACGGTCGAGCGCCGCCATGCGTGCCGGTTGATCCATATCGCCGTGCAAAGCGACCGCGTTGAATTGATGACGCAGCAGTGAACGATGTAAGTTAGCGACTTCGCGTTTGCGATTGCAAAAGATAATGGCGTTCTTGAAACCGGCGGCGGCACGGATCAGCTGACGTAGCGTCTCGCGTTTCTCGTGTGGATCTCGGCCGGTGGGCACGAGCAACTGCGTGATGGTCGTAGCTGCTGTCGCGGGCTTGGTTACTTCGACGCGGACCGGATTGTGCAGAAAATTATCGGCGATGCGCTGAATCTCGGGAGGCATCGTCGCGGTAAAGAAAAGAGTTTGGCGGGTGAACGGTACCAGTTTGCCAATGCGCTCGATGTCGGGAATGAAACCCATGTCGAGCATGCGGTCGGCTTCGTCGATAATCAGAAGCTCGCAGCCGGACAAGAGCAGCCGTCCGCGTTCAAAGTGGTCGAGCAGGCGACCTGGAGTGGCGATCAGCACATCGACGCCGCGCAGCAACTTGGCATCCTGATCGTCGTACGAAACCCCGCCGATGATCAGCGCGACGTTGAGCTTGTGGTTCTTGCCGTATTTCTCGAAATGCTCGGCGACCTGCGCGGCAAGTTCGCGCGTCGGCTCGAGAATGAGCGTGCGCGGCATACGCGCGCGGGCGCGCCCTTTTTCCAACATCGTCAGCATTGGAAATACGAACGCGGCGGTCTTGCCGGTTCCGGTTTGCGCGATACCGAGCACGTCGCGCCGTGCAAGCACGTGCGGAATAGCCTGGTCCTGAATGGGGGTGGGGGACTTGTAGCCGGCCGCTCCGATGGCCGTGAGAACCTTGGCTGATAAGCCGAGATGGGAAAAAGGCATATACCCTCAGAAGCCGTCCAGATCGCGCCGGACTAAAAAACCGATTGCTTTGCGCGGGGGGCGACCGAATCCTAAAGTCTGATCGGTTGCCCCGGAACATAGGGTGCGAAGGGCTAAAGTCAATGCTTCCGCATCGCTTAAACCGTATTAATTCTTAATCTTTTCGCACTGGAGCGCATGATGGCGCCTGTTTTGCCGCTCGTCCTTGTACCGGGGCTGTTGTGTAGTGCCCGGCTTTATGCGCCGCAAATAGCAGCGCTCTGGCCATTCGGGCCGGTCATGGTGGCAGATCACCGCCGCGATGCAGACATGGGCGCGATTGCCGCTCGCATTCTTGCCGATGCACCGCCGCGGTTCGCACTCGCCGGTCTCTCCATGGGCGGTCACATCTCCTTCGCCATGTTGCGACTAGCCCCAGAGCGCATCGCCAAGCTTGCGCTTCTCGATACCTCGGCGCGACCGGATAGCGCAGATCAATCCGCTGGACGTGAAAAATTGATCGCCTTGACGCAAGCGGGCAAATTCGACGATGTGGTCGAGACGCTTGCATTGCGTTTCCTGCACCGTAGCAAGCACAATGACGAGACATTCAAAGGCATTGTGCGAAAGATGGCCGACGACACCGGACCACAGGCTTTTGTACGTCAGGAAAAGGCTATCATGTCGCGGCAGGATTCCCGGCCGATGCTCGCAACAATCCATTGCCCAACGCTGGTATTGGTTGGTGACGGCGACGAACTAACGCCGCCCGAACTGTCGAAAGAAATCTGCGCCGGTATTTCAGGCGCGCGCCTGGTCGTTGTGCCAGGCTGCGGACATCTATCCACCGTCGAGAAACCCGACGCGGTGAATGCGGCGCTCGCCGAATGGCTCTCCGCCTGAACGGCTCGCACGCGTAAGAAAATGAATTGTGCAATGCTTTCCGGGGTTCGTCCCTTTGCGTTCACGCGGGCGGACGCCTATAGCAAGCATCGGAAATATTCGCGGGAATAGGCAATGCGCACGCAGGTCGGAATTATTGGAGCGGGCCCCGCCGGTCTTATGCTGGGGCGGCTTCTGCACCTGCAGGGCGTCGAATCGATCATCGTCGAAAATCGGAGCCGCGATTATATCGAAAACCGCATTCGAGCCGGCTTGATCGAGCACTGGGCCGCCGATCTCCTTGCCGACGTTGGTGTGGGTGCGCGACTCAAACGCGAGGGCATGCCGCACTGGGGCATCAATATCGGGATCAGCGGCGACCTCCACCGCATCGACTTCAAATCTCTCGTGAACAAAAGAGTGACGATTTACGGCCAGCAAGAAGTCGTGAAGGATCTGGTTGAGCGCCGGCTCGCGGATAGCGGCCCGTTGCTGTTCGAGGTTGATGACGTTGCTGTCACCGATCTGAAATCGCAGAAGCCAAAAATCAAATTCAGCCACGATGGTCGCGTAAAGGAGATCGATTGCGATTTCATTGCCGGGTGTGACGGATTTCATGGAATTTGCCGGCCGAGCGTCCCAGACGGGGTGCTCAGCGTGTTCGAGCGCGACTATCCATTCGGTTGGCTCGGCATATTGTCGGAGAGCCCGCCGCCGGATCACGAATTGATCTATTCCTATACCGACCGCGGCTTTGCCCTTTACACGATGCGTTCGCCGACCTTGGCTCGGCTTTATCTGCAATGTGACCACGACGAGGATATTGAGAATTGGCCCGACGACCGCGTGTGGGACGAATTGCATAAAAGACTAGGCGGTGCGCGCAAACTCGCCGAAGGCAACATACTGCAAAAAGGCATCACGCCGATGCGAAGCTTCGTGGTCGAGCCAATGCAGTATGGGCGGCTGTTCCTTGCCGGTGACAGCGCCCATATCGTGCCGCCGACGGGTGCCAAGGGCATGAACCTTGCTTTCGCCGATGTGATGATGCTGTCGCGCGCGTTGGAAGACTTCTACAAACACAAGCGAAGTGATCGGCTGGATAATTATTCGAAGGCTTGTTTGCGGCGAGTCTGGTATGCGCAGCGTTTCTCCTGGTGGATGACCCAAATCATGCACCGTTTCCCGAATGAATCGGCATTCGACCGCCGCCGCCAGCTCTCCGATCTTGACTATCTGACCAGTTCGAAGGCCGCAGCGACGTCACTGGCAGAGCAATACGTCGGGCTGCCGCTGGATTAATCGCCGAGGACCGAGCGGAGCGGGCGCCGCAAAATAGCGATGATGGTTGCGGATAAGGCCGAGACAAGCGCGAGCATCAGGAAGAAGTACGGTTTTTCCATTTTCGACCAGAATGTGCCGAGATAGCCGGCCAGGAACCCGCCGACAAAGCTCGTCGAAAGCCATACGCCCATCATCATCGACAGCAACGATGTCGGCGCGATCTTGGTTATCAGCGAGAGGCTTGTCGGCGAGACATAGAGTTCGCCGATTGTAATGACGACGAAAAAGGCGAGCAGCCACAGCCAGCTTGCTTTGCCGTCGCCGGCGCTCCAGGCCGCCGCCGTCATAACAAGATAGGCGAGGGCGTTGATCAGGCAGCCAATTGCGAGCTTTGTGGCGGTCGACGGTTCGTTATTTCCCTGGCGGCGCCATAACGCGACAATGAATGGTGTGAAGGCGAAAATCATGAAGGGGTTGAACGCCTGAAACCACGTCACCGGAATTTCGCCGCCCAAAAATTGGCGGTCGGTAAACTGATCGGCCCACAGTGTGATCGTGTTGCCTTGCTGTTCGTAGGTCGCCCAAAACAGGCTGATCGGTGCAAACAGCAGGAAAATGGCGATGATCGACTGCCACGCAGTTCGATCAAGCGGCGCCTTTGCCGCTGCCCGCTTTTCAAAAGCGTCCTTCGGCAGGTGTGGCGTTGCCACTAAATATATGATGAGGCCAAGCGTCATTCCGACACCGGCGGCAGCAAATCCGTAATGCCAACCGACCCGTTCGCCAAGCGTGCCGCAGATCAATGGGGCGAGAAACGCGCCAAGATTGATGCCGACATAGAAAATGGAAAAGGCACGATCACGCCGGCGGTCGCCAGGAGCGTAGAGTGCGCCGACCTGGGTCGAGATGTTCGGTTTAAAAGCGCCGTTACCGAGAATAAGGAAACCGAGCGCGAACAAAAAAAGTTGCTCGAACGCCATCATGAAGTGACCGACAGCCATCAACGTTGCGCCGATGATGACAGTACGACGCTGGCCAAGCACACGGTCGGCCAAAAGCCCTCCGAGGATCGGCGTCAAATAGACCAGTCCGGTGTAAAAGCCGTAGATTTGCGAGGCCAGCGGCTGCGGCGCGAGCGGTCCGAACACCGATTCCAGCACGTTTTGGAAGCCAGCAAGTCCGAACACCTCGCCTGTGCGCTGTGGTGCAAACAGATGTTTGAGCATGTAGAGCACGAGGAGTGCCCGCATCCCATAATACGAGAAGCGCTCCCACATTTCTGTCGCGAAGAGATAGGCGAGTCCCCGTGGGTGACCGAAAATTTCTCGACTCGCGCTATGGTTGTATGCTTGAAACGCGCGTTCTGAAGTCATGGGTACTGCGGACACGATCCTTAAGGAGCGAAACAATAACACATCACGATAAAGACGTTTTCCAATGGCGGCACTCAGTGTACGCTTTTAACAAGCGTGACCGGGGAGGGACGGCACGCAAACAGAGGACTGCAATGTAATGATGAGGATTCGTAGCGGCACAATTTTCGGACTGGCGATGGTGTTTGCGGTCTTGTTTGCCGGAAATGCGCCCGCCCAGGTCGAGTATCCGAATCGACCGATCCATTTCATCGTCGGCTTTGCCGCCGGCGGCGGCAACGACTTGTTCGCTCGCCTGGTGGTGCAAAAATTTCAGGAGAATACCGGCGCAACCGCGGTGATCGAAAATCGCGTGGGTGCTGGCGGCCGAATTGCTGCCGAATTCGCGGCGCGTCAGCCGGCGGACGGCTACACGGTTCTGGTCGGCGCCACCGGGCAGATGTCGATCGCTACCGCGATTTTTTCCGATCTTAGCTATCACGCGAGCAACAGCTTCATCCCGCTCAATATGATCGCTTCGTTCCCGCTGGTTTTGGTTGTGCCGGCTGATCATCCTGCGAAGAACATGAAGGAGCTCGTCGCTTGGGCAAAAGCCAATCCTGACAAGTCCAACTACGGTACGTCCTCGCCGGCGTTTACGATCGCGAGCGAGTTGCTCAAGCTCAAAACCGGAATGCCGGGAGTGGCAATTCCTTACAAGAGCAGCAATGAATCGAACCTCAGCGTCGTCGCTGGGCAATGTCTGTTCACTATCTCCGACGGCCCCCCGGTGATCCCGCTGGTCAACGGAGGCAAAATCCGTGCACTGGCGGTAACCGGCGCTGAGCGCTCGCCCGAACTGCCGGACGTGCCGAGCATGGCCGAAGCGGGCTTTCCGGAAGTCAACACCCAGCTATGGAGCGGTTTTTTTGTCCCTGCCGGTACGCCAGCTCCGATCGTTGCCAAACTCACGGCAGACCTGGGCAAAGCCCTTGCCGATCCGGGAGTGAGAGAGGGTCTGCAAAAAATGGCCGTTAAGCCGGGTGGGCCCACTGGCGAGGCTTTCAGGACGCGCATCGACGCCGATATCAAGAACTTCGCTGAAGTGGTGAAGGCGGCCAACCTCACCTTTAAGTAGCTATCGACAGCATACGATACCGTAGACCAATTGCCGCCGCGCGCGCCGCTGGTATTGTTGCCAGATCGTGGAGTGGCGGTGACATGCGGCTGGTAGCAGTTCTGGTTGCGTCGTTGATACTGTTCAATGAGGCAAACGCTGCGTCGGTCGAAGAGCTGTTCCGGCAGTTTGGCTTATTCGGGTCCTGGGCGACCGAGTGCAACAAACCGGCTACGCCGGGCAATCCGCACGTCAGTATCACGATGCCGAGCGTAGGACTGGTCCTTGAAGACCATAACCTCGGCCCCGATTTCACGGTCAACCGTTATAGCGTGCTCTCGGCCGAACGAGTGTCAGCGACCAGTCTTTCGGTCGATGTTATTTTCCAGCCTGGCACCGAGATCGAAGAGCGGCAAAAACTCGTTTTTTCCGTGCGCGACCATACGCGGCGGACGCTATTCAATCAGACCGATGGCGGTGCAGTACGGGTTAAGGATGGCGTGGCGCTCGCGCGCGGCAAGAGGACGCCCTTGTTGCAGAAATGCGACGAAAGCAGCGTCAGCCACTGATCAAACGTCCAGCAATTCCGCGCTCGCGAACTCGGCCTTTTCCTGGATGAACTCAAAGCGTGCTTCGGCCTTCGTCCCCATCAGGCGCTCAACGGCCCGCGCCGTTGGTTTCGTCTCTTTGTCCGCCAGCACCACGCGGAGCAGCGTACGCTTGCTCCGGTCCATGGTGGTTTCCTTCAGTTGTGCCGCCATCATTTCGCCGAGGCCCTTAAAACGGCTGACTTCTACCTTGGCGTTGGCGTGAAATTCCTTCTTCAGCAGAATCTCTTTGTGCTTGTCGTCGCGGGCGTAAAAGATCTTCCCCCCGTGCGACAATCGGTAAAGCGGCGGTACAGCCAGATAAAGTCTCCCGCCTTCGATGAGCTTCGGCATTTGCCGGTAAAAGAACGTTATCAATAGTGAGGCGATATGCGCGCCGTCCACGTCAGCATCGGTCATGACGATGACCTTCTCGTAGCGCAGATCCTTTTCGTGAAAATGGGAGCCGGTGCCGCACCCGAGCGCCTGAATCAGATCCGCGAGTTGCGCATTCTGCGCAAGCTTGTCTTTGCCGGCCGACGCGACATTCAAGATTTTGCCGCGCAACGGCAATACAGCTTGCGTGCGCCGGTCGCGCGCCTGTTTAGCGGAACCGCCGGCGCTGTCACCCTCTACGATGAAAATTTCGGAACCTTCCGACGCCGATGAAGTGCAATCGGCGAGCTTGCCCGGGAGACGCAATTTGCGCACCGCGGTTTTGCGGGCAATGTCCTTTTCTTGCCGACGACGAATACGCTCGTCAGCGCGCTCGACGACGAAGTCGAGCAGCTTGTTGGCCTGCATCGGATTGCCCGCAAGCCAGTGGTCGAAAGGATCCTTGATCGCCTGCTCGACGATGCGCTGGGCTTCGGCGGTGGCGAGGCGATCCTTGGTCTGACCCTGGAATTCGGGTTCCCGCACGAAGACAGAAAGCATACAGCCGGCGCCGGTCATGACATCGTCGCTGGTGACGGGCGCGGCGCGCTTTTCCTGTCCGACGCGTTCGGCGTGGTCCTTTAATCCGCGCAACAGGGCAGTGCGCAGACCGGATTCGTGCGTGCCGCCATCCGGGGTCGGGATTGTGTTGCAGTAGGAGTTGAGGAAGCCGTCGGTGTCGGCGGTCCATGCCACGGCCCATTCCACGGCGCCGTGGCGGCCGGTCTTGCCGGCCGAGCCCGTGAAAATGTCGGGATGCACGAGGGTGGCGCCGGTGAGATTGGAAGCGAGATAATCCTTTAATCCATCGGCGAAATGGAACGTCGCTTTCTCGGGCACGTCCTCCACGCCCTTGAGGAGCGCCTTGTCGCAATGCCAGCGAATCTCGACGCCGCCATAGAGATAGGCCTTCGAACGCGCCATCTTGAAGACCCGTTCCGGCTTGAACGCAGCCTTGGGTCCGAAAATATCGGGATCGGGCTTGAAGCGGACGCGAGTGCCGCGCCGGTTCGGCGCGCGGCCGGCTTTTTCGAGTTTGCCCTTCGGTTTGCCGCGTTCGAAGGCCATCCGGTAGAGTTGCTGTTCGCGCGCGACCTCGACTTCCATGCGCTCGGAGAGTGCATTGGCAACCGAGACACCGACGCCATGCAGGCCGCCCGAAGTTTCATAGACTTTGGAATCGAATTTGCCGCCGGCATGCAGCGTGCACATGATGACTTCCAGCGCCGACTTGGTCTTGAACTTGGGATGCGGGTCGACTGGAATGCCGCGGCCATTGTCTGTGACGCTGACGAAACCGTTCGCCTCCATCTCCACTTCGATCCAGTCGGCGTGGCCGGCCAACGCCTCGTCCATGGCGTTGTCGATGACTTCCGCAAACAAGTGATGCAGTGCTTTTTCGTCGGTGCCACCGATATACATGCCGGGCCGGCGGCGGACCGGCTCTAGTCCCTCCAGGACCTCGATGTGTTTGGCGGTATAGCCGGCTTCCGCGCTCGAACCGCGTGCGGCAGGTTTTGTCCGGCCACTCGTTTTGGCGCGGGCCGAAGCCTTCGGTGGCTTGCGGGCCGGCGATTTTCTGGCCCGCGGCAGATCGAAAAGGTCGGCTTGTTTTGTGGGTTTTCTCTTGGTTGCTGATTTGGCCATTGAAGCTTTCAAATAGGATCTCGGCGATTCGGTTGCCACCCACTATGCCACGGTTGCGCCACTTGGACCGGCACAACCTGCGCCGCGCCGCTTAAGGGAAGGTTTAAAGGCCTGATTGGCCTGGCGCCAGCGCCGCAAAGGCCCTTGTGGATGGGGTCCGTGGCAACCAAACAGTGTCTCGCCCGTTATCAAGGCCATGGAACCGGGCGGCACCAGGGCAAGCCTTCGACGCATCGAGAAGCTGGATACCATCCGCAGCGCGAGCCAGCCCCATTTTGCCCTCGCGGTCAGCGATCCCCAGCCGATGACCGGGGTCGCGCGGTTTTGGCGCACCGCAGCCCAAGCGGCCACCATCGGGATGTTTGTGATTCTTTTGATCGTGGCGCTCAGTCTTGCGCGATCGGTACTATTACCCGTGGCATCCGCATTCGTCGTGACCATGATGCTCGGGCGCCTATCGGCGCGTGCCGAGTTCTACCACATTCCGCCTTTGGTGTCGGCCCTCGTGCTTTGGCTGCTTGTGATTGCGGTGTTCTACGGCGTGATTGTCCTTCTGGCTTCTCCGGTCGTGGATTGGATAGGCAAAGCGCCTGAAATTGGCCGCAACATTCAAGAAAAGCTCCACGTGCTTGATCGCCCGCTCGCATCGCTGCAAGAACTGCGCGACGCGCTGCTGCCATCCGAAAAAAAGGGCAGTATTGGTGTCGACATTGTAAGCTTCGTCCAGCCCGCGCTCCTCGTCGTGACGCCGGCGATCGGCCAGACTTTCATATTTTTCGGCGCGTTGTTCTTTATGCTGCTAGGTCGCTCGCAGTTGCGTCGCGTGCTGGTCGCCTTTTTTGATGAACGTGAAGCGCGTCTGCGCATGCTCAAGATCATGAACGACATCGAACAAAACCTGACCGGATATCTGAGCGTCGTGGCGTTGATCAACATTGCGGTGGGAATTTGCGGTGGAGTTGCCGCAGCGATCGCCGGTCTGCCGGACCCGATTGCCTGGGCTGTGCTTGGCTTTATTCTCAACTTCATACCTTATATCGGGGCACTGATCATGGAGGCCGGGTTGTTTATGGTCGGGCTTGTGACTTTTCCTACCCTCACACACGCGCTGCTTGCGCCATTGCTGTTCTTGGCGCTCGCGACATTGGAAGGCCATTTCGTTACGCCGAGCATTATGGGTCGCAGACTCACGCTCAATCCGCTCACGGTGTTTTTGTCACTGGTTTTCTGGACCTGGCTGTGGGGGCCAGTCGGCGCGTTCCTGGCGGTGCCATTATTGATCATGGCACTGGTTGCGGTTGGCCATGTTTTCCCCAAAGATGAACCGGAATTACCGGCCTAGCGTGCTGGTGCCGTGCCCGCTCCGGGCTAGACACGAAAGACAACGCGGTCAGCCGATTCTCCGATGGACCTCCAGGCCACTGCACAGCAGGTCGTCGAATTCGTCCACAACAACGGCGGGTGGGCGGTACCCATCGTTTTTGCGCTGGCGTTTGGAGAGTCGCTCGCCTTTATCTCGCTGCTGATCCCCGCCTGGGGCGCGCTGGTCGCGATCGGCGCGCTGATTGGCTCAAGCGGCATCAGCTTTTGGCCGGTTTGGGTTTCGGCTTCGCTTGGCGCTGCCTTCGGTGATTGGCTGTCCTATTGGATCGGGCTCAAGCTCGAACATACGGTCGCGCATGTATGGCCGCTGTCGCGCCACCCCGAACTCATTCCGCGCGGAGAAGCCTTCGTGAAGAAGTGGGGCGTCCTCGGCATTTTCATTGGCCGCTTTTTTGGGCCGCTGCGCGCCTCGGTGCCGCTGATCGCCGGAATTTTCGAAATGCCGTTCTGGCCATTTCAGATCGCCAACTTCATCTCCGCCTTTGCTTGGGCGGCGACGTTGCTCACGATCGGCGATTTGATCTCGCACGCCTTGCGATGGCTGTGGTGAAGAAATCCGCCGGGGTTGGGCGCCGGCGGAAATTCGTCAAATCTCATTTTCTGAAAGCTACATGCCGAGCTGGATCAGGCGGATCTCGCCCTTGACGAGATCGGGTACCGCCACCAGCAATCCCTGTTTGTTAGGCACTGCGCAAAAATCGGCGGGGCCTTTGAACCCCGAGGCGAGCTTCTGCATGCCGTCCTTCTTGTTCCAGCGAAACAAGGAACCGGATGTCCAATCGGTGGCCAGGATGTCACCGTTTTGCATCAGGTAAAGTCCGTCGAGCATCCCGATCTTGTCAGCAAGCGCAACCGGATCTTTGCCGCGCGCCATGGAATAGATGCCGCGCGGATTGTCCTTGTCCTTGAAGCCAACCATCAAAAGTGTGCCGCCTTTACCCGGGTAAATCCCGTTTGGGTTGATCGATTTGTCCTTGAACATCACGCTGATTTTCGGCGTGGCCTTCGATTTGAGAAAATCGGCCGGTTCCACCCGGACAAGCTGATCAGAGCGGTTGTCACTGACATAGAGCGCTCCACCCATCACCGCCGGATCGTTGGCAAAGGTAACACCCGGCAGCTCCAGTTTCTTGCCTTCCTTGGTCTTGAGATCGAACACCCACACAGAGTCGATATCCGTCACCCAAAGCCGGTTGCCCGAGATCCAGATTCCCTTCGGTTTGTTTAGGACCTGACCCTTCGCCGGCAGGAACCCGTCTTCGAGAATTTTTCCGTCGAGCGAAACCTTGGTGATTTTGCCTTTGCCGTCCTTGTCGGCGGGCTTGAGATCAGGGCCGAAGTCACCGGTGTAAAAAACCTTTTCTTTGGGGTCGTAGGCGACAGACTCAACGTGGCCAAAGCCAGTTACGGTTTTATCCGAGATGACCTTCAAGTCTTTCGAGGATGCGCCGGACGCAGTCGCCAACTGAACCGCCGCGAAACTTCCAAGCGCCATTGTCGCAAAAATTATTCTGTTCATGATTTTCCTCCCCATGCCAAACAAGAATCCGCCGGGACAAAAAATCCCGGCGGATGACAATGCATGACCGAGATACCTACTTTAATGCTGCGACGCCAGCTTGCGAGACGGTGTCGTCTTGCGAACCTGAGCCGCCACTTACGCCGATGGCACCAACGACCTTGCCGCCGACCACAATCGGGTTGCCGCCGCGTGAGGCAATGACGTCGTCAAGCGTCGTTAGGTAGGCGAAAAAATCACCCTTGCCGAGCAGGCGCTCGAACACCACGGTCGGGCGGCGATAGCGCGCCGCTGTGCGTGCCTTGTGTTGCGAAATGGCGATCGAGGCGAATTGGCAGTTGTCCTGCTTCTCGAAATAGACGAGATCGCCGGATGGTCCAACGACGGCGACGCAGAAGGCATTCCAATTCCGCTTTTGGGCTTCAGCGATTGCGGCAGCAGCAGCTTTCTTGGCGGCCTCCGTGTTAATCGTCTCGCCGTACGGCGGCGGAGCCAGCGCATCCGGAACGGCTTCGTTCGGATTGTTCGGATCGGCAGGCACCTGCGCGAAAGCGCCCGAACTCATCAGCAGCGCGGCGCCGAAGGCGCCCGCTAATACAGTCAAACGACGCATTGTACTCCCTCCCAAGTGATTGATTTGCCGGTGGACCCGGCTGGGCTCTTGTCCTGCAGTTGGAGTAGCAGGATCATTCCCGTTGGCAGCTTATCCAACCGCTGTGCTTTCGCCTATACGATTTGGCCAGAGTTTCGCGTTGCCGGCGGAAGCGGAATAACGCGCAATATATGGGGTTACTGCTCAGATATAAGGGAGGAGGAGCATCATGGTTCAACTGACACGACGCAATCTATTTGCCGGCGCAGCTGCTGCCGGAGCCGTCTTTGCCGGGGCAAAAACAATTGCGCCGCCGGCGAATGCCGCGGCGCCTGCCGCCGGCAAGCAAAACGCGGGCTGGTACCGTTACAAGGTTGGCAGCTTCGAGGTAACGGTCGTCACCGATGGAATGAATTCGAATCCGCTGTCGGACGCCTATGTCGCGAACGCACCAAAGGCGGACGTAAACGCGGCACTGGCAGCGGATTTTCTTGCCCAAGACAAGGTCAACCACTCTTATACGCCGGTCGTCGTCAACACCGGCTCAAAGCTCGTGGCCATCGACACCGGCCTCGGCCTCGGCATGTTCGAGCAGAGTAAGGGTGCGGTCGGCCAGTACCACGGCAATCTCCAGGCTGCCGGTATCGACCGCAACGCCGTCGACGTGGTGATCATTTCGCACTTCCACGGTGATCACATCAACGGTCTCATCGGGCCTGAGAACAAGCCGGCGTTTCCCAACGCCGAAATCATGGTGCCGGAAACAGAATGGGCATTTTGGGCCGATGAAAGCAACACCAGCAAACTGCCTGAAGTCGCGCGCCCGCAAATGGGGAACGTCAAACGCGTGTTCGGCATCGTCAACAAGGTGACGAAATATCAAGCGGGCAAGGAACTCGTTCCCGGCATTACGTCGATCGCCAGCCCCGGCCATACGCCCGGCCATACTTCCCATGTCGTCGCGTCAGGTGACAGCAAAGTCCTCGTCCAGGCCGACATCACAGCCGGCGCCGCAACGCTGTTCGCACGACATCCGGATTGGCAATTCGTGTTCGACACCGACAAAGCGCAGGCAGTCGAGACGCGCAAAAAACTTTATGACATGGCCGCGACCGAGAAGATGCCGGTGCAGGGGTATCACATCGCATTCCCAGCCATCGTTTACGTGGAGAGGAACGGATCCGGCTTCAGGCTCGTACCCGCGCCATGGAGCTCATCGATTTAATTGCGTCTGCGTCCAACGGAGTGAAAAGGCCGCTGTTTGGCGGCCTTTTTCTTGTCGCCTGCAACCTTGACCGGCGGGAGTGTGCGGCCTATATGCCCGGCGCATGACGACGCTTTTTGCAACGAAACAGCTCCGCCGCCGCCGTAACATCTCGGCACGGGCGTAGCGTTGTCGTCTCCCGTGCCGCCGGATTTGAGGTCGCGGCACCTGTTCTCAACGAAGTTCATGCTGTTGGCCTTCCTCCGGTAGTTCTTTAAGACTTCTGGATAAGGATCGATTCATGGCCACGAAAGCGAAGATCGGCGTGCTAGGTGCCTCGGGATATACGGGGGCCGAGCTTGTTCGCGTATTGCTGCGTCATCCGCGTGCCGACGTCGTTCTGCTCACTGCCGAGCGCAGCGCCGGGAAGGCAATGCGGGATGTGTTTCCGCAATTCTCGCCGTTTTCGTTACCGCAGCTCGTTGCGATCGACGGCCTCGACTGGAGCCGGGCGGCACTTGATGTCGCATTCTGCGCGCTGCCGCACGCGACGACACAGAAAGTGATCAAAGAGCTGTTGGCGAAGTCCCCTTCGACCAAGGTCGTCGATCTTTCGGCGGACTTTCGATTGGCGGATAGTGCGGTCTACGCGAAATGGTACGGCCATGAACATCATGCGGCGGAGCTTCAGAACGAAGCGGTCTACGGGCTCACGGAAATTCACCGGCGCGAAATCAAAAAAGCGCGGCTGGTCGCCAATCCGGGCTGCTACACCACTTGCGCCCAGCTGCCGCTGATCCCGCTGATCAAGAACAAAGCGATTGAGCTTGACGAGATCGTCATCGATGCCAAGTCGGGCATGACAGGGGCAGGGCGCGCCGCCAAAGAAGCCATGCTGTTCTCGGAAGTTTCGGAGGGCTTCCACGCGTATGGTGTGGGCCACCATCGCCACATGGCGGAGCTCGACCAGGAATTCTCAGCCGCCGCCGGTCGCGAGGTTGTTGTGACCTTCACGCCCCATCTGGTGCCGATGAACCGGGGCATTCTGTCGACCATTTATGTGCGCGGCCGGCGCGGCCGGACACCTGAAGATCTTCATGCGATACTTTTAAAGTCCTACGTGAAGGAGCCCTTCGTGCACGTCCTGCCGTTCGGCGAAACCCCACAGACGAGACATGTGCGCGGGTCCAACATGACCTTCATCGGCGTGGCCAAAGATCGCATCCCGGGGCGGGCTATTATCGTCTCGGCACTCGACAATCTGGTCAAAGGTGCCTCTGGTCAGGCTGTCCAGAATATGAACCTGATTATGGGCTGGCCGGAGACCATGGGGCTTGAGCAGGTCGCGCTGTTTCCCTGATCGGCTGCTACAATAACGAGGTTGTTGCCGGAGACCGCGATCCATGTTCGAGGTCCAGAACCAGCCGCCACCACTTGAGCCCTATAATTTGTTTACAAGCGACGTCGTGTTGCGCGAGGCGCTGCGGCGCGAGGGCGCCGCTTGGGCGGAAACTGAGCTTGCTTCCTTAGGCGAGACGTTCGGCAAACCGGAAACCGTTCAACTTGGCTTCGATGCCAACAAATTCACACCGCAGCTGCGGACGCTCGATCGTTACGGTCACCGCCTCGACGAGGTCGAATTTCATCCGGCCTGGCATGAGCTGCTCGGAATTGCGCTCAAAGCTGGTCTTCATTCGAGCCCTTGGGCGGAGCCTAAGCCAGGCGCCCACGTGGCGAGGGCGGCCGGCACCTATATGCTTGGGCAGGTCGAAAGTGGCGTTTATTGCCCGATTGCGATGACGTACGGCTCGGTGCCGACGCTGCGTCACGCGCCCGAGATCGCCAAGGAGTGGCTGCCACGAATTTTCTCGCGGGATTACGACCGCCACTTTCGGCCGGCGCGCCTGAAGACAGCGAATCTTTTCGGCATGGGCATGACCGAAAATCAGGGCGGCTCGGATTTGCGCACCAACACAACAAGAGCGGAGCCGTCTGGCGACGGAGCTTTCAGGCTTTACGGCCACAAATGGTTTATGTCGGCGCCGATGTGCGACGCCTTTCTTGTGCTCGCGCAGTCGCCGAAAGGCTTGAGTTGTTTTCTCATGCCGCGCTGGACACCTGCGGACGAGCGCAACCTCGTTCAAATTCTTCGCCTCAAAGACAAGCTCGGCAACCGCTCAAATGCGTCGAGCGAGGTGGAATTCCAGGGCGCCTATGCCCAGCTCGTGGGGGAGGAAGGACGCGGAATCCCGACCATCATCGAGATGGGCAACCATACCCGGCTTGACTGCTGTATTGGCTCTTCCGGACTGATGCGGCAAGCGGTCGTCCAGGCAATTCATCACGCGCGACATCGCACAGCATTTCAGAAAAAACTGATCGACCAGCCGTTGATGACCAATGTGTTGGCCGATTTGGCGTTGGAGTCGGAGGCTGCGACCGTGCTCACCATGTGGCTTGCGCGCGCCTATGACGAAAACCACGAGACGGCGCAGGTGATCCGGCGCGTGATCACGCCGGCTGCGAAATTCTGGATCTGCAAGCGTACGCCCTATGTAACCTACGAGGCGATGGAGGTTTTGGGCGGCTCTGGCTATATCGAAGAAAGCATCATGCCACGGCTCTACCGCGAGGCGCCGGTCAACTCGATTTGGGAAGGTTCAGGCAACATCATGTGCCTGGATATGCTGCGCGCGATCGAGCGGACGGAAAACGCAATTGATGTTTTGCGCCGCGAGCTGGACGATGCCAAGGACCCTCGGCTCAAAGCCTTTGTGGGCAGATTGGAGAAGCGTCTCTCGGCCCGCGATCGCAACGACGAGTCCCAGGCGCGCGCGCTTGTGCGCGAGGTTGTGTCGGCACTTCAGGCGGCTCTGCTTGTCAAACACGCGTCCCCGAAGGTGGCCGATGCGTTCTGCGGGTCGCGTCTCGACGGCGCCGGCGGGTCGGCTTTTGGCCAGTTGCCGCGGGGGATTGATCTGCGTTCGATCGCCGACCGCGCGGCACCGGCGAATTAGAGCTTGCCGAAGACTGCCAGCACCAACGCCGCCTGGGCCAGGAATCCGACCGTGAAAGCGAGCGTGCGCAGAACAGGAACTCCCATCGTATAAACGATTGCATGCGCCAGGCGTGCCCAGAAATAGACCGCGCAGGCCGTGACTGTGCCTGCAGTTGAATGGCCCTGGGCGTCAAGGATCAGCACCAGAGGTGCAAAGATTACGAGATTTTCGACCGCATTCGTGTGAGCAAAATACAGCCGCTGCGCCCAGGCCGATTGCGGTTTATCGCGCCGTGAGGGGTTGGCCATGGTGGCCATCAGTCCGCGGACCATTGCGCGATCGAGGATGTAAGGCACCCACAACAGGCCGGTCAGGATGATCGTCAGCGTCAGCCACAGCAGTTCCTTGGTCATTGCCAACCCTCCCTCGATTTCCAGCGGTCGGACATTAGGTGATGTGCCGGCGTTTGTCGCCTGAGCTCGGCATTAAAGTCGATAAGGTGCAGCCTTGATGGGTCACGTCCAGCTTTTCACTTTGACATAAGAACCTGGGGCGTCCTCCGTCGGCTTGAGTTTGCCTCCGCCCATCTTGCGCGCAGCTACCTTTTCCGCGTCTTGCGCCTTGAGCCATTTCAGCCAGTCCGGCCACCACGAGCCCGGGTGTTCCTTCGCCTTTTTCAGCCAACTCTCGACACTCGAACCACGTGGCTTTTCACCGGTCCAATATTGGTACTTCGGTTTGCTTGGCGGGTTGACGACGCCAGCGATGTGCCCCGAACCGGCAAGCACATATTTCACCGGACCACCGAAGTATTGCGACCCCCACAAAACCGACTTTGCCGGCGCAATGTGGTCCTCGCGGGTGGCGAGGTTGTAGATCGGGGTGGTGACTTTATGCAGATCAAGTGAAACACCGCCGATTTCCATTTCGCCTTTGGAAAGCTTGTTGTCGAGATAGCAGTTGCGCAAATAAAAGGAATGATTAGCCGCTGGCATGCGCGTGGCGTCGGAATTCCAATAAAGGATGTCGAACGGCAGCGGTTTCTTGCCAAGCATGTAGTTGTTGACGATGTACGGCCAGATCAGGTCGTTAGAACGCAGCATGTTGAAGGTATTCGCCATACGCGAGGCTTCCAGATAGCCTTGCTCCTTCATGTGCGTTTCAAGTTGTTTGATACGCTCTTCGTCGACGAAAACCATCAGGTCGCCGGCATAAGTGAAGTCAACTTGCGCTGCAAATAGCGTAGCCGATTTGATGCGGTTTTGCTTTTTCGCCGCAAGATAGGCGAGGGTAACGGAGAGCAGTGTGCCGCCGACACAATAACCGACGGCATTAACTTGTTTTTCCCCCGTCGCGGCCGCAACCGCATCAAGGGCCGCGATGACTCCGTCGCGCATGTACTCTTCGAAACTTTTTTGCGAAAGCTTGGCGTCGGGATTGACCCATGACACCACAAAGACGGTGATGCCCTGGTCGACACACCATTTGATGAAGGATTTGTCCGGCGTGAGATCGAGAATGTAAAATTTATTGATCCATGGCGGTACAATTAATAAAGGTGTCTTCAGCACCTCCTTGGTTGTCGCCTCATATTGGATCAACTGCATCAGTTCATTCTGAAATACGACCTTGCCGGGCGTAACCGCGAGGTTGCCACCCACATCGAACGTAGAGGGGTCGGATTGCCGAATCTTGAGAGTTCCGTGCCCGGCTTTGATGTCTTCCGAAAGCATGTGCATGCCGCGCACCAGATTTTCGCCGTTCGAGGCAAGGGTCTCGCGCAACAATTCCGGATTGGTGAACACGAAATTTGACGGCGAAATCGCGTTGGCGATTTGCCGAACATAAAATTCCGCTTTTTTGCGGGTATGCTCGTCGACGCCGGCAGCATCCTTGACCAGCCGCTCGCTCCATTGGGTTGTGAGCAGATACGCTTGCTTGAGAAAATCGAAGAATTGATTTTGCGACCATTCCGGATCCGCGAAGCGTTTGTCTTTCGGATCGGGAGTGGCGACCGGCTCGGTTTGTTCACCCACCATGCGTTTGACAGCCCCGGCCCAGAGATCGAGATAGGCTCGGCCGAGGCTGGTTTGCAGTTCGAGCGCGCGCCGAGGATCGGCCATCCAGTACTCGGCCACCCGGCCGACCGACTTGATCGCGTCTGTAATATCTTCGGCGTGCTCGCCTTTGATCTTGCCTTCCTCGCGCGGCTTCATATAGGCGGCGAGGGCCTTGCCGCCTTCCTCGATCATGCGCGCAATGTTCCGCGAGAGCGCCTCGATATCGACATTGCCGGTCTTGGCAGGCTCAGCGCTTGGTTTATCCATCCGCATGTCGTGTGTCCCTGCCGACAGAAGTGGCCCGGACCGCGCCCCCTCGCAAGCTGCGTTTCCTCGCATGGTATCGCCAGCGCTACCGCCAAGCATAACCTTGCTGCGGCCATATTAGCCCGGTAGCAGGATTATGTTATAATTCATTGAGTCTACATGTATTTCCGGTACGTCCGGTAGCCTTCGGAGCATGGCTCGCGTGTGCGAACGAACCTTATGGGCGGCCATGTTGGGCCTCGTCGCCGTGCTTGCGGGCTGCTCTCCTGGTCCGCTGATAGACAAGCTGCCGGCGGAGATGGGTTTACCTGCGAACGCCCCGGCGCGGCCAGAGACGCCCTACGAATATCCAGCTGTGCATGACATGCCCCCGGCTCGCGCGTCGTCGCCAATGACCGAGGAAGAACAGGCTAAGCTCGAAAAGGAACTGGCCAATGCTCGCGATCGCCAGGAAGGGCGGCCCCGACCCGACAAGAAGGCCGCCCCGGCCGCCAAAAAGCCGCCTAAAGACGCGGAAAATGGGCAGACGGCTGGCGCCAAGGCGAACCCGTGATAAAAGCCAGCCGGGGTAACGCCTGCGGGCTGGGCAGGGGCAGCCGACCTTAAGGTTTGAACCGATGGATGAGTTTTATCGCATTCGACGTTTGCCGCCTTATGTCTTCGAAGAGGTGAACAAGGCTAAGGCGAAAGCTCGTATCGCGGGCGCGGACATTATCGATCTCGGCATGGGCAATCCCGATTTGCCGGCACCTCCGCACGTGATCGAAAAGCTCAAGGAAACTTTAGGCAAGCCGCGCACCGATCGCTATTCGTCATCGCGTGGCATTCCCGGACTGCGCCGCGCGCAGGCGGCATACTACGATCGCCGATTTAGCGTGAAGCTCAATCCCGACACGCAAATCGTAACCACGCTGGGCTCCAAGGAAGGCTTCGCCAACGTTGCGCAAGCGATAACGGCGCCCGGTGATGTCATATTGGTGCCAAATCCGAGTTATCCGATCCACGCCTTCGGATTCCTGATGGCGGGCGGCGCCATCCGTTCAGTCCCCTCGGAGCCGACGGCAAATTTCTTCCACACGCTTGAACGGGCAATCGTACATTCAATTCCGAAGCCGACCGCCGTGGTGGTTTGCTATCCCGCAAATCCGACCGCATATGTAGCGACACTCGATTTTTACAAAGATCTGATTGCTTTTGCGAAAAAGCACGAGATCCTGGTGCTGTCGGACCTCGCTTATGCGGAGATCTACTTCGACAATAACCCGCCGCCTTCGCTTCTGCAGGTGCCGGGCGCGAACGATGTCGCCGTTGAATTCACGTCGATGTCCAAGACATTCTCAATGCCAGGCTGGCGTATAGGATTTGCCGTCGGCAATGAGCGCATCATCGCCGCCCTCGGGCGGGTGAAATCATACCTCGATTACGGTGCCTTCACGCCGGTGCAGGTCGCGGCCACCGCCGCAATCAACGGTCCGGAAGATTGCATCAAGGACATGCGCGAGACCTACAGGCGAAGGCGCGACGTTCTGGTTGAAAGTTTTGGTCGTGCGGGATGGCACGTGCCATCACCCCGCGCATCGATGTTTGCCTGGGCGCCTATTCCCGAGCCGTTCAAGGAGCTGGGTAGCGTGGAGTTTTCAAAGCTGCTGGTGGAAAAAGCCGACATCGCGGTGTCGCCAGGAATCGGGTTTGGCGAATATGGCGAAGGCTTCGTGCGCATTGCGTTGGTGGAAAATGAACAACGCATTCGCCAGGCCGCCCGCAATGTGCGCCGTTTTCTCGACCACGCGCCGGAGCAGCTCCATAACGTCGTCCCCCTCGCGACGCGGCGCTAAGCACGGGCACACGCATTCATGGCCGCAGCCCTGAAAGTGGGTGTCGCCGGATTGGGCACGGTCGGCGCCACCCTGGTTGCCCAGGTCACGCGCCAGCGCGAGGCCCTGGCGGCGCGTTGCGGCCGCGCCATCGAGATCGTCGCGGTATCCGCTCGCGCGCGGGGGAAAGACCGCGGGATCGATCTCAAGAAGATGAAATGGTTTTCCGATCCGCTCGCGCTCGCGCGCGAAGCTGACATCGATGTGTTCGTCGAGTTGATTGGGGGCGCCGGGAATCCGGCGAAAGGCGCCGTCCAGGCCGCGCTTTCATCCGGCAAATCTGTGGTGACGGCCAACAAAGCGCTTCTCGCCGGTCACGGTGTCGAGCTCGCTGCGCTCGCCGAGAGCAAACATGTCGCGCTCAATTTCGAGGCGGCGGTCGGCGCCGCCATTCCGATCGTCAAAACACTGCGCGAAGGAATGGCAGGGAATTCGTTCGACCGCATCTATGGTATTCTCAATGGCACTTGCAATTACATCCTGACGCGAATGGAGCAAGACAAGATGCCCTTCGCCGAGTGCCTGAAGGAAGCGCAACGTCTGGGTTATGCGGAAGCCGATCCGAGCTTCGACATCGAGGGACATGATACCGCGCAAAAACTTGCCATCCTGGCGAGTCTGGCTTTCGGCACAAAGGTCGATCAACACGCAATCTATGTCGAAGGGATTTCCTCGATCACTCCCGCCGACCTTTCGGCTGCGAACGAACTTGGCTACCGCGTGAAACTCTTGGGCGTCGCGATGAAAACGCCGAAAGGCATCGAGCAGCGCGTGCACCCGACCATGGTGCGCAAGGATTCCGCGATCGCCCAAGTTATGGGTGTGACGAATGCAGTTACGATCGATGCGGCGGATATCAATCCGTTGACACTCGTTGGCCCGGGCGCCGGCGGTGCCGCCACCGCGTCAGCTGTACTTTCCGACATCGGCGATATTGCGCGCGGCGTTCGAACAGCGCCGTTCGGCCGGCCGACCGCGCGGCTCACAAGCGTTCAAAAAGCCCCGATGCAGCGTCACGAAGGCGGTTATTACATCCGGCTGGTTGCGCGCGATAAGCCGGGGACTGCGGCGACCATTGCGAAAAGGCTTGCCGAACAGGAAATTTCGCTGGAGTCGATTGTGCAGCGTCACGATCCGGCACATCTCGGCCGCGACACCAAGGCGGGTTCCGTCCCCGTCATTCTCATTACATACGCTACCAGCGAGGATGCAGTACGAAAGGCTCTTGCGGCGGTGGGGCGCGATAGGGTGATCTCAGGACGGCCGCAGGTGATCCGGATCGAGAAGAATTAAGCGGCCGCTCGTCAGAGCAAGGCCTGCGTTTGGGAGGGGAGCGTCATATGGCGAGTATTACCGTCCAGCCTGAACTGTTGCTGGAACGCATTCTCAGTCTTGAGATCGTCCGCGTGACCGAACGCGCGGCGGTATCCTCGGCGCGCCTGCGCGGTCACGGCAAGGACAAGGCCTCCGATCAGGCGGCCGTCGATGCCATGCGGCGCGAGCTCAATAAGCTGCCCATCGACGGCACGGTTGTGATCGGCGAGGGGGAGATCGACGAAGCTCCGATGTTATTTATCGGCGAGAAAGTCGGCACCAAGAACGGTCCGAAGGTCGACATTGCGGTCGACCCACTGGAAGGCACGACACTCTGCGCCAAAAACATGCCGGGGGCCATTGCCACGATCGCAATGGCCGACGCCGGTACGCTGCTGCATGCTCCGGATTGCTATATGCAAAAGATTGCCATCGGCCCGGGTTATTCGAAGGGCACCATCGATCTCGATGCGCCGGCTGACGAGAATATTGTGCGTCTTGCCAAGGCGAAGGGCGTCAAGCCGTCGGAAATTACCGCCATATTGCTCGACCGGCCCCGCCACGCCGACATGATTGCGGCGGTCCGCAAGACCGGCGCCGCGGTCAGCCTCATCAGCGACGGTGACGTCGCCGGCGTGATACATTGCGCCGATCCGAAGACCGGCATCGATATCTACCTCGGCATTGGTGGCGCGCCGGAGGGCGTGCTGGCGGCCGCAGCCTTGCGCTGCATCGGCGGCCAGATGCAGACGCGGCTCATCATCGATACAGAACAACTGCGCGAACGGACTTTGAAGATGGGGATCAAGGATCCCAAGCGGAAATATGAGATTGACGACATGGTCAGGGGTGACTGTCTTTTCGCGGCAACCGGCGTCACCAGTGGCGCGATGTTGAGCGGAGTCAAATTCGGCAAGGACGTAATCGAGACGGAGACGGTTGTGATGCGTTCGGTTACCGGCACCGTGCGTCGAGTAATGGCCGAACATCGTCAGTTCGAGAAATTTCATTTGGATTGAGAGACGGGCGACAGCCCACCCAAGTCTGTCCCGCCATGCGGGGCGGAATCTTCGCTCGCTCTCCTGTCGTCTCCCGCCGCCGCGCTGCTAGTCTCGCGTCGTTGCGGGCGGGGAGGGTTTCATGCGCCATGTTCATCTCGTCGGCAGCGTGCCGCTCGGCAGTGCGCGCGAAGTGTTCGAAACCGCGAGCAAGGCGCTCGGGTCGCGCCTCAAGCGCATTCCCGACGGCGAAACCGGAGAGCGGTCCGACTGGATCACGTGGCTGGAACCGGCTTTCGCCGATAATCCGGCGCTGGAAAAATCCGGTGAGCTTTTCCGTATTCACCCCACCGGTACCGCGCGTATCCGCTATCGGCTCAAGCCCGCCAAGACAGTCCGTGATGTTGCGTTCGATAATCTATTCTATGCCGATGTTGCGAAGCAGTCTTACGCAGAGTTTGCCGCGCTCAAGCGCGCCGGCAAGATCGCGTCCGCCGTGCGCTTCCAGATTGATCTGGTGCCGGCGCATTCGGTGATTTGGCTTTTCCTCCAGGATGACCTGCATCAGCCACTCGATCCTCTGTTCAACGAAGCTCTCAAGCGCGAGATCGACAAGATCGCCGCCACGCTGCCGCATGATCAGATCGCCATCCAATTCGACGTGGCGTCGGCCGTTTTCGCGCGGCTACAGCGTGGCGAACCAAATGCCTACGGCAACAACCGCGCGGAAATGCTGACGCGCTTCTCCGGGATTCTCAGCGATCTGGCCGCGCAGGTGCCGGCAGACATCGAGCTGCTGTTTCATTTCTGTTACGGCGATTCCAATCACAGGCATGTCGTCGAACCCATCCCGGAGTTGCTGCGGATCCACGCCGAGATTGCCGGATGATGCGGCACGGTGAGGGCGTCACTATATTGGACGTCCGGCAAACGATTCTCAGCGGAGCTGTTTGGGCTCCGGCAATGGTCCTCGAGCGATGGCGCTGCCAGCAGTAAAGTTGAATTCCGGCGACCGCCCGTTCCTCGGTGTCGAGCAGTCGCTGACCGGACGGGTATGGCGCGATCGCCTCGACGAGCGCGGGTCGGCGCGTGCACTGGCGATCGCGCAACGTCATGGCCTGGACGAATTACTGGCACGTGTCCTGGCCGGCCGGAATGTGGAGGTTGACCAGGTCGAAAGCTTCCTCGATCCGACCATCAAGCGGCTGATGCCGGACCCCCATACACTGACTGATATGGAAGCGGCGTCGACGCGGATTGCCGACGCCGTCGTGCGCGGCGAAAGTGTCGCCATCTTCGGTGATTATGACGTCGACGGCGCCACGGCCTCGGCGCTGCTGAGCCATTACCTGAGGCGTTGCGGACTGGATCCGATCGTTCACATCCCGGATCGCATTTTTGAGGGCTACGGTCCGAATGTTGATGCCGTCCGCTCCCTGGCGGAGCGCGGCGCCAAATTGCTCATTCCGGTGGACTGCGGAATCACCAGCATCGAACCGCTCGCGGAAGCCAGGAAGCTCGGTCTCGATACCGTGGTGATCGACCATCACCAGGCCGATGAAAAACTTCCCGAAGCCGTCGCCATCGTCGATCCGAATCGGGCTGACGATCTCTCGGGCCTTGGGCATCTGGCTGCGGTCGGGTTGGTGTTCCTGACACTGGTCGCCGTGACACGCGAACTGCGCCGGCGCAATTTTTGGACGGACCTGCGCGGCGAGCCGGATCTGCTCTCGCTCTTGCATCTTGTGGCGCTCGGCACAGTCGCCGACGTCGTTCCGCTGCACGGCCTCAATCGAGCCTTCGTGGCCAAGGGGCTCATCGCGCTCAGGCGGCGCGCGCATCCCGGCGCCACTGCGCTTATGGACGCGGCACGCCTGAGTGGTCCGCCAGAGCCCTGGCATCTTGGATTTTTACTCGGGCCACGCATCAACGCCGGCGGGCGAATTGGCCGGGCGGATCTCGGCGTTCGCCTTCTCCTCGAGGAAGACCCGGGCGAAGCGGCGCGGATGGCCGGCGAGCTCGATCGATTGAATCGCGAGCGCCAGCAGATTGAGCAGGCGACCTTGGCGCAAGCGGAGGCCGAAGCGCTTGCCGCGCTCGGGCTCGAAGACAAGGGTGCCGTGGTCGTCACCGCCGCGGAAGGCTGGCACCCCGGTGTGGTTGGCCTGGTCGCCGCGCGCCTGAAGGAACGCTATGGCCGGCCGGCATTTGCGATTGCATTAGAACCCGGCGGTACGGGAACGGGGTCCGGGCGATCGATCCCCGGGGTCGATCTTGGCCGCACGGTTCGCCGTGCAGTGCAAGAAGGGCTTTTGCTCAAGGGCGGCGGCCATGCCATGGCCGCCGGTGTGACCCTGAAGAAGGACGCGCTCGGCGCCTTTCGTGCCTTTCTCGAAGATGTGCTCGCGGCGCCAGTCGAGGCCGCACGACGACGGGAGAGCGCCCTGTTGATCGATGGCGCGGTTGCAGCCGGGGGGTTCAACCTGGCGCTTGCGGATCTTCTGTCGCGCGCCGGACCGTACGGCGCGGGTAATCCGGAACCGCTGCTGGCGCTGCCGGGACATTCTCTCATGTATGCCGACCCGGTCGGTGACAACCACATCCGCGCGCGCCTTCGTTCAAGCGATGGAAAATTCGTGAATACGATTGCTTTCCGCGCTGCCGGTCAGCCTCTTGGCAAAGCGCTTTTAGAGAATCGTGGCCGGGCCGTGCACGCCGCCGGCCAAATTGCAGTCGACCGCTGGCAAGGCGAGGAGCGCGTCCAACTGCGGCTCACGGACCTCGCAGCGGGTTGAACGTCGAAATAATGATAACCTTATCAATCCGGGCGATTCGTGCGCCCGAGTCCGCGTAGGCGTGCTCGCGCACCATCGAATGATGCCTTTTCAAAAGGGGGGCGCTCGTGTCATTGGATTTCCATTCATCGGCTTCGACAGAGTCATCCGCCCACGAAGAGATTGCCGGAGATAGCGATCAGCGGCTCGTCACCATTCTCGCTGCCTCGTTGGCGGTGCTGATCGTCGCCTCTATCGCCGTCTTGATGGGGATGTCCTAATATTGCGGTGTTTTGGCGCGGGCGCCATGAATTCGGCATTCGTATCGAACGCTTTGCGCGCGTCGGAAGCAAATTGCCGCCGCCACATCACGACGAGTATCCCGGCGGTCGATACCGCAAAAGGTATCGGGCCGAGAAACCAGCCGAGATAACCGAGTGCGAAGAAAAAGGCGCGCTGGCCACGATTGAAATGCCGGCCCGCATCAGCGCAAAGCCTTGCCGCCCTATGCGCAAAAGCTTGCGCTGCCGGAGTGTCTTTTTCGGCGGGCAGGGGTGCGGCGCCGACCATGACGGCGAAATAATTGAAGAGCCGATACGACCAGGCAAATTTAAAAAACGCGTAGACGAAGATGATAATCAGCCCCATCATCTTGATATCCCATAGCCCGCGCGATGGCGCTGCGCCAAAAGGCAACAGCGACATGACGGTCATAACTTCGTCGCTGGAGCGTAGCAGCGTCAGCGCGCCGCCGATGGCAATCAGGCTGGTCGATGCGAAGAACGCTGTGCCATTTTGCAGCGCCGCGGTGACCTGCGCATCGACCATGCGCATATCGCGCTCCAGCAGACGCTCCATCCATTCGTTACGATAGTCATTCATGAGCGCATTAAGACTGGTACGGCCTTTCGCGCTTTTTTCGATCACAATCGAATAAATAATCCAGGCGCCGAGGAACCAGGCACAAGCGGCAAGATCAGGCAAGGTGAGGGCTGTCATAGTTCGTCAAATCGTTCTTAGTGGCTCATGGTGCCTTCTCGCGCGGCCGGCTTCAACCGCTCGGCTTGAGTGCGGAGAAGGGCTCTGCCAGCATACGCGCTCAGGAGACCAGCAATGCCGCAAAATATCACCGTTGGATACAAAGCCTTATGCGATGCCGCCGAGCGGGAGATCGAAACAGTGCCGGTCGAACAAGCCGTCAAACTTGCCGGCCGCGACGACACGGTCCTGGTAGATATCCGCGATATTCGTGAATTGCAGCGCGACGGCCGGGTACCAGGCGCCTTCCATTGCCCGCGCGGCATGCTTGAGTTCTGGATCGATCCGCAAAGCCCCTATCACAAGCCGGTCTTCGCGCAGGACAAGAAATTTGTGTTTTTCTGCGCCGGTGGTTTGCGCTCCGCACTTGCCGCTCACACTGCGCAGCGCATGGGACTTAAACCCGTTGCGCATATCAAGGGCGGCTTTGGCGCCTGGAAGAAGGCCGGTGGGCCCGTCGAAGAGCGCAAATAGAGAGGGCCGTCATGGCTCTGAAACTGATTATCGGCAACAAGAACTATTCCTCGTGGTCAATGCGGCCGTGGATCGCAATGAAAGTCGCGAATATTCCGTTCGAAGAGACAGTGATTTCGCTCAACGCCCCCAATTTCAAGCAAGTTGTCGGGCCAGTGTCCGGCACCGGCAAAGTGCCGGTGCTGGTCGATGGCGATGTACGGGTTTGGGAATCGTTAGCAATCCTGGAATATCTGGCGGAAAAACTCCCCAACGCCGGGCTTTGGCCGGCAGACAGCGCGGCGCGGGCGTTTGCGCGCGCCATCTCCAATGAGATGCATGCGGGTTTCCTGCCACTGCGCCGGCTGATGCCGATGAATATGTGGCGCCCGGTGATCAAGCGCGAACTGACAGCGGAGGCGGCGGCCAACGTGCAACGAATTGAGGCTATATGGGCGGAAAGCCGCGCGCGTCACGCTCAGAAAAGCGGTGGACCGTATTTGTTTGGCCGCTTTGGCGCGGCCGATGCCATGTATGCGCCGGTCGTGGCGCGTCTCCATACCTACGGTATCGAGGTCGCCGCGGCGACCAGAGTGTACATGGATGCGGTGATGGGACTGCCGGCGTGGCGCGAATGGCAGGCTGCGGCGCTCAAAGAGACCTGGGTGCTCGCCGAAGACGAGGTCGATTGGCCGACGGTGCGACGGGTTTAGTTCTTAAGCCGGGTTACCAACTCATCTATGAAGGCGCGCTGCCCCGGCAAGATTTTTCTGCGGGCGGTGGCGAGGCTAAAATACGCGATACGATCGACTTCAGGAAAGCTTCGGTGTTTGCCCGAGTGTGGTGGCCATTCCATCTCGAACGTGTTGCTGGAAAATGCAGCGATATCGAAATCAGCCTCGAGCGCGAACGCATGCACCGTTTTCCCGCTCTTTTGACGTTGCGGCGATAATGCAACCAACTTTCCGTCGGCCACAAGTCCGGTTTCCTCGTTGAATTCGCGTTTGGCGCAGGCGAGCAAGTCCCCGGATTCAACATTTCCCTTGGGAATTGACCACGCGCCGTCGTCTTTGTTGCGCCAATAAGGGCCGCCAGGATGGGCAAGCAGCAACTCAAGTCGTCGCTTGCGGCGGAAGACTAGGATGCCGGCGCTGACCTCATTCCTGCGGGACACTTTGGCTCACCACGGCCGCTCGACCGAATTGGTCACATGTTCACGGTCGGGGGACGTGAAACATACACCGATACAAAGATACGGTAGTTCGGGATGCGGATTATGCCCGCGGTGGAATTTGGCGATCGGCTCTGAATAGCATTCGCCGGCCTTTGCCTTCACCAGTACCCCTTCCTGAAAATGCGCTTCGAACACGCCTTGCAGCGCCACAAAAAAAGCCGCGCCGTTATGGCAGTGCCAATTCGTAAAGCCTCCTGGCACGATCTCGGCATTGTAGATTTGTACCTTTACTTGCGGATCGCGGGGCAACGAGCTGTAAAGAGCGTCGAACAGCAGGTTGCGGTGAAAGCCGTTGCCGGGCGGCACCATGCCGTCAAGCTTGAGTTTGAGATCCCTGTAGTTGTCGAGTTGGGCATCCATTGAGTGCCTCCGCGATCGATTAAGCGGCAAGCCTAGTCGCGACCGGCGGAGAGGTGAAGCGTTTCGAACGAGAAGCCCGGCGCAAGCGCCGGGCTTCTGCGTTTAAAGCGTGCATCAGCCGTTAATCGTCGACGGCCTCGGCACCAGGCTCGACTAGAGCGTCGCTATTTGCCGACGCTTACTGTCGCGAACCGGTCGTGCTCTTGTTGGGGTTGGGCGAGCAATTCAGGTTTTGCGGCTTCGCGTCTTTTTCACAGGCTGCCATACTTGCATATTTGCAATTGAGGGCGCCGCTTGCGGACGTATTGATGCAGAACGGAGAATTTCCGATCGTCTGCGATTTCTGCATGCTGCCGCCCGATGAGGGCGAACCCATTGTGCCCTGTGCCTGGGCTACAGAAATACCTACGACGAGTGCGGCGATGGCGGTGAGAGTGGTCAACGATTTCATCGACTGCCTCCTTTGGGGTGATGCCGGCTTGCGGCATTTGGAACAACTGACGCAAGGGAATGACGTTCCCGGAACCTGACCGGATTCTAGAAAAAAGTTTTCCGAGCAAGGCGACGAAATGAAAGGCGGCCGGGAAAGTTCCCGGCCGCCAAATAACAATTACTATCGCGTTTCGGATTAGGCTTCGATGACAGCGACGATCTCGTGCGTACGCGGGTTGATGATCACGATCTCATCGCCGACCAGAATGTAATCGTAGCCACGCCACTCGGGATAGATCACGATTACCTGCTGAGGTAACGGATGCACGCGGATACTGGCAGGAATGCGCGTGCCGATGGATACCGACACGTTCAAATTTACCCGTTCCACCTTCTGTTCTTTGATGACCGTGCTGATCTTGGTGCGCTGCTCGGTCGAAAGCTTTGAGCCGCCTGCCGCGCCCTGACCGGTCGTGGTTCGGTTTTGCTCCGTCGCCGACTGAGTTGACTTCGACGGCGCGCCGTTCGGGCTTTGAACGTTCTGCTCGGCCTTGGAGCG